>Ga0153915_10006064_pt1 | contig 11298 bp, 12 predicted proteins | sample Opewatmetagenome_2_FD_107003 | JGI IMG/M metagenome (GOLD analysis project Ga0153915, IMG submission 107003) | Freshwater wetland microbial communities from Ohio, USA - Open water 3 Core 3 Depth 3 metaG | ecosystem: Environmental > Aquatic > Freshwater > Wetlands | place: USA: Ohio, Lake Erie...
CAGGCGACCTCGCGGCAGCCAAAAAGGCGATAGCAAATTAGCGCGCCAAATATTGCGAGCTGCTGGCTAACTAGGGGGGATCTACCGCCCCAGCAACTTCTGCACGAACCCTTCTTCTTCGAGCTTCTTCAAAAAACGGTCCGTGATGAAGTTCTTGGCGTCGACTTTGCCCGCCTTGGGGTCGGCGGCGACTAATGGGTCAACAACCGCCTGCATGGCCGTGAGCGAAGGATACGGCATATCGGGAATGCGAGACTTGTTGTATTCGTACGCTTCCTTGAGCAATTCCTGATCGTTGACGCGGCTGAACTGCGCCAGCGCCTTTAACGTGTACTCCGGCTCGGTTTTGAAAATCTTGATCGTTTCCAGATAGGCGCGTAAAAAATTTAGAATTTTGCCTTCGTTTTTCTGCAGCAACTTCGCGCTGCCGCAAATCCCAGTATTGAAGTAGGGAATGCCGAGGGCGCCGGCATCGGCGAGAATATTGAAGTTAAATTTCTTAGCCAACGCTCCGAACGGAGCGTTGAACACCGACCCGTCGACGCTGCCGGAGCGCAGCGCGGCGAGCCGATCGGCCTCGTTGCCAATTTGCAGGATCGTCACATCCTTCGGGTCCACGCCGAGCCGCCTCAGAAGGGCGCGAGCGCCGAAATCCGCTGACGACGCGAAACGGCTGATGGCAAACCGTTTGCCTTTCAACTCGTTCGCGCTCTTTATTTCCGGCCGCGTCACCAACTGGTAGCCCATCCGGTCATCGGTCATGGCGAAGTAAACGAGATCGGCGCCGCGCAGATTGGCGGCCACGCCCGGCGGCCCGGTCAGTTGCGCCAGGTCGACATCGCCTGACACCATGGCTTGAATCGCGGTGCTGCCGCCCGACACGTAAACGATCGTGGATGCAAGACCATATTTGGCGTAGAGCCCGCGCTTTTCCGCCATCGAAACTAAAAGCGCATGAGGGTTCACCGAGCTGTAGACGACCCGGATCGTTTCCGCCGCATACGGGCCGCCGAAATGAATAAAAACGCCCATAGCACAGAAGAAAGTTCTAAGCAGGAGTTGCCGCATCATTGCCTCCATTCGCTAATATACCGAACCCGCTCCTTGGCTATTATTCAAAGCAAGGCGCCAATGTCAACGAGGAATCGGAAACGATTGGAGAACCGAAGTGATGGAGTATTGGAGCGTTGGCAAATCCGAGACGAGAGACCCAAAACTCGAGATCGCGTGGGCTACCCGCGCACGAAATCGGCCAGCGCGTCCCGCCAGGTTCGCAACGGCGGCAAGCCAATCTCTTCCGAGAGCAAACAGCGAAGCGGCGTATAACGGGGACGCGCGGCGATGCGCTTCATGTCCCGCTCATGGACAACCTCGATCAGCCGGTCGACCTCGTCGCGCGCGATGCCGCGCAAGTGGCCCGCTTCCAGCGCAAACTCGTAGTAAGAACAAACGCCGGCATTGACGACGTGGTAAATGCCGTAGCGGCCTTTGGCGTGGATTTCCATGGTTCGGTCGATCAAATCCTCCACATAGGTTGTGCTCGACCAGATGTCGTCGATGGCGCGCACGCGCTTGCCGGCGCGAAGGTCGTCCGCCACGGCGCAAAGAAACGTGCTTTTACCGCTGCCGAATACCCAGGAAGTGCGAATCACGTAGCTCCGCGCGCATGCATGACGCACGTCCTGTTCGCCGTCAACTTTGGTTTTGCCATACAGGTTGATCGGCCGGGGCTCGTCCTGAATCGTGTAAGGAGCGCGGCCCACCGGCTCGCCCGGGAAGGCATATTGTGTGCTGAAGTGGATGATTGTCGCGCCGAGGTCGCTCGCCGCCTCGGCGAGATGGCGCGGCCCGTCCTCATTCACCGCGCGCGCCTTGGCGGGGTCTTGCTCGCATTCGTCGACCTGAAGCACGGCGCAATTGACCACCAGTTCAGGATTCGCCTCCGCCACGCACCGACGCACCGCGTCCGCGTCGGTGATATCGAGATCGCTGTGCTTGAGAGCCGCGACCTCATGTTCTCGCGCCAGCCGCTGCGCCAGGTGGCTGCCGACGAGTCCGGCCGCCCCTGTGATAAGAATCTTCACTGCTGCCGACTGTAGAACGAGGGAGAACCCGCATCAAGCGGATCTGACGAATTGAATCAACGGCGCGTGGAATCTACGCCGAAGGGGTGCGACCAACCGGCTGATCGCAGCTACACAACCGTCGCGGGGATGGCGAGGAATTTCCACCATCCCCGCGGGAGAAATCAATATTCGGCTTTGTTTCGGCGCAATTCTTCCAGTTCGGTCCGTTGGCGCTCGACCTCTAGCTGGTTCCGCTGGATCTGTTGATCCTGCTGTGTGGCCTGGTTATCGCGCCCCTGGAGTTGATCGCCGATGAGCGCCCCGGCGCCCAGACCGAAGAGCCCTCCGATGGCGGCCCCGGCCGCCGGATGACGAACGGCGGAACCGATAATTCCCCCGGCCGCGGCGCCGCCAAGAGCGCCGATGCCCGCGCCCTTCTCACGAGTCGTGAGAGCGCCTCCCGCGCACCCCGCCACCAACGTGCCTGCCAGCAACGCGCTCGCGGCAATCGCGAAGAGTCCATTGGCCGCCTTGTCTTTGTTGAACATGTTGGCAACCCTCCCTTTTGCGAATTAGACGAACGGGCGGGAGGTTTGTTTACACCTGGATGCGGGAAAAGGGGCCGACGGGTGGGAAATTGTTGCCCGATAAAAACCCTACGATGACGGCCTGGCGGGCTCCGCCGTCGCCGACTGCGCGCCCCGTTTGTCATCAACGAGATCGAGGTAGACGCTGCCGAATAGAATCTTGCTGCTGAGCTTGATCGGCAGCCGCCGCTCGTCGGCGGAGATCCAGATGGTGGCCTCGTTGAAACGGTCCGCGTAACCGTTCTTGGTGACGTTCTGAATGCGCGGGATGACCTTGAATGCCTCCACCTTTCCCGACGACAACTCCACGGGTTCCTTTTTCTCGACGTACAACTCCAGAAGATAGCGGTAGCGCCCGCCGAAAATGTTGAAATACAGGCGATCGCCGACTTTGAAATCGACGCTGCGGGCCAAGTAGGCGGCCGTAATCGGATCGAGGGTGTTCTGCGAGTCGAATTCATAGACCCGCGGTTTCTTCCCGACCTGCCGGCGGTTGACTGCCCATCGCTTGTTGGAATGGGTGTAGATAGCTTCCGTGTCGATAATACGGGAATTTTCCCGCTGGCTGAATTTGAAGTGAGCCGGCGACAGCGCTTTGGCATCGAACGTCGAAGTTATGGTATCGCGCATCTTCCAGATCAGATCCAACATTCTCGACGACTTGGCTTCCACCTGCACGCGCAAAACTTTTCTACCGTCAACGACCATGGGAGTGGTGTTGATGTCCGCGAAGGCGACCGACACCAAGCCGTTCCAATGGGCGCGGTAGGATTGTTTCTCGCCGCCTTCGAACGTGAGAAATTTCGGCTGGTAGACCGGCACCGACTCAGGTTTGACCGGCATCACGTCGCCGGCTTCAGAGGCGGACACACACAGGACGGCGAGGACAAACCATAAAGTCGTAAAAAAATTGTTGCTCACTTCAACACCTTTAGACGCAGGCGGTCTCAGAACGTTTAAGCTGAACGAATCAAAATATTAAATACCGCTCAAATGGGTGTCTGTAAAGGATTCAATTCCTTAAATTAATTGCGCCAGCCACGAGTTTCCGCTGAGATTCCGCTTACCTTTATCCGCAGCAGAGAAAACAGCGTGAATCGAAGCCGGAATCGGGCATTTTTAAGTCTAGCCGCATCTGTTCTTTTCGTCGGGGCGATTGTCCGCTGGGCTATTGGCAAAGAAGGTGAGCGATTCAAAGCGAACGGCGCCGGCACGGACCTCACCGCGCCCCATGAAAATCGGTAGCCCCATCGGAGACTTTGAGCATTTCAGATGTGAGATCCGATTTTGAGATCCTCAAGAGGAAAGAGAAAAATTCTTGCGTAACGCGTCGGATGGTGCCACAGTACTTGCAATTACACTTGAGTCCTTTCTCACCGGGCTCGGGGCAAGGGTTTATGAATCTACCGCTGCTGCTGATCGTCGACGACGAAATGAGCGTCCGAGAGTCCCTCAAGTACGTCTTCAGCAAGAGTTTCTCAGTGTTCGAAGCTAACTCTCTGGAGACAGCCATCGCCAAAGTGAGAGATGCGCGGCCCGCGGTCGTGCTGCTGGACATACTCATGCCCAGGACCGACGGCATCGAAGCGTTGCGCCAGATTAAAGCGATCCATCCAGGTTGCGAAGTGATCATGCTCACGGCGCTAAGCAACCGCCAGATCGCCGCCAAGGCGATCGATTTCGGCGCCTTCGACCTGGTGGGAAAGCCGTTCGACGTCGTCGATCTGCTGGCGAAAGTCAATAGCGCGTTGGCGAAGGCCACCGTGCAAGAAAAAGCAGCGCTGCCGCAGACCTAACCTCTGGTGGATCTTTCTTCGCACCATCGAAAGCCACATAGTCCCCGGCTCGGCCTCTGCGGGCTGGCCCTTCTTTTTCTCGCCGGGTGCGCGTTCCTCAAGCAGTGTGCCTACGAAGGCTTCAACCGCGACCCGTGGCAGCAACCGCAGAAGGTCATTGAAGCGCTCGCGCTTCGCCCTGGCGATCACGTCGCCGATCTGGGTTCGGGGAGTGGATACTTTACCTACCGGCTTGCCGAAGCTGTCGTCCCCCAAGGCAAAGTCTACGCGGTGGATGTCGACCGGGAGATGAACGATCTAGTGGCGAAAGCGATTAAGGAAAAAAACATCGGCAACGTCGAAGTGATACTCGCCCGCCTCGATGACCCTTTGCTTCCGCCCACCGGCGTCGACCTCGTGTTTACCGTGAACACTTACCATCACTTGGAAAATCGGGTCGCTTACTTTGAAAGGGTGCGAAAATATCTCCGCCCCGGCGGGCGGATCGCGGTCATCGATTTCGACCGGCGCGCCTGGTTCGAGGGGATGTGGAAACACTACACTCCGGCGGAGTTCATCAAACGAGAGATGGAGCAGGCCGGCTACGGCTTGCAGCGTGAATTGACGTTCCTCGACCGGCAATCGTTTTTGATTTTTGCGCCCAACCCGCAAGCCGACCGGCCTGCCCCGAGTAGCCCCACCGATGGTAGCGCTCCGCGGGCTGCTCGGTAGAGTTGACTGCTCAGTTTTTTTTGCTCTCCGTGATCTCGGGTTTAACTGAATCGGCGGTGGCCGGGCGTTCGCCGAGCAACCGAAACGAATTGAACACAGCGGTTAAAACTTCCTGCTCTTTGGCCGGCGTGCCTTCCCAAAAAGCGGACATGATGAAACTCACGGCATAGTCTTTCTTGAACGGATAAGAATGAATGCCGGCGACGATGATCGAATTGCCTGCGGGCATCTTATGGAGGGTCGAAATATAGAATTTGATGGCGATGCCATTGGAAAGATCACGGCGCTCGCCGACGGTCATGGCCAACGACTTGATATTCTCGGCGATGGTTTTATACACCTGCTCGATAGTCTGGGACATCAGCGCTTCGACTCGCGCCTTGACCTCTTCAGCCGCCGGGTTGTCCGTCTCAGCGTTCTTCGTACCGCTCTTTTCCACGATCGCCGTAAAGGAGCTGCCGTTGGGCCCCTGCAACAGGACACGAATGTCCCGATTCGCCTCCCCTTCGGGCAGGTTGTGGAGCTGCCAACCGGCCGGATAGTGAAAGGAGTAGCCGTAGTCTCTATCGTAGAATTCTTCAATCTTAGATTGTGCGGGCGCGCCGTTTGCGGCAAAGAGCGCCAACGACAACGTAACGAACCGAACAATATTCGCCGTCGCACTCCGAAAATGGGCCATTATCACACCCGGCACGATATCACAAATCGTCCAAGCGACGGAACGGACGATGAATTTTTCCCCGCACCGTGAAAGACGCGCTGGCAGGAACGGCGCCGCCCTGCGGGCTTTCGTTTACGTTGCCCCACGAACAAGCCCGTGGGACGGAATCCTGAGCAAGCGTCGAAGAGTCGCTTGCCCCGCAACACGAAAATAGGTAATTTACCGAGAACCGGTGATCCCTTGGCGAAACAGTATTTGCTCAAAAACACTAGCCCGACCCTTTCCCGACCGGCCAAACTCGATTACCGCAAGGAGCTGAACGAGGCGCAGTTCGAGGCGGCCACCACCTTCGAAGGACCGCTTCTGATCATCGCCGGCGCGGGCACGGGTAAAACCCGGACGCTTGTCTACCGTGTCGCCCATCTGATCGATATCGGCGTCGATCCTCGCTCCATCTTGCTCTTGACCTTTACCCGCCGCGCCGCCGAAGAGATGCTGCGGCGCGCCAGCCTGTTAATCGACGACCGCTGCAGCCATGTGGCGGGGGGGACATTTCATTCCTTCGCCAACCTGGTGCTGCGCCAGTTTGGCCGCCGCATCGATCTCTTGCCCTCCTTCACCATCATGGACCGCTCCGATAGCCAAGACGCGATCCAGCACCTACGCGCCGAGTTGGGGCTCAACAACAAAGACAAACGGTTTCCGCGCAAGCAGACGGTGGCAGAAATTTTCAGCATGGCCGTCAACAAACAGACCACGGTTCCAGAGCTGATCGAACGGGAGTATCCCCATCTGGCCGACTCCCTCGACGACCTCCTGCGCCTCTACGAGGGCTACGTGAGTTACAAGTCGAACAAGACCCTGGTCGACTACGACGATCTACTGACCCGGCTCAAAGACCTACTGGCGAATCACGAGGACGTACGCCGCCGCCTCTCGGATACGTACCGCTATATCATGGTGGACGAGTACCAGGACACCAATCACTTACAGTCGCGCATCGTTCGCCTGCTGGCGGCGAGCCATGACAACGTGGCGGTGGTGGGCGACGACGCGCAAAGTATCTACTCCTTCCGCGGCGCCGATTTTCGCAATATTATGGATTTCCCCACGATCTTTCCGGGCACGCGGATTATCAAGCTCGAAGAAAACTACCGCAGCACGCAGCCGATCTTGAATCTCACCAACGAGATCATCGGGCGCGCCAGCGAGCGCTATGAAAAAACTCTTTACACACGCAAGCGCACCGGCGACATGCCCGCGCTGGTGCAAGCGGACAGCGAGCAGATGCAGTCGCGCTTTGTGTGCCAGAAAATCTTGGAGTTAAGAGAAGAAGGCGTGCCGCTCTGGGACATCGCGGTGCTTTTCCGTTCGAGCTTTCACTCCTTCGACCTGGAATTGGAGCTGGCACGCCATAACATTCCTTTCGTCAAACGCGGCGGTTTTCAATTCATGGAGACCACTCATATCAAGGATCTCCTCGCTCACTTGAGAATCCTCGCCAACCCGCTGGATGCGATCTCCTGGGGCCGCGCGCTGCAACTTTTGGAAGGCGTCGGCGCGCAGATGAGCCAAAAGATCATCCGCTGGCTATTGGAAGGAAGCCAGCCGGTGGAGCGGCTGCGCACCTTCGAGGCGCGCGGCAAAGTCGCCCATGGCCTAAAAACTCTCGCCCAGGTTTTCGAAGCAGCGTCCCAGGCGGAGCGACCGGTGGAGCAGACGCAATACCTCATGCAGTATTATCTGCCGATTCTTAAACGCAACCATCCGGAAGATCACCCCAAGCGGCTCCGGGACCTTGAACATTTTCAAGGCATCACGGAGCGCTACCGCAACCTGGAGCGGTTGTTGAGCGATATGGCGCTGGAACCACCGAGCGACAGCGTGGCGGGCGTTCTGGCGGTGGACCCGGACGAAGGACCGCTGGTGCTTTCAACGATCCATTCGGCCAAGGGACTGGAATGGCATACGGTGTTCGTCATTTGGGCGCTGGAGGGGCGCTTCCCGTCTTTTTACAACATCAACAGCCGGGAAGAGCTGGAAGAAGAGCGACGGCTGCTCTACGTCGCCGCGACCCGCGCCAAAGAAAATCTCTTTATCACCTTTCCGATCCGAATCTTCGACCGCGCTCTGCGCATGGTGTTATCGCGCCCGTCGCAATTCATCGAGGACATCTCGGAAGATATTTTGGAACCCATGTCCATCGTCGACGAGGAACGAAACTGGAGTTGGGAGAGTTAAATCATGGTGCGATGTCTGCTCTATATCGTCGTGTTGGTCAGCGGCGCCGTCCTGATGGGGCTGGAGATCGTCGGCAGCCGGGTGCTGGCGCCCTACTTCGGCAGCTCGATTTTCGTGTGGGGCAGTTTGATCTCGGTGGTCATGACCGCGCTGAGCGTGGGCTACTACTGGGGCGGCTGGCTGTCGGTGCGCGAACCCTCCTACGGCCGGCTGCTTATGCTGCTGCTCATTCCCGGAGTGATGATTTTCTTTCTCCCCTTCATTTATCCGCCGCTCAACGAATGGATCGCCGCGAACGATTTCGGCACTCGACTGAATCCGCTGATCGCTTGCAGCATCTATTTTCTGCCGCCGGGTATTTTTCTTGGCACCATTTCTCCCTATGTCATCCGCCTGGCGGCGACGACGATCAACGCGGTGGGCAGCACCGCCGGCACTCTGTACGCCATTTCCACCTGCGGCAGCATCTTCGGCACGTTACTTACCGCCTTTTACCTGATACCGGTGATGGGCGTGAGCAACATTATCCATGCCCTCGGCATCACGCTGGCGTGCCTTGCGCTTCTCCTGCTGCCGCTGGTGCACCTGCGCGCCGTCGCCGTGAGACGCGCCGTGACCGCCCTCTCGATCGCCGGTTCCATGGCTCTGTCCTGGCCGTCCGTCGCCTGGGCCAGGATCAAGTCGCTTTTAGAGAAAGATACCTTCTACCACCGCATTCGCGTCGAAGAAGATGAGGAAGCGCGTTACATGTATTTCGACCGCACCCTGCAGAGCGCCATGAATCTCAAGGATCCGACCGGGCTCAGGCTGATATACTCGCGCTATACCTCCCTCGCCTTTGCCCTCCGGCCCGACGCCAAGAAAATGCTGCTCATCGGATTGGGCGGCGGTTCGATCCCGAAGAAATTGCAAAAGGAATTTCCCAATTTGGAAATGGACGTGGTCGAGATCGACCCGGAAGTGATCCAAATCGCGAAAAACCACTTCAACGTGCGCGAAAGCAAGAACCTTCGACTCCACGCCCAGGACGGCCGGCTCTTCCTCAACCGCACCGCGAACCAATACGACATCATCATGATCGACGCCTACTATTCGGACGCCATGCCCTTTCATCTCGCCACCAAGGAATTCTTCGAGCTGGCGCAGCGCAAGCTCACGCCGAACGGCATCATCGTCGCCAACCTCATCAGTGCCGTGACGGGACCGTCCGGAAGAATCGCCCGCGCTTTCATCAAGACCCAGCGCCCGATCTTCCCGCAGATCTACGTCTTCGCGGCGCGCCGGCCCGACAACGTCAGCGTCCAGACCGTTCAAAACGTCATCATCATCGCCACCCGAGACAAACAGCGCATGGAGATCAAAGAAATCGTCAAGCGGGCGGCGGCTCTCGACAAAGGGCTTTTTCCGGACCCGATCCAAGATATCGGCGTTGCCTACTACGACGGGCCGTTGCCCGATCAAGATGTCCCGGTGTTGACCGATGACTACGCTCCTACGGACAACTTGCTTCATCCTTAGTGTCGTCGCCGTTTCTTCCTGCGCTTTTCTCCAGGAACCACCGTTCGAGCGGGTCGTCCGGGTACAAGCACTGGCCGATCCTAGTTTCAGGGGACGCAACCCGCGCTGGACTGAGGAACTCCGCGCGCGCATCGAAGCCGCTTCCGTTTATTTCGAGCGCGAGTTTGAAATTCGATTTATCACGGTCAACGCCGCCGCGTGGCCGGAGCGGGAACGTATTGCTTCGACCGCGGGCCTCATGGTGAAACTCAAGCAGGACTATCCAACGCTGAAGGATGACGGCGTCTTCGACCTCATTATCGCCTTCACCGCTGAACCCATCAGCCGCTACCTGCCCAACGGTCGCCCCCGCGCGGACCGCATTGGCGACTGCCGAGTCGGCCTGGGGAATTACGTGGTCGCCACCGTCAGCGGAATCTATCGCGGCACACCCGACAATTCTGACCTCGATTACGACACCGTGGCCTTGATCCATGAGCTTGCCCATATTTTCGGCGCCGAACATGTTCAAGACACTTCCTCGATCATGCATGAATCCTTCGATTACCGTTCGGCGTTCGACATGAAAAACCGCAGCGTCGTTTTGAAGAATAGGAATTGCCCGTTTGCCAAATAGGATTGTATTGATTTTATTCTTGGACGATTTGAACTGCTTGAACTTTTTGAACGGCTTGAACGTTCGACGCGCACTGTTCCAATCGTTCAATTCGTTCAAGACGTTCAAACCGTTTGGTAAATTCCAATGCTGAAAAACCTGCGCATCGTCCTCGTCCGCCCGCGCGGATCGGGCAACGTCGGCTCCATCGCCCGCGCCATGAAGAACATGGGAGCGCGGGAGCTTGCCATCGTGGGGACGGCGCGCACGCGCAGCTTTTGGGCCAGAGCGATGGCGGTTCACGGGAGAGACGTACTCGGTAAAGCGCAGTGCTACGGCACGATCCGCGAAGCGATCGCCGACTGTACGCTCGTGGTAGGAACGACCTGCCGCGGCGGCCTCTACCGCAAGCACAGCCAAACGCCGCGGGAAGTCGCGCCGACGATCGCCGCCGCGGCGCGGACCGGCAAGGTCGCGCTGATCCTCGGGCCGGAGGATCACGGCCTGAGCAATGAGGATCTCGAACCCTGCCAGTTGCTCGTCACCATACCCGCTCATCCGGAATATCAGTCGCTGAACGTTGCCCAGGCCGCGGTTATTTGCCTCTACGAAACCTTCCTCGCCTCGCTCAACGCCGTCGCAGTGGAGAAAATCCAGCGGGCGCGCGCCGAAGACATCGAGCGGCTCTACGACATCATGCGCGACGCGCTTTTGAAAATAGGCTTTCTCGACTCGGAGAATCCCGAGCACATGCTCCTGGCCTTCCGCCGCATTCTCGGCCGTGCCGGTCTGGAGGACACCGACGTGCGAATCTTTACCGGCCTGTTCCGCCAAATCGAGTGGTATGCGGATAAAGGCTGGAAGGTGGTCGAGGAGAAGGAAAAACGAGGCGTGAAGATTCGCTAGTGTGCTGTCCCGGAAATAGCTACACACAGTCTTTCGAGTTTTGCCAGTATGGAATCGGCGGTGGCGGTCCAGGAAAAAGGGCGACAGTTTCGGTTGTAGTGCTGATCGAATTGATCGATGCGACTGATCAAATCTTTAACACTGCGGAACGACCCCCGACGAATAGCTCGTTGCGTGATCAAGCCGAACCATCGCTCAACCTGATTGAGCCATGAGG
>Ga0153915_10006065_pt1 | contig 11295 bp, 11 predicted proteins | sample Opewatmetagenome_2_FD_107003 | JGI IMG/M metagenome (GOLD analysis project Ga0153915, IMG submission 107003) | Freshwater wetland microbial communities from Ohio, USA - Open water 3 Core 3 Depth 3 metaG | ecosystem: Environmental > Aquatic > Freshwater > Wetlands | place: USA: Ohio, Lake Erie...
CAGGAGCGCGTCCACACCGGGGACCTCGGGGGCGCACGTCACCATGCGCACGAGCCCATGCCCCCGGTCCAGGAGCTCACTGGCCTCGGCGGGGTCGACCGGACGGATTGCTGCAGAGGGCTGCGCCCCCGCCGCCTGAGGGGAGATCCAGGGGCCCTCCAGATGGATCCCCATCGGCTGGGCACCCTCCCAGGCCGTCTGCGTCATGGCTTCCGCGATCCGCGTCACGATTCCGCCCAGGATGCCGGCTCCTTGCGTCACGGTGGTGGCCAGGAACCCCGTGGTTCCATGACGCGCCAGCAGCCGCGAGGCCCGTGCCAGCGCGGGGGCCACCCCCTCCAGCGTGGGAAAGGCGAGCTCGCCGTGGAAGTGGAGATCCAGGAAGCCGGGGGCGACGGCCGCGCCGCCGAGCTCCACCCGGAGCGCCTCGGCCGGCCCGGGGGCGGCGGGGGCGAGGCGAGCGCGGATGCGGCCGCCCTCGAGGAGCAGGCTCCCGGGCGCCGGTGCGGCGGCCTCGGGATCGAGGAGCAGCGCGTTCGCGAGCAGGGTGGGCCGCACGCCAGGCCCAGTCTATCGGAGCCTCGGCGCCGAGCCCCCGTCTCAAGGGTGCCGGCGGGGTCACCGATCCGATGGGCTGGAGGGGAGCGCCGTGCCCATCGAGGACGACCTCCAGGTCCTGGACGCCAAGATCAAGCAGCTCAAGCTCGACTACGAGCAGTACTTCCTCGGCTCCCGGCCGCGCGAGCCGGCGCAGCTGCGGTCGGAGGTCACGAAGCTCGTGACCCTCTACTCCAATACGGCGATCCAGAACACCGCGGCGCGCTTCAAGTTCCAGAGCCTGTGCAACCGTTTCTTCGTGTTCCGCCGGCAGTGGGACGAGGTGCTGCGCCAGATCGAGGCCGGCACCTACAGCCGGCACCTCTTCAAGGCCCGGCTCCACGAGCGGCAGCGGGGCGTGGGCGAGGAAGACGCCTCGCCGAGACCGGCGGCCTCGCGGCCCGCTGGCGGAGCGCCCGACCTCTTCGAGTCCTATCTCGCGGCGTGCCGCGAGTGCGGGCAGGAAGGCGCCGGCATGACGCGGGAGAAGCTCGACACCCTGCTGCAGCGCCAGCGCGAGCAGCTCCAGGCCCGCTTCGACTGCGAGGACGTGCGCTTCCGGGTGGTGGTGGAGGACGGTCGCCCGAAGGTGAAGGCCACGCCGGTCGGCCAGCGCAGCCGCGCCTGATCAGCGCCGGCCGGCGACCGCGATCCGGGTCACGGCGCGCGAGAGCGCGCCCTGCTGCATCTTGAAGTGGGCGGCGTCGGTCTCGGCGGCCTTCAGCGCCGCGAGCTCGCGCTCCGCCCGCTGTCTGGCCCGCTCCGCCCGCGCCACGTCGATCCGATCCGCGAGCTCGCAGGTGTCGGCCAGCACGACGACCTCGTCGCCGCTCACCTCGGCGAAGCCGCCGGAGATCGCGCCGTAGAGCGTGCGCTCCGCGGTGCGGATCCGGACCTCGCCCACGTCGAGGCTGGAGAGGAAGCGCACGTGCCCGGGCAGCACCCCGAACTCGCCCTCGCTGCCCGGGAGCGTCACCTCCAGGGCGCGGTCGCGGAAGACCTCGCCCTCGGGCGTCACGATCGTGACCTGCATCGACACGCAGACCTCCGAAGCCCGCCGCGGCCCCGTGGCCGGGCGCGAGCTCGCCTCAGATCAGCTTCTTCGCCTTCTCCACCGCCTCCTCGATGGTGCCCACCATGTAGAACGCCTGCTCCGGCAGCTCGTCGTGCTTGCCGTCCAGGATCTCGCGGAAGCCGCGGATCGTCTCGGCGAGGCGGACGTAGCGGCCCGGCGTGCCGGTGAACTGCTCGGCGACGTGGAAGGGCTGGGAGAGGAAGCGCTGCAGCTTGCGGGCGCGCGAGACGGTGAGCTTGTCCTCCTCGCTGAGCTCGTCCATGCCGAGGATCGCGATGATGTCCTGGAGGTCCTTGTACTTCTGGAGCACCTGCTGCACGGCGCGCGCCACCTGGTAGTGCTCCTGGCCCACCACCTGCGGGTCGAGGATCCGGCTGGTCGAATCCAGCGGATCGACGGCGGGGTAGATCCCGAGCTCGGCGATCTGGCGCGAGAGCACGGTGGTGGCGTCGAGATGGGTGAAGGCGGTGGCCGGCGCCGGGTCCGTCAGGTCGTCGGCCGGCACGTAGATCGCCTGCACCGAGGTGATCGAGCCTTTGCGCGTCGAGGTGATGCGCTCCTGCAGCTCCCCCATCTCGGTCGCCAGCGTCGGCTGGTACCCCACGGCCGACGGCATCCGGCCCAGCAGCGCCGACACTTCGGACCCCGCCTGGGTGAAGCGGAAGATGTTGTCGATGAAGACCAGCACGTCCTGGCCTTCCACGTCACGGAAGTACTCGGCCACCGTCAGCCCCGAGAGACCGACGCGCAGCCGCGCGCCGGGCGGCTCGTTCATCTGCCCGTAGATGAGCGCCACGTTGTCGAGGATGCCCGCTTCCTTGAATTCGAGATACAGATCGTTGCCCTCGCGGGTACGCTCCCCCACGCCGCAGAACACCGACTTCCCGCCGTGCCCCTTGGCGACGTTGTTGATGAGCTCCTGAATCACCACCGTCTTGCCCACGCCCGCGCCGCCGAACAGCCCGATCTTGCCACCTTTGACGAACGGAGCGATCAGGTCGATGACCTTGATGCCCGTCTCGAACACCTGCGTCTTGGGCTCGAGGTCGACGAACTTCGGGGTCTCGCGATGGATGGGCCAGCGCTCGGCGTCGGCGGGAATCGGGGCGCCCTCGTCCACGGGATCGCCCAGGACGTTCAGGATGCGGCCCAACGCCGCCTTCCCCACCGGCACGGTGATCGGGCCGCCCGTATCAACGGCCGCCATCCCGCGCACCACGCCGTCGGTCGAGCTCATCGCGACCGCGCGCACCTGGTTGCGGCCGATGTGCTGCTGCACTTCGGCGACGAGATGCAACGCCGTCACGCCCTTCCCGCCCGGCTGGTCCACCACCAGGGCGTTGTAGAGCTCGGGCAGGTGCTCGGGCTCGAACTCCACGTCGAGTACGGGGCCGATCACCTGGATCACCTTGCCGACGTTCTGCGGCTTCGTGCCCGCCGGCTGCTTCGTCGCACTCTGTGTCTTGGTCGCCATGTTCAATCCGTGTTGGAGACGTCGGACATCAGACGTCAGATCTGATGTCTGATGTGTGACGTCTAGCCTTTCTGTGCTTCCGCGCCCCCCACGATCTCCGCGATCTCCTGCGTGATCTGCGCCTGCCGCGCCCGGTTGAAGGTGCGCCGCAGGATGTCCAGCATGTCTCCCGCCGAGTCGGTGGCGTTCTTCATCGCGGTGCGGCGTGCGCCGTGCTCGGCCGCGGCGGTTTCCACGAGAGCCCGATACACCTGGTTGCGCACGTACAGCGGGAGGAGAAGCTCCAGAATCGCTGCCGCTGACGGGCGCAGGATGAAAAAGGGGCGGTCAGACCGCCCGCCCGCCGCCGGCGGGGTCACCGGGAGAATGCGCAGCGTCGTCGGCGGCGTGCTCACCGCGCTGTTGAACTTCGCGAACACCACCTCCACCGCGTCCAGCGCCCCGTCGGCGAACTGCCGCATCAACGGGTCGACCAGCTCGCCCGCGTGCGCCGCCGTCGGCCGGTCGCCGATGTCGATGCGCGTCGACGCCGCGGCACGCTTGGTGAACCGGAAGAAGCTCACGCCCTTCTTGCCCACGAGGTGCAGCTCCACCTGCGCCCCGGCTGCCTCGAGCTCCCGAATCCGCCGTCGCGCTTCGCGGATCAGGTTGGCATTGAACGCCCCACACAGCCCGCGGTTGGACGTAATGAGCAGCAGCGCCGCGCGCCGCAGCGTGCCGCCCTCCGGCTGGCGCAGCAGCGGGAACTCCTCGGCGTACTCGGGGGCATACAGCTCACCCAGCACGTCCGCGAGCGCCGCCGCGTAGGGGCGCGCGCCGACGACGCGGTCCTGGGCGCGCTTCAGCTTGGAGGTGGACACCATCTCCATGGTCCGGGTGATCTGCCGCGTGCTCTGGACCGATTTGATGCGGCGGCGCAGCTCGCGCGCCTTGGCCATCAGCGGCTACCCATCGCCTTGAACTGGTCGATCGCCTTGCGCAGCCGGGCGCTGAGGTCGTCGGAGAGGGCGCGCTTGGTCTTGATCTCGTCGGCGATGGCCGGGTGCTGGGCGGCCATGTAGTCGAGAAACGACTTCTCCCAGGCACGCACGGCCGCGACGTCCACGTCGTCCAGATAGCCGTTCGTCACGGCGAAGATGATCAACACCTGCTGCTCCACCGGCATCGGCCGGTACTGCGGCTGCTTCAGGATCTCGACGATCCGGGCGCCGCGGGACAGCTGCTTCTGCGTGGCCGGGTCGAGCTCCGACCCGAACTGCGCGAACGCTTCGAGCTCACGATACTGCGCCAGATCGAGCCGCAGCCGTCCGGCGACCTGCTTCATCGCCTTGATCTGGGCGTTGCCGCCGACGCGCGACACCGAGATGCCCGCGTTGACGGCGGGCCGCACGTTCGAATAGAACAGGTCGGTCTCGAGGAAGATTTGGCCGTCCGTGATCGAGATGACGTTCGTCGGGATGTACGCGGAGACGTCACCCGCCTGCGTCTCGATGATGGGCAACGCGGTGAGTGAGCCGCCGCCCATCTCGTCCGACAGCTTCGCCGCCCGCTCCAGCAAGCGGCTGTGCAGGTAGAACACATCTCCGGGATAGGCTTCGCGGCCCGGCGGCCGCCGCAGCACCAGCGACAGCTGACGGTAGGCCGCCGCCTGCTTGGAGAGATCGTCGTAGATGCACAGCGTGGCCTTCTTCTCTTCGTACATGAAGTACTCGGCCATGGTGCACCCCGAATACGGGGCGATGTATTGCAGCGGCGCGGGTTCGGAGGCCGACGCCACGACGACGATGGTGTAGTCCATCGCGCCGTGCTCCTTGAGACGCTCCACGACCCCCGCGACGGTCGAATTCTTCTGACCGATCGCGATATAAACGCAGATCACCCCTTGACCCTTCTGGTTGATGATCGTGTCGACCGCGATCGCCGTCTTGCCGGTGCCCCGGTCGCCGATGATCAGCTCGCGCTGGCCCCGACCGATCGGAATCATCGAGTCGATGGCCTTGATGCCGGTCTGCAACGGCTCCTTCACCGGCTGCCGCTTGATGATGCCGGGCGCGACGACCTCGACCTTGCGGGTCTTGCTCGTCTGGATCGGTCCCAGCCCGTCCACCGGACGGCCCAGCGCGTCCACCACCCGTCCCACCATCGCCTTGCCGACCGGCACTTCGAGCACCCGCGCCGTCCGGCGCACTTCGTCGCCTTCCCGCAGCTGCAGGTAGTCGCCGAGGATGACGGCGCCGATGTTGTCCTCTTCGAGGTTCAGCGCCTGCCCGGTGACCTTCTCGCCCGTTTCCGACGCGGTGAACTCGAGCATCTCCCCGGCCATGGCGGACGTGAGGCCGTAGATCCGGGCGATGCCGTCCTTCACCTCGAGCACGGTCCCGACCTCGCGCACGTCGATCGCGGCGAGATCGGCAGCCTGGATCTCCTTGAGGAGGATGTCCTTCAGTTCGCCGGGGCGAAGGGTGGTATCAGTAGCCATACGCTCCAGGTCCGTGGTTAGCTTGTGAAAATTATCACATGTCTCCCGACCCCGCCACCCCTCGAGGAAATGCTCACACGCGTGAGCGCGTCCGTCCTTTCAGGAAGGCCGCCAGCACGCCCCGCGGACCCAAAGTGCGCAGCTCCTGCGGGGCCACGCCCGCCACGCGGCGCGCCGCCCCGGCGAGGTGGCTGGGCGAGGCATAGCGGAGAATGCGCGCCACCGCGCCGACGGTGTAGCCGGGATTGCCGAGCAGGTCGGCGGCGCACGCGGTCCGGACGAGGTCGATCAACCGCTTGAGATTGGGAGCTCCACCCGCAGCGAATTCGCGGGACAGATGCTCGCGCGTCACGCGCAGCGCGCGGGCCAGATCCACCGTCTTCGTCGGCTCGGCCACGCGGCGCCAGACTTCTTCCCAGGTACGCAGCTGCAGGGGATCCATGAGCCGCAACAGCCGCGGCGCATCGGCCAGCGCGCGGCGGCGTGCCTGCTGCGCCGTACGCCGGGCGACCCATTCCCCCGCCATCGCGTGATCGACGGGTTCCACCAGCACGCCCGCAAAGCCGGCCCGCTGGCACTGAGCGAGGAGCCGGCCGTCGTCGGGCCGGAACGCGGACAATGCGAAGACCGGAATGCGCGGATAGCGGCCCGGCACCTCGAGCCACACCTCCGGCTCCGACTTCACGTCCACGACGATGGCATCCACCAGCCGCACCGCGAGCAGGCGCAGCACGGCCTGGGGCGTACCGCACGCCCGCACGACGCCGAGCCGCCGCGGGTAGCCGCGCGCAAGCGCGCGTCGCGCCTCGCGGCGCTGGTGACAGACCGGGATAACGGGCATCACGCGCCGGCGGCCTCGCTGCCGCTGACGGTCGCGAGGGCGCGTACCATTTCCGCTGCCCGGCGCAGCACGCCGCGGGCGTTGTCGTACGAGATCGTCGCGAGGGCGCCCTCCTGGGGATGCCAGGCGCACTCCGTGATGCCTTCCTCTTCCTGGGGCACCGGGTCCCCGGCGCGCGATTCGAAGAGAAAGAAGTGGCAGTACTTGTGGATGGTCTTGCCGCGGAAGCGGAAGTACCAGTCGATCACGCGAATCGGCCCGTGCACAATCAGATCCGCCAGGCCGGTCTCCTCGGCGACCTCCCGCCGGGCGGCATCGGCCGGCGGCTCACCCGGCTCGAGGTGTCCCTTGGGAAACCCCCAGTTGCGGTAGGAGTCGCGGATGAGGAGATAGCGCACCTGGCCCTCGGGATCGCGCCGGAACACGACTCCGCCGGCGCTCGTCTCCCGCTGGGCCCGTTGCGCCCGCCGCTGCGCCATCGTCTGCCGCTCCGTTAGAAGACGCTGAAGGTGAAGTACTTGCGCGGGTTCGCCTGGACGTCCGACAGCAGCTGGCGCAGCTGGATCATGGTGAGCGTGGTTTCCCGATACAGGGCCGAATCGGCCACCAGCAGGCCGAGCGTGCCGCTGCGATTCGCGATCCGCGACAGGACGGTGTCGGCGGCGGTGACGACGCGCACGAAACTCTCCTGGCTTCGGTGGGTGGCGTCGAGCAGGTCGCGCAGGTCCTGGGATGCCGTGCGCACGTCCTGACTCGCGGCGGAGGCGTTGTTCAGGATGGTCGCGAGCTGCCCCTGGCTGGTCGCGGTGTCCACACGCCCGAGAGTGGACTCGAGCACGGTGGCCGCGCGCGCCAGCGCCGTGGATCCCTTCGAGAGATTGTCGCCCACGGTGCCGATGTTGCCGGCCTGCTCGTTCGCCGCGCGCGCGAGGCGGTCGGCGATCAGCCCGAAATCCTTGATGGAGCGCCGCAGCTCCGACACCGCTTCGGAATCGAACGCGGTCTGCACCCGGGCCGACACGGTCGCGATGTCGTTCGCGATCCGTCCCGCCTGCGCCGTGAGCTGACCGATGTCGGGGAGCGTCGCCCCGGGCCAGCGCCCGCCGCCCACCGCCAGCGCCTCGGCCAGGGCGCGGCGGACGTTGGGGTCGTCGGGAGGCTGGTCGTAGGAGACGAGCGACGCCGCCCACTCGCCGAACAGCGACACGGAAGTCGCGATGACCGCCGGCCGCTGGGGCAGCGCCACGCCGGTGTAGATCCGCAGGTCGGCTTCGACCCAGTTCCCCGACGCCAGGCGGATCGCTTCGACCCGACCCACCTTCACACCCCGGAGCACGACCGGATTCCCCACCCCCAGCCCCCCCACGGTGCGAAACCGGGCGGTATAAATGGCTTCCGTGCGACCGATGTGGGCGCCCGACAGCCACAGGGCGCCGCCGACGACGGCGACGAACGCGACCAGCACGACGAGGCCGACGATGAACTCGTTCTCGCGCTTCACTCGGGCCGTCCCTCGATGAACTGGCGCACCACCGGATCGGTGGTCGCCTGGATCTCGGCAATGCTGCCGACCTGCCGCACCCGCCCCTCCGACAGCATCGCGATGCGATCCCCGATCGCATATGCACTGGTCATGTCGTGCGTGACGACGATGCCGGTGACTCCGAGATGCTCACGGGTCCGCACCATGAGCCGATTCATCACGGCGGAGGTCACGGGATCGAGCCCCGTCGTCGGCTCGTCGTACAGGATGTAGCGCGGCTGCAGCGCGATCGCCCGCGCGATACCGACGCGTTTGCGCATGCCGCCGGACAGCTCGGCCGGGTAGCGGCCGTCCGTGCCGGCGAGGTCCACCACGGCCAGCGCCTCGACCACGCGCTGGGTGATCGCGGCATCGGATAGCCCCCGTCGCCGCAACCCCAGGGCGACGTTCTCGGCCACCGTCATCGAGTCGAAGAGGGCCGCGAACTGAAACACGAACCCGATCTCGCGCCGCAACGCCATGAGCCCGGGGCGGTCCAGCGTCGATACCGCCCGCTCGTCAACGATGACGTCTCCCGCATCCGGGTGCAACAGCCCCACCACGTGCTTGAGCGCCACGCTCTTGCCCGAGCCGGAGAGTCCGATGATCACCATCGTCTCCCCATCCTGGACGTCGAGCGTGAACCCGTCGAGGACGACGTGCCCATCGAACGCCTTGCGGAGCTCACGGAACCGGATCACAGGAGCACCACCGCCCAGAACGCGTCCAGCACCAGGATCAGCATCGCCGAGGCAACGACCGCCCGTGTGGTGCTGCGCCCCACGCCTTCCGCTCCGCCCCGCGTGCCGAGCCCGAGCCGGCACCCGACCAGCGTGATCGTGAACCCAAAGCTCGCGCTCTTGATCACGCCGAACCAGATGTCCTTGAAGCGATACAGGAACTTGAGGCCTTTGACGAACTCGGCGGTGGACAGGTCGAGCAATCCCATGCTCGTGATCCACCCCGTGAGGATCCCGATGACGATCCCCAGCACCACCACCACCGGCACCATCAGGGTGCCGGCGATCAATCGCGGGAGGACGAGGTAGGCGAGCGGGTCGTAGGCCAGCGTCTCGAGAGCATCGACCTGCTCGGTGACCTTCATCGTCCCGAGCTCGGCGGCGACGCTCGCCCCCACCCGACCGGCCAGCGCCAGCCCGGTGAGCACCGGCCCCAGCTCGAGCATCATGGTCTTCCCCACCACGGCGCCCACCACGTAGAGGGGGACCGTACCCGTGAAGGTGTAGGACGCTTGGAGCGCGAGGACAATGCCGGTGAAGGCGGCGATGAACAGGGCGACGGGGAGCGAATCCACGCCGATGCGGCGCATCTGCACGAGGGCCAGCCCGCCCCACGTCGCCACATCGGGAATCGCATGCGTCAGGTCCGCCAGAAACTGGCCGAACCGTCCGGCCGCCCGCACCGCGGCGACGGCGCTCCGGCCGATGCGGTCGATCACATCCATAAGTTACAGGCGCAAGTCTTGGAGCGCCAAGCTGCGAGAGCAGTTGCTCAGACAGCGAAGCTGCACGTGGCCGCAAGAGCAAAGAGGCCAGGGGAGCAATCCCTGGCCTCTCTGCTGGTGGAGCCACTGCGCAACGTTGCCGTCCGCGCAACTTGTCTTGAGCCTTCTCGCTTCAGGCTGCGAAACTCGCCAGCGCTTTCCCGACGTCTCCCTCGCGGAGCCGCTTGAGTGCCCGATCCCGCAGCTGGCGCACACGCTCGCGCGTGACGCCGAGCATGCCGCCGATTTCCTCGAGCGTGTGCTCCCGTCCGCCATCGAGCCCGAAGTAGAGCCGCAGCACCTTGGCGTCGCGGCGCTGGAGCGTGTTCAGGGCGCTCTCGATCTCGTCCGACAGGAAGCGGTCCATCGCCTGGTCTTCCGTGTCGGGCAGATCTTCGGCGATGAAGCGCTCGATCAGCGAGCGGTCTCCGTCGGGATCGAGCGGCGCATCGAGCCGCACGTCCCCGGTGTTCAGGGCGGCCAGCGACTGCACCACCTCGAGCGACAGCTTCGTGGCGTCGGCGATCTCCTCGGGTGTGGGCTCGCGCCGCAGCGACTGCCGGAGGTACTCGGCCGTGCGCACGATGCGGGAAAGATCGGCGGTGCGGTTCAGCGGCACGCGCACGGTCCGGCCCTGGCGCGCCAGGGCGGCGAGAATCGCCTGCCGGATCCACCACACGGCGTAGGAGATGAACTTCACGCCCTGATCGGGATCGAACTTGCGGGCGGCGGTGAGCAGCCCGACGTTCCCCTCCCCGATGAGATCGGTGAGGGGCAGCCCGCGGTTCTGGTACTTCTTGGCGACCGAGATCACGAAGCGCAGGTTCCGCTTCACGAGCTCCTGCATCGACTCCTGATCGCCGGCGCGAACCTTCCGGGCCAGAGCGATCTCTTCCTTTTGTGTGAGCAGCGGCGTCTTGGATACCTCGTGCAGGTACTGATCGAGGATGTCCCGCTCGTGCTCGTGCCCCAGCCCCGACAGCAGGCCGCGGCGCCGGCCGCGCTTGCGTCCCGGCTTCCCCTTGGGAACCGGCGGCAGCAGCGGGGCCCCGGCCTTCACCGGGGCACGCTTTGCCGCCGGCCCCCGCGCGGCGGAGGCCTTCGCCTTGGCGGGTGCGGTTTTGGTGCGACGCTTGGGCTTGGTCATGTGACGCTCGCTCAGATCGCCCCGTGATACCGCTCACGACACGAAAAGTTCATGGGTTCGCTTGACACCGTCAGAACGCCCGGATAACATGCCGTGTTCCCGTCGGGACGGCACCGGGGGCGGCCAATATAACGGGGGCGTAGCTCAGTTGGGAGAGCGCGTGAATGGCATTCACGAGGTCAGGGGTTCGATCCCCCTCGCCTCCATTGGTCGGTTGGTCGGATAGGGACAGCGCACTGGACGATGCGAGCGGCGGGTCCGCCCGGGTGGTGCGGCAGGGACGGGCCGGGTTAGATTCCGGGCCGCGCGGGAATAGCTCAGTTGGTAGAGCACAACCTTGCCAAGGTTGGGGTCGCGGGTTCGAGTCCCGTTTCCCGCTCTCCACGACAAGCGACGCGGGGTGGAGCAGTCTGGTAGCTCGCCGGGCTCATAACCCGGAGGTCGTGGGTTCAAATCCCACCCCCGCTACTTCGGACGGATAGGCGGATCGGCGGATAGGCGGATGGAACTACAGTGGGTGCAGCGCCCACGATCCGCCCCATCCGACCATCCGCCTATCCGTCTGTAGTCGGGCGGTTAGCTCAGCTGGTTAGAGCGCTACGTTGACATCGTAGAGGTCACTAGTTCGAATCTAGTACCGCCCACCTTCGGAAATG
>Ga0153915_10006066_pt1 | contig 11294 bp, 7 predicted proteins | sample Opewatmetagenome_2_FD_107003 | JGI IMG/M metagenome (GOLD analysis project Ga0153915, IMG submission 107003) | Freshwater wetland microbial communities from Ohio, USA - Open water 3 Core 3 Depth 3 metaG | ecosystem: Environmental > Aquatic > Freshwater > Wetlands | place: USA: Ohio, Lake Erie...
AGAAGTGCGTCCTCGATGACACCGGCGGCATCGACGCGATGAGCCAGTGCAACGCCCAGACGCCCCCCGCGCTCCAGCAGAAGATCCAGGAGCGCCTCATGAAGGCGATGAGCGGTCCCTGATCAGTACCCGTGCTTGCGGAGCGAGACGTTCGCGACGAGGCCCATCGCGATGAAGAACGTCACCAGCGAGCTGCCGCCGTAGCTGATGAACGGCAGCGTGACGCCGACGACCGGCGCGATGCCGAGCACCATCGCGACGTTGACGATCACGTGCCAGAAGGTCATCGCCGCGACGCCGAGACAGAGGATCGCGCCGACGCGATCACGTGCGCTGAGCGCGACGTTGATGATCCACAGCAGCAGGAAGCCGAAGATCGCGAGCAGGAACACCGAGCCGGCGAAGCCCCACTCCTCGGCCCACACGCTGTACGGGAAGTCGGTCCAGTGCTCGGGGACGAAGTTGAACTGGTTCTGCGTGCCGCCGAGGAAGCCCTTGCCCCAGATCTTGCCGGAGCCGACCGCGTAGACCGACTGCTGGGTGTGCCAGCACAGCTTCGTCGGCGCGACGTTGCAGTCGACGAACGCGAGGATCCGGTTCTTCTGGTAGTCGTGCATCTTCTCCCAGAGGATGGGAATCGTGAGCAGACCACCCGCGGTGAGATAGACCATCGGCCACACGTTCGGCATCGACATGAAGCCGACGGTGAGGACGATCAGCGTCAGCAGCACGGCGGTGCCGAGATCCGGCTGGATCGCGATCAGCAGGATCGGGACGAAGAAGCACGCGAACCGGAGGCTCACGCGCTCGAACGTGTACGTGTTCGGATCGCCGTCGGCGAACACGCGAGCCAGCACGAGGATCACGGCGATCTTCGCGAGCTCGCTCGGCTGGATGCGGATGCCGGCGAGGTGGAGCCAGCGATACGTCACACCGTGGACGACGTCGCCGGTCGAGCCTATCAAGCGCGCGAGGATCAGCAGCGCGACGGCCACGCCGAGGACGACCCACGCGCCGCGTACGATCGTGCGGTAGTCGATCACGGTCGCGACGATGAAGGCGATGGCGCCGACGACCATCCAGCTGACCTGCGCCTCGAACTTCGACGCCTGACGCACGCCGCGTGTCGCCGAGTACAGGTTCAGCAGGCCGATCGCGCACAGCGCGAGGACGGTCAGGATCAGCGGCCAGTCGACGGCGGCGCGGAACCGGCGCCAGCGCGACACGCCGACGGTCGCCCGCGGTAGCTGCAAGCCGAGCCTCTTCATGGCGCCGCCTTTCCAGCAGCGCTTCCGGCCGCACGTGCCGTGGGTCCACCATTGCCCTGCGGCAGCTGCGGCGCGATCGACTCGTTCGCGAGCTTCTTGGCCGCGGCGTCCATCGCGTTCTTCCGCTTCTCGTCCGCCGCCTTGGCCTCGGCTGCCGTGGCATCCTTGGCCGCCTTCGCCTCCGCCTCGGGCTTGAGCTTGCCGAAGTAGCCATCGAGGATGCGCTGCGCGATCGGCCACGCGTTGGTGCCGCCGGCGCCGCCGTGCTCGACGAGCACGATGATCGCGAGCTCGGGATCCTCGGCCGGTGCCCAGCCCGCGAACCACGCATGCGACGCGTTCGGGTTCCACTTGTCGCGTTCCTTGTCGTCGGCGTCCTTGTGGTGCTTCTTGACCTCGGCGGTGCCGGTCTTGCCCATCACCGTCGTGACCTGGCTGACACCGTGATCGAAGGCGGTGCCGCCCTTCACGTTGTTGACGAGCCACATGCCGCGCTTCCAGATATCGACCGCCTCGGCCGGCACCTTCACGACGTGCGCGACCTTCGGGTCGTAGCTGACGATCGGTCGGCCATCGAACGACTCGACGCGCTCGACGACCTGCGGGACGAACAGCTTGCCGCCGTTCGCGAGCGCCGCATACGCCATCGCCATCTGGATCGGCGTGACCTCGACGTCGCCCTGCCCGATCGCCGCGTTGATCGCGAAGCCGACCATGAACCGGCCGTGGTCCTCGTACCACTGCTTCGTCGGGATCCGGCCCGGCGCATCGCCGTTGATGCCGAGGTTCGTCGGCGAGCCGAGGCCGAACTCGCGGGCGACCTCGCCGATCCGATCGAGGCCGATGCGCTGCGCGAGGTTCCAGAAGTAGACGTCGCACGACTTCTGGATCGCTCGCAGGAGGTCGACCTTCTCGTGATAGCCGTGGCAGCGGAAGTGCGTGCCGGAGAGGTTGAAGTCGCCGGGACAGAAGATCGTCTCGTCCTCGGCCGCCTGGCCGTCCTCGAGCGCGGCAATCGCCGTCACGAACTTGAAGATCGAGCCGGGCGGATACGTCGCGCGCAGCGCCTTGTCGATGAACGGCTTGCGCGGGTCCTGCATCAGCAGCGTGTACTCCGCATGCGTCAGGTGCCCGGTCATCACGTTCGGATCGAACGACGGCTTGCTGACGATCGCCTTGACCTTGCCCGTCTTGACCTCGACGACGACCACGGCGGCCGCCGCGACGTGGGCGACCGACTTCTCGGCGAGCTTCTGGAGATCGCTGTCGATCGTGAGGATCAGGTTCGCGCCGGGGACCGCCTCGGTGACGCGCTCGCCGTGGATCAGCGAGGACACGGTCGCGTTGTCGATCCGCTGGCCGCGCGCATCGACGGCGTAGTGCTCGACACCGCGCTTGCCGCGCAGGTAGTTCTCCCAGGCGCTCTCGAGGCCATAGCGACCGACGAGATCGCTCGCGTCGTAGCCCTGCGCGCCGAGACGTTCCGACTCGTCCGCGGTCATCTGCGTCATGTAGCCGACGAGGTGCGCCGCGAGATCACCCTGCGGGTAGTAGCGATACGGCTCGTGATGGACCTCGACGCCGGGCAGCCGCGAACGCGCCTGCTCGACGAGCGCGGCGCGGTCACGACCCTGATCTTCGAGCACGAGGATCGGCGTCTTCGGATCACGTTTCACGCCGACGGCGAGGCGCTCGTCGATCTTCGCGATCTCGTCATCGGACAGACCGAGCATGCGCTCGAGCTCCGCCTTCGCCTCCGGTGTCAGCTGCTTCGGCGTCGCGTAGATGTTGAAGGCCGGGCGGTTGTCGGCGAGCGGGACGCCCTTCGCGTCGAGGATCTTGCCGCGCACGCTCGGCAGGTAGCGCTCCTTGACGACATTCGAGACGGTGCGCTCGTAGTAGCTCTCGCCGCGCATCACCTGCAGCTGCCAGAGCCGGCCGACGAGCAGTGCGAAGGCGGCGATCACCACGACGGCGAGCCACTTCACGCGCTTGTGCAGCTCGGGCAGCCCCGGCCCGCCCGTCGGAGAGCTGATCTGATGCCGGTACATCATGGCGTCAGACCCTCCAGCGCCGCATCACGCTCGCGATGGGTGCGTGCATAGGCCGCATCGATGCGGCGGAACAGGCGCCAGATGATCGGTCCGACGAGCGCCGTCGAGAACGCGATCAGCGCCATGAACTTGAGCTCGAGCGTCGCCGTCGGCGCGCGCGGAATGCCGAACACGATGCTGACGAACAGACGCGCGAGCGATGCGAACAGCGAGATGACCCCGGAGTACGCGATCGTCATCAGCGTGCCGCGCACGAAGATCCGCTGTTGCGTCGTCCGCGCCATCTCGGCGGTCATCGCGAGCGCGAGCGAGCTCATCGCCGTGGGCGTGCCGGAGATGACATCGAGGAGGTAGCCGAGGATGACGGCACCGGCGATCGCGGGCGCGCGGTGCGGGCGCGTCGTGTGGCCGAGGTAGGCCGCCGTGAGCGCGCCGATCGCGGGAACCGCATCGCGCGTGAAGCCGGGCATGAAGCGCCACACGGCCGCGAGGATCACGGCGAGCAGGTACGCGACGATGACGATGGTCGCGGTCCTCATTTGCGCTTCGCTCCGATCAGCAGGAGGACCAGCAGGATCGCGAGCGCGACCCACAGCGGCGCTTCGACGCACATGACGGCGAGCAGGATGATCGCGATGATCAGGAGCTGGAGGCTCACATCGGCCTCCCGCCGAACGCCGGCTCGCTCTTGCGCTTCACCTTGGCGTCGGGATCGGGCGGCGGTGGCGGCGCGAGCAGCACCTCGACGGCGCGGACGCGCGACACGTCGACCGCGGGCTCGACCTCGACCTTCTGGAACATGCCATCGTCGCGGCCGACCGAGACGACGCGGCCGACGAGCAGACCGGGCGGGAAGCTCGCACCGAGACCGCTCGTCACGACCTCGTCGCCGACCTGGACCCGCGCTTCCGCGGGCGCGGCCGTCGCCTTGCTGCGCTCGAGCCACTCGATCGCGCACGAGTACGAGTCGCTGCGACCGAGCCCGGTGAGGATGCCGCGACCACCGGTGCGCGGGATCAGCACCTCGACCGACGAGCTCGGATCGCTGATCAGCGTCACGTCGGCGTAGTCGCCGAACACCTTGTTGATGCGCCCGACGGGACCGGTGCCGGTGATCACCGGCATGCCTGGCTGGATCTCCTTGCCGCCGCGATCGATGCGCAGGCGGAGCACGCGGAACTGCGGCGACATCGGCGCACCGATCACGCGCGCGCCGAGCGTGTCCGCCGGCGTCGAGCGCTTCACGACCGCGAGATCCTCGAGCGCGCTCACATCGAATGCGCGGCGAGTCATCGCGGCGAGCTCGCGGCGGAGCTTCTCGTTCTCGTTGCGCAGCTCGCGGTTCTCTTCCTCGACGTTGACGAGCGCGACGTAGCGGCCCCACAGACCACCGACACCCTCGACGACCCACGTCACGCCGGCCTGCAGCGGCGCGGTGATGCGGAGAAGCGCCTGATCGAGGCCGCTCGGCGTACCGCGGTTGAGGCTCGCGCGCAGGACGAGGATCGGGATCAGGACGAGCACGCCCGTGGCGGCCCAGTCGATGATCCTGCGCTTGAGCGTCGTCTGCACGGGCGGGTCGACTCCTCGCCCGCTAGCGCAGCGCGATCTCTCGCAGGAGGGATAGCTCGTCGAGGACCTTGCCGGTACCGAGCACGACCGCCAGCTGCGGGTTCTCGCACACCATGACGGGAAGGCCGGTCTCCTCGCGGAGCAGGACATCGAGGTTCTTGAGCTGCGCGCCACCGCCGGAGAGCACGACGCCCTTGTCGACGATGTCGGCGGACAGCTCGGGCGGCGTGCGCTCGAGGACCGAGCGGACGGCATCGACGATCGCGTTGACGGGCTCGGTGAGCGCCTCGCGGATCTCGTCGGAGTTGACGAGCAGGGTCTTCGGCACGCCGGCGACGAGATCGCGCCCCTTCACCTCGACGGTGAGCGGCTCCTCGAGCGGATACGCCGAGCCGATCTCCTTCTTGATGATCTCGGCCGTGCGCTCGCCGATCAGCAGGTTGTACTTGCGCTTGATGTACTGGACGATCGCCTCGTCCATCTTGTCGCCGGCGACGCGGATCGACTTGGAGAGCACGACGCCGGCGAGCGCGATCACCGCGACCTCGGTGGTGCCGCCGCCGATGTCGACGATCATGTTGCCGGTCGGCTCCGTGATCGGCAGGCCACCGCCGATCGCCGCCGCCATCGGCTCCTCGATCAGGTAGACCTCACGCGCCGCCGCGGCGAGCGCCGAGTCACGCACCGCGCGCTTCTCGACCTCGGTGATTCCCGACGGAACGCTGACGATCACGCGGGGACGGACCAGCGTCCGCCGCTGGTGCGCCTTCTGGATGAAGTAGCGCAGCATCGCCTCGGTGACCTCGAAGTCGGCGATCACGCCGTCCTTCATGGGCCGGATCGCGACGATGTTGCCCGGCGTGCGACCGAGCATCTCCTTCGCTTCCTTGCCAACGGCGAGGACCTTCTTCGGTCCCTGCGAGACAGCTTGTACGGCCACCACGCTGGGCTCGTTCGCCACGATGCCGCGTCCTTTGACGAACGTCAGTGTCGTGGCCGTCCCGAGATCGATGGCCAGGTCGTTGGAAAACATTCCGTAGACCCAATCGAAGAGCATGGTGTTCCTGGTAAACGCTGCCTCTGACGCGCAGCGGTAGATGCAGAGAAAAAGGGGTGCCTTCCGGCCCGTACCAATCCGAAAAGCCTGGCGGGGTTATCACGCGAAAACGCCTCACTGCAAGACAATCTTGATGGCCTCCGAAGGACCTTCAGACAGCGCGTCCGGGTCAGAGGTGCTCGGACCCCGTGGCGGGTGTTCCGGCGCGGACTTGGCCACGGCTAACGGTTGGCCTCGCTTGTACCGGGAGGGCCCACGGTCTAGAACCTCTGCTGCTCATGTTGGAAAACGCCCGCAAGCAGGGTGCGTCGATCTTCGTCTATCTGATCTTCTGCCTGTTGATCGCGATCTTCGTGATCAACTTCGGCCCGCAGGGCGGCGGAAAAGGTGGCGGCGGATGCACTGGTACCGACAACACAGTCATCCGCGTCAACGGCAAGGACGTGACGCAGACGGCCTATCACGTCGCGTACGCCAATCCGTACAACCGCGGCACGGGCAAGCAGCACGTGCACGTGGCGCTCGAGATGCTGATCCGTCGCGAGATCCTCGCGCAGGCGGCCGAGGAGCGTGGGCTGCGCGCGACCGACGACATGATCGACGACCAGATCAAGAAGGGTCGATTCTTCCTCGGCGGTCAGAAGGCTGCGATCCCGGGTGCGATCGAGGATGTCGACGGCGACAAGTTCTACAACCACAAGGCCGTCAAGAACTGGGTCGGCCAGCTCAACGTCTCGCTCAACTCGTATCGCGAGGAGCAGAAGCGCAGCTACCTCGCCGCGATGATGGCCGAGATCCTCCAGGACTCGGTGCAGGTCTCGCGCGACGAGGCACTCCAGCACTTCCTGTTCGAGGGCAACACGGTCCTCTACGATGTCGTCGCGTTCCGCCCCGAGAACTATCGCGCCGCGATGAAGCTGACCGACGGCGATGTCGAGCGCTTCCTGACGACGCACGGCGCGGACGTCGAGGCGCGCTACAAGGCGGACGAGCGCACGTACAAGGCCGTCAAGCCGCAGCTGCAGCTGCGCCAGATCTTCATCGCCAAGCTCGAGGAAGCCCAGCCCGCCGCTCCGACGACGCCCGCGCCCGAGCAGGGAAGCGGTGCAGGCAGCGCCGCACCGGCCGCCGGCAGTGGTGCAGGCAGCGCCGCGACTCCGCCCGCGCCGAAGGCAGAGGCGAAGAAGGACGAGAAAAAAGCCGAGAAGAAGGACGACAAGAAGGTCGCCGACAAGAAGCCACTCGGCATGAAGATCGAGGACGCGAAGGCCAAGCTCGAGGCAGCGCGCACGTCGGTCGCCGCGGGCAAGGAGAAGTTCGAGGACGTCGCGAAGCAGCTCAACACCGACGAGAACTTCAAGGCCAACGGTGGAGATCTCGGCTGGCGCACGGCCGACAACGCGTCGCTCGGCGAGAAGGCCGTGTCCGATGCCGTGAAGACGCTCAAGCCGGGCGAGATGACGCCCGTCATCACGACCGACAAGGGCGCGTACCTCGTGTTGGCGGTCGCCAAGCGCGAAGGCGATCTCTCCTACGATCAGGTGAAGCACGAGATCGCGAAGGAGATGGCGCGCGACGTGTGGGGCAAGGAGGCCGCCAAGCGCGCCGCGCTCCTCGCGCTCGACAAGGCGCGCAACGGCGTCGGCCTCAACCTCGATCAGATGTACGAGAAGGAGAAGGCGCCCCAGAGCCCGGGTGGCATCGACATCCAGCAGATCATCAACGATCCGAACCTGACCGACGAGCAGAAGCAGAAGCTGCTGCAGATGATGCTCCAGCAGGGTCAGAAGTCGGGCGCGATCGTCATCGAGGGCAAGGATCAGCCGGCCGCGTGGTACGCGCAGGCTGATAGCCCCGCGGGCAGCGCGGCGGCTCCGGCGGCGCCGAAGGCCGACGCCGCGAAGGCCGGCGCGGGTTCGGCAGCACCGAAGGCTGCGACCCCGGCGGCACCGAAGGCCGGCGTAGGTTCGGCGGCTCCGGCCGCGGGTGCGGCGGCGGCACCGAAGGCCGGCGCAGGTTCGGCGGCTCCGGCGGCACCGAAGGCCGGCGCAGGTTCGGCGGCTCCGGCCGCGGCGCCGAAGGCCGGCCCTGGCTCGGCGGCTCCGGCGGCAGGCTCGGCCCCGGCTGCAGGCTCGGCGGCTCCGGCGGCAGGATCGGCAGCGGCGGCTCCGGCAGCGGGTGCGCCCCCGGCTCCGGCAGCTCCGGCCGACGACCTCAAGCCGACGAGCGACGTGCTCCCCGCGTTCGGCACGGTCGAGGCTCCGACGGTCGCGCGCTTCGGTCCAGCGCCGCGCAGCTCGACGATGTCGGGCGTCGGCAGCTCGAAGGGCGCCATCTCGGCGCTGTTCGACGAGCTCTCGCCGGGCATGCTCGCGAAGCAGGTCTACGAGGGTGACGGCGCGTACGTCGTCATGCAGCTGATCTCGCGCTCGCAGCCCAAGGTCGAGGACTTCGACAAGGATGCCGATCGTCTGGTCGAGGAGCTCCGCCAGACCCGCGCGCAGGCGTTCCTCGAGGGCTGGATGAAGGACCGCTGCGAGCAGCTGGTCAAGGACAACCGGGTCGCGCCGAACCCCGAGCTGCTCCGCGAGACCGACGATCAGGGCAAGCTGTTGCCGGTGTCGTACAAGCCCTGCATGAGCTTCCGCTGAGGCCCGACCGGTACGTGTGACGAGCGCGATCTGGTAACGTCGGGTCGTGCTGGAGGGAACCGCCGCATCCAGGCGGCTGCCGTTCACGTTCCACGCCCACGGGGGTGTGGGCCGGCTCGTGCTCGCGAACCTCGAGGTCCCGCCGATGCACGTCGAGCGGCTCGAGCTCGAGGTCACGGATCTCGGCACGGATCCTGGAGCGACTGCCGCGGAGCGGTTCCAGCGCCGGCGCACCCGGCTGCGCGCACTGACCGCACGCGTGACCGCAGCGTCGCTCGAGGAGCGCGTCGAGTCGGTGCGGCGGACGCTCGCCGGCATCGGCGTCACGGCGCTGCAGGCCCGGCTCAACGACGGCTACGTGACCGTGCGCGCTCGCGCCGCCGACGGCCTCGCCGCCGCCGACATCTCGTTCCGCATCCACCTCGTCGCCGCGGGCACGCAGCTGCGAGCGCTCGCGAGTCACATCCGCGTCCATGGCCATCTGCCCTCCCCCGGCCCGCTGGTCGCCGATCGCATTCTCGCGATCCTCTTCGGCGCGACAGACGCGACGGGCGTCGTCGAGCGACCGCACGCGCGCGGCCTGTGCGACATCGAGATCGATCTCGTCGGTGCACTGCTGTGGCACCTGATGCCTCCGGCCGGCTGGCGCTTGCCCGCCGTCGGCGAGATCGATCTGGTCCACGTCCGCATCTCGCGCGCGGCGATCGAGATCGCCTATGGCCCGACGGGCAGCCGCACCGGCGACCTCGGCGTGCGTCCCGCCGCACTCGCGCTCGCGACCGCGCATGATCTCATGCACTCGGCCGACGAGCTGCTGCGCTCCGGTCACATCGAGGAAGCGATGCGCGGCTATCGCGCGCTGCTCGCCGCGGGCGGACCGGAGCAGCCGCAGCTGCTCGAGCGCATCCTCGCGCTCGCGTCGGCGCGCCAAGCGTGGTTCTTCGACGGTCTGGAGCTCGCGCGCCAGGCCCTCGGCCGGTGGCCGCACTTCCCGGCCGCGCATGCGGCCCTCGCCTCGATCACGCTCGCCCAGGGCGATGCGCGCGAGGCGGCGAGCCACCTCTCGCATCTCGCCCACCAGGCGAGCGCCGACGGCGACGATGATCAGGCGGCGCTCGCCGCACTCGCGGGTGCGCGCCTGCTCCGCGTCCTCGAGCCGAAATCGGCGACGCAGCTCTACGAGCTCGCGCTCGAGCACGATCCGGGCTCGTCCGAGGCAGCCGACGCGCTCGCCGATCGCCTCGCCGACGAGCAGCGCTGGCCCGAGCTCGTTCGCCTGCTCCGCGCTCGCGCGGTCGCCGCAGAGCCGGAACGTGCGGTCGAGCTGCGGCTGCGGCTCGCCGACGTGTTCGTCCACCAGCTCGGCGATCCGGGAAGCGCGCAGACCGAGCTCACGGCCGCGCGCGAGCTCGCCCCCGACAATCCCGCGGTCCACGAGATGACCGCGACGATCCTCGCGAGCAGCAATCCAGTGGCCGCGCTCGACGCGTGGCGCAATGTCGCGCGGCTCGCCGACGCGCGCGGCGACAACCGCAGCGCCGCGAAGGCGTTCGCCATCGTCGGCGAGCTGCTGGCCAAGCACTACGCCGCCGCCGATGCCGAGGCATGGGAGGAAGCCGAGTCCGCATGGCAGCGCGCGCTCGCCCTCGATCCCTTGCAGACCGATGCGATCGCCGGCCTGGCGACTGCGGCCGCAGCGCGCGGTGCCCACGGCGCTGCCGCGGACCTCTACGAGCGACTGCGCGGACTCGGCCTGCCACAGCACCTGTCGGCCCGCTACGAGCTGATGCTCGCGCGCTCGCTCGTCCACCTCGGCCGGATCGACGACGCCCGCGCCTCGCTACGCCGCGCGACGCTCGCCGGCGGTGAGACGGCCGCCGAAGCGCACGCGGTGCTCGCCGAGATCGCGGAAGCGAGCGCGGATCGAGATCACGCCGCGGCCGAGCTCGACACGGCGATCAGCTCGTTCGTCGGTCTCGCTGGCGACGGCATGGCCGGCGATGATCGGCTGTTCACCCGCGCCGCGGAGCTGGCCGTCGCCCGCGCGACCCTGCTCGAGGGCTCCGGTCAGCCGCAGCAGGCGATGGCCGACTGGGAGCGCGCCCACCAGCTCGCGCAGGACCACGCGCCCGAGATCGCTCGCGATGCGGCGCGGACGATGCTGTCGCGCGCACCCGATCCACACACCGAGCGGCGCTGGATCGATGCCGTGCTCGCGACGCGACCGCCGCCACTCGAGCGTGCATCGCTGCTCGTCCACCGCGCCGACGTACGCCGTCACGAGCGGACACCGAAAGTGGAGGGGGCCGGATTCACTCCGGCCCTCGAGCCGAAAGTGGAGGGGGCCGGATTCACTCCGGCCCCCGAGATCGATCTTGCTGCCGCGCTCGGCGATCTCCACGAAGCAGTCGCACTGCTCGACGACGAGGAGCAGAGCAGCGACGTGACCGACATCCGCCGCCGCGCGTATCAGCTCGAGGCCGAGCTGCTCGCGAAGAGCGGCGATCAGCGTGCACGCGCGCAGGCGCTGACCGCGCTCGCACGCCTCGCCGAGCGTGCCACCGATCGCGTCGAGGTCGAGACCGCCGCTGCCGCTGCATGGCTCGCAGCCGACGAGCCCGCCGCTGCTCTTCCACACGGTGCGCGCGCGCACGCCGAGCTCGTGCCGGACGTCGCGCCGCAGCTCCGCCGC
>Ga0153915_10006067_pt1 | contig 11294 bp, 8 predicted proteins | sample Opewatmetagenome_2_FD_107003 | JGI IMG/M metagenome (GOLD analysis project Ga0153915, IMG submission 107003) | Freshwater wetland microbial communities from Ohio, USA - Open water 3 Core 3 Depth 3 metaG | ecosystem: Environmental > Aquatic > Freshwater > Wetlands | place: USA: Ohio, Lake Erie...
AAAGCAAAATGGGTGGCAATGCTCCGTTTTTTGGTGGATTTTTGCACCTCCAGGATTGACTGGGTGGCAATGCTCCGTTTTTTTGTCTGTTTTTGCCCGTTTTTGCAGGAAATGAACGGATATGCTCCGTTTTTTAGGCCTTTTTTAGGCCAAAATGATGGCTGTTGATTGCCGTTTTATTGGGTGGGCATGCTCCGTTTTATCTATGCTTGAGAGGTGTGACTGCCCTTGTTTATCACTCTGGTCAATTCTTCAACCTCTTCCTTGGATAATTTGATTGTGTAGTGTACTATGGCGTTTTTTTCGCAAGATACAAATAATATACGTCATATCATAACTAACACAACACTAGTTATATGTACAAATATAGATATGTTTGGGGGAAGAATTGTCTATTTAGGGCATAAGAAGATGGTGAAACTGGTTGATTTGACATATAATATGTAATCATTTTCACAAAATTCTGGAAAGCCCCTTTTGATCCTGTTTTACTTAATAATCTTTACAACTGCAGGTTTGCCTGTTCCAGTTTTTGAATCTAACCGCATTCCAATTTCTGCTTCAACAATATCGCCATCCGATAATCCAAACTGACTTACCAGCTCTCTGCTAATATAATATTTTTCAGTAGAACTAAAGATTAGAAAGGCGTGTAAATCGTTGGGGCGCCTTGACACATTCCCCCTTTTTGTTACATTTTCTTGGCTAGTAAAGAACTCTTTATTCTTTTCTTTATCACCAAAGTTTAATATAAAGGAGTTAAGCCATTCCAATACATTCAGTAAACTATATACAACTGTTGTAAAAAGATATCGAGCTTTTCCTTCAGATACTAATTTAATTACTTGAGGAGGAATCTTACCTTCAACACATTCTTTATCATTATGTGAACCATCTTGACAAGTGTTTACTAAAAGATGAATGCTTCTTTGAACATGAATTGGGATATGTTCTCTAAATTTTTCATTGCATAAGTGCTTGCTTTTTTTGTTCAATTCAGTAATATGTTCTGGAATGACACCCATGTTTAAAAGGGTTTTTGCTATACCTCCAGCAAAAATTCCCCTAATAACATTAAAATGTTCTGTATTTATTGTTTCAGAAGACGTCTGTAGATCAATTAAAACCTTAAAGATGTTTGATTTGTCTAAGTGGTCGAGCGCAAGAAAGGAACTCTTATTATTGAAAATATCAAAAATATCATGATAGTCATTCCAGACCTTCCACTCAATGCTATTTAATTTATTTACAGCACTTTTGATGTTCTCAAATAGCTCATAGCGATCAATAGGCTTATTATAATATCTTTCTTTCTTTTCATCCCAATCTCTTTTAGAATGAATCTGTATTGATATATTTTCAAATCCTTCATAACCGCCACCTGTATATACAAACCATGGAATCAATCTTGATTTTGTGCAGTAGTTGTCGATTTCATAAATAGACTCAGTTAGAGTATATAAACTTGGTTTCTCGTTAACATCATTTGTAACCCTACAATTTGCATCTAAAATTATAGCATCAAATTCATTTGAGGTGTTCATCAAGGTTGCCATCCCAGCGTTAAGATTCTCTTCTACTTCGATTTCTAAACCAAACTCAAATGCTTCATTTATGAATTCTTCACTTGGAACATCATCAATCCACAATACTCGATATTTCTTCATTACGAAAAGCTATTTGTTGTTGGAAATAATAATCTAATTTCAACAGGGTACATGTCATCCTTTTTAGAAACGAACTCAACCTTACCATTAAAATGTTCAACAATGTTTCTTACTTGCCATAATCCAAGCCCAGAACCATCTCCACCACCCCAAGTGAATAACTTTTCTGGCGTTATTCGGTCGTGTAAAGGTTCACCATTATTTGAAATCGAAATAACAACCTGCTTTTTTTCGATATCGTGTCCTAAAGTAATTAAGACCTCATAATCAAGTCGATCCCGTTTAATAAAACCGTACTTATCAGCGTTAACAAGAATATTGTCGAATACCTGTATTAGGTCGTTCTTTGGGAATGTTATAGCGATAGAGTCAACTTCACCACTCTCCTTTGGCAACGTTCTATCATAAGAATTGATATCATCAAGATATTGTCTTTTGTAGTTAAAACGCACAGGATAATTTAGTTGATTATGATACTTAATATAATCTTCGATAAAAGTTTCAATCCATATCCATTCAGGCTCACCAAAAGACTTATCGTCAACAAGTTTATCAATTAACAGTTCCAATTTATTAGCAAGCTTTTCGATATTTGCAAAACACTGTTCAACTGTCTCTCCCGTACGAGTGGCTACTATCATATCATCAGACAACTTACCATTGTTTGAATCCTTGCATCTTTTCAATAGCGCAAATTCTGGTGAGAACTTGTTAAGGACTTGAGCCAAAGCATGCTTTCTAAGGTGCATATTTTTTTCAAAAGAATTTTGCTGAACACTTTCATTTTTTGTATTTTTTTCGCTTAGTTCTTTTATCATAATCATTAGAGCATCGTTTATAATGCCATACTGATCATCTTCCAGTGCTGGAAAAAGAATTGAAATATTTAGTATATCTTCAGTACGAATTGATGGAATAGTTACACCCTTTGAATATGCTTCAACTTGTCTTTCTACAAAATTGGAATTCAGCAGAACCACTAAACACTGTGTTATAATTAAATTTTTGTCATATTCAAAAGCCTCTATTTCAGGCATCAGATATACTGGTTCTGACTCTGAAGCCCAGCAAGTTGAGGGCCTTAATTTGTTAAATCGTTTCGCGATTAGTAGAGCAGGACAAGTAAGTTTGGTGCAGCCACTCCTCAATTCTGCATTGGCAATTTCTTGAGGCTTTAATTCATAATTTAGGATGTCAGAAGATAAATCCGATAATCTTATTAGAGTTCCTGAAGGCTCAATTGGACGTGATCTTTTAATTGGAGTTAATATTTCTCCCAATTTTATTAACTTGAAACCATCAGGAATATCAATGTTTTTAATGTTAATCAAGTATCTTGTGACGCTCAGATCATAATTATTTTCTCTGATTTCAGCCATTGAAACAAATCGAGCAAAATCATTTATTTCGTTTTGTTCGCTCCATGTTTTAACAATACGCCTAATGTTTTTCGAGTCTAATCGATTATTGAATTTTTCTGTTACAAACTCCTGCCTGGCATCAATAACAAAAATACCTTTATTAGTCAAGGCTTTTGATTTATCCAAGATTATTAAACAAGCTTGGATGTTCATTTGCTTAAAGAGCTTTGGAGGTAAATTTATTATACCTTCAATAACCCCCGATTCGATTATATATTGTCTAATTTCACTGTCAACTCCCCCGTAAAAAAGGATACTTGACGGAAAAATGCAGAACGCTTTTCCATATTGATTCATTGAGCTTATAATATGAAGCAAGAACGCAAAATCAGAATTATTACCGCTAGGGATTCCGGTTGAATCGTTCCAACGATTAAATACATCATTACCATCATTTTCTTTCCATTTCCTCAATGAAAAGGGGGGTTCGGTAACAACTAAATCAAAGGTTTCAATTTCACCATTATCATGTACGAATTTTGGGTCATTTAGAGTATCTCCTTGAACCAATGAAGCATTTCCATTTTGAAGAAATAACATCCTAAGTTTAGCAAAAGCCAATATCCCTTCATTAATGTCCTGTCCATAAATATGCATGTTTGTACCAACCTTATTACTGACAATATGTAACAAATTACCTTCACCACATGCGGGGTCATAAACATTTGATGTGAATTGCAGGTGTGAAGCTGAACATAACTCTGCTATTAAAACACCAATTTCGTTTGGAGTCTGGAATTCATTGTACTTGCGGAAAATGACCTCAAATGAGTTCATAAGTAATTCAAATAATTCTGAATAGTTCTGATTAGATGACACTTCATCAAAAGAATAACTGCTTATTGTTTCAATCAATTCAAGCATCATAGTAATAATTACATTATCACCATTGGCGTAAGGTAGAAAGTTCCCGTTTTTAAAATCTACTACATTAAGTACACCATGAAGCTGTGGATTTTTTTGAGTTAACTGACGTATGATTTCGTTTATCTCGTATCCAATATTTGGATTTCCTCTATGTATGTGTAACGTGCTGAAATTACAAGAGTCTGGTATAGTAATATCTGAGTCAGGTTGAAGTTTTGCTTGTTCGCAAATATATTTTATATAAAACAATACGCCCAAAGGCATTCTCAATTTATATATGTTTTGGCCGTTCATTTTCCCTCTTAGCCTGTTAAAAAAGTCCCATATATATGCTTCCGTATCTTTTTTCATATCAACTATATTAAATATTTCTTCAATGATGCAAAGTAATACTTGTTCTATGCACTACATCTGCACAGTTAAGAATTTTTATCAATTATTTTGTTTGCTCTTACTCTAACACTTTCCTTTAAATGCTCTGGCTCCAGAATCTCTATTCGATCTGCAAAGCCTAATAGCAAAGTCTCAAATTCATAATTCATCTTGATATTCAACTCAATAATAGTATAGATGTCAGCCTTTTCTTTGACCTTTTGTGATCCGTGTAGTGGTTTCGTCATTATATAGTTGAATGCTTGGTTGTCAACTTTAAGCAAAACTCTTTCAATGGGGCTTTCTTCTTTTACGGTAACACCAACGACATCTTCAAAGTATTCATCGAATTCTACATCTTGATTCTCAACATATTGAATATTAGTAGATTCAACTTTCGCAATCCTATCTAATGCCCAGTTTGTTATGGGCTTCTTTTTATCATAATTGGGATTCCTACCAAACAAGAACCATCTATTGTTATACTGTTTAAGATAATAGGGGTGAGATATGACATCTTCTGAATCTTTTCCGAATTGCTTGTAGGTAAGCTTTAGTACCTGCTTATTTAGAATGGCATTAAAAATATCAGTAAAGAATTCCAAACCTTTCAGATATGGGTTGCTTTCAAAGCCAACAATTTGCTGGGTATTTCCAATGACCGAAAAGGAGCTTTCAAGGTGAGCCATCATTTCTTGCATCCAATCAAACTGAGGCATTCCTTTGAACCTACTTAATACGTTCAAGGTTTCACGTAATTGATTTACTTCCGTTTCATTTAATGGTTGGTTGCTTATTGAGAATTCAGGATTTGAATATCGATAAGATATTCTCCTACCATCTTTAATCCTATCTAACTCTATGCTCCAGCCAGCCTCACTTTCCATAAAAGAAATGTCATCGAAAATCTGTCTTTTTCTTACACCGTCAAGTATCCCCGCAAATTCGAATAGGGCTTTATTACATGCATCAATCAAATCTTCAATAAAGTACTTACGACCTGGATTCCGGAAGCATTTATCAAGGGTGTTGTAACGGATTGAAGCGTGTTTATTTGTTGACATTTCTTTATTTTTAGATGGACAGTAAGTCGGTTTGAGGATAAAAGTAATGAAAGTGGTTGAATAATATCTCAAGTTAAGACGAATAATGCAGATAGAGTGCACACATATATAAGATCTTTGCTTTGTGTTTAGGATCTATTATTTATCACCTAAAATTAATTGCTATGTGGATAATAACTGTTCTGATGGTCATTTACTGCGTGATTTCTGGGCTGAAGGAACTTGTAAGATAGATTTCCCATATTGCTCGGCAAATTGAAGTTCGATTTATCATAAGTGAACGAGGTCTAATTGATCCCGTATTTTGGTCACACTTGGTTGCAACAAAGTGAATGAAAGTTTCTTGAGCTTTCACTGAAGGGATTGCGTTGCTATGCGTCGCCATCCCCAGAGGGGGTGCTAAAGAAAATCAAGAAAAGCGTTCCCCAACGGGAATGCTTACAAACGCATCAAGCAGGAAGTCAGACAAATCGTTAGGGATGAACCCTCTCGTATCAAAAATAATCCAACTCTGCCACATCTGCTCCAACTGAAATAGTGAGCTTACTCTATTCTGTCCGAAGAAAAGCAATAATTTCGGACAAAATTGAGCATTCCTAACTCATTTATTTGTTTTGTCCGAAATAAAGCAATAATTTCGGACAAAAAATAATAGAATACGAATATGGCACCCATTTTATCTAAAGAAATTAGAAACCGTATCGTACAAGGAGGTGAGGGGCGGCTTTATGTTGTGGGAGATTTTGCAGATTTAAACAACGATGCGTTAGTTACCCGTGTGTTGTCCAGACTTGAAAAGGAGAAGTTGATGATACGTCTCTCGCAAGGTGTCTATCTGTATCCCAACCAAAATCGTTATGGAGTTCACAAACCATCCATTGACGTGATAGCCAAAGCTATTGCAGAGAAAGACAAAGCTCGTATCATCCCTTCGGGGTTGACGGCATTAAACGTTTTGGGGCTGTCAACACAAGTTCCAATGAATGCTATATACCTGACAAATGGAACACCAAGGATCGTTACGGTAGGCAACCGTAAAATCGTTTTCAAAAAAAGCGTTCCAAGAAATTTTGCCTATCAAAGTGAGTTGTTCCCTTTGGTTGTTTCGGCCATGAAAGAAATGGGAGAAGGGAACATCAATGACGACGTTGTTCTCAAACTGAAAAAAATACTTGCTAAGGAAACCAATCAGGAATTAATCAGGCAGGATTTTCTCATCGCACCACAGTGGATACGCAAAAAATTAAATGTTTTATGAGCATGGAAATAGAAAAAAAGCGTAGCTGGGTGGAACTGTCTTTAGAAGAAAGGCAGACTATTCTTGCCAATGTTGCTGAAGATAAAGGTATTGACGATAACGCCGTAGAAAAAGACTTTTGGGTCAGTATGGCGTTGAAAGCCATCTTTAGTTTACCATGCAGCAAAGGACTTGTATTCAAAGGTGGAACCAGCCTCAGTAAGGGGTGGAATTTGATAAAAAGATTTTCTGAAGATTGCGACCTTGCCATAGATCGAGCTGTTTTGGGATTCGGCAAAAACATAAATGGAACACAGCGTAACAAATTAAGAAAAGCCTCCAAGAAGTTTATTGAAGGTACGCTTGTCAAGGAATTGGAAATTGCTTTAAATGAATTGGGGCTATCGGGGCATTTTGAGCTAGTCATCCCCGAAACGAAAGAATCGGACAAAGACCCTGTTGAGTTTTTCGTTGAATACAAATCCATATTGCCTGAAAAGAATCCATATATTTCTGAAAGGGTAAAGATTGAAATCAGTTGTCGTTCCTTAACGGAACCATTTGAGTCTGTGAGCATGAGATCAATGATTGAGGATGCTTATCCCGATGAAACTTTTACAGAGTTACCGTTTCATGTTCCTACAGTATTGCCGGGAAAAACGTTTTTGGAAAAAATCTTCCTTCTTCATGAGGAATTTAACCGCTTCGGAGGTGGTACTGACATTGAACGAATGACCAGGCATCTTTACGATATTGAGAAAATGATGGACAAGGACTTTGCTATCGAAGCGATGAATAATGAATCTCTGTATTCAGATTTAGTGGAACATCGAAGCAAATTTACAGCATGGAGCGGTCTGGATTATCAAAGCCATCACCCTTCAACCATTTCCTTTTTGCCACCGGAATCGTTGAATGATACACTCAAGGATGATTATAGAAAATTGCAGGAGGGTTTTATTTATGGTGATTCACTGTCTTACGAAGAATTGATTGAACGTCTTGCTGTTTTACAAGGACGCTTTAGAAAGCTCACTTGTAACAATCCGTTTTTCAAAAAACAGAAATCAAACAAAGTACGATAATGGGAATAGAAAGGCTTACCACACTAGCATTTTCAATGTATACTAACAAAGGAGCTTATGCCCTTTTGTTTGGTGCTGGAATTTCTCGCTCAGCACATATTCCATCAGGATGGGAGGTTGAAAATAAGCTAATAAAACAATTGGCCGCTACTCAGGGTATTACGAACACGGAAAACTGGCATCAATGGTATAAGGATAAGTATGGGGATTCAGCCACTTATTCGTCTTTGCTGGAAGCATTGGTCAAGACTCCTACTGAGCGCGTACAGTTGATGAAGGGTTTCTTTGAGCCAACAGATGAAGATAAAGTATTAGGTTGGAAAGAACCGACGAAGGCTCATAGAGCGATAGCTACGTTGGCAAGGAACGGTTATATTCGCGTCATTTTGACAGCCAATTTTGACCGTTTACTTGAACGTGCGCTTGAAGCAGAAGGTATTATTCCGCAAGTGATATGCCACGAGAGTGATATAGAGAAGGCTACTCCTGTTATCCACGGCAATAATATTACTATCGTCAAGATAAATGGTGATTATATTGACTGTCGTTTCCGAAATACGACAGAAGAATTGGATGATTATCCCGAACTAATGAAAAATTATGTCCGTCGCATCTTCGAAGATTACGGTCTTATTACTTGCGGATGGTCAGCGGTATGGGATAAAGGATTGATTGATATCATTAATAGCTCATCATCTTCACGCTATAATTCATTTTTTACAAACGTAGGAGAAGTAAGTGACAATATAAAGACTTTAGCTACATCCAGACATGGCGAGACTATACAGATAAACAGTGCTGACGACCTATTTTCAGAACTTTATGAACAAGTTACAGCATTGGAGCAAAGCAATACAAGCTGCAGCATGAGTCATGACATGATGATGGCAAGAATTAAGAAAGATTTATCCTCAGAGCTATATAATATCGAATATTCAGACTTGATAGAGAAACTTGGTACTGAGGCTTATGATAAAATAATGGCTAAAGCCAGTTATAATTTTGCTCTCACACCAGAGCATTTTTCCGCTTATTTTGAATTGCATCATAATGCAGTGCAATCGTTGATGGATGCAGCTATACTTGCTGTGCGATGGGGTAAAGCATATCATATCGAAATATTCGGAGATATTCTGGTTAAATTATGCACAAAACCTATCAGGAGTGGAGAATCTTATATCGAAAGTACTCAATACCTTCATGCTTTGGGTGCGACTTTATTGTTGAATGCTATAGGGGTAGCTTGTGTAAAATATGAGCGGTTTACAGAATTAAACAAAATATTGAAACTTAGCGTACCTGCTGGAAATTTTATGGGATTTCACAGAGGATCATTGCTGTACTTACTTGGTTCGATACATTGGGATTACAATACATTAAATCATTTGGCTGAAACAAATTACTATTACCCGTGGAGCTTCATCCTTCTTGAAAGGTTACGTTCTCATTTCAAAGGGTATTTCACCGTTGATTCGGAATACGAGAATGCTATCTATATATGGGAGCATTTGGAGTCTCTTGTCTTTGGATATAACCAATGTTACATATTAGATCGCTTTTATGTGCCTACAGGTCAATTTATTCGTAATAAAGTTGAATACAAGATACGTAATAATGGCGAAGAGCCTTACAGTATATTTTTTGACAGTGCGGATAAACTGCAAGGTGAATGGGAACCCATCAAGCAAGGTATGTTTGGTGGCAGCTATGACGAGTACAAGAAAGTTTTCGACCAAGCAGAAGAGTTTTACAAACAAAATGTAAGATATTAATAATTATGGCAGAACAATTGAGTATTATAATTTCCATCCTTGCTGCTCTATTAACAGGAGGTTTCCTTATGATTTTCATTGAGAGCCAACAGGTGGCTGGTAGTGTGGCTGAACGATTTCACTTTGCTATGAATCCATTTTTTCGTAGTTTTAGTAATTATGTAAAATTCATATCCTCCTTCAAAACTTGTTTCACATTTAAAGTTACTAAAGATTCTGATTATGTAAAGAGACTGAAAGACAATGTTGAGACGATAGCAGGCTTAGGAGGACGATCCATCATATCGGGACAGGATTATCCTGCGGACTATTTTACAGCAAAAGAATTAGATTCGATTTGTCGCACCATTAACGATATCTGGTATTGTCTTGACGAGAAGCAAAATTACATTGACAAACATTTGAATTTTGACTCTAATCATGCACAAATGTTTAGTGAACAGACTAAAAATTATCTGGAAGCAATATATCCCCAATATAAGGGGGTGCAATTGACGAAAGATATGCTGGCAAAAGTGTCGGGGGATTTCTTCGTAGATATATATCAACCAATACAGCATATCCTTCCCCATTATGAATTTTGGCAAAAGAAAGAAAAGGAATTCAAAATATTGACATTGATTACTGTAGTTTTTACTTTATTTACAATGATCCTCGTCCTATTGCTGAGTTGTTATATTCTAATATGGATATATAAGGTGTTGTGCGTGACGTGTTGCGGATTGTTGATATTTGAACTCTACAAGCTTATCAAACTTGAAAATCTATCAAAGACAATTATGAGATAGTATCTTTATGGCCATAGATGCCCTAAATTCAAACAGCGATTATTATCCACGGTAAGGAATTCTTGATATTTTGACATTGACATTATCACATCCAAACTTTTGTAAATGAAGTTTGATTTTTTCTATCATCATTCTTGAATTGGCAATTGGCCCAACCATGATGGAATCCAATGCTTCTTTTGGGAATTTTTTCACAACATAAGGGATATAGCCGTTTTTTCCAAACCTATAAAGTACAGTATATCCGTACATTCGAATATGATCTTCAATGATTCTCACTTCATCCTCATATCGAAAATAATCACCTTTGATTATGTAAGGTAAAATATCAAATCTGATTTCCCAATTCGTTTTATCACTACTCTGTGTTAATCCCTGATTAAATTCAGAGACATATTTCTGATAATCTTTTTCAAGTTTATACAGTTCATCATCAGGATTATTTCCTTTATTATCATCATAATAATAGCATTTCCGAAGTATGTCATGTTTCATTATTTCATTAGCATCCAGCGATAACATGACCCCTCCTCCGTTTTTTCCATACATGCTCCACATTGGAAGGCTGTCTGAATTTTGAGAAAAGGATAAAATATATGCTTCTTTTAGAGGGTCGAAAGGGTTTATTCTTTTTCCCGCCGTTTTTTGTATATCTCTTATCACTTTTTTTCCGAATGCAATTTCTTCTTTATCATTCAAATATTTATAGTGAGATGCAAACAAGTTTATTTGACTGTCATTTAGCGGAAAAATACCAGACAACGATTCTAAAGACGTATAATAAAATATATGTCTATTTATTCCTAAAAGCTCACGTAATCCGTTCATGTCATTCATCCAAATAACAATATTTTATGGAGCAGATGCAGGAAATACCTTTGATTACAGCACCTTCATTTATTAACTTTACGGCTCATTCAAAAATGTTCCTTCGTAATCATTCCGACTTAAAACAGTGTTATATAGACCGATGTCTTCGCCTTCGTGTTTGTTGATGCCGGTGTACTCGAGGCTGGCATCT
>Ga0153915_10006068_pt1 | contig 11294 bp, 11 predicted proteins | sample Opewatmetagenome_2_FD_107003 | JGI IMG/M metagenome (GOLD analysis project Ga0153915, IMG submission 107003) | Freshwater wetland microbial communities from Ohio, USA - Open water 3 Core 3 Depth 3 metaG | ecosystem: Environmental > Aquatic > Freshwater > Wetlands | place: USA: Ohio, Lake Erie...
ACCGTACCCTGCATGAAAACACCAGCTGAACATCGAGGCGCTGCTGCATGAAACGACTCTTCCCGGTGCTCGTCCTCCTGCTGGCTGGCAGCGCCGTGTTCGCGAACACGATCAACGAGATACCGTTCATGCCCATGAGCCCCGGCCTCCTGGGCCGCGGCGGGTCCGGGATCGCCGACGCCCGGGGATATGACGCGCTGTTCACCAACCCCGCGGGCTTCTCCCGGGACCCCAGCGCGTTCACGCTCAGCTCGACGACGTCCTGGGTGTACGCCCGGCCGGACGAGTTCCTTGGGCTGCTCGGCCAGTTCGCCGCGGGAACGAGCTCGACGTCATCTCTGCTCACCTTCATGAGCAACCAGGTGACTCGCGGCGGGCTGGGCGCCGGCGCGGCCTGGGGGATCGGGTACGTCGGGGGCGGTCTCGGCCTGGGCGCCTCCCTCATCCTGGATTCCACCCTGAGCGGGCCCAGCCTCCTGGGCGCCACCGGCAATCTCACCGGCACCATAGGGTTCATCGTGGGGCTTTCCGTTCCCTTCGACCTGGCCGGGTTCAAGGTCCACGTCGGCGGCGACGTGCGGCCGATGGTCCGCGTGCACGCGCCGCTTCCCAACTCGGCGGCCGTCGACATGCTGGACGCCCTGGCCAACGGGGGCGACGTGCTGGCCGCCCTGGGGACTGCGCAGACGTTCTATGGAGTCGGCATCGGCCTCGACGCAGGGGTCATCGCGGAGCTGGGGTGGTTCAACGTCGGCATCTCGATCCGCGACCTCGCGGGGACGCAGTTCCGGTACAACTACTCCACCTTCAGCGCCGTGCAGAGCGCAATCACCTCCTCCCTGCAGTTCCCCACCACGGGGACGCTGGAAACGGCGAACCAGTACACCATCCCGATGGACATAGGGATCGGGCTGGACTTCCACCCGGACCTCGGCACGCTGGCCAACATCGTGGACCCGACCGTCACCTTGGAGATGCGCAACCTCGTCGGGGCTCTCGCGGGAACTGCCGTTCCGTGGACGCTCCTGCACGCCGGCGTGGAGACGCGGTTCTTCTCCTTTTTCACGGTGCGCGGCGGCTTGAACCAGGGCTTTCTCACGGCGGGAGCCGGGATGAAGTTCCTGTTCTTCGACCTGAACTTCGCGGTCTTCACCCGGGAGCTCGGGCTGCACGTCGGGGACCAGCCTCTCTCCGGGATGACCATGGACGCGTCGCTCCGCTGGTAGCCGGCCGACAAGCAGTCTTGCCGATTCCCCGTCCCGTGCTATAGTGGGCCAGAACGTGGGGAGGATCACGCCGTGACGCACCGTGCCTTGTTCCGGTTCTCCTGGAACCCCGCCCTGCTGGCAGTCGCAGCGGCTGCCGTCCTGCTCGGCGGGTGTCAGGCCATGTTCACGTTCTCCCCGCTGTCGGGCCTTCAGCGTCCGCCGTCCAGCATGACCCCGGAACAGAGGCTCACGTACGCCCGGGACGCGCTGGCCAGCGGCGACACCGCGGCGATGAGGAGCGCGTACGAGGCGATCATGAACGACACCAGCGCGGATGCCCAGTACGTCACCGCGCAGCTCGGCATCGAGCTGTCGGGTGTTCCGACGGTCCTGAGGGACTGCGCGAGCGATCCGAGCACCATCACCGCGAGCCTGAACACGATCGACGCGTTCATCGCCAGCCACAACCTGGATCCGAACTTCATGGTGGCTGCCGCCGGCCAGCTCTATAACGCGGCCCTGGGCGGCGTGACGCTCACTGCCATGGACCGAGTCATGGGCTCCATGGGCCTGATGCTGGGCTTTGCGCAGTCCACCAGCGGTACCTGGGACGTCACCACGGTGTCCACCGCGGATGCCGGCATCGCCCGTGCGTTCCTGTCCCCTGCGGTCACAGAGGTCGCTTCCCTGCCCTCCGGAGATTCGTTGAGGACGTTCATCGAGGACTACGACGCCTATCTCGCAACCTTCTGAGGGCAGGAAAAAGACGCCGATGAGAAAACCTTCGCGCCTGCTTGTCATCCTTCTGCTCGGTGCAACGGCGGGAGGAGTTGTCTCCGCGGCTGACTTCACCTTCGAGCCCATGCGCTTCCCGTCCTCCCGGACCGGCGCCCTCGGCGGCATGCACGCCGCGCTGGCGGATGACATTTCCGTCCTGACGTCCAACCCGGCCGGTTTCCGGTCCGCCAGGCCGCAGTTCGCGGTGGCCGAGCTGACCACGAACCTCAGCGGACCCATCTTCAGTCTCGCGGATCTGGTGTTCCGGATCGTGGGGGGCGCGAACCCGACGACGCTCCTTACCGAGCCCGACGTGCAGAAACTGCTGACGAGCCTGTACACCGGGGCCACGATCAACGGTCCGCTCGCCCTCGGCTACATCGGCAACGGTCTGGGCTTCGGGCTGTTCAACTCGACTTCCGCCGTGTTCTCCACGCAGGGCACCGTGCCGACGGTGACCTCCCGGCTGCGGGAGGATCTCCTGTTCGTCGCGGGATACGGATTTCGGATCCCGTTGCCGGACCAGCTTCGTATCACGCTGGACCTCGGTTTCTCCGTGAAGGCGTTCGCCCGGACCGGCATCGACTGGTCGGAGTCCATCCTGAGCTTTTTCTCGCTGGTCACTTCCCCGTCCATGGGTACCGTCCTCGACCGGCCCTTCACCCTGGACGTCGGCTTCGGAGTGGATGTGGGCGCCTTGTTTGCGTGGAATCGCCTGATCTCCGTGGGCCTCGTGGCGCGCAACCTGTACTCGCCCGTGGCTCGCACCTCCTACGCGACGGTGAACGATTTCTCCGCCGGGACGGGAGGCACGAAGTCCTACGGGTACGCGCCGCTGGATCTTGCGCTGGGCCTCCTGTACACCCCCCGGCTCGGCTTCCTGGAAGAGTACCTTTCCAGCCCGAAGGTGATGCTGGACTACGGGGATATCGTGGATTTCTGGACGCACCCCGCCACCGCGTCCAACCCCCTCCTGCACCTCGGCCTTGGCATGGAGGTGATCCTGCTGGACGTCCTCGCGCTGCGGGCGGGCTTCGGCGACGGGTACTTCTCCGCCGGCTTCGGCATGGACCTCTCCGTCTTCAAGCTGGACCTCACGATGTTCGGGCGCGAGCTCTCTACCGAGCCCGGCCTGCGGCCCAACTACAACCTCATCGTGAGTCTTCTTTTCCAGTATTGATGTGCGAGGCCCGGATCCAGGCGCCGGACGCCCGTTCGAATTGACAAAGCAAACCCCTCGGTATTAGATTTCCCCCGCACCCGGGCCGCTAGCTCAGCTGGTAGAGCAACAGCCTTTTAAGCTGTGGGTCGCCAGTTCGACTCTGGCGCGGCTCATTCTCTTCAACGTCAGAACTGTGGAAACGCTTTGGTGAGCTTGTCGATGAGCCCCCTGCTGCGCGGCGTACGCCGGCAAAGCAGCGCGCGGAGAACCTCGTTAAGATCGGCGGCACTCAGCTCCACGGTCGTGCAGCGGTCTCCGTCCGTCCCCTGCTCGGAGCCCGCGCGCCGTGCTTCCCGAATGATGACGCCCGGCTGTTTCATGCGCCACCTCCTGGATGCCCCTATTATACACCCCCCGCGTGCGGCGCGGGGGAGGATCGTGCGGGGGAGCGTCCGGCGGGGCAGCGTCAGGCGCCGAGGACGGCCCGGACGGCGGAAAGGAGCCCGGTCTCATCGAACGGCTTTCCAAGCAGTGGGGTCGCCCCCGACAGGGCGCCGCGCCGCTCGAGCGCCGGCCGCCCGTAGCCGGACATGAAGAGCGTCCGGATGGACGGCCGCAGCCCCGTCACCCGGGAGGAGAGCTCCGGTCCCCCCATCCCCGGCATCACGACGTCCGTGAGCAGGAGGTGGATGGTCCCGCGTTCTGCCGTCGCGATCCGAAGGGCGCTTTCGCCGCTGCCGGCCTCCAGCACCTCGTACCCGCCGTTTTCCAGTACCCTGCGGGCGTAGTCCCGGACCGGCGCTTCATCCTCCACCAGCAGGACACGCTCGGTGCCATGGGCTGCCTGCCGCCGCGGCTCTGCGCGCACCGGTTCCGGGACGGGCCCGAGGAGCCGGGGGAAGAAGATCGTGAACGCGGTGCCTTCGCCCGGGGCGCTCGTGCAGTAGATGCGCCCCCCACTCTGCGTGACGATGCCATAGACGGTGGAAAGCCCCATGCCAGTGCCCTTTCCCGGCTCCTTCGTGGTGAAAAACGGCTCGAAGAGCCGGGACATGGTCTCGCGGTCCATGCCATGGCCCGTGTCGCTGACGCGCAGGCGCACGTAGTCCCCGGAGGCCAGCCCGGGAAACTCGGGGTCTGCCCCGGCGGAGACGGCCTGGTTGGAGGAGGAGATCCTCAGCGTCCCGCCCCGCGGCATGGCGTCCCGGGCGTTGACTGCGAGGTTCATCATCACCTGCTCCACCTGGCCGGAATCCGCCATGATCCTCCCCGTGTCGTCCGCGAGGTCGACGACCACGTCGATGTCCTCCCCGATGACCCGGCGCAGCATCGTCTCGATGCCCCGGATCAGGGCCCCGGGATCCACGACGCGCGGCATCAGCACCTGCTTGCGGCTGAAGGTCAGGAGGCGCGCCGTCAGCTCTGCGGCGCGGTCGGCGGCGGCTTTCACCTGCGTGATGTCGTCTGAAAGGCAGCTGTTCCCGGAGAGCTCTTCCAGGGCAAGCTCGCTGAAGCCCCGCATGACCGTGATCAGGTTGTTGAAATCGTGCGCGATGCCTCCGGCGAGACGCCCCACCGCTTCCATCTTCTGCGCCTGCCTGAGCTGTTCCTCGGTCTGCCGTGAGGCGGTGACGTCCCGCAGGAAGAAGGCCAGCCGGTGGACCGCTCCGGACCGGTCGGGGATGGGGAAGATCACCAGCTCGTACAGGAGAGACTCCCGCGCGATCTCGATCCTCGCCGGGGCCGCGGTCCGCGTGACCCGGCTGGCCTGCTCGCGGACGCGGCGATCCAGCGGCAGCCCCGCCACCCCCCAGACGGATTTCCCGGTCAGCCCCTCGGCCGAGGGAGCGCCCGCGTTACGGGCGAAGGCCTCGTTGCACGCGAGGATGGTCCCGCCCTCGTCCACGAGGAAGGCGAGGTCGGTGGTGGCGTTCAGCAGGGCGTGCAGGGTTTCCTCGTGCTCCCGGAATGCCTTCTCCGCGTTCTTCCTCTCGGTGATGTCCCGGATCGTGGCGAGGATCATCGGCTTTCCGTCCAGCTCGAACAGGCGGTTGCTGATCTCCACCGGGATCTTCCTGCCGTCGCGGGTGCGATGCATGCCCTCCCACTTCGCGAATCCCTCCGCCTTCAGCGTTCTCATGGCGTACGCGGCCGCCGCCAGGCCTTCCGGCGCGTCGATGTCGTAGGAGCTCATCGTCAGCAGCTCTTCACGGGAATATCCCAGCCGCTCGCAGGCGGCCTGGTTGACCTCCACGAAGATCTCCGGCGAGCCGTCCTCGTGGAAGGGGTGTACGAGCACCGCGTCGCTGATGCTGTCAAACAGCAGGCGGTAGTGTTCCTCGGGCTTCCCCGCCTCGGCCTGATCCTTCCCCGATACCATGCAGCCCATTGTACCACGCGAGCGGCTTCCGGCAGTACCTTCTGGTCATGCCCACCCGGCTTTTTCCTCTCGCGATCCTGCTGGCGGCGGTCGGTTTCCCCGCCTTCCCCGGCGGCCTCTTCGAGCGCCAGGTGCCGCTTTCCGGCACGGTGATCGAGCACCCGGGCCCGGCTCCCGACTTCACGCTCACCGACCAGGACGGCCGGGTGTTCCGAATGGCGGACACACGCGGCAAGGTAGTGGTGGTGACCTTCATCTACACGCACTGCACGGACCTGTGTCCGTTCGTCACCTTGAAAGTCAGGAGCGCGCGGGGCCTCCTGGGAGCAGACGCGGACAGGGCCGTGTTCGTGGCGGTGACGACGGATCCCCGGCGTGACACGCAGGAGGTGAACGCCGCCTACACCCGGGCGGCGGGACTCGCCGGCGCCTGGCACTTCCTCACCGGCCCCGCTGCGGCGGTCAAGGCGGTGTGGTTCGACTATGGCGTCGGCGTGGACATCCAGAAGGCTCCGGACGAGGGGCCGGGCGCCCAGGGGACCGCAGAGGACGCCGAGCCTTCCCAGGGGCTATCCGCGGACGCGCGGGACCAGGCGCGGCGGATGGCGGACGCGTTCGGAGGCGGCTACGAGGTGGCGCACTCCACCCCGATCTGGATCATCGACCGGGAAGGAAGGATGCGCGTCGCCATGGATGCCGATTGCCTGCCATCCGAGATCGCGGGCAACGTGCGCGCGCTCATGAGCCGCTGAGCTTCTTCCTCCTGCGGCTGGACAGGACCAGGTAGAGCACCAGGGCTGCCGCGCACGCCAGCGTGACCGTGGCTACCACCCGCATGGTCATGAATACGAGCGTGTGGCTCTTCGGATCCACCCGAAAGCAGATTCGCGCGAGCCTGGCAATGGTCGGGCCGATGGCTCCCTTCTGGGCTTCCAGGAGGGACAGCTTGAGGTCGGCGGGCAGGAAGTCCGCGCCGAACATGTAGCGGACGATCTTGCCGTCCGGAGAAAGAATGACGATCGCCACGGGATGATCGAAGCCGTCCCCGCTCTGTCGGTAGTGGAAGCCGACCGACTGCGCGACGGCACGGATGTTCTGCTCGTCTCCCGTGAGGAACCTCCAGGAGCCGGGCGGAAACGGTCCCTGGATCGTCGCCAGGCCGATCCGCTTGGCCTTTTGCGCGTCCTTTGGTGTCTCACGGGGGTCGACGCTGATGGTCACGACGTTGTAGTCCTTCCCGGGCTGGGCGCCCAGGGGGCCGAGGGCGCCGGCGAGACCGGTGAGCAGAAGGTCGCAGACGTTCGGGCACTCGTAGTAGACGAGGGCGAGGATCGTGGGGGCCGTGACGAGCTGGCGCAGGGTCAGGGCCTCACCCTGCTCGCCGACAAAGCGGGAATCCAGTGAGACGAACGAGCCGAGCTTCTGGTCCACGCCCACGTCGTCGAACCCGGTGCTGACGGAGTGCGCCCCGGCATCCATGGCGACCAGGACACCAAGGGCGATGAGGGCAGGCAGCAGCGCGCGCGGCGTTCGACATGGCATTGGCTAGAGTATAGGGGTGCGCGCGGCGGGAGACAAACCGGATCGTTGACCCGCCGCACCGAGCTTGCGTAGAATGCCCGCCGTGTGGCGTGGCCTTCGCGTGTTCGTCTTCCTCCTGGCGGCAGGGGAGCCGCTTGCGGCCGCTCCCGAGATCACCCTGTCTGCCGCGGCCAGCCTCACCAGCGTCCTGGAGGAGATCAAGGCCGACGCGGAGAGCTTCGTGGGCGCCCGGATCCTGGTGAACACCGGCGCTTCCGGGACACTGCGACGCCAGATCGAGCAGGGAGCACCGGTTGACGTGTTCTTTTCCGCCGCCAGGCAGGATATGGATGTACTGGAGAACGAGGGCCTGATCATCCCGGAAACCCGCCACGACCTCCTGGGGAACTCTCTCGTGCTGATCGGCGTGCCCGGGACGAAACCCGTTTCCAGCCGGCAGGACCTGCGGTCCCTGCTGTCGTCCATCAGTCTCCTGGCGATCGGCGACCCGGACGTGGTACCGGCCGGCCGATATGCGATGCAGGCGCTGACCGCCTATGGCCTGGACGGCCTGGTGATCGGCAAGACCGCCCATGGAGGGTCCGTGCGGGAGGTGCTGCAGTTCGTCCAGTCCGGGTCAGCACCCCTGGGCATCGTGTTCCGCACGGACGCGCTTTCCGCGGCGCCCGGGGGCTCCGTGGAGACGGTCTTCGCCTTTCCGGAAGAGATCCTGCCCGCGCCGATCGTGTATCCCGCGGCGGTCATCGCCGCGTCGAAAAACCGGGCGGCGGCCGGGCGCCTGGTGGAGTTCCTCCGCGGGCAGACCGCGCGAAGAGCATTCCAGCGGGCGGGGTTCACGCTGCCGTGAGCGTCATTTCCCCGATCCTGCTGTCCGTGAGGATCGCCGCCATCGCCACCGTGCTCACGTTCCTGGTGGGGCTCGGCCTGGCGCGGATCTTCGCCACGCACCGGGTGCCGCTGCGAGGCGTCTGGGAGGCCATCCTCCTGCCGCTCGTGTTTCCGCCCACCATAACCGGGTACCTCCTCCTCGTGGTGTTCGGGAGACGGGGGCTGCTCGGGGGAATCCTGGCGCAGGCGGGGGTGCAGGTGGTGTTTACGTGGGCCGCTGCCGTCATCGCCTCCTTCGTGGTGTCTCTGCCCCTCATGTACCAGAACTGCAAGGCAGCCCTGCGCGCGGTGGAGCCCCAGTACGCCCGGGCGGCGCGAACCCTCGGGGTCTCCGAGGGCCGGATCTTCCGCCGCGTCACGCTGCCCATCGCGGCGCCCGGAATCCTGGCCGGCACCGCCCTTTCCTTTGCCCGGGCCCTGGGCGAGTTCGGCGCCACCCTTATGGCCGCGGGCAACATCCCCGGCCGCACCCAGACCATACCGCTGGCGATCTACAGCGCCGTGGAAGCCGGTCGCAGCGGGGAGGCCAACATCCTGCTGGGCGTCACGGTGGCCCTCTCGTTCATCCTGGTGGCCGTGGTGAGCTGGAGCGAGCGGCGCATGTTCTTTCCCGGCAGGGACGGCAGATGATCCTGGTCAACTTCGAAAAGCAGCTGCCGCAGTTCCTGCTGAAGGCGGCGTTCATGGTGGAGGGCCGGGAGACGGCGATCCTCTGGGGTCCCACCGGAGCCGGCAAGACCACGGTGCTCTCGTGCATCGCGGGACTGACCGATCCCGACCGGGGGGAGATCCACGTGGAAGGTCGAACGGTGTTCGCCCCGGACAAAGGAATCCGCCTGCCGCCCCGGGAGCGCAGTGTGGGGCTGGTATTCCAGACCCTCGCCCTGTTTCCGCACATGAGCGCGGAAGAGAACGTCGCTTTTGCGATGAGCCGGGAGGACCGGCCCCGGGCCCGGGAGTTCCTGGAGCGCTTCCGCCTCACCGCGCTCGCGCACCGTCGCCCCGCGCAGCTTTCCGGCGGGGAGCGGCAGAGGCTCGCCCTTGCCCGGGCGCTGGCCGCCCGGCCGAAGGCGCTCCTGCTGGACGAGCCGTTCAACTCGCTGGACCGCCGCACGCGGGACGAGACGTACCGGGAGTTCCTCCAGCTGAGGGCGAGCATCGACATGAGCGTGATCCTGGTCACCCACGACCGGGCCGAGGCGGAGCTGCTCGGGACGAGGATCTACGAGCTTCGCGACGGCGAGGTGACGGAGTGACCTGCCGAGGGAGGGCCGAGTGAGCATTGAAGTGATTCGCGCCGCGTCAGAGAGCGCGGCGGACGCCGCGCTCGTCACCGTGGTCGGCACCCGCGGCTCGGTGCCGCGCCACACGGGGTCGAAGATGCTCGTGCGCCGCGCCGGGGGGACCGTGGGCACCGTTGGCGGAGGCCGGGGCGAGGCCGCCGCCGTGGAGGCCGCGGCGGGCTGCATTTCCTCGGGGCGCTCGCGGACCATCACCGTGGAGATGCAGGGCGTCGAGGCGTCGGGGCCGGACATGGTCTGCGGCGGGACCGGGACCCTGCTGGTGGAGGTCATCGGCGACCGCGCGCCGTACCAGGCCGCCTGCCGCGCGCTGGATGCGGGGCGCCGGGTGGTGATGGTCAAGCGCTTCGAGGGGCTGTCCGGTGGGAAGCCGGGCTCCGTGTCCGTCGCCGTCCTGGAGGAATCCGGTGCGGCGCCGGGCCGCACCGGGGCCGGCGCGTTCGAGCTCGACCCGCAGGCGGCCGAGCTCTGCATGGCCAGCGGCAAGCCGCTGCTCGTGGAGGAGAAAGGGCTTTTCTACGACCCCGTGTTTCCGCGGGAGAAGATGCTGATCCTCGGCGGCGGGCACATCGGGCAGATCCTGGCTTCCATGGCAAGCCAGCTGGACTTCGACGTGACCGTCGCGGACGACCGCGCGGACTTCGCCGCGCCGGGGCGCTTCCCGCCCGCCGTGAAGACCGCCTGCTCGGGCTACTCGGATGCCGTGAAGGCCTTTGCATTCGACTCGGCCACGTACGTGGTGATCGTCACCCGCGGGCACCTCTTCGACCTGGAGTGCATCCGGGCCGTCCTGGGCCGCACCTACCGCTACGCGGGGTTCATCGGCAGCGCGCGAAAGGCCAGGCTGCTCCGAGCGCAGGCGCTGAGCGACGGGTTCGATCCCGAACGGGTGGAGGCGCTTCGCGCGCCGATCGGGATCGACATCGCGGCGGAAACGCCGGCGGAGATCGCGATTTCCATCCTTGCACAGGTCGTGGCGGTCCGCCGCAACGCGGCAGGCGGATTTCGGACGCCGAAATCCGGGAAACCAACCCTCTAGGAGACACCATGGGACTCACTTCCTATTCCCGTTTTGCCGGCTGCGGAGCCAAGCTGGGCCCCGGCGTGCTGGACCAGGCGCTGTGCGGACTCTCGCAGCGGAAGTATCCCGGGCTGATCGCCGACTTCCGCCGGGCCGAGGATGCCGGCGTCCTTCGCCTGGACGACCGCCGCGCGCTGGTGCACACGGTGGATTTCTTCCCGCCCATCGTGGACGACCCCTTCACCTTCGGACGCATCGCGGCCGCCAACGCGGTCTCCGATGTCTACGCCATGGGAGGCGCCCCGAGCACGGCGGTGTGCCTGGTTGGGTTCCCAGTGGATACCCTGGAAATGTCGATCCTCGTGACGATGATGGAAGGGGGCCTTTCCGCCTTGGACGACGCGGACTGCCCCCTGGTAGGGGGGCATAGCATCGACGACAGGGAGCCCAAGCTGGGATACGCGGTCACCGGCCTCGTTGACCCGGCGAAGGTCTGGCTGAACAACTCGATCCGGGGAGGGGAGCGGATCATCCTCACCAAGCCCATCGGGACTGGCCTTGTCACCACGGCGGCGAAAGCGGGCAAGGCGTCGCCGGAGGCGCTGGAGGCTGCCTGCGCGAGCATGAGCTCGCTCAACCGGGCGGCCTGCGAGACGCTGCAGCGCTTCGCGGTGAGCGCGTGCACGGACGTCACGGGGTTCGGGCTGCTCGGACACGCCTGCGAGATGGCATCCGAGTCTCCCTGCGACATCCGCATTGATTCCCGGGCGGTTCCCCTGCTTCCATCGGTCCCGGAGCTGGCCGCGCTGAAGACCATTCCCGGGGGCACGAAGCGGAATCGGAGCTTCCGCCAGAAGTTCATCTCGGGACCGAAGGCCGGCGACGAGGATGTCCTGAACATCCTGTTCGACCCGCAGACTTCCGGCGGCCTGCTGGCTGCCGTGAAAGAAGCCGACGCGCAAGCCGCGCTGGCCGCGCTTCGGGAGGCAGGAATAGCGGCGGCGATCGTCGGTGA
>Ga0153915_10006069_pt1 | contig 11293 bp, 8 predicted proteins | sample Opewatmetagenome_2_FD_107003 | JGI IMG/M metagenome (GOLD analysis project Ga0153915, IMG submission 107003) | Freshwater wetland microbial communities from Ohio, USA - Open water 3 Core 3 Depth 3 metaG | ecosystem: Environmental > Aquatic > Freshwater > Wetlands | place: USA: Ohio, Lake Erie...
ATTACATGGAGACTAAAGAAGTAAAGAAGATGGACCGGTTTATCCACTTTGCCCTTGCTGCAGCAACGATGGCGGTCAAGGATTCGGGGCTGGAGATTACAGCGCGGAATAGTGAGAGAGTGGGTGTGATTGTCGGATCCGGCATCGGCGGCCTGCGTACTATTGAACATTACCACTCGGTTTTCCTTGAGAAAGGGCCGAAGAGGATTAGTCCCTTTTTTATCCCGATGCTGGTGATAAATCTGGCTTCCGGACAGATATCGATCAGGTTCGGAGCCAAGGGGCCCAACTCTGCGGTAGCCACCGCATGTGCTACCGGGAGTCATGCAATTGGAGATGCCTTCAGGATCATTCAGAGGGGCGAGGCGGATGCAATGATCGCAGGCGGCGCGGAGGCTGTGATAACTCCTTTGGGGATAGGCGGATTTAATGCGATGAAGACATTGTCGACCAGAAATGATGAACCGGAAAAGGCGAGCAGACCTTTTGACGCAGACAGAGACGGTTTTGTGATGGGGGAAGGTGCCGGCGTTCTGATACTTGAGAACCTTGAAGGCGCTCTCGAGAGAGGTGCAAAGATATATGCGGAAATAGCCGGATATGGCATGACCGCGGACGCGTATCATATCACTTCTCCTTCTCCGAATGGTGAGGGTGCTGCGAGATGTATGAAAAGAGCTCTGAAGGACGGAGGATTAGATTCTTCAGACGTGAATTACATTAATGCTCACGGCACTTCTACAAAATATGGGGATGAGCTGGAGACGAGTGCCATTAAGACCGTATTCGGCGAATATGCTTACAAACTCGCCGTCAGTTCAACAAAGTCCATGACCGGTCATTTGCTGGGTGCAGCCGGAGGGGTCGAGGCAATCTTTACTGCTCTTGCTGTACACGACGATATTGTCCCGCCGACGATAAACCTTGAAAATCCTGATCCGGAATGCGATCTCGATTACGTAGCCAATGGGACGCGAAAGATGACGGTCAATTACGCTTTAACAAATTCCTTCGGCTTTGGCGGGACCAATGCCTGCCTGTTGTTCAAGAAATTTCAGAATTGAATCACCATCGGTGTACAGACAGGACAGAACCTTCTTGTTTATTCTCATGCGCTGCTCTGTCCGTTTTGCTCTATAGCCATATCGCTCATGTCTGAAAATGATATTTCTGTATTAGAAGACCATCTTGCCTATCGCTTCCAGGACAGGAAGATCCTCATTGAAGCATTGACCCACAGGTCTTTTTATCATGAGAATCCTGATAAAGCAGATGCCTACAATGAAAGACTGGAATTCCTTGGTGATTCAGTGCTTGGATTCGTTGTCGTCGAATATCTGTTTTCTCTGGAGAGTAAACTTGCCGAGTCCGTCATGGCAAAGACCAAGTCTTACCTCGTCAAAGAATCCATACTTTGCGAGATTGCGGGAGATATATCTCTCGGGCGGCATCTAAGGCTTGGTAAAGGTGAGGAAGTTACAGGCGGGAGGACAAAAAGGTCCCTCCTTGCGGATGCGGTTGAGGCCGTCCTGGGTGCGGTGTATATCGACAGCGGCTATGAAAAGGCGAGGGAAATCATATTGAGGTTATTCAGAGAGAAGATAGACAGCATAATGAGTTCCGGAGAGTTCCATGACTTCAAGACTGAACTCCAGGAAAAGACCCAGCTGCTGTTCGGCATAATTCCCGAATATAAGCTGATAAAGCAGGAGGGGGAAGAACACAAAAAGATTTTTACTGTTGAGGTTTGCATAGCCGCGGAGAGGTTCGGCTCAGGATCCGGCAAGAGCAAGAAGGAGGCCGAGACCCTCGCCGCGAAAGAGGCTCTCAAAAACTTGAGGAAATAAAAAATTGACGACTGACTGAAATTTTGATACCCTTCTGTTTAGAGGGACGTAAATCTGCGAATAATAACGGGAGGGTAGATATTATGGCAAAAGACCCTGTATGCAATATGACTGTAGATGAGAAAAAGGCAGCAGGCACCAGTATTTATAAAGGCATGACGTATTATTTCTGTGCAAGAATCTGCAAAGAGAAGTTTGACAAGGACCCCGAGAAGTTTATACCAAAAGAGAAGTAATATTTGAAATCTCATGGGAGTCTGCCAGACTCCCATGAGATTTCAATTCAGAAACCCGCAATAACGTCAAGGCCGCTGATGTGGGGCCTGGTATGGCTTTGCCGTTTTATTTCATAATCCCAAAAGATGCATTTGAAAACTCGTTATATTGGAGATACGGACATCAAAACCTTGATGATGCGGGATTGTCGTTTTTTCCGGCATCGCTGCGTGTCACATTAAACCGTCAAATTCAATTCGACATCCAGCCGCCCACAAAGGTGCCGCCATCAAGCTTTTGCTGCCCATATCTCCTTCTGTCTTTTCGATGACCTGTTTTTTGGGGGTCATCCTTCCAGTCGTCCTGCTTTCTTTTCATCGGTATAAATTATAAATCCAGGTCTATTTATAGATATTTTCTATTAGATTCATTGAATAATGTTATTGCTATAATAAAAAAAGTCCTTAAAGCGGGAGGAGTAAATGAAAGACTATACGAAGATGTGGGAAGAAATAGGGCTCAATCTCGATGCGCACACAGGGTTATTGGGCGTCCTCACTGATGCTTACAAGAGCATCTATCTTTCCCAGAAGGACAGGCCGAACGGCATGGAGTACTTTGACTTCGTCATCTCTGAAGTCCACGGCCTCAGGATAGAGGAGGTATACGAGGCAAAGAAGGAAAGAAGAAAGATTGTAGGCACCTTCTGTGTTTATGTCCCTGAAGAAATAATACTCGCAGCAGATGGAGTATGTATAGGTCTCTGTGCAGGCGCTGAGGTCGGATCATCCGAAGCAGAAAGATTTATTCCGAGGAATACCTGCGCATTGATAAAGGCCTTCATGGGTTTTAAGCTCGCGGGGTTATGTCCTTATGTGGAGTTGACAGACCTGATAGTAGGCGAAACAACCTGCGACGGGAAGAAGAAAGCATACGAGATTTTTAATGAGATAACGAAAAAGGTCTATGTCATGGAACTGCCCGACATGAAGTCCGAGGGTGATAGAAGGCTCTGGCTCAGTGAGGTCAGGAGATTCAGGGACAAGATGGAAGAGGTTTCCGGGAAAAAGATAACGCTGGAGGCTCTCAGGAAAGCGGCATCTGTTGTGAACGGGAAGAGAAAGGCCCTTCAGCGACTGAGCAGGCTGCGGTCTGCCGACCCGTCACCCATATCCGGACTCGATGCCCTCCTGGTGAATCAGATCGTCTTCTACGATGACCCTGTCCGGTTTACCCAAATGACGAACAAGCTTTGTGATGAACTCGAGGACAGGGTGAAGCGGGGCGTTGGCGCAGCGGAAAGAGGCTTGCCGAGGATCCTTATTTCCGGCTCCCCCATGGCGATACCGAACTGGAAACTTCACTCAATAATTGAGGGAAGTGGTGCTGTTGTTGTGGGCGAAGAATCTTGTGTCGGAGAAAGAAACCACCGCAATCTTCTCGATGAGAACTTTTCAAGTGTTGATGAGGCATTGGAAAAGATAGCGTCGCGCTACATGGGTATCAACTGTGCGTGTTTTACCCCTAACACCGAAAGACTGGATGATATCAAATCACTTGTTGACAGTCTTCATGCAGACGGCGTTATTCACTACAGCCTACAGTTCTGTACGCCCTACATGATGGAGGCATACAAAGCTGAAAGGGCGATAACGAATGTCCCTTTCATGAGAATAGAGACGGACTACAGCATGGAAGACATTGGACAACTGAAGGGCCGTGTCGAGGCGTTCATTGAAATGGTAAAGGGCAGGGCATGAGAGCCGCAGGAATTGACATAGGCTCGCGGTTCATCAAGCTTGCTCTTGTTGAAGAAGGACGGCTTGTCTTCTCCAGGAAATCAGAGACATCATTCAGTCCTCTTGAGAGATGTTATGAGTTATTGAAAGATGTGAACACGGACAATATTATGGCCACAGGGTACGGCCGGCACCTTTTTGAGGTGCACATAGGCTCAAGAACCATAACAGAGATAAAGGCATTTGCGAGAGGAGCAAAGGCCCTGTTTCCCAAATGCAGAACGATCATCGATATAGGAGGCCAGGACACGAAAGTAATAAGCCTTGATGAGAAGGGCACTGTAAGAAAGTTCGAGATGAATGACAGGTGTGCAGCAGGCACCGGAAAGTTCCTCGAGATAATGGCGAGGAACCTTGATTATCCGATAAAGGACTTCGGTTCCATCACGCCGAAAACTGGCAGGAGAATCCAGATTAACAGCATTTGTACGGTATTTGCAGAGTCAGAGGTGGTTTCTCTTATAGCGAAGGGTGAAGACAGAGCGGATATAGGCGTAGCACTCCAGCGACTGGTGGCGAACAGGGTGCTCTCGATGCTGAAGAGAATTCCCGTAGAAGATGATATCGTATTTGCCGGAGGCTGTGCAAGGAACCGGTGTCTGAAAGAACTCATCGAGCGCGATTTGGGAAAGACCGTTTATGTTGCGGATACCCCCGAGATAACGGGCGCCCTCGGTGCGGCGCTTTACGCAACAGAGAATTAGAAAAGCGAACGCCTCTTCTGTTCCTCTCAGAGATTGAAGCAATCCCGTCTTCCGGCCGCTGAGATTGCCGCGTACCCTTTGAGTACTCGCAATGACAAGCAAATACAGGACTTCAGATTTCTATCTCTGTTTTTGGGGTCAATGACGGGAAACAAGTATTGGCTGACCCATGAGATTCGTCGCTGGTTCGATCGAGTGAATGCCAGACAAAATGCCCGATATTCGGGCAGAAATCCATAATATTATTCTTTCATCCCCAAATATTATCTTGTAATTTTGATAAGTTACATATGGCAAATATCTTGCTAACTCCTATCCGTATAACTTCGCATAGAAAGGGTCCTCTATGGATTGTAGCAGAGAAACCGCAACAGGAAACAAAGACGTCCTTCTCTATTCTCCGGAGCGTATCAACGGAAGCAGAAACGGTAATCCCGATAGTGACGGTTTCATTATGGAAGCAGATTATTTGCCACTTTCTACGCTCTTGTCTGGTTCATGTTTTAAGATTTTCTGAAGAGGTAATAAAATCACAAACAGAGTTGATTTACTAAGACGGCTATAAGCAAAGCTACATTGATGTCATTCCCGCTTGTCGGGAATCTTTCCGAAAAAACCAGAAGGATTGCGGACAAGCCGCAATGACAGAAAGTGATATGAATGTTGCCTTACTAATGACCGCATTAGTGAGAGATGGTAAACTTCCTATTTTAGAAAGGTGGAGATAAGAATGAATTCCTACAGATTATTCCAGGGATGGTTATTGGTAATCTTTGGTTTTTTGATCTTTCCGATACCAGCGTTGAGTGTCGAACACCCTTTTGAGCATAAACATCCGGTCCCGGGGTTGGGTAAAACTATCCACGTAACATATGGCAATAACATCTTTGTTGTGGTTGGAGGCGATCCTGTCAGTGCCACGATATCCACTTCGCCGGACGGAATAACGTGGACAGCGAGGTCATCGGGTACGGCTTCCCATCTCTGGGCTGTAACTTATGGAAACAACATCTTCGTTGCGGTTGGAGCTGACGGCGTAATACTTACGTCACCGGATGGAGTTGCGTGGACACAAAGGAAATCGGGAATTACGTCTCCACTTTATGGTGTGACATACGGTAATAATATTTTTGTTGCTGCTGGTTATGGCAAAATTCTAACCTCACCGGATGGTGTAACATGGACACCAAGATCATCAGGAAATCTCCACGGTGTAACCTATGGAAATAATATCTTTGTTGCCGTGGGCCGTGGCGGAGCTATACTTACCTCTTCGGATAGCGTGACCTGGACATTTATACCACCTGTGACTACTTCAGATCTTTACGGAGTGACTTATGGCGCCGACACCTTTGTCGTTGTGGGTTCAGGCGGCATCATCATGACTTCAAAAGACGGCAAAGCGTGGAAATCTGCGACATACGAAAAAACCGAGTGGCATGCTGTCATCTATGGCAATAATATATTTGTTGCAATGGGGTCCGGAGACACGATCCTTACTTCACCGGATGGGGAGAAATGGACACCGAGATCATCCGGAATACCTTATGATCTTTACGGAGTTGCTTATGGCGCCAAGACCTTTGTTGCAGTGGGCATACACAGTGTAATATTGACCTCGCCGGATGGAAATACGTGGACATTAAGATCTTCTGAAATTACCGACTGGTGGGGCATAACCTATGGCAAGGACACATTTATTGCCGTTGGGAGCCTGGGATTAATTCATGTCTCGCCGGATGGACATTCATGGGAGACAAATTCGACAGGGAGAACTTGGGATCTCCTCGGAGTAACTTTCGGCAGGGACGCGTTTGTTGCGGTGGGTAGAAATGGTTTGATCCTCACCTCCGCAGATGGAATAAAATGGACGCAAAGGTCATCGGGTACCACCTCCGATCTTGAAAGGATAGCTTTCGGTAATAAGCTGTTTGTGGCAGTGGGCAGAAACGGCGTGGTTCTTATTTCTCCGGACGGGGAAACATGGACATCGAGGCCATCGGGAACTACCTCTGATCTGAACGGTATAACTTTCGGCAACAACACCTTTGTGGCAGTGGGCAGGAATGGCACGATACTCTTTTCGCCGGACGGGATGACCTGGGCGGCAAGATTAGCCGGAACGCCCTCTTATCTGGAAAAGGTGGCCTTTGGAAATAATATTTTCATTGCGGTCGGTAAGAACGGCGAGATACTGACTTCGACAGATGGGGTGACGTGGGCGTCGAGGGCATCGGGAACCCCCTCTGACCTCCATGGGATAACATATGGCGACAACATCTTTGTTGCGGTCGGTCCTTCCGGGACAATAGTGACTTCTCCGGATGGGCTGACATGGACATCGAGGAAATCAGGGACTGTTTCCGAACTCCACGATATCACATACGGGCGCAAAACTTTTGTTGCTGTCGGCATTAACGGCGCAGTACTCCTTTCGAAAGATGGGCTATCATGGTCACCGGGATCTTCCGGCGTCCTTCCATCCTATTTATTCTGAGAACGAGGGGGAAAATGAAGAGATTTGTTTTTTCCTTATCAATTTTATTTGTGCTCTCATTGGCCCTTAATGATCGGAGTGCAGCTGGAAATATAACTTCCGGGAATCTCGAAAACTGCAAAAACTGCAATGAAGGAAAAAGCGCCGAAGGAAATATGAGTTATGTAGGCTCTGAAATCTGCGCGTCCTGTCATGCAGACATTTATGATGCCTTCCTGAAATCCGTTCATGGTAAAAAGATGATACCGGACAGCCCTGCAAACAAAAGGGAATGTGAATCATGCCACGGTCCGGGATCAGAGCATGTTTTCAAACCAGGCAGAGGCAAGGGTATTTTTGTCTTCAACAAAGACGTCCCCGCAAAAGACAGGTCATCAAAATGCCTCGCTTGCCACGAAGAATCAAAGTCTTTGGCGTTCTGGGATATGAGTAAACATAAGTCTGCAGATGTCCCCTGCGACAACTGCCACTCTATTCATTACGGCACTGAAAAATATCTGAAAGCTGCGGAGCCTGACCTGTGCTTCAGCTGCCACAGGGATATCAGGTCACAGTCGAACAAACAGTCACATCATCCTTTGAAAGAAGGGAGTATAAAGTGCTCCAGTTGTCATAGCCCTATGGGCGGGTTCGGCGTGAAAATGATTAAAGCGGATTCAATAAATGAGCTCTGCTACAAATGCCATTCGGAAAAAAGAGGTCCTTTCATGTGGGAGCATCCTCCGGTCGAGGAGAAGTGTCTGAACTGTCATGTCCCGCACGGCAGTAACCATTCGAAACTTCTCACAGAGAAAGTGCCTTTCCTCTGCCAGAACTGTCACAACGAAATAGGACATCCTAGTACTATTTATACGAGATTCGAGACCTTTAAAGGCACTGCCTCTTCAGGTAAAAACAGAATGTTTGCGAGGTCCTGTTTAAATTGCCATTCAAACATCCATGGCAGCAACGGCCCCTCAGCAAGGGGAAGCCATTGGTTGAGATAAATCATAGGGAAATGAGAGCCGGTATAATGCTGTTGGCTATGATTCTTTTCTCCATGTCGGTATCTTATTCCCTTGCCTATGAATACAGGCTCGAAACCGATATTGAGCTAACAGGCGAACTTCTTGATATCGAAGGCAATAAAGCAAAATTTAATGAGTACCGGGATATCAGAGACGGACTCTACGGAAGAATCCACCTCCTGTACGATTCAAATTATTATTTTGATTTCAATGCGGCGGATATTGGATATGACACGCAGAACTACAGACTTGAAGGCGGCAAATGGGGATCATTTAAGTTCTATCTGGATTATTTTGAGATTCCGCATAATTTCACTTTTGGAACAAGAAGCTTCTATTCGGGTATCAGTACGGAAAACTTATCTTTCAAGGGGTTTCCTCCCAGCACGGATATCGGGACCTGGTCAACTTTTGACTATTCGGTTAAAAGGAAAAACTATGGAGGCGGCTTTGCCTTCGATATGATAAAGCCCTTCTATCTCGATGTCACGATCTCGAGGGAAGAAAAAAATGGAGTTTATCCACTGGGTGTGGCGGGAACGACACCCGGGGGCATCACGATAGAGCTTCCCGTGCCGGTCGATTACATTACAGATACTTTGAAAATAGAGGGGGGATATATTAAAAACCCCCTTTTTTTGTCTCTAAGTTTATTCATGAGTGAATTCGACAATGACAACCATAATCTGAATTTCCGCAACCCTGCAACAGCAAATACTGCATCGACAACAGATGTGCTTACCCTTCCACCTGACAACAATTATTACAAGCTTTCGTTTAACGGTGGAGCGAAACTTCCGCTAAACAGCAAATTCAATCTCAATCTCGCCGCTTCACGCGCCACATCAGAAGTAAAACTCCTTGATTTTCTCGTGGATGATGTCCCCGGAGGTAGGGTCCCTGTTTCTTTGAGTGATAAAACCTTCGACGGAAAAATAGATACTCAAAATTATAATTTTGTACTGACTTCAAATCCTGTCAGCTTTCTTGACGGCAAGATTTTTTACAAGCATTACAGAAGAGAGAATAATTCAGACAAGATAACTACGATTGCCGAAGGTGAAACTCTTACGAACAGTCTATTCGGCTATAAGAAAGATGACTACGGCGCTGAGTTCGGCTTCAGACTGCCTGCAAACCTGTATCTCATCACAGGTTACAATCATGTCCGGACAGAGAGAAAGAGAGAAGATGTGCCCGTAAATAGAGATGATGTCTATTCGGTCGACTTAAGATGGAGTGGGCTTGACTTTATGACCGTTAAAGTCGGGTACGAAAAGTTGCATAGAGATGCTGAGTTCCATGCTCCTGATGTTGCACCTGATGATCCGGAGTTTATTAATACGTTCGTAAGACGTTTTGATGTCGCAGCAAAAGATAGAAATACATACAAGGTTTCTGTCGATATTTCTCCGACAGAAAACCTTAATTTCAGCATTGGGTATAAGAATAAAGATACTGATTACAAAGACGTGGTTCTTGGCCTAAGGGAAGTTAAGGGAGACGAATTCAACATTGATGCGGACTATACCTTTGGAAAAGTTGCCAAGCTTAACGCCTACTATGACTACGAAAAGGTGCGGTATTTCCAGTTTCAGCGACAGTTACCTTTTAATGCTACGTCAGGTTTTGATCCTTCGACTCCGCCGACAGCTGCGGCCTTTAACTGGGATGCAAAACAGAAGGATAGGAGCTATGATTACGGCTTCGCGGCCGATATATACCTAATACCGAAGAGATTGACCTTGAAGCTACAGCACGATTATATACGATCAAATGGAGATGTCGATTTCACTTATCATCTTGGCGGGAACCCTTTGCCTGCCGGCCGCACACAGGACAATATTGATATTTCCAATTGGGATGACTACACATTAAGGTCATATATGATAAAGGCAATTTATAATGCCACAAAAAAGCTTTCTCTTTCAGCAGCATATGTCTATGAAAAATTCACGTATAGTGATGCCCAGTTAGATGGCTATCAGTTTGTTCCCGCTACAACCGGTACAAACGGAGCCTTTCTGACCGGCGCATACAAGGATCAGTCTTACAGGGCAAATGTTGTATTTCTCAGTATTACATATAAGTTCTGAGGGAGGGGAGATTAGAGGCCTGATCATGCCTCACTGAAAGATCCTGCTGGCTAAATGAATAAAGCACTAGCGGGTCTTTTGAGAAAAGGGGGCAAGTAACATCCATGGCAACGTCAACCATTTCTGGTCCCTGTAATTTGCAAGACCAACAGTCATGGCCTCATGTCCTGAAGAAGGTTGATGCCGGTAAGTACCAAAAAGACGATCCCACCATGGCAGGTTGAAGCCAAAATTGCTGTCTGTTTCCTGTATTATCACCGAATGATGTACACGATGCATATCAGGTGTGACCACAAATGCTCTCAGGAATCTATCGATTCTCTGATTCATAAAGACATTGCCGTGATTGAACATTGATGTGGTATTCAGCAGTACCTCGAAAAAGAGTACAGACCATGCCGGCGCTCCAAGGATAACTACGATAGCCATTTTAATGCCCATCGAGAAGACTATCTCGACGGGATGAAACCGGGCGCCGGTTGTTACATCAATATCGAGATCCGTATGGTGCATTCTGTGAAGACGCCAGAAGAGAGGCACTTTATGAAAAAAGACATGCTGGGTGTATATGATTAAATCAAGCATTACAATCGCAATAATTCCACTTATCCAGCCGGGCATTCCGAAAACATTAAGAATTCCCCATCCATGTTTCCGGCTTAAAAGAGCAATTCCTACGGCGGACAGAGGAAAAATCCAGCGGACAAGTATGCTGTTGAGAAAGGTTAAAGCCAGATTATTAAACCAGCGCGTGCTCTTGGATCTGGTCAGAAAACGCCGCGGTGAGACTATCTCCCATGCCGACATCAGGACAAAAATACCCGTGAAAAAGCTAAGCCGGATAAAGACCTCGTTATCGATAATGAACATGTTCATTATCTTAATTATAGAGTTGTTGACAGGCAAAATGCCTTTAAAATAGACATATTGTCTGATAGATCAACCTCCCTTTGTTCATTAAATATCAATAAAACCAATAGGTTGCGTTCAGGCATTTTTCTTGCTGTCTTTAACAATGAAGTTGACGGAGATTGATAAGGAGGTTTTCATGAAGGAAGTCGTCCTTGAAGTCGGCGGTCTGGTATCAGTACTCAGTACTCGGGGCGTCGAGAAACGGCTGGCACGAC
>Ga0153915_10006070_pt1 | contig 11292 bp, 6 predicted proteins | sample Opewatmetagenome_2_FD_107003 | JGI IMG/M metagenome (GOLD analysis project Ga0153915, IMG submission 107003) | Freshwater wetland microbial communities from Ohio, USA - Open water 3 Core 3 Depth 3 metaG | ecosystem: Environmental > Aquatic > Freshwater > Wetlands | place: USA: Ohio, Lake Erie...
GCAAGCGAGAGTTTTCAAATCTACGGAAATGTGTCGATGCATGCAGACCGACGACTCCAACTCTCATGGGAATTAGGGGAATCCGGTTATTTCACAGTGTATACGTTCGGACAGCCCCTTGGTGATGAATTCAACCTCGAAGTTGGGTACGACCCACAACACTCAGGGAACTACAAATACGGATTTGCACTGACCGGGGAAGATTTCATCGAGATCACCCGCACGATACAATGGTACGCGATAGATGGACAGCTCGTACGCATCTGGGTTCTTGGCGATGAGCCAATCCCAGGTGACTGGACCCTTCAGGTGCTCTGGAACTATCAATGGTACACTGTACCCTGGCCATAGAGGTATGAACGATGGGGGAGAAAACAACAAAAAAAAGTCTATGCCTTCTGATATTATTTGTTCTATTCACTGCAACCATTGTACCGGCGATGACGTCAACCGTACACACCGCAATTATTCCAGACAATCAAAACCCCAGAGATCTCCGACATAATTCTCTCGAGGTCTGGGAGGATGATTTTCTGAATGAGAATAAAATTGATCAGAGCCTGTCGTATGATATTGTCGTCGACACAAGTGCCGGGACCGTGACTATGGACAATACGTATCCTGCGTGGATCGATCCGGCATTTACCCGCATGAAACCGATCACCATCCTTAATAGTGGAGAAGAAACGTTTGATTTCTATGATGTAAATCTGACGGTTCTCTACAATGCAGAGATGCAATCAGACTTTGATGACCTTCGCTTCACCGATGATGCTGGAACTCAACTTTCCTATTACGTGTTCAACAAAATCAATAGTGTGTCCTGCGAGGCACTGGTGAAAGTACCGGACATTGCCCCTGAGCAAACCATCATCTACATGTTCTATGGAAATCCAACGGCAACCGATCAAAGCAGTTTCACCTCAGTATTTTCATGGCAGGAACGAACGAATCCGGATACCATGGTTTCGTTCAAAGCAACAACAGAAGGAGCGTGGGATCCTGATGTCATCTACGGTGCTAATCGATTTCTCGTCACCTGGGAAGAACGTCTTGGTCCTGAAGAAATCAGTGTCCCACTTCCCCACTATGAGCGAACCGTCCCTGGAGTAATCCATGGGAGGAGCTATAATGTGAGTGGGGGAGACCCTGTTCCCGACAATAACAGCGATATCGATGTATCAGACCCGAATAGCGACACCTATCATGCAGAAAACCCCTGCACCGCCTTTGGTGATGGGAAATATTTTGTGGTATGGGAGGAAAACCCTGCGAACCAACCGTTAAATCGGTATGAGGCCGATATCAAAGGTGCGTTAGTCACCCCTGATAGCCAAGTCAGTATGCGTTTTACGATTTGTTCTGTTACAAGTGGCCAATTCGAACCACAGGTTGCCTATGATAGCCAGAGTAACCGGTTCCTTATCGTTTGGGCTGATGCCCGTTATGGAGGGAATGATTACGATGTTCGTGGGAGATTGTACTACTCATCCGGATACCCTGTTGGCGCTGATTTTCCAATCGCCTATGAGTCCTATTTCCAGGGCAATCCGTGGATAAGCTCTGATAACGAAGGTCATTTCTTCATCGTGTTCGAAGATAGTGTTGATGGAGCACTCGGCCCATTTAATCTCTATGCGTACCGCTATGATTCGAATGGAAATCGTATAGGATCACGCATCACAATCGCGGTCGGGAGCGATACCGTCGATAACATTTTCCCTGCGGTGTCGTACAATCCGCAGGTCGAACGTTACTGTGTCACCTGGAATGATGGTGATATTAGTGAGGATCCCTACGATCCAGATAGCTATGAGGGGAATATCTGGGGGAAAATACTCGGTAACACCGGTAGCGTTGTGAAAGATAATTTTCTCATCGAATCAGGGACAAGCTTTGTTCGTTCGGATTCTGTTCCATACTTTAGCACGATGTTTTTTGTCTCGTATGATGGTCCTGTTTCAGGGAATCAGGATATCTACGGACGGATGATTTCAGGAAATGGAGCGGTCATGACCAGCCGGCAGGGCCTTACTGACGGTTCCTCGCAGGATGTTGCTTGGGCCAACCTTGCAGTGGGAGCAGATAGAATCCTTGCTGCCTGGGAAGACGGACGAGACATCCTGAGCCAATACGCAGACGTATTCCAATATATCTGGCGTTCTGAGCAAACCATTGGTTCATCGAATATTACCCAGAGTTTTGGAGCAGAAGAAGAATTAATTACAGAGGCCGTACTCATGTCTGTGCCCATCCAGCCTGAGATGTTCAGGGAATGGCGACAGTTCTGTTTCATTAAGAGTGTCCCCTCTCAAACTACCCTTATCTTTGACATCATGGATGAAAGTGGGACTGTTCCTTTAAAGGAGGATGTGGAGAACGGCGAGAACATTTCAGATATCACGAATCCCTGCGTCAGATTAAAGGCGACCTTTCACCGGGTATCGCCACAAAACACACCACTGCTTGATAAATGGAACATCTCGGCGTTGACCGGAAACAACATCTATGCCCCGGAAACAGAAATTGTCTTAGAACCCGCAATGCCGGACGGCAATAACGACTGGTATATCACTCCGGTAACCGCCACCTTCACCATCGTTGATGTTGATTCCGATCCGGAGAATATCACCACATACTACAATATTAACGGTTTTGGGATAGAGGTCTATGATCCCGCATCACCCCCTCAGATTACTTCAGACCGGCCTGATAATTACATTGAGTATTGGTCTAATGACTCAGTCAACGAGGAATATCCGCATCATGTTGTCCAGGGCATCAAGCTTGATACCGCAGTCCCAATGATTACCTTGCATAAACCATCCTATATCATCTCCCCAGGATCTGCAACTATCAATGGCAGTGCAGCCGAATATACCTCTGGTTCAGGGATTGACCGCGTGAAAATACGCATTAACGAAGAAGCGGTGTATGATACGTCGTTTAACGGGGCGCTCCTGGTCTGGTTTGAATGGAATTTCACCGCGGATCGCGGGGAAACCTATGATATCTACGTTGAAGTATGGGACCGGGCAGGAAACAAGATAGAAGACCGACGGACGGTCCTCTGCCCGGATCATGGTACGTATGAACCCGGGTATATCTATCTGTTCAACAATCCAAAGTATGGCCCGCTTCGGTTCCTCGCCTCCTTAGGTCTTTGTGTTGCGGTAAACTACGAGACCCTCTATGTTCTTCTCCCAGGGGAAATCCCAAGCACTGCAGAAGCGGTGAACTTCGTCGCAACTCAAAAGTTCTTGAATAAAGAGTTTGAGTTCTGGGACAGAAACCTTTCTGATGGCTGCTCCGCTGACCTGCTGGTCCCTCTCGGGATCTATCGGCTAAAAGCGTATGCCTACGATGACCTAAACAACCTTGTCAAGGAATACGACATCGTCACAAAGATATTGATTATTACGCTTTAGAAAAAAGGTTGAGCGCCCCGGCTGGGATTCGAACCCAAGTCGAAGCCTCGACAGGGCTTCATGATAGTCCACTACACTACCGGGGCAAAACGTCTTTTCTGTGTAGCTGGGGTAATCACTTCTCTTTCTTTAATTTTTTGGAAGGAAACGTGTAAGAAAAAGAAAAAAAGATGCGTTTTATCCTTGAAAATGCTATTGAATGTCAGGGACTTCACGTATCGTACTGAAGAAGATATACCCATCGATCTGGTACCGATACTCCTGGTATTGCTGCACCGCTTCCTGATACACCTGCTCAATCATGGTGAAGTTTTCTATAAGGAATGTTACATTTTCCATATTGCCAAATGACAGGTTCTCTGCCGCGCGTCTTAGATAATCGCTGGCATTATAGCGCAGGAGGGTGATGTTTTGTCCAGCCCCAGCAAAACCGATGTAGTATCCCAGCACCTCAAGATACCGTGAGTTATTCGTATAATTCCGTGCGTTGATAAAATATGGCCTGGATTTCCCAAAGTTCTGATGAGCTGAAAGATATTTCTCCATCGCAAGTGAACAATTATCGATACATAGTTGTGCAAGAACTGTACTTTTATTGGCTAACGCGTTATTAAACCAGAACAAGGCAAAATCAAAATAGTAATTGGCGACCTCACGGACTTCCCGTGCTGAATCCATCTTTACGGACCCTTGTAGGAAATAATTCGTGAAGTTTTCGTTTTTACTATTAAGGTCACTGATTTCGATGACGTGTTGGGTGGTTATCGTATCTATTTTTGATCGGTTAGCGATATCACCGACGAAATAGGTGATGATGACAGCACCGACCATGATTGAAACCAGCATTACAAACATGCTTCGTGTAAATTCACGTGCCATATTTTTCACCACTTTACGACAGAGAGGTCAAACTGACAGTGTGTTCATCCCAGAAAATGATTGGGCTGACCACTGGGTTTTGTGTCGAATACCATTCGACACGTGAAAGATCGCTAAATGAAGGACCTAAACTCGGACTGGTATTAAACTGTGTCACCACACCAGCTCGTGTTAATGAATAATTCATTGCTGACTCTCCATTCTTCTCAATCCGTAATTTGTACCACCCGTTATACAGATATCCATTTGTAGAATCAGAAGACAGTTGCACCCACCCGGTCGGTACCCTGTAGGAAAGCTTCACCTGATAACAGGAGGAAAGGGGGACACCGATAACATGGATGTATTCTATTTTTATCTGCATAATGATATTCCCATTTGATGTTTTAAAGTCTGCATAGAGGTCCGCTGGTTCACTGATATTCCCACAGGCAAAATAAATTTCCCATGAACTTATTTCACAGTTAAAAATAGAGAAGGAATAGTTCCAGTACTGGATGGGAGTAGGTGAGCGTAGTTTGGTTTTGAAGGATCGTTCAGAAAGATAATGGTAACTCGGTGAGACTTCGAAATTCGATTGCCCGGAAGTTTGACTGGTATCAAACCAAATCTGACCTTGGTAGGAATCTTGTGCTTTTCCACCTACGATATCATCAACATCAGCGAAATCCTCTGTGAGAAGGGTCGGTGCATCGTACGACCAAATGTATACGATCGTCGGATCGTCATCACCGGTTTCACCATCACCGTCTTGGTCTATTCCATCATTCACAGTTGGATCATCGGTGAGTTCGTTTTTCTCATTAACACCATCTTCGTTCTCGTCCCAATGAACGACACCTTGATTTGAAATCATCGTATTATTAGGAAGTCCTGCGTTGACGATGACCTGGAACTCTAATGCAACACTACTTTGTGCTGTGATGCTGCCATCCCATGTTATTTTATTGGTTCCACTGTCATAGGCGATAGTTCCTGATCCTGCGTTCGCAGATCCGGGAACATATTGGGTGTTCGCAGGGAGAACATCTTCAAATTCAGGGCCAAGGTTATTGTTCTGAGTCGCAGTACCGATATTACTGATGGTTATTGAATATTGTAAAATATCTTCACATTGGACAAGACCGCCATTGATATCTCCAACACTTTTTCGTGCGAGAATTTGCGTCCTTGCATATCCAGAGAATCTGAGGTTATCAAAGAACGCCATGCTATCAAATTGGTTATCTCCTTCATCTTTTATATCAATCGTAAGGGTGATGGTTTCACCTGGCGAGACAGGGTGCTCACGACCAATCAGTGCGGTAGCACCTGCATCAGCGCCATTGGAATTTGGTGTTGTCTGCAACCAATCGACTCCTGAGGGGGCGTTATCCTGGGCAAAGAGGTTGTATCCTGTTCCAAGCAATGCTGTATCCCTGGCGTTCAGGACAAAGTCACCACCATTGACGTTAATAATGTAGGATGATACTCCCTTCGATGGGGAGTCGACTGTAATCGTGAGTTGATCGTTATATTGGGTTCCGACATAATCCGGATATTCAACAGTGAAGAATTGGACATCATAGTAGAGATAGTGCATATATTGGGGTACGAGAAGTTGCATCTGGAGGTTTGCTTCATCTCGTGGATTCCCATACTGGCCTCCCTGGAACCAGTTCCCACGTTCGTTCCCAGGATTCAGACCATTCGAGGTAGCAAGAACAAGATCAGCGCGTCCCGTACTAAATAGAGCGAATGTCGATCCATCTGTTGGGATAAGGTTTCCCCGCGAGGAGAGAACAACGGACTGCCGATGTCCCACCGTATCTCTGTCCCAATATTGGGAACTGACTAAGGTTGATACATTTGTCAGCATCGACACTGCAAGGTCATAGCCATCATAGGACCCTGCATGTACCGGTACTGGACCTACCACAAACAATGTAAGTATCACGAGGGAAAACGTGATATACATTGTCACAATCTTTTTCTTCATTTACTATCCGCCTCCACCAATATAGTTGATAATAAATAACACGTAACTATCCCCCGTTGCTATATCATCAGAAATTCCATTATTTGGAATCACCAGGCATTTCCAGTATTCACCTAGACCTAACTCTTCTGAAACAATGACACTCCGTGAGGTACTCCCATCTTTTGTACACAGATAATTTTGATAGAGCTGTTCAGGTGAGAGCACTCGAGAATAGATTTTTACGTCATCGATGGTGCCGGTGAAGTTGATTTCACCTGCAAGTGGCATTCCGGTAATTTCCAGATCATCAAGCCCGACATACTCGTTTACCGCGGAGGTCCGCCATTTGAACTGTAAGCGGAGAGTAGTAATCGATTTTGGAACGTCGAAGACGACTTGAGCCCAAGTGCTCTGTCCACCAACCATCAGAGGGTTGGTTACCTCAAAGATCGGTTTCCATTGGCTACCGTCTTTATAGTACAAACCAAGAAAATCGTTACTTTCCGTGTTTTTATAGCTGTACCATACTGAGACTTTCACGTTTGTATATCCCAAGATGTCAATCCCAGTCCTGTTAAATGCGGCAAATTCGGGATCAAAGTCACCAGTCCCACCGATTGAAAACGATCCTGTGTTCGGGGTAAATGTTGACGTGGGAAGTAGATCAAAATCACATTCTATTCGTTGGTAGCTTGTAGCGTTAATGTAGACTTGATCAATATAGACAAGGTCATCATCATAGCTTGCGTCACATTGGAATCGAAGTTTCATGTTGCTTGGAAATTTATAATCGCTTTCATTAATGTACACAACGAATTGGTACCAAACACCTTTCGTGTAAATATCGGGGTAGTTCGTATCAATGATAGTGTTCCATGCTGTTCCATTATAGTAGAGGAGCCACCAGTCTTCCCCTGTTATCCATCCATTGCCTCGCCACATCCACCAGAAATCAACCTTTAGAGATTTGTATGCCGGGGTATCAACATCAATTGCGTTCAGGGTAAATGCTGAAGCCGTACCGCTGTTATCCCGTATACACGCCGATCCTGTGCCTTCATGTTGATAGACCGTAGATCGATAACAATCAGCAAAGGTGCCATTGCTTCCAGGTATATAATTACCCCAACCCGAATTAAATGCATCATAACGCAGAATCGTCCAGTTCTCCTGCTGTCCGCCGCCACTTCCATTATTTTCTGTCCACTGGTCCTTTTCATCTTGTGCTTCGAAACTCGTAGAGAATAGGGTTTGTCTCCCGGCGACACCAGTTCCTTTCCCAATAAAACCAGAAGGGGATGTGCCAGATCCAAGGAGTTTACCTGCAGCGTGGGTGTGTCGATAGGTGTCAAGTTTCCCATCAACATAAATAGCACTGTCACCAAGAAAGGCAGTATAGGTCGTCGCAATGAGATGCCAGCTGTTATCATTCACCAGGAAGGAGCCAACGAGGTCATTTGCGCCATCACTTGAATTTGTACTCCATTTCACGTGGCCTTCACTTATTGCAAGCTCCCAGTATGTATTGCGGTTATAAGATGCAATCGTCCCCGAGGAGTCGCTTGTCTTGATCCATGCTTCGACGGTAATCTTCCCAATAGTATCGTCCTCAAAACAGTAGGGAATCGAAATAAAATCATCGCCATTGAATTGGTACGCACCACCGAGTTTTCCTTGGTTTGTCCAGGTTGCTCCAGTGATTGTTCCATTGAAACCATTCCCTGAGTAGTCTTTTGTTTGGAACGGGTTTTGGCTATCAAACGGCATTAAAATTCTCGTAAAGGATTGAAAAGGGGAAGGTGACGCAACCATCCAATTGTAAATGAAAGTAACTGGATTTATACTTGAATTTATTGTATAATTATAACAAATGAGATCTTCATCAATCGTATTCGTTCGTAAGGTTGTAATTGTCATCGGATCTGCTAAGGGGATTGTTCCTGGACCCGAGGGATGATCACGAGGGGTGATAATCCCATCGAAGATGGTTTTAGTCCCTCCGTTTTCTAGGATAGTGTAGACACTGACTTTCACTTGTTTTTCCTCTCTGAAGAGATCTTCGTTAATTGGGAGGTAGTAGCATTCCCCCATTTCCCAGGGATCGTTTTCAATCTGATATAGATGGGGACCATCTGATTGTTCGACACGGATGGTATAGGTGTCCAGTTGTTCACCACCAACATGCTCAAGGACAACCTTTCCACTGTCGGTCACATATCCAACAAGCTGAACGTGTGGTTCTGGAGCGGGGAGTGGAACTGGGAAAAGCTGAAAATAAATCACACCGAAGACACTGATCGCAATCAGAACAAGAATGATTGCTCCAATGACTTCCGAAGCTGCTTTAGAATTCTCAGAGAACGCCACGTTCTTCATCTCTCCTTATCACTGGTACATTCTCTGTCTCCATTGTCTATTTAATGGTATCGTGACATTTTGGCTCATATGACAATTTAGAAGAGGAGTTTGAAGGTGAGAAATGAGATCAGGACAAGAATAAACGCTTGCCTGATGCCAGAGGAGATGCGACCTTCCATCATGAAACCACCCAGGAGACCGCCACCGAGGCTTTGGACAAAGACAAAGGTAAAGAACATTGTTTTTACTTCCATCGGATCGATATTTGCTATTCTGATGTTTCCGATTGCTTTTCCCGCCATTTTTCCCTGCAGGTCATAGATCGCTTGAAAGATGGTCCCGTTTATAATGAGAATCACAGCGAGGAAGACAAAAAAGCTGATGAAAATAACGAGGCTGTACATCGACATTTCAGTGCGCCGTTGTTGCTCGACGCGCTTGATTTGATCAAGCTCTTTTGCTGCTGCATTGAAGACCGCAGAGGTGTTCCCACCAATTTCCAATGCCTTATTGATCGTAATCGCAAGTCGTTTTACCTCGTTGTTATTGATTCGCTCTCCAAAATTCGTCAACGCTTCGTTTATCGGGATGCCCCAGGAAAGCTGTGCGACCATCATCTTGAGCTCTGGTGTCAGTCGCCCATAGTCCCCCTCAGATGCTGTTCGGATGGAATCAAAAATCGTCATCCCGGATGCGGAGGAGTTCGCTATATCCCGCAGGAAGTCCGGGAGTTTATCCATGATTTCGCGTTTTTCTTTCTGTTTCATCGCGTTATAAAAACCAAGTGGCCCGATGCAACCAAGGACACCAAAGACGAGATAATCGATAGGCTGAAGAAAACTCACATTGAGGATGGGATGACGGATGAAAGAAAAAAAACCAAAGATGAAGAAGAAGGCTGTAAGAAGAATGGAAATTCCAACGATGACATCGATCGTTTTGTCTTTTCCATACCGTTTATTGATATTATATTCTTTGACAAAGCTGAGTTTCTTCATACTTCTTCACCCATCCCTGATTTCATCATAACATAAAATCCACTATATGCCAAGGGAAGTATGAAAAGAGAAATGACATAAAGGAAATCAAAGGAAATACCACCGCTGGTCAGTCCCATCACCGAGAGGATGATGACAAGGAATAAGGGAAACGCGATAACGGTTGTGACAAAACTTTCGGCCATGATAGCGAGTGATTCAAGGTTTTTTTTCCGCTCCTCTAAATCGTCGAACATGTACCGATCAACACAGCGATCAAAGTAGGGAGCAAGATCACTTCCTGATTGAAGGACCGCAATAATTCCCTGGAGGAAGTCTTTAAATTTTTTTGAAGGGGAAATTGTGATAGCATTTCGCAAGGCGGTAATCGCATCGTTTCCCATCAGCTCGATTTCCGTGGTGATCTTTTTTGCTTCTTTTTGGACTTCACCATACAGTTCTATCCCAGCAAGAGTTCCAAAGATTTCAGAGGGGGAAATTCCAGCAACAGACATGGTGTTGATGAAATTCGCGACATAGGGGAGATGGCGGTCAATGTTTTTTCCCCGTGATTTGGCTTTGGAAACCGGTAACTGTATGTACACCATGCCGATGAGAAAGGGAACCAATGATGTGACAACCAGGAGAAGTAGCGCGGTGATGTTATTTGGAATAAAAATGTAAAGGAACAATGTAGAAAAGAAGGACACGAGAAATCCAAGGATGATGTTCATGAGAACCATCGAAAAGTATTCCGGATACACCATGCTGATGTCTGCTTTCTCAAGCATGTTGTTTTTGCTTGTCTCGCTGACATTGAATTTGTTAAACACTCCTGAGAAGAGTTGTCGACAAAATCGGGTATATTTCGTCGATTTCATTCTTCCATATCCCTCTTTGCAAGGTCAAGGATTTTTTCTGGGAATTTCTTATATGCTGCGATGACACTACCGAATTTCTTGTAGGATTTGATTTTTTTCTTACGCATCCATTCGAGAACAACAATCCTATTGTTCAGTTCTTGGAGAAGTTGTTCATCTGTCCAATCATTCTGTTGTTTGATGCGGTTGAAGATTTTACTTGACCCAGTGCTTTCGAAACGGTCATCAGTCTTCGAAATCCACGTGTAGGGCGCCATGAAAATAAGTTGATTTGTATCAGAATCCAGTTTGATAATCTCGGTGACACTGGTCATACGTCTGACCATCTTTCCACCGATTTCTACCGCATTTTGAAAGACGATGATATCAAGAGATGTCAGCAGAGCTCGAGGAAGTTCGATTGGAGGATTTTCTAATCGTTGGATAAGCGTATGTATCGTACTTGCGTGGACCGTCGCATAGGCGGTATGTCCTGTCGCCATCGCCTGGAACAGGCTGTATGCTTCCTTCCCTCGGACCTCACCGACAATGATAACACGCGGTCGTTGTCGCAACGCAGCTCTGATAAGATCAAACATGTCGATGTCTTTACCGGTTTTACTTTGTTCATCTGTTGAAAACCCTTTTCTTGTGGTTCCTGCAACCCAGTTTTTGTGCGGAATGTTGACCTCCCTGGTATCCTCGATGGAGATGATTTTATGGGAGGCAGGGATGAAGAGCATGAGTGCGTTGAGTGCGGTTGTTTTCCCACTTGCGGTACCACCACAGAAGAGGATTGAAGCGCCATCTTCGATAGCCATCCAGAAATA
>Ga0153915_10006071_pt1 | contig 11291 bp, 12 predicted proteins | sample Opewatmetagenome_2_FD_107003 | JGI IMG/M metagenome (GOLD analysis project Ga0153915, IMG submission 107003) | Freshwater wetland microbial communities from Ohio, USA - Open water 3 Core 3 Depth 3 metaG | ecosystem: Environmental > Aquatic > Freshwater > Wetlands | place: USA: Ohio, Lake Erie...
AAATCCTCCAGTCTGGATGACAGCGACTCAAGGCGGTCAACTACCTCTTTAAGTCGAACATAGAGATTCTTGGACGGTGCTCCGGAGACAACTGGCAGGTCCCGTAGTCCAGTGCTTGTTTCCGAAGCCGCTGTTCCCTCTGTTCCTGTCAACGAGGACATGCGGCCTTCGAGGTTTTCAATCCTTCTCTGAAGGTCAAGAGTCTCGATTTCATCCAGCTCCCGGCTCACCTCCGCCAAGCGGCGCAACAGGTTATCCGCAGTGTCAGCCTTCTCCTCAGCAACACTCTCAGGCACTTCCGTGCTGGCAAGAGAAGAAAGCACGGTACTCTTGTCTCGAGCAGGAAACAACCGATCTTCTTCACCGGAACGGACCTCGATTCGAGGAGGCCGTTTCCGTCCCACTCGAGCGGCCTGCGTTGAAGCAGCGGTCGGACGAAGTCGTTCAACCCTAAACGTGACCCCGCGCTCCGGGAGCACGAATTTCTGACCGGTCTTCAGAATGCGGCCGTCGAGGAATGCTCGGAAGTCCTCTGAGCGCATCGATATCCCAGAAGCGACCCTGTCCAACACCCAATACACCAACTCAACCTCTTCACAAAACGGCAAACGCTCATTGACCTTTTCGACCTCTACCTCGGATTCACCCTCAAGACGAAGATCATCAAAGAGCCGTGAATCGAGCACTATTGTCTCCTCGGGAACGCTCTTGGAAGCTCGAATGTCACTGAGCAAGGACCGGTTCGCGTATGAGACCTTCACTGTGTTTCCTAGAAGGGACGCCCCCGATGAAGGGCTCAGAAAGGAAATCCCCTTCTGGTCGCCCCCACGCATTGCTCTGATCTTCAATGCCAGCCACTCCTCAATAGATACGCGTTTCGTAGATCCTGGTGGCCATTGACTTGGACCCATAAAGGACCTCTACTCTGACGCTAGCTTTCTCTTTCACATCTGACATTGGTGTTAGCTTCAACTCAATCTGTTGATCTGACTTCGGACCAACCTCCCTTGACTCGTTAGCGACCTCTGAGATTCCTTCGGATGTCACCAGTGTTACAACAACCCTGACACTTGCGGTCGCGGGACTTGGATTCTTCACTCTGATCCTGTAGTTGAAGGCCTTCCCGGGCAACAGGGCGCTCGGCACTTCACCCAGTTCCACCGATAGACCTAGTTGAGACGGAGCGAGTGGTCGACCCTTCGGCCACGCAGGTATGCGCCCGAGCTCCATCAGTCTTGATAATGATGTCTTCAGCTCTCTGAGGGCCACGGACAGCTCAGTTGCTGCCTCGACCAAGTCAAAGGAACCATCGTGCGAGGCGTAGTAGGCAAGGACACGGCGGTCCTCCTCAATGAGGTCACTCACTCCTTCGAGTATACGTAGAATCGCGTCGGGCAGCTCAGGTGCGTTCAGCAACGAATAGTACTTTCCGTCTTCCACAGACTCTGCTATACTTCTGAAAGATGGTTCGACCAGAGGATTGCATCCACACACGAATATGAAAACTGTGTTGCCGTACGCCTTCTTCAGCTCTTGGACCTCTACCTTGGGGTCATGTCCATCTGGACATCCATTTGGGAAGTAGTCATCGGCGAGTGAGTTATAGTCTCTTCCATGAGGGGGTGCATCCCCCACTAGAAGAAGGACCTTGTATGAGCTCTTCTCCCATGAGAGTTTTGTTCGAGCATCATACAGACCGTCAGCAACCGCCTCAGGCGTGTCCCCACCTTCGGAAGGGTTCAGATCTGATATCTCCTTATGCACTACCTTGATCTTGCTGCTGAAGTCAAACACACGTGTCACGTAGGTATGGTCTTGCGGTGGATGATCACGATAGGACACAACCCCGAATCTGATTCGGAGCCCTGAAGTCCGTGCCACTATCTTGTCGACTATGCTGAAGAGATTGTCTCTGACAGCAACTATGTCGTCTTTCATTGAGCCTGTTGTGTCTACCACAAAGGCGATGTCTAGGTTGGTCTCGGTCAGCCCAGATCACTCCGTGTGTCACTCGTGCCGTGCCGCAATTAAGGTTATGCAGATATTCGGAGCGCAGCACATTTTAAGGTGCTTGTGCAATCCCCTCATAGTGATCTCATGAGCGAGAGTGCCTTGGACGTTGAGCTTGAGTTTGAGGGAGGGCTGACTCTCACGGCGGTTATTGACAGAGTATTGGGTCCATTGATTGTCGAGGAAATCAAATTCCGATTGCCCATCGTTGCGAAAGCGGCGGTTGTAGCCGGGCAGGTGAAGATGACCCTTGGCATATCCAAGGGAAATCTCAAGGCCACTAGTGAGGTCAAACGGGGGGACTTGGCGTACAACCCCTTGGGAGACTCGCTCGATGTATACTTGAAAGACATGCACACCTTCGGGCCGGTCAATCTGATTGGCAAGGTGACATCGAACAATGAAACCCTCGAAAAGCTGAGCACGATAAGGCGTGGTGGAAGGGTCACAATACGAGCGGCTCATGACGCAAGACCGAGGAAGTGAAACAGACTATACGCGCTCCAAGTTACGGATCACGGCCTCGGCCTCATCGACTCCCATAACTGAAGGATCTACTGTCATTCCCGGATCCTGAGTTTCGATGACTACTTCCATGCCTGAGTCGGTCACCCTCTTGAACCCCAAGCTGGATACAGGCCGAACCCGAAGTTGAGTCGTATCGAACTCTGCCTTACGAACAGTTTCGACTGTCGTGGTTTCCTTTCGAATCTTGGTTCGTGCGACACGCAGTCGCTCATTCAGCTCTGCGACTTGGTCTTGGAGCTTGTTCTTCGTCATTACTGCTTCGCTAAGATTCGCCTTGAGGTCCTCATACTGAGCACGCTCAACCAGACCGGCCCTAGGGTCTACCCATGTCAAAGTGGTGCCGTCAGACCTGCGCTTTGTAGATACGAAGCCCAGAGCCTTGAGGATGGCAACGATGTCGTAGACTCTCCGCTTGGGACTCTGGAGCTTCTCAGCCAGGACATCGCTTCGGATACCTTGGGCACCGGACTCCTCAAGCAGACGTATCGACTCCTGAGCAAGGTCCACGAGCTTCAATGTTTCACCCCGACAGTTCGGAATAGTCTCCTCAAGGCAGCTCTGGAACCGTTACCGACCCGGCGTATTTAGATGTTGTTATTATGTTTCGATTTTGCGAAAGGAGGTTCTAGAAACCAATAGCTCGGTTTTTTGGCGTCTCATTTTTCGACGGACTCAAGCCCAACTCAAATCCAAGAGCGAGTTCGTCCTTCCGAGTGAAGAGAGCTTGACAACACCAATAGCTTATTACGTACGACAAAGGCTCGTCGGCCGACCAACCAGGAGGTTCATGCAATGGCGGCGAAATCAATGAGCAGGACTAGGGTAATCATCATGGGCGCAGCGGGCCGTGATTTCCATAACTTCAACGTCTTCTTCAGGGACAACGAACAGTACGAGGTTGTGGCGTTCACTGCGGAGCAGATACCCGGCATAGAGGACAGAATCTATCCCCCAGAGCTCTCAGGGAAGCTCTATCCCAAGGGTATCAAGATATACCCCGAACATAAGCTGCCAGAACTCATACAGAAGTTTGATGTTCATCAGTGTGTTTTAGCCTACTCCGATCTGCCCTACGAAACAGTCGGACACAAGATTGCTTGGGTGAACTCTCTTGGTCCAGACTTCAGAATCATGGGTCCCAAGACCACGATGCTGAAGAGCAACAAACCGGTTATTGCCGTGTGTGCGGTCAGGACTGGATGCGGGAAGAGCCAGACATCCAGGAAGATCAACACTCTGCTTGTCCAGATGGGTTTCAAGCCAGTAAACGTCAGACACCCCATGCCTTACGATCCGGATCTGACAACACAGATAGCACAGAGGTATGCCACGCTGGCTGACATGGACCGCTATAATTGCACGATTGAGGAACGTGAAGAGTATGAGCCGATGATTAGCGCGGGAGTGACTCTTTACGCAGGCGTCGACTACGGCAAGATCCTCGACATGGCGCAGAAAGAGGCAGACGTCATCACGTGGGACGGTGGAAACAACGACTTCTCCTTCTACAAGCCCGACTTACTCATCGTCGTGACCGACCCACATAGAGCAGGTCACGAAGTCACGTACTATCCCGGCGAAACAAACCTGAGAATGGCAGACGTTGTCATCATAAACAAGATTGACACAGCAGACTATGAAAACGTCGAGAAGGTGAGGGCGAACATAGAGAGAGTGAACCCTAAGGCAATCGTTATTGATGCCGCCTCTCCTCTGAGTGTGGGGGATGTATCCGTGATTCGGGGTAAGAGAGTCATCGCCATTGAGGACGGTCCAACTGTCACACATGGTGGCATGCCATACGGAGCGGCATACATTGCCGCACGCAAGTGTGGTGCCACGATTGTTGACCCCAGACCATTCGCTGTCGGCACGATTCAAGCCACGTTCGAGAAGTACAAGCATCTCAGAGAAGTACTGCCTGCCATGGGCTATGGAAAGGCACAGATGAAGGAACTTGAAGAAACCATTAACAAAGCAGACGTGGACGCCATTGTTGTGGGGACGCCTATTGACCTGACGCGTCTTCTGAAAATCAACAAGCCAAGCACCAGAGTAAGGTATGATCTTCAGGAGATAGGGAAACCAGACCTCCTCGATGTCCTGACCGATTTCGTCAAGAAACACAAGCTCAGGAAACAGAGCAAGCCGGAAGCTTGAGGACTATCATGACTATGTTCGATAGTCCTCACCCGAGTCACCACTATCGAATCTTGGGACTGAGCACAGTCACGATAGGCATAATAGGAATGTGAGGAAGCCCGGACTAGGATTCCTTTATTCGGAGGAACAAATGTTGGCAGAGATACCTATGGCTGGAGAAGGAACCCAGTCTAGTCGGAGCGGTGAAAGACCTCTTGGGGTCACGCTGATAGCGATCTTGCAGTTCCTGCAATCTATTGTACTACTTGCGAGCGGCGCAGCAGGATTGCTTGTGGGTTCGATTTTCCCATTGCTGGCGGCAATCGGTATCGTCGTGATAGTCATAGGCCTCATAGGCTTCTATATCGGCCTAGGTCTCTTGAACCTTCGATCTTGGGCATGGACATGGGCAGTGCTACTCAACATTCTAGGGCTCATTGTCAGCTTAGGAAGCTCTGGCTGGGTAAGTGTTCTGCTCTCGATCGTGATCGTGATCTATCTGCTCCAACCGGACATAAAGGCCCGGTTCAGGTGACAGACACACTTCGAATGGATTTGACCTTGTCACGGTCCAGGCCGCAAGCCTGGACTCCGTGCACTACCACCACTGCTGCTGTTTCTGAGAGGAGGTTCTTGATGATAGGTCCTTGTAGAGCACTCCCTGAAACACATAGTCTAGGGGATTGATCACGGTCGCTGACAATGCCGCCAATACGACAAATCCCAAGAGTGGGGAATAGATTAACGCTGGAGTTAGGATCATACTAATCACAAGCCCCACAATCGCCGTGCTGATTCCCAACAGAAGTGTTCCCCCAAAGATATGCCAGAAACACCTACTTGTGAGACTGAATGCCCTCCTGATTGATCCCACGGCTGAGGAGTCCTCTGCTATTACCACTCCAATAAACGGTCGGATTCGAACCGATACATAAAGCAATACGATGACGCTAACAAGCAAAACAACCAAGAGTGTCATTGCGTACTGTGCAAAGGCAGGGTTGTACGGATCCAATGGAATCACCGCGAGTATGATGAGGGCAGGAGTCATTATGGCTGACAGGACTAAGCCTAGTATCAGTTGTGCACCGATGAGAGTTGTCATTCGGTGCACTGCAAAACCAACACTAGCACCTGCAGAGCCCGCATTTGGAGATCCATAGTTATCAAGTGCCAGCTTTGTCACAGCACCACCTACTACTGCGTAAATCACCATGCCAATCAGCATCAGTATCAGAGTCACTACGAAACTGGCACCCGCGCTTCCGTACAGCAGGAAGTCCGTAAGGACCCCGAAAGGATCAGTGCTCACGTTTCCCACGTTCGCGAGCCCAGAGATGCCGAAGATGGCCCAAAAGACAGCTACCTGTATTGCGATAAAGCCTATACCGGCCAATGCGGAAATCGCAGTGTAGCTGAGCAACTTTCGCGCCCACAGACTGAATGTTCTTGAAACTAGACCAAATGCACCGACGACAAAGTTGGGTTCCGAGGGCCCGGACGGAACCGGACCTTGACCTGAGTCTACCTCCATTGTTGCGCCTCCGGTTGGGCATTTACTGTGAGGGCCTTATAACTGCTCTGTCGTGTAACACGATGAGATAGGTTCTGCAGTTTCTATGCTGGCTTCGGACGGACATCCGCAATCTCCATGAACTTCAGGCCGCCAGCTTTCTCCATCAAATCCTCGAAAGCGGTAATCACGACTCTCGGAGTTATCTCAGTAGCATTCTTCGTGATCCTCTGGATCTCGTACACTAACGAGTCATAGTTGCCCGTTACTGGTCCACGCGGGGCGACATACATGTTCAGTACATCCATGCTGTACGGATCATTCATGTCCTCCTTTGCGACTTCAACCTGAACCTCCTCGACGTCTCTGAGGCTAAGTATGTCTGTCCTCAGGGCTGTCAGATTCACGGTCGCACCCTTGACCTTCTTCTCGGCCAGACCCATTACAGCAATCTGTGCTTCAGCGTCATTCTCGCGGCCGATGTCCCAGAAGAAGGGTCCATCCATGCCACAGATAGAACACTTCGCATTTTCATGTCGCGATGCAAGATCACCCAACAGGAATCCTTCAAAGATAGTGCCAGTGCCGTCCAAGTGGAAGAGAGTCACGTGTCCAGGTTCGTTCTCGCCAACGAAATCGTAGGAACCGTCCTTGTTGAGCTTCACGAAGTCGAATGACATCTCCAGAGGGCTGACATTGTGATAGGGACCTTTGTAGTCGCACTGTACTGCGAAGGATATCTTGCTCTCGGAAGACGCATACCCGCCGATGACGCGGACCTCTTTTGCACCTTTGTCACTTAGTATTTGAACAATGTCTCCAACAACACGGTCATAGATCTTCTCACCGGCGAGCAGAACAACTACTTTCTCAGGCGCAGTGTAGTTTGCCTCAGCCATGGCTTTGAAGAAGCGGTTTCTCAAGTAACTTGGCATGCCAGCGAATCCATTGGCCTTGAAGACTTTGGCCAGTTCGACAAGCTTCTCAGTCGGGATTGCGCCGCCTGCACTCGTGGCTACATAAAACTTGGACATCTGCCTCAGACCAAGGTTGACCGCATGCCAGCCGAGGTGAGGAGCGTAAGGAAACAGATTCATGCTTACAAGTTCCCAGCCGCTGGGCACCCAGGGATCAACTGCCATCTGTCCGACCTTCACACAGTTCCGATACAGCATGTCATGATCATATCGCGTGAGAAAGACGGGTGATGGAAGACCTGATGCTCGACCTGAACTCAGCCAGAACTGGAGCGGCGCGTACATGTAAGTCATTCGCTCTTTCAGTCGGTCCATAGCTCCCTTGGACCCGACATGTAGCTTGACCTTGACGCCATTGTTTCGGATAAAACTGTAGTCGGCGTCATGTCCGGTCTCCTTTGAGTATGTCATCAGAGTCCTGACAATCTCTGCAGGCGGTCGACTTGCTCCATCTACCTCAGACGGGTTCAGTACGAAGGACCTGAGATTGTCCTTGTATTCGGCCTTCTTCACAAGAGGAATCTTGAACTTCGCCCAGTCTTCGATGCACGTTATGTTGAATGGGTCAATGTTCATCTGCTTGAAGAGCTTGCGATAATAAGGGTGATTGGGCCAGACCTGATACCTGATGAAGGCCCTGAACTTTCTGTCCTGTATCTCCTTTATCTCTTGATGGTTTGTTCTCTTCAGTTCCTGAAATGTGAAGGTAGACCGGGTCAATCCTACGACAACCTCCAATCCGAACTTGGGCGGTAAACGCAGTAGGCTAGGAGCGGCAGGAATCCCCCCGATAAACGTTCCGAGCCCCCAGCGAAGGAAACTACAGCTCAATTCATCAAGAGTAGAAACCCATAATAACACAATCAGGTCTTCTCGCGGTAAACAAACCCAGTCAGGGAGTGCTTCAGCATGTCTGAGAGTGATGAGAAGCTACAGAAAGGCATCATTGAGCTTGACAGGGGCAACGACAAGAAAGCCTTCGAGTACTTCAAGGAGGTATTCGAGAGTCGACAGGAGCGACTCATTAAGAAGGTGCAAGAGAATCCGAAGTCCCCGACGCTCATGCTTGATGCACTTTACATGATTCACGGTCTAGTGTGGCTCAGAGTTGCTGAGGCAGGAACGAACAAGGACCAGGGAATTGAACTTCTCGGCAAAGCTGTTGGAACTGTGGAGGCTGCAAAGACTGCATTGGGCCCCCTCGTCACTGGACTTGCGCAGTGGGCAAAAGAGAAGAACATTAAGGCTGTCCAGAACAAGGCACTAGGACTCCTTGCGGCGACAAAGGATCTTGAAGACATGGCCAAGAAAGCTCTCGAGGCCCACAAGAAGAGGAAGTAGTGACTCGGTCGCAGAGCCAGCTACGGCTGTTTCTTTGGAGTTCTACGTCACGTTCGAAAACTCCATAAATACTACGCATGATACGTTGCCTAATTAGAGATGGAAAAGTCGTCTGGCCGCAACCAAAACGAAGTTGCCAGAGGAGGCTCTGCCGGAATGATCACCGCCTTTGTTAGTTTGTCGGTCGCACCAGGGAGTGACGAGGACATTGTCAAGAAGGTCATCAATGACTCGATTGTTTCGGAAGCGTGGCTGACGACTGGAGAGTTTGATGTTCTGTTGATACTGGTGGCTCATGATGCGGAACAAGTCAATGACTATGTCAGCAAGAATCTGAGAGAGCTGGAAGATGTCATCCGCATAGTTGTGACCTTCGGATTGGAGTCAATCAGACGGGTTTCCTAGCGCTTAGCCATGTAACTGGCCCATTCCTTAGCAGGGAACCTGTCCTTCATCACTTCGAGCTCAGCCTGAACACACTTCTCGATGTCTATTTTGAAGTGGTTCGCCAGCTGAAACAAGAGTGACGTCACCTGCGCGAACTCGCGCGCTAATTCCTCCTTTTTGGGAGCTTCATGGCCAAGACCCACCGCCTTGTAGCCCTCTTCAACTGTTATGTGTCGGGAAACCTCGCCCAACTCCTCGATCAGGTGGGCAAAGACCTGTGAGGCTGGAAACTTGTCCCAGCCTCGTTCGTGCTCGAACTTGGCGAAGGTTTCCTGAAGATCGGACAGTTCCATTCAGACCATCCTCTTTATGATATTAAGTACATGAGCCCTAGCTTGATCCAATGCCGACGTGGACAATGAAGTGATTGTACCCAGTTTAACCGACGGTTGAAGGGGCTCACTTGCGAGGAACATCGCTTCACTGACGACGCCCATCATGTCGACTGGAGGGAGGACTGCACATGGCAGCTTCACCCCCTGTTTGAGACCTCTGATGTTGGTCACGACATGCCAGACACGGGACCCATCGGTACATCTGCACTCGGTCAGGTTCTTGGACCCTTCCACAGGGCACAGTTCGGTGATTTCAAGCGCTAAGATGTCGACTGCATATGCTGGGTCGTCGCCGCACTCCTGCATTCTTCGGGGAAAACCCTGCACGATTCGAACCGCATAGCTGAACTCGGCAGTCACTTCGATCTCCTTTGTGGTCTTTGGTCTATATGCGCTGGCCTTGACTGCGGTCTCGCGTATACTAGCAACATCAGCAACGGCAGACACGAGCCTCTTTGTAGCATCCATCTCTGCTAAGGACTTCGGCTCCACGTACGAGTACTTCACTTGATACAGAAGAGTTCCTGCGGCCTTGAGGATCTCACTCATCCTCGTGTAGTCAAGATGCACTCTCATCTTCCTGTTGTCGACTATTTCGTTAAGGCGACGTAGGGCGTCCTCAAGAACAAGCACTCGAGAGTCCTTTGCAGTGTCCACCATTGCTCACTGCGAAAACCAGAGGCCAAGGTCGATTTAAAGCCTCGTCGCTCAAAGAGAAAGAAGACTATGAGGAGCAATGCGGAGCGACCATCAGAGAGCAGAACACAGAATAGACGGGTTTGGCACGAGAAGTCATATAAAGCAAGAAACAATAACCGCGAATGAGTCTAGAAGCGGAGAAACCTACGTTGCTTCAAGCGGTCTACATCCTGATTGCTGACAGCGGTCTTTGTGTCCTCGACAGGAAGTATGGTACTGCGGACATGGACCCCAACCTCATCAGTGGTTTTCTGACCGCCCTCATTCAGTTTGGACGCGAACTCAGCGACGGCAACCGTGTTCACACGATAGATTTCGGACAGTTTGACATATGCTTGGCTCTGAAGGACAATGTGATTGTAACAGCCACGGTGGACAAGACTGACGACACGAATGCTGCCATGGCTGTACTCTCTGACGTGAATCACGAGTTTGTCGCGGCCTATCGTGATGTCTTGGTGGACTGGGACGGCAACCTTGAACCCTTTGAGAAGTTCGTTAAGAGACTGGATGAAATCACCAAGGACGGACACGCGTCAGAGAAGAGAATCATTGTGCCCGTGTTGAAGGGGAGGGTTTCACCTATACTCGTGAGGCTAGGTCAGCTCAGTCAAGATGCCTTTGAGGTCGCACAGATGTGCAAAGGAAAGCTCACGACCAAGGCGATTGCAGACCAGCTAGGCAAGCCACTCAAGGACGTCCAGAAGGCAACGCAGACGCTCGAAGATATGAAGATGCTCGAGTGGAAAGAGATAGGTCACTGAGTAGAGCTCGGGCTCTGGTGTCCAGGGTACTGGACAGTGACTGTCGACGCTACTGAGCCTGACCCCACTCGTTACCGACAGCGATGAGTATCAGGCCGATCACTATCAGACCTGGGGCAAGAATTCCCGGTATCGTGTAGGAACCAAATACGGCATCTGCGAGATAGTGCCGTCCCGCGGATACAACCCGGCCTGCAAATAACACCATGAATCCCAGGCCGAGCAGGAAGTTCGATCTACGCAACAGACCACCCGACTGCCATGCCAGATACCAAAACAGCAAAGGTATGAAAAGAGCGTATATTGCCCCTGCTCCTCCTGAGAGTCCGATCCTGACCAGTGGGTCTAGGGGTACCAGCCCCAAGACAATGGCTATTCCCAATGCAGGTATCGCAAATGCAATCTCCGCCACACGGTTTCCGAATATCATGAAGCCGGCTGTCGCAGACAATATGGCAAGTCCCGACCACTCAAAGAACGCACCTGCCTTGAGGAACGATGTTCCGTCGGCGAAGTAAGGCGTTATTCCCAATGC
>Ga0153915_10006072_pt1 | contig 11291 bp, 9 predicted proteins | sample Opewatmetagenome_2_FD_107003 | JGI IMG/M metagenome (GOLD analysis project Ga0153915, IMG submission 107003) | Freshwater wetland microbial communities from Ohio, USA - Open water 3 Core 3 Depth 3 metaG | ecosystem: Environmental > Aquatic > Freshwater > Wetlands | place: USA: Ohio, Lake Erie...
CCTCAAACGACGATTTTTATAAAATCAATCTCGGAACCGGAGAAAAAATCAAACTACTCGATGATTCGTTAATGGTCGAAACTTACGATGCAAACGATGTGTTTCTCGCGCCTGATGAAAGTTATTTCTTTTTCGTGAACAAAGTTAATGGCCTGCTTTACTCGATAAAACTGTAATAATTGAAATCAGTAAATAAAAAAGCCCCGCAGCAGCGGGGCTTTTTAAAAATCCGTAAATCTTAATTTCCGGCTTCCGAATAATTATAATTTAAGTTTTTCAATATTACCATCGTTGCGATAAATATCCAAAACATCACAGATAAATCATTTTTCCAATAGGTTGTATCGACCAATCCGTGAATCAAAATATATGCCATCGCAGATATTAAAACAATATTCATAATTCCCGATTTCTGGTTTTTGATTCCTGTTTTAAAAAACCAAACCAAAAGCAGAATAAAACCGATAAAACCAATGATACCTGTTTGCAGTAAAAACGCCAAATAAAGACTGTGCGGCTGCGGAACTCCCCAGATAGGATATTGCGGGAAAAAATCCTCGAAAGTTCCTGGTCCGATGCCGATAATTGGATACATTACAACTGCATTAAATGCCCTTTGCCAAATTTCCACACGCGAATTAATCGACAATCTTCCCTGAATCGAATTGAATTTTATAAAATAAATCGAAACGCACAAAATTGCCAGCAAAATGATGGTAATTATGGCTATTTTTTCCTTTTTTTCTTTTAAAAACCATAGAATCAAACCGAGCCCAATTGCCCCCAAAATCCCTATCCACGTACCAAAAGAGCCAGTGGCGAAAAGAATGAGAATTAAGAATGAGGAATGAAGAATTAAGAATATTGGGCGAAGATTATTTATTAAAAAGACCCTTCGCAGGCCGAGCGCATGGTCAGGGCGAGGCCGAGACGGAGCGCGGCGACTCGCTGGGACGCCGACGCGTGTCTTTGTATAAATAATCTGAGCCAATAAACCTAATCCGATTACCAATGCAGGCGCCAAATACATTGCCAGATAATTCGGCGAATTGTAAAAACCCTGTAACCTACCTTCGGGATTAAGTCTTCCCAAAAATAAGTAAACCAAAGAAATAATGGCCACGAAAAATCCAGACAAAATCAAACTATAGAAAACATTCTTTATTCGTTTTGATGACTTAATTATTGAAACAAACACAAGGAAAAGCAGTATCGGGTCAATAAACCACGCTTTCCAAATCCCCGCACTTAATTTCAGGTTCCAAGAATGTAATGTAGCCAAACTAACACCAAGAAGAATCAAAAAAACCGCGAAAAATAGCAAGCGGTTTTCTTTAATTGTTTTTTTAAATTCTTTAAAATCAAATCCCTTTATCAGCCAAGCCAGGAAAAGAGCGTAAATCATCAATTCCAATACAGTGGTTGGAACATCGAAAATCTTAAAACGCACAAAATACAACGGAAGGCAAAAAACAATCAAATATATTCCCCAATTTAAAATTTTCATAAACTTATTCTTTAACCAGCAAAGACAAGTCCTCTTTTTTTACTCCCTTTATCAAATATAGAAAAACAAAATAAATCATCGCTCCACCAATAATCAGTATAAACAAATTCCAATTTTGGAATAAATACAGAAACAAAAACATCATTGCGCCCGCAATTATCGCCTTAAAAAACACCTTCAAAGAAGGAAAATATTTAATTGTCCCGTAAATCAGCCAAAACATTAAAATCGTAACCAGAAGCTCGGTGGCGACTGTGGTCCCCGCTGCTCCGAAATACGAATATTTGGGAATAAATATCAGATTGGTGGCAATATTGAAAATCATTCCACCCAAATAAATATATGCTCCGATTTTTTGTTTGTTCAAAGCGATAATGCTGCAGCCGAGCAAATTACCCCAAAAAATCAAACCCACGGCAAAGCTTAAAATCTTCAAAACCAAAGACGATGCGACAAAATCTTTCCCGCCGATAAGTGTCACTATGGGCATAGACAGCACCGAAAGGCCGATTACTACGGGAACGATAAAAATACTTAAAGCATCAAAGGTTTTTTGGAATGTCTTTTTGAATGCTTCTGCGTCGGATACTGCGAACTTGGAAAGAATGGGCATAATCAGTCCGACAAGCATTGCCGGGAAAAATATCAAACCCTCAAGAATCTTGTAAGCAATATTATAAATACCGACATCCACAATCGGATTAAGGGAAGCGCGGTTTATGAACTTAAAAGACAAAAGAATCGTATCGAACTTGAAATAAATCAGAGTCAGAACAATCGAAGCAGCGATAGGCATGGCTTCTTTTATCATTTTTTTCCAAAAAGGAAAATCGAAAGCCAACCCGAAGGCAACGTATTTTTTGGCAAAAATCCAATTGACGAAAAAATTTACGATGCAGCTGATATTTAAGGCCATTAAAATTGCAAAAAGACCCATTTTAAAATATATAAAAACCAGTACCAGTACCACCTGAACCAATCTACCGATGATGTCGGCTATCCCGGCTTTGTCGATTCTGAGATATTTCTGGAATATGCCCATCAACACCTGTGCAGCGGACAAGAACAAATAACCGAAGGAAGCAATGACAATTCCCGATTTAACTTTCGGAGTATAGGGGAAAAACCAGATAATCGCAACCGCAAGGCCCAAAAAAATCAAAAGCGCGACTATTCTTATGGTAAAAATATTGCTTGCTATTTTCTTTTCGTCCGCTCCTGGGCGGGAAATCTCCCGTGTCATTAGGGAATATAGCCCCAGATCGGCCAAAATATTGAAAATATACAGAAAGGACAAAATCAAACTGTAGTCGCCAAAACCCTCTTTCCCTAAATATCTGGCGATAATTCCCAAACTGAACAAAGACAGGGCCACAGCAATGATGCGTGCCCCTGTAGAAAAAACGGTATTGTACGCTATTTTTCTGACTACGGTCATATAAATAACGACGGATTTTAAAAATTATGGATATAATCTAATCACAATTCTTCTTTCCGGATCTTCTCCCGTGCTTTCAGTAACAATGTCCGGCTGTTCGGCCAGCTTCATGTGAATGAACCTGCGCTCGAAAGCCGGCATCGGTTTCAACATTATCGGTTTCTTTGTTCTTCTCACTCTTTGTGCGGCCTTGGTCGCCAAAGCGGATAACTCTTTTTCTCTTTCTTTTTTGTGATGGTTTATGTCTATAGTTAAAATCGATTGTGTAGGATCTTTTTTGAAAACTATTCTCCTTAATATGTGCTGCATGGCACCTATTCCATTGCCGCCTTCTTCTAAAAAATACTTTGCCTCCCTAAAAGGTAGGTCTATATCAGCCATCAAGATTTCTTTGTCTTTTGCGGAATTATCCTTTTTGATTTCGATATCCACGTCGCTTATTCCCATTGCCTTGAAGACTCCTTTAATTATTTTTTTGACTTCTTCCATGGTTTTTGTAAGCCCACCATCCAATTTGGCAGACAATTAATAGATTTTATCCCTATGCTTTCTACGCAACCTGAGGCCCTGAGGCACCTTGCTGCGGAGTAAATTTTTTATATAAATAATAATCCTGAACCAAGCCCAATAACGTACTTATAATCCAGTAAAACGCCAGGCCCGAAGGCAGATTTAGAGTGATAAAAACCGTAAGTGCCGGCAAAACATAGGTCATTTGGCGAGTTAAACCTTTTTGCATTTGAGCGGCTTTATCAGAAACACCGGGCTGAGGCATCGCTGCCGTACGCTTCATCGCCAGCATTGAAGCGAATAATTGGGAAATTCCCGTTAGGACTGCCAGAACCACGTTTTTTTTCGATAGATTTAAAAATCCCAAAAAGATATAATTAATCGATTCGTTCGGCGTATTGAAAATTGTGATAAATGCCCGGTAAAGTGCGATTAAAACCAAAAATTGAATGATCAAAGGTAAACACCCCGAAAAAGGATTGATTTTATTTTCCTTGTAAAACTTCATCAATTCCCGGCTTTGTTCTTCTTTTGTTTTGTATTTGGTTTGTATTTCTTTAATCTGGTCTTTAAAGGAAGACATTCTTGCCTGAGCTTTTATCGAATGCCTCGACAGGGGATATAAAACTATCCTGATGATAATCGTCAATAAAATAATCACGAGCCCCAAATCGTGACCGGGAACTATGCCCGACAAAAACATCAGAAAATCCAATATTGGTTTGGCTATGAAATTTAGCATGAGTCTATGCCACCCCCATTGAAGGGATTACATCTTATACTTCTTTTAATCCCCTTGAGCCAACCTTTGACAACTCCGTATTTTTCTATCGCCATACAGCAATATTCAGAGCACGAAGGATGAAAACGACAGCCATAGCGGGGATTAATGGTTTGAATAACGACGGAAATCGTTTTTTGATAAAAATGAATTAATTTTAAACTTACTTTTCCCATAATTATTTTAATATTTTTGCGGATTTGAATAAATTATTCACCTCTGCCTCTATCTCGCTGTATTTTTTATTTAAAATTTCCGTTTGTGCGATAATTGCGATATCGAATCCGGACCGCAATCCGGGGTAACTTGTTTTCACAATTTCTTTAATTCTTCTTTTTATCTTATTCCTCACTACTGCCTTTTTCGATACTTTCGAACTAACAACAACGCAAAACCGGAAAGAACTCAATGCGTTTTTTTTAACCCTAAAAAAAATAAGCTTTCCGGCTATGGTTTTGCTTTTTCTGAAAAGATTCTCGAAATCTATTCTCTTTTTTATACGATAATATTTAACAGTCATTTTAGACCGTCAATTTTCTTCTTTTTTTACTTCTGCGCCTGCCAAGTACCCGTCTTCCGTTTTTTGTTCTCATTCTTGTTCTGAACCCATGTGTTCTTTTTCTTTTTCTTTTTTTGGGTTTATAGGTCAATCCTTGTTTCATAACAACATTACAATAACTTATAATATTTTAAGATTATCAATAAATAAATTTTTGGTCAAACCCTGCACTAATTTTTATTCCCGATATTTTATATATATTATTTTTATTTGATGAATTTGAGTTATTTTTTTCTGTAAGGATAAACTCGCAGAATTAATGCAGGGTCAAACCTTTTCTTTCTCTTGTCTGATTTTACAAATTCAGTTAAAATTTACCTTATACCGCAAAAATTCATGTTTTCCACAATTGATACACAGATTATCAACAAAATCCTTCTATTGACGCTGTTTTTCCAATAAATTATGTGTGCTAAAATAAGAAGGCGCTGTAATAAAAAACAAAAACATATATGACTAATCAAGAAATTTGGCAAATAGCGTTGGGGGAAATTGAGCTTTCTATCTCAAAGGCTAATTTTATAACCTGGTTTAAAAATACCAACATTTTATCAAATAAGGAAGGAAAAATAACCATCGGCGTCCCTAATGGCTTCACCAGGGAATGGCTGGAAAACAAATACAATAAAATTGTCTTTAAGGCATTGCGAAATGTGATCGATAACGTGAAGGAAATAACCTATATTATTAATTACTCCACCGAACAAGAAGGCAAAAACAAACAAAAAATAAAACTGCAGCCGAGGAAAAAAGAACTAATTCTAAAAATGGATGAAACATTGGATTTTCAGGGACTGAAAAAAGACGAAAGAACCAACCTCAACCCCAAATATACCTTTGATTCCTTTATCGTCGCCTCTTTTAATGAATTGGCTTTTGCAGCTAGTCAATCGGTAATTAAAGATATCGGCAGGGCCTATAATCCTTTGTTTATTTACGGCGGCGTAGGAATCGGTAAAACCCATTTAATACAGGCGGTAGGAAATGAAGTAGTTAAAAATCACAAGGACAAAAACACAGCCTATTTGTCTTCGGAAAAATTCAGCGCAGACCTAATCTCTTCTATTTCCAACGGCACAATCGAGAAGTTTAAGGAGGAATACAGAAAATTCGATGTTTTAATTATCGACGATATCCAATTTCTTGCCGGAAAAGAAAAAACACAGGAAATATTTTTTCATATTTTTAATTCTCTTTACGAAAAAAACAAACAAATTATCCTCACCTCCGACCGAGCACCTAAAGCAATACCGACACTGGAAGAACGTTTGCGTTCCCGCTTCGAAGGAGGAATGATTGCCGATATCGGCCGGCCTGATTTTGAAACAAGGTTAGTAATATTGAAAAAGAAGGCACAAAGTCTAAATATTGAACTTAATGAAGAAATACTTAATTATATTGCCGCAAATATCCAAAAAAATATCAGAGAACTAGAAGGAGCGCTTAATCGCGTACTGGCATATACAAGACTAAATAATGAATTGCCGAATAAAAAACAATTAGTAAAAATATTAAAAACCATTATTTCTAACCCGCAAAAAAGGACAAATTATAAAAAAATAGCCGAAGCGGTAGCTAGTTTTTATGACATTAATACCAATGACCTAATAAATAGGAGTAGAAGAAAGGAAATCGTCAAACCAAGACAAATCGCAATGTATTTAATGCGGGAAGAGCTGAAAAGCTCATATCCCATGATTGGAAGCAAATTAGGGGGCAGAGACCACACAACAGCGATTTATGCCTGTGAGAAAATAGAAAAAGAAATAGAAAATGACGAGAACCTAGAACAGGATTTAAACCTGATTAAAGAAAGATTATATAGCGAAACAACTTAATAAGGTGTTAATTTTAAAAGGACAACTACCAGTATAAATTATTGATAAATTATAAAAATTTATTTTAATTTAAAAATTCAACACATAATATTAATACCCTCTCCAGTTATTTATCCACATAATTTAAACTATAAAAATTAATAATTATAAAGCCAAATAAAGAGTTTTCCACAATTTAACTAATCATTAATAATAAATATAGTTTTCTTTTAAATAATTATTTAAATTTATTAATATGAAAATAATTTGCCTTCAAGAAAATCTTAAAAAAGAACTTAATATTGTACAAAATATTATTGGAAAAAATCTTACCCTTCCAATTTTAAATAATATTTTATTAAGTACAGAAAAAAAACAACTTAAATTATCAGCCACAGATTTAGAGATAGCGATTACTAATTACGTGACTTGTAAAATCGATAAAGAGGGTAGTATTACCGTCCCCGCTAAATTATTGGTTAATTTTATTAATAATCTACCTAATAAAAAAATAGAAATAAACGTAAAAAACAACATTATTAACCTAAAATGCGAAAACTACAAATCAAATATCAAGGGCTTGGATGCGGGTGATTTTCCGATAATTCCCAAAATAAAAAGCGAACCAATATTAGAAATCAATTCAACTTCTTTAAAAAATTCATTAGAACAAATAATTAATTTCACATCGTTATCGGATATTCGCCCGGAAATTACCGGTATTTTCTTTGATTTTTCATTAAGTAAGGAAATTAAACTAGTGACAACCGATAGCTTTAGGTTGGGTGAAAAAATAATCAACTTAAAAGACAGTAAAATAAAAAAACAAGAACAGGGCTCAGTAATTATACCTTATAAAACCGCACAAGAATTAATAAGGGTTATTTCAAGTCAAGATGAAGAAATAATAAAAATTAGCGTCGAAAACAATCAAATTTTATTTAATTTTTCCAAGGCCCAGATAATTTCCAAGCTAATCGAAGGAGGTTATCCGAATTACCAGCAATTAGTTTCCCAACAACCAGAAACAACAATTTTAGTCAATAAAGAAGAATTTACAAAAGCGATAAAGTTAAGTAGTTTTTTTAGTAGTAAAATAAACGACGTGCGACTGAAAATCAATGCCAAAAAATCATTAATTGAGATATTTTCTCAAGATGCCGAACTGGGAGAGAATTTTTCGGAAATCGAAGCCGAGATTAAGGGCAAAGACTTGGAAATTATTTTTAACCATAAATATCTTTTGGATGGACTGAATAGTATAAGTAGTAAACGAGTTTTGTTGGGGCTTAACACGGAGTCCGGCCCGGGCGTTATCAGGCCCGAGGGAGATAACAGCTTTAACTACGTAATAATGCCGATAAAATTATAAAATGTTACACATTAAATCGATTATTCCTAAGGTAATAGACAGGATAAAAACCGGAGACATAGATAAAAATACCATTTGTCAGGAAGCGGAAAAAATTATTAAAAAAAACACCCCGGATATTGAGGTGTTTTTTTACAAAAATAAAACTCTCTATATTCGTTGCTTCAATTCGATTGCCGCAAACGAATTATTCTTAAAACAGGAAGAGTTAAAAGAAGAAATCAACAGCTTTTTGAATAAAAAGCTGGTGAATAAATTAGTTATTAAAACGCGATAAATAGATTGTGATTCTTTTGGAATTGAAATTTCCCGCGGTATCGAAAACCCTTGCTTCAATAAAATGCTCTCCATCCTCCATGTTTTGCGGGAGCGTAAAATTAAACACGTAAGGAGAAAAATATTTTATACCGATTAATTCGTCATCTAGAAAAAATTCCACCCTGTCTATTCCTGTTCTGGCGCTTGCCCCAGCCTCTATTCTTAAAACATTATCAATGATAGTTTGATTGTCATATGGCGAATAAAGATTAATTATTGGTTGATTTTCGATTGTATGTACGTCGTCATATTCTTGGGGGAGTTCCGTATTATATAGTCCGGCTCTTTCGGGGGCGCTCAGCCATATCAAAACCGGTCCTTCCCAATTTTTGAATTGTTCGTCATTCTGTCCATTGGTTTCATCCAGTGGATTATTTTTATTTGCGTAATACAAAACATTATGAACCTGATAATAAACCCTTTCCTCGATTAAATCTGGCGGAGTTAGATTAGTTGCCAATTTTCCCGAAATTTTATCTATTCTCAACCTAATTTCAGTTGCAATTTTTCCGTTGAGGACATCTTTATTGGTGGTAATCGGTTCCGGTGGATTAAATTCCTCAGGTTGTTCCGGCAAATCGAAATAATTTTCAATTCCCCGATTATTATTCCTCGTTTCCTGTTTTTTGGCGTATGCCTGTTTAATAAATTCGTTCCATATCGGCGCAGCAACGTAAATCCCGTCTGCTCCTTGTACCATGGGGGTACTGTCGTTGTTCCCCGCCCATACACCGACAGTCAAGGATGGGGTGTATCCCATTGTCCATCCGTCTTTATATTCTTGTGTTGTTCCTGTTTTTGCGGCAACCGGTAGTCCTTCAATGTAAAGCTTGGATTTCGAGCCGAATATCGGAGACCTGTTCAATTCATCCGACAATACGCTGGAAATTAATCGGGCTATTTGCGGCTCAATGATTTTAGTTTGTTTCGGCGCATATTGTTCCAGAACTTCACCTTTAGAATCCTCGATTTTTAAAATCGCAGTTGTCGGGTTTTTGATACCTTCATTGGCGAATACGGAAAATGCCGCGGTATGTTCGAGTAGTTTAACATCGCCTCCCCCCAAAACCAAGGATAAACCATATCGAGAACGATCTTTTAGGGTTTCTATTCCCATGTCCTGTGCGGTATTAATGGTTTCATTGACTCCTGCCAAGTATAAAACCTGGACAGAGGGCACGTTTAATGACTGTGCAATCGCTTGGCGCATGGTTAACGGTCCTCTGAATTTTCTGTCGTAATTTTGCGGATGATAGCATAAAGGATTTCTGTCAGAATAATCAATATTGGTTATGGGGCAAATATCAGTATACACGGAAAATTCCGTGGGCAAATCAAAAAGAATAGTATCGGGCGTAAAACCTTTTTCGAATGCGGTAGCATAGGCATAGGGCTTGAAAGAAGAGCCAGGTTGGCGTGGTCTGATCGTCACATTAACATTCGGTTCAAATAAGCAATTTTTGCCGGGCGTACATCCTGTCGGACTTGGTTGCGCCCAATAGTTCTTTGACCCAACCATGGCTAAAATCTGTCCTGTTTTTGGATCTATGGCAACAAGCGCGGCATTATTTGAATTGTATTTTTTGATGTTTTTTTCCACTCCGTCAGCTACAGTCGTTTCCGCTAATTGTTGAAGATCCCAGTCCAAGGTAGTGTAAACCTTAAGTCCTGCTTGTTCGACATAATCTTTTCCATATTTTTCTTCCAAATATTCTTTTATGTACATGACAAAATGCGGTGCGGGAAATTTTCCCTTGATTGCGGAAAAGCTCAGCTTTTCCTGTTTTGCTTGTTCGTATTGTTCTTGGTTAATGTAGCTGAATTTAAGCATCCTTTCCAAAATATATTCCTGACGAGTTTTTAAATCGTCCGTATGCGAGCCGAAGGGAGAATAATAGCTGGGGGCTTGTGGCAGAGCAGCCAATAAAGCACATTCGGCCAACGTCAGGTCTTTGGCGTTTTTATTGAAAAATGTTTGCGCAGCAGCTTCTGCTCCGTAGGCATTGGATCCATAAGAGATTTGATTGAGATAAAAATTCAAAATTTCTTCTTTGGAATATTTTAATTCCATTTCAATCGCCAAAATCGCTTCTTTTATTTTCCTGGCAAGGGTTTTTTCGGGATTGAGAATCGTCAATTTGACCAGTTGTTGAGTAATGGTTGATCCTCCTTGGCTTGCGCTTTGACCCCTCAGATCTTTCAGAAAAGCTCTGGCGATTCCTTTAAAATCCAGGCCGAAATGATGGTAAAAATTACTATCTTCTATAACTATGGTCGCATTTTTGAGATTTTGCGGGATTTCCGCAAAGGGGATTATTGTTCTTTTTTCTTCGCCATGGACATCATATAAAAGAACTGTGCCCGTGCGGTCGTAAATTTTTGTCGATTCGACGGTTTTTCTCTGGTTGAATGTTTCGGCGCTGGGTAAGTCCTTTACGCAATATACGAATAAACCGACAAGACCGATAAACACAAGCAAAACAAAAACAACAAAAAAAACCACAATTCTTTTAAGTGTTTTTTTGTGCTCCAGTTTTTCTTTTTTACGGAACCAAAAAAGCTTTATTTTTACCCAGAGACTATTTTGGTTTCCTTCGCGGTAAGATGTTATCTTCGGCATCGTATATATATTGTATACAACTTAATACAATAATTCAATCATAAAATAACGGTTCAATTAAGGCAATATTGTTAAACAGCGCAAATTATAGTAAAGTAAAACTATGGAAAAAGTTATTACCGACACGGCAAAAATAAAAGAAATTCTGGAAAAAGGAGTAGAAAATATTTATCCGACTAAAGAAAGCTTGGAGAAATTATTGAAATCCGGAAAACGCATCCGGCTTTATTGCGGTTACGACCCTACGGGTACGTCTCTTCACATCGGTCATGCGATTACGTTAAGAAAACTAGCTCAGTTCCAGAGACTGGGACATGAGGTGATTTTTCTTATCGGCGATTTTACGGGGCTAATCGGTGATCCGAGCGA
>Ga0153915_10006073_pt1 | contig 11290 bp, 8 predicted proteins | sample Opewatmetagenome_2_FD_107003 | JGI IMG/M metagenome (GOLD analysis project Ga0153915, IMG submission 107003) | Freshwater wetland microbial communities from Ohio, USA - Open water 3 Core 3 Depth 3 metaG | ecosystem: Environmental > Aquatic > Freshwater > Wetlands | place: USA: Ohio, Lake Erie...
AGCTGTTCGAGTGAATCCTCGCTCCCGCCGCATAGGCAGGTCCGTAGAGCAGGTTCAGGTCAACAGGAATGTACCCGAGGACGTCTTCATCACCCCCGCCACAGCTCGCTGTCGCGCTGACAGTCCCGATATCCTGGAAGAATATCTTCGCCTCCTTTGCCATGCCATCGAAGTCGCTCTGGTTGACGATCGCGGTTGGGTCGTCGTTGCCCGCGAGTATCCCGGTCGTCCCCGTGCCATGGCCAGTTGTACATGGTCCGGTCCAAAGCGAACTGTCCTTCCACGCCCACTCGTCGTCGAGCGGATCGACGCCAGAGTAGTTCGCCATCGGAAGGTACCTTATCACCTTGCGTCTGCTGTAGTCTGTCACATTGTAGATATCGCCAAGAGCGATGATCGATTCCGAATCGCGGAACATGTTGTGGTCGAAGTCAAGCCCCGTGTCCGCGATTGAGACTATCTGCCCCTGCCCTCTGATCCCGTTCTCCCATATCTTGCGCGCTCCGGGAATCAGGGTGGGGGTGAGGTTGGTCTGGTGCACCGCCTGCGAGAAGAAGTTCTGCACGACAGGTTCGGCATAGGGCTCGATGAACTCTACATTGTCCAGCCGCGCAATCTCAGGGATGAGCGAAGCATCGACCCTGGCCCTCACCTTCCCGGACTCGCTCCCTTGGTAGAACGTGATGATGCCGGGTGCACTGCTGGAGAAATCGGTGCTGCCGTATCCATGCTTGTTCAGGAAAGCAACGACAGGCTCGACTCGCTCTCCGCTGAAAGTGAGTATTTCTAACGGTACGATCCCGGCCACTCCATCCAGTGACGGGTCGATCTTGTAGGCTGGCTGGTAGATTCCAGTCCACATAACCTGTCTGATGCTCTCCACGGACCGCCTTGCCTCTGGCGTCATCTTGACGATGAACGCATCGCTCGGGACATATCCCAGGACCTCCGCCCCTTGCGCCTCCAATTCCCATTTCCATTCATCTTTGGCGGGCCCGATGAACTGCACAAGGTAGTATCCGCTCACGCCGGCGGGATACGAATCGATGCGCAGCGAGGCGGGGATGACGGGCTCACCGCCACGGACGTCGAAAGTCGCCGCCTTCAGGTCAACCTTGAACATGTCCCTCAGCTCTTCGAAGCCGACGCCGGCGCTTTCGAGGCCGACCGCCTGAGCGCGATTGATCTTCGCGATCACGAAGCCGTCGTAGGTCTCGATGATGTCCACGCCAAAAGGCGCCAACATCTGTGAATTTGCGCCAGGGATGTCCAAGCGCACATACATCAGGTCATTCGGCTGGCTGGCATCGCCCGATCCGGCGGTATTCGAAAAAGAAACCGGTGCGAGCATCGCCAAGGCCAGTGCTAGCACTAACGTCCTAGATGCTTGGACGCTTTTCATTGAATTCGACCTCCTCCACTGTCGTCTGAGGCTTTCCTGCGCGGTGCTGCCCACGCCGCCGCGCGTGTATCAAGGGTGTCTCATTCTACTTAATGCTTTTCATGGATGAGAATCCATCAACGCTGGATGGTTCCGCCCGCCTTGTTTCAGTCGGATTCATGATAGACCATATTAAACTGGGTTATGCGCGTCAATGAATCGCAAATGATGCCAGCGTCTGCCTCGTCGGAATCAATCAAGAGTAGGCGGCCGTGCGGCTCATGGCATGGGCGGTGTAGCCGCCGAGGCAGCCGGAGACGATTAACCACGGCAACGTGATGTAGATTCCATTGAGGTAGTGAGCCAGACCGGGAGCCGGATCGACATAGAGGAATGCCAGCGTGAACAAGGTCAGCAGCCAATACGCGAAAACCAGGATTGTCCCGACGAGGGCAGAGCGGTAGTTCTCCTTGAGCGACTTTGGCAGGAGCCGGTGAGCGAGGTCCGCGCAGAGTCCCGCCAATGGGCCGTTCACGGCCCAAATCACCGCCGCCCAAGGTGCTATCAGCCACGGATTCTCGACATATTCCATCCAGTATTCGACGAAAACACCCAGCATCGCGTACGGGAGGAACACCGCCATTCCGGTACCGAAGACTCCGACGCGCCTGATCGCGAGGACGACGGCGAGGGAGAGGAAGTAGCTGATCACATACACGAAGCACACGCCTCTCGTCACGAGCATCTCGAACATCGTGCCGAAGGTGTAGACGAGGAAAACGAGCATGCCGAAGATGAGAATCCAAAGCCATGTGTGCTTGCGGACTCTCGGTCTGGCGGCATCATCCTGTTCGCTCATGATGTCGGGCGTAGAACCGAATAGGCAGGACGCGATGAAGGTTTCGACTCCGAATAGTATCTCGTCCGTGGAATATTGAATACTGCTAAATACGAGAAAATAGCTACTCCTAAACCAGGGTTGTATTCATGAGCAGGAAGGGAGAGACTGTGGGCTTGCCCGTGATTCTAATGCTTTTGGCTTTCATGATCGTCTGGAGTCAACCCGCTATCTCAAGTGGGCCTGGCAATGATCCAACAGGGACTGGGGGAACACCATCGCCTCTCGCGGTGAACGACTGGACCAACATGAACCCGGGTTCCGGTCCGTCGGCAAGGTTTGGCCATTCGATGGTGTACGCGTCGTGGTCGGATAAGATCGTCTTGTTCGGCGGACGCACAGTTGCCGGCCAAAACGACCAGACATGGGTCTACAGCTACAACACCAACACATGGACTTTCAAATGGCAAAGCTACGCGCCGAGCCCTCGCTACCTTCATTCGATGGCATACGACTCCCAGTCGAACCGCGTGATATTGTTTGGCGGTTATCTCAGCGATTTCCTCATGGACACGTGGGCCTACAATCCATCGGGAGACTACTGGAGTGAAGTGAGTCCCTTCCCCTCCCCCGCCCCCAGGATCGATTCCTTCATGGCCTACGATGAGGAATCGGACAGGATAGTGCTCTACGGAGGTCTCGGTGAGTGGGGCACGTTCAACGACACGTGGACGTATGACTTCAACTCAAACTCATGGACGGACATGAAGACAGATGGACCTGGTTTGAGGTACGCGCACTCGATGACCTACGATTCCGCATCAGACAAGGTCGTCCTTTTCGGCGGGTGGGCGCCGGGATACAGCGATGAGACCTGGACGTACGACTACAACACGAACTCATGGGCCAACATGAATCCGACGACGAAGCCAAGTGGGCGGTCCGATGCGCCGATAGTCTACTCACCGAGGTCCGACAGGGTCTACGTTTTCGGCGGCCTCGGTTTCACTCGTTTCAGCGACACTTGGGCGTACAACATGAACACGAACAGCTGGACGAACATCAATCCGGCGACGAAGCCGGCTGCCCGTGATGATCCAGCGATGGCGTACGACTCTGAGTCCGGCGTCATTGTCCTCTTCGGCGGCGAGACCGCCACCAGTTCGTTCAATGACACATGGACTTTCGAGGTGTCGTCCAGCCTGCCGTCAGCGCCCAGGAACCTCAATGCGGTCGCAGGCAACAACACGGTCAACCTCACTTGGCAACCTCCAGCGGATTCCGGCGGTTCACCCATCACCAATTATACCGTGTACCGCGGGACCTTGCCGGACGGGGAGACGCAACTCGCAACAATCGGGAATTTCCTCATTTACAACGATACTGGTCTGACGAACGGCCAGACGTACTACTACATAGTCGCGGCGATGAACGCGATCGGCAAGGGTGCGAATTCCAGCGAGGTCAGTGCGACTCCAGCGGCGCCTCCTGGGGCTCCGAAAAGCCTTGCGGCCGTGGCGGGCGATACCCAAGTCACCCTCAACTGGCAGGCGCCCGGATACGATGGCGGGACAGCGATCACGAATTACACGGTGTACAGGGGGACGGTATCAGGCGGTGAGACATTCCTGATCAAGTTGGGGAATGTCCAGACACATCTGGACATAGGTCTCACGAACGGTCAGACGTACTACTATCAGGTGAGCGCCAGCAATGCCTTCCTGGAAGGACCTAGGTCTACGGAAGCATCTGTCACTCCTGCGGCACCGACTGCACCGGGCGCGCCTCGCAACCTTGCAGCCATTGGCGGGAACAAGACGGTTGCCCTATCTTGGTCACCGCCCGCTTCAGACGGCCGTTCCCCAATCACCAAGTACAGTCTCTATCGGGGCACGGCATCCGGCAGCCTGACCTTCCTCACCGACGTGACGGGGCTCTCCCACACCGATTTGGGGCTCACGAACGATGTGACGTACTATTACCAGGTCAGCGCGAGCAACGCGGTCGGGGAAGGCCCGCGGTCAGCCGAGGTTTCAGCAACGCCGACCGAGTTTGTGGACACGGAGCCTCCCGTGATCTCGATATCGACGCCGACCGACGGAGCGACCGTCTCAAGCGCGGTCGTGGCGGTGGGCGGAACCGCCTCTGACAATGTCGGTGTTTCGAAGGTGGAAATCAGCACCGACGGGATCAGCTGGGTGCTGGCCACGGGAACGACGTCGTGGTCTGGAGAACTCACCCTCGTGGCGGGCTCGAACTCGATTCGCGCGCGGGCGACTGACACCTCCGGCAATGTCGCGACCGCCACGGTTGTCGTGTCGTTCAGCACCGGCGGCACGGGTGGCGGGCCGGACAGCTCGACGCAGTCACTGGCGGTGATCGCGGGGATAATCGTCCTCGTAATCGCCCTGGCGGTGACGGCCCTATTCGTCATGCGGAAGAAAAAACGACAGAGCAAGGACGGAAAGTAGGGCTCGAATCCGTTTCAAAGGGGCCTGGCGGCTGATTCTATGGAGGAGTGCCGTGACAAACCATATTATTGTATCTGACAGATGTAGCATCCTTCCCAGATGATTCCGCTCCTCTTGTCTATGCGTGATGTCCGTCAATATCCGTCACGTCCCTAGAGGGGGGATGAAGGCGCCGTCGGCGTCTGACCTCTGTGGTGGGACAGGCAGTGAACAAGTATGGTAACCGAAGCAATGGTAATCGCCTTCCTGAAGAAGGTGATCGAGCTATTCGTGAGCGAACGCAATGCCCTAAAGGGCGCCGGCTTGGACGTGGATCTGATGCTGACCACGATGAGGAGCCTGCTGGAGCAGGCTGCGTCGATGGAGCAGCACCAGGAGACCATGAAGCGGCAGAGCAAGCAGGCGACGGAATCCTGGTTGGTCGTGAAGAGGAACGCATACGTGACGACATCCGGCTACCTCGACATGGCCATCGCGGCGGTGAAGAAGGACAGCAGCACAGCCGCGAACTTCAGGAGGATCCGGAGCAGGATGCACAGGCCGACCGCGGAGGAGGGAGAGAAGCCGATAGTGGTCCCAGTGAAGCCCTAAGCGAATCGACCCTCGAGACATCAAGGACTCCAAGGCCCCCTCGCGGGGGCCACCTTTTTCTTTTTTGGCTCGCTCTGGCTTTGATCCCTTTTCATGAACTTCTCAAGAAACCGAGAATCTGCACACCCTGCGGAATCCCCGCAACGAATCTCGCGATTCCCGTCACACTTGCTGCGAGTTCGGTGACATCTTCCCGATGCCCGCCAACATGTGCGGTAAAGGCCGCTGCATATACCGCATGTTCCGCAACATGTGCTGCACGCCCTGCAACATGTATCTGGAACCTCGCCGCATGTTTCGCGAGCCCCACCACGAGTTCTCTGACATAATTCGCATTCAACGGATGGTGCGTTACATGTCTCGGAATCCTCATTACATGTCTCGCAGACCATGCGTTGTGTTGTGGAAGGTCCGCTGATAGCGGCGGGAAGTGTGACAATCTTCGTGCCCACGGTATCGCAGCTTCCCATTCTCAATCGCTTTCTATTCGAGAATCCGCGTGTCCAGCACGGACTGCCGTTTCTCTTCTCTGCATTCGACACATGTGATTCGCTTCGTCTCCTTCGCTACATGGTGCATGCACGCCGTCCTCTGGCATGTCTCACATGTGAAGAAAGCCCTCTTCCCGCAGACGTAGCATTTGGCGGTGAAGGGCAAGATTAGGAAGTTGACCATCATGGCGTCGTACTTCTCCGAGAGGAACTCCATCGGGGTCCTCTTCTTCTTCAGCAATATGACGATTGCTCCCACGACGGCCAAGATCAGAACGACCGGATAGATGATCCCTTCAATCACGTCAGACGACACGTAAGGGGAAGTCGAGAACTCAGTGGGGATGAATGGGGCGAACACGGGAACGGTCCAAGCCCCCGCGATGTCGCCGCCGAGGTGAGCGACGAATGCCAGCATGAGTATGGAGAAACCGATCTTCTTTCTCTTGAGGAACATTGCAAGGACAGCCGCGATCACAACGCCAAACACGAGAGTATGACCAAACGTATGGTGATAAGTTCGGAATAGCTCTTGATTGAAGAGAACGGGGAAGCCGTCAATGTCCGAGATCACACCGGCGATGAGCGCGAAGCGGCGTGTTCTGACATCGGTCTCGACGATGTTCGCTATCAGCCAAGCGATGAGGAGGTGTTGAAGGGGACTCATGAGGCAACTCGATTCATTGTGCTTCTACAATAATATTGTTGCCCGAGATGGCCAAGCAGCTTCAGGAATTTCAAGTGGCGGTCCTCAGATGCTAGACTCGGTCTCTTCTGATGACGACGCAGGGATTTAGCCTGCTCGCTTGTTCCCCCACTGCCAGCCAGAAGCTCATCGGCCGCCGCCCGAGCGCGCGCTCGATGCTCTCATGGGAAAGAAGGTTCCCGCCCTCGATGACTTGCTTGAACCGCCTCGTCACAACCGGGTCGCGCTCCGCCTCTCGGATTGTCGCCGCCCTCTGCTCGCGGTTCGGGTAATTGAAGATCAAGTAGCCGCCAAGTTCTACAAGCGCGTAGAGGTTTTGGATGGCCCGCCCAGGTTCATTGACGTAGTGAAGGGTGGCAATGCACAGAACAACGGAGAACCGCCTCGGCACTTTCACCTCCGGAAGTCTTGCGAAACCGAAGTGTAGGTTGCGAAGTCCTCGTTTCTCTGCCTTTCGGCGGTTCATCCTCAATATAGTCCTCGAGTTGTCATAACCGAAGACGTCGCAGAGGGGCATCCTGCGGGCGAGGTCGAATATCGTCGTGGCGGGGCCGCACCCAACGTCTGCGATTGATCGGACAGTGAGCCCCCGGGACTCGATGAAATGATCGATGCGCGCGGCCATTCGCTTCCCCGCCTGCACTTGGTTCCTCGGTGGCGGATGCTTCTCGTAGAAGGAATCCCAGTCCCACTCCTCATCGCCTGCACAAGTCACAATCGTCACCGCGAATTCATGGAGCAGTCATAGTTGAACTACTTGTCATCGTTCTGGAGGAAGATAAGTCTATAGAACTTCACGACAATCGCGAGTATCTGAAGTCCAGCAGCGATTAGCGCCCCCAAAGATCCGTATCCTTCGAAGAAATCAGGGTGATCCAATGCCCATTGGACCAGCTGCTCCAGTATCACGTGCCCCATCGCGCGCACGGCTTGGCTGAAATCCTCGATGCCGGTCTCGCTGCCCATTGCATCGAGTATGCTGTCTATCTCATCAGGATGGGCCACGCTGTCATAGATTTGGTACCAGAGTGTGATATCATTCTCGTCCCAAGTTGTGCTTCCATCATCATTCCCCGAGATCACGCCGTCGCTGTCGTCGCCACTCCATGTGTGGGTGATGAGCGAGTAGTTCACGTCGATAGCTGTCCCTATGCCGCTCGCATCCAGCTTGTCATCAAACAGCAGATCTTTGTCGAACCATGATGACCTGAAGGACACGACAGTCTCGTCGTCCGGGACGTTGAACACGGCGGTGAAATCCGCCGGCACATCCGCTTCATTCGTATCGTAGACGATGACGCTGCTCGTCAACTCCGCACCGCCGTTCATCGAGATGGTGAAATAGACGTCCCCTTCGGTGCCGATATCAATCGGGTCTTCCACCCTGAACCGAGTATATTGGAAGACCACTATCGTATCTACGGCAGGATCGACGTCGAGGCCGTCAATCACGGAATCAGCGTCGGTATCGGGATTCCTTGGGTTCGATCGCTTCGAATATTCCTGCGCGTTGATCAGTTGGTCATTGTCCGCATCGGTCGTCCCATCGGAGGCGTATTTCGGGTTGAAGCCGTTAGTCGTCTCCCATGTATCGGGCATGCCGTCGTTGTCATCATCTAGATCGGCATTGTCCCCGATGCCGTCTTCATCGAAGTCCGATGTCTCGCTCGAATCATTCGGGAAGGCGTCTGAGTTGTCGCCAACACCGTCATCGTCAGAATCACGCCACTCGAGAGGATCATTTGGGAATGTATCGGAATTGTCCCCGACTCCATCTTTGTCCGAGTCCCGCCACTCTCTCGGGTCGGTGGGGAATGCATCCGAATAATCTGACACGCCATCACCGTCGCCATCATGAAGGAAAATGTACCAGCCCGCGAATCCGGCCAGAACCACAACAATCACAACCGCAACAGCAACCACTCGCGTCCTCATTCCTAGCACCTTGATAGGCCAACTCCCCGAATAGATATAACAGTTTCCGGAAAGATGAGCCGTTCCCGAACTTGTTCTCAGAAGTCACGGCGGCAGCGGCGGGGAGGCCAAAAGCGTATTGTATCTGTCGAAGAAAAGGCAATGCCTCAGACCTCAGTATTCAACGAGGGCATATTGTCTTCCTCCTCGCGTTAAACGGCCAATGAGGTGAGAAGTTCCGGCAACTTCAATCGTGAATCCCGATTCGAGGTGGCATCCGAAGTCTGGAATTCATCGAGGGATGTCCTCAGTACCCGCCTCGAGGTCTTGGCTTGAGGCTGAGAGTTCGAGCGCAGATGTCGAATCCCTCTGCCGCCTCCTATGGAGCATCAGGATGGCTGCAACGAACAGACCGACAGTGACAATGACTGCAATCAGAATCCATGGCCATATCGCGTCGCCCCCTTTGTTTTCGATATACAATGACACGTATGCGTTCCTCGAATTTCCGCTTATATCCCATGCCACTATTGTCACGTTGTGCAATCCGTCAGAAACGCCTGAGAAATTATATATCGTCGCCAAATCGACTCGGATGAACGAATTTTCATCCAAGCGCACTTCGAAATATGCAATGCCTGACAGCGCATCCGAACCATTCCAGGATACTTCAATCGTGGACCCAGATATTACCTGATTCTCCCCAGGGGCAATCACTGAGATCAAGGGTGGAGTCATGTCAATGCCGAATTCCACGAGTTCAGCTGCAAGATTGCCCGCTAGGTCACTAGCATTGACGAATGCCCGATGATGCCCCTCGGCAACACCGACGAAAGTGTGATTTCGCTCCTGCCCGACATTCATCACGGGACTTGAGTCCAAGCTCACGGAGAACCAATCGATGCCGGATCGTGCATCATTCCCCGCCCACCGTACCGTCACCGAGGAAGAGTTGAGCCACTGCGAGGCTTGCGGACCTTGGATGGAAACGCTTGGCGGCAAAGTATCCCTTGTTGTCGACGCATCATGATCGGCGGGAAGAGGTTCGCGATTGCCGGAATCATTGACTGCAATCGAAAAAAAGCGATAGAACCCGTCACCGCCGGCGGCGCTCATATTGAACCGCCACTCCCACGGCGACACGGTGTCGATGGAATAAAGGGCAAACACGCTTCCCTCCCTGCTGAACCATAGCTCTACGCTGGATATGGAGCCCATGGAGGAGGCCGAGACTTGCATGATTGCCAGATTCACGTACTTGGGCAACGCATTCACCTCCGAGCAAAAACTTGACCGGGTGTCTAAGGTGTCGGAGGAAGGCGAGTCGTCTGCGTTGTCTTCCGTGTTGATTGCGCGGACTTCAATGTTATGCAATCCCTGAGGCAGCTGCGGAGTTACAAAGGAGAAGTCCTCTTCATAGTCGTCAAACGAAGCGTCGTCGGCTCTTGCGAGTAGCCAATTCCCGCCATTCACTCGGTATTCAACCCCGGCAATGCGGCTGACGGTGATATCGTTCTTCTGTCCACGAGGATTCTGGTTCGGCAATGCAACTACAGTAGCTATCCCGGAGTAATCCGCTTCGCAGTCATTTGTCGGATCCGGTTGATTCGGGACGAGGGTGGTCTCTGGCGGAACGTCGACGATATCGAGGATTCCGTCTCCGTCGCTGTCCATCCAACCGATCTGGCATCGTGTGCTTGCACTGACATAAAGCGTGTTCATGTTCATGATTCCGATTGCCCCATTGCTATCTGGGCAGTTCAGGTACCCGGAGTACTCCACCGGGTAAGAATCGTACTCGTCCGTTGCGTAGAATATATGACCGGTCTCGTGGGCGGGCACGGCACGGTAGTAGTCTGGAGAATTGTAAGCCCAAGAGGAGTAGCGAGACATCACGAACCATGGTCCTCCATAGTAGCCCCATCCATACTCGTTGTCCGCGAAGCGGCCCATGTTCACCGTGTCGTTGCTGTCAACAACGAAAATGGAATACGCCCAGTCAGTCTCCAGGCGTGCGCGAAGGTCGTTGTTGAAACGCCGCACCTTCAAGCTGGGCCCCGGGTCCGAGTAGTTGAGACTCGACATGATTTCGTCGACCCAGAGCACATCATCATGGATCGAGCGTTCGATTGGTTCGTATGAGGTAGGCTGCCTGAGGTGCAGCTCGTAGGAAAAAGACAGATGGGCGGCTGGTTCCACCGATGCCAACCAGGAAAGGCCTGCATATATCCCCTGCAGGGTCTCGTCGACTTCGGAATCTGTCCAATCAAAGTCATGCCCCTGACTCTCCACGAGGAATACGCCGACCGCAATGGAGCCAATCATGAACTCACTTTGGTCAAAGTACTCTGGTCCGGGAGTCAGAGGCTGGGGATCATCCGAGGAACGAAATATGGGCGGGAATCCCGCGTCGACGTCAAATCTGGTGGGCGCGTGTTCTTGGTTTGGAGTGCCCAGAGAAATCATGATGAGCATGGCACTGTACACTAGGGTCAAAAGCAATCTTCCGAGTCGCATGACTCTCTTTAAGATTATGAGACCTCCCTCTATAAACACGTTCTCGTGGTCAGGTAAATGAATCGAGGCTGCGAATAAACGCCGCCCCGATCTCTATGAGCACATTGTCATTCAGAGTATAGTCACCTCCCTTGTCTTTCTCAGATTCCTCCACGCTAGCAGCGATTCTGTCTGCAAATCGGTTTTTCGTCGCCGAAAGCATTTGTGTCGAGGGCTCAGGTGCGCCATGCCGCCCAAGATTGGGCTGGAAGCCATCCCGTATTCTCCTCTGGGGTATCGTCCAGACAGGGCGAAAGACCCGCGAATGCCTCTTTTTGCCGGGTTTCCGCCACGAAGCTTCATGCTCCCCAAGGCTGTGGTCCCCGGCGAGACCGTGGCGAC
>Ga0153915_10006074_pt1 | contig 11289 bp, 13 predicted proteins | sample Opewatmetagenome_2_FD_107003 | JGI IMG/M metagenome (GOLD analysis project Ga0153915, IMG submission 107003) | Freshwater wetland microbial communities from Ohio, USA - Open water 3 Core 3 Depth 3 metaG | ecosystem: Environmental > Aquatic > Freshwater > Wetlands | place: USA: Ohio, Lake Erie...
ATAAATGCGATAACGAAACGAGGCGACTGCAAGCGTTCCAATTCTACGAGCTGGGATTGGGAGATCCCTACCCAATCTCGTCTCTTCATGGCACAGGTACCGGCGATCTCCTCGATGTGTTGGTGGCTTCATTCAAAGAACTGGGCGAAGAAAGCGAAGATGAAACTATCAAGATCGCCATTGTAGGTAAGCCCAACGTGGGGAAATCTAGCTTGCTCAACAAGATGTTGGGAGAGGAAAGGGTGATCGTCAGTCCTATTGCAGGCACCACGCGTGACGCCATTGATACCCTCATGACTTTTCAAGATGTACCGGTCACCCTGATCGATACCGCCGGCATCCGCAAGCGTGGGCATATTGTGCCGGGCGTGGAAAAGTATAGTGTGCTGCGTTCCTTTCAAGCAATCGAACGCGCCGATGTTGTTCTGCTGGTCATCGACGCCACCAGCGGGATCACTGCCCAGGATACGCACATCGCTGGTTTCATCTTACAAGCCTGGAAGAGCACAGTGGTAGTAGTCAATAAATGGGACGCCATCGACAAAGATACCTATACGATGGATAGTTTTACCGACCATGTGCGCCGCGAGTTAAATTTTATGGACTACGTGCCGGTGCTGTTCATCTCGGCTTTAACGGGTCAGCGAGTAAACCAGGTGTTACCGACTGCCCTGCAGGTACAGGAGGAACGTCTGGTACGACTACCAACCTCCCAAATTAACCAGGTCTTGCAAAAAGCCCAAGACGAGCATCCCGCGCCCACCCACGCTGGACGCCAGCTCAAGATTTACTATGGCAACCAGGTACGCAGTGATCCACCAACATTTTTACTACACGTCAATGATCCTAAGCTGGCGCATTTTTCATACCAACGTTACCTGGAGAACCGTTTTCGTGAGGCACATAGCTTCCTGGGGACGCCTATCCGGTTGGTATTCCGTCCTCGTCGCAAGTGAAAGACACCCTGACACTCAGAACACAAAAGGTAGGTGAACCATGACGCAAAATCCCAAAAAAACCGAGGAAATCCACCCAGATATTGCTCGTATGATCGATCACACCTTGCTCAAGCCGGAAGCCACACCCGCCCAGGTTACTAAATTATGCCAGGAGGCGCGCCAATATCAATTTGCAGCAGTGTGCGTGAACCCCACCCACATCAGATTGTGCGCGGAACTACTGCATGGCAGTCCGGTTAAGGTATGCACTGTGATCGGTTTTCCATTAGGCGCAACGCTAACCGAAGTGAAAGTTTTCGAGGCGCGTGCGGCAATCGAAGGTGGCGCGGCTGAGGTAGACATGGTGATCAATATCGGGGCTTTGAAGGCAGGAGATCTCGATCTTGTTGAAAACGACATCCGGTAAGTGGTGCAAGCCAGCCATCCAGCCCATGCCCTGGTCAAAGTGATCATCGAAACGGCTTTACTCACCGAAGAGGAAAAGATTACAGCCTGCTCTTTGGCAAAGCAAGCCGGGGCGGATTATGTAAAAACCTCGACTGGTTTTTCTACCGGAGGCGCCACCGCGGAAGACGTGGCTTTAATGCGAGGGGTGGTAGGCCCGGAGATGGGCATAAAAGCTGCTGGAGGGGTACGGTCCCTGGCGGAAGCCGAAAAGATGATTAAAGCCGGCGCCACCCGGATTGGCACGAGCGCGGGAGTGAAGATCGTAGAAGAGGCAAAATGCAATATCGATTACTAGGTAAGACTGGGCTGAACGTATCTGTCATCGGATTGGGTGGTGTGCAGTTGACCTCGTCGCGCCGAGATTACGCGGTAAACATTGTGGAGCGCGCTCTCGATCTGGGCGTGAATTACATCGACACTGCCCGAGACTATGGCGATTCTGAGATCAAGGTAGGGTTCGCCCTCAAAGGTCAGCGTGAGCGCGCCTACGTATCCACCAAAGCCGCAGCCATTAGTCGTGAAGAAGCCTGGAAGCAGATCAACGAGTCTTTGGAACGCCTGCAAATGGATTATGTGGACAATCTCCACCTACATAGCCTTTTTGACATCCAGGACGTTGATAAACGCGTCGGTCCGGGCGGTGCGCTCGAAGCGCTCATCCAGGCCAAGGAACAGGGTATGGCGCGGCACATTGGCTGCACCAGCCATGTCAGTAGTGTGTTGGTCGAAGCCCTCAGACGTTATGACTTCGAGACAATTTGTGTGCCATTGAATATCATCGAGCGTGAGCCGCTCGATAAGCTCATTCCCCTCTGCCAACTTAAGAAAGTCGGTGTGACGATCATGAAGCCCCTGGCGACGGGATTGTTGCCAGCGCGACTGGCACTCAAGTGGTTGGCAAACCAACCCATCGCCACGGCGGTGCCCGGTTGTACAACCATCGAGGAAATCGAAGAGAATGCTGGCATAGGGTGCCTGCCAGATTTTACCCTCACCTCCCAAGAAACTGACCGGGCAAATGAGCTTCGGGAAGAATGGGATCATAAACGCTGCCGGTTATGCGGGGCATGTCTGCCTTGCGAGAAGGGCATCCCTATTCACGACGAGTTGGGGTCAGATGACGTGTATGACCATTATCGTACAATGGGACCTGCAGCATTCGCATCCTTTAACTGGTCACAACCGCGTATCACAGGTGAGCTCGTGTGGAGACGGGAGGTCATCGCCAAGATTGAATCTTGCGACCGTTGTGGGATCTGTGAGACCAGGTGTCCTTATGGTCTGCCTATTATGGACCTGCTGGCAGAGCGATTACCCGCCATGCGGGACATGGTGGATATCTACGAGGAGTTATCGCAGGGATTCGAAACGGATAGTAATCAATAACAAAAAAGGAACCCCAATGGCTTTAGAAGAGGTGGTTATTGAGTTGATGACGAAAGATTTCATCCTCTGGCGATGCTTGCATGGAGGCCCGCTGACCAAAGATTCGATCAACCAATGGAAACCGGATGACCAAATGCCGTGGTTGGATTTTCGAAACCGTAATGTTCCGCTTCTAGAGAATATCACAGATGCCTGCGGCGCCTGCGCAGCAGTAGCCCGTAAAGGGGATCAAATCGTCGGCATATTGCGCTTTTACCCAAAAGGCATCACCACGCTAGCCTCAGCAGGGGGACTCTGCTTGCAGCAGGAGTACCCGGCTGGTCCCATGACTGGTTTCGCCAGCACTGATTTTGCCTCTTTGTACAAATCGGGGGAGAAAACCCTGGTGGTTCACTGCATGATGACAGGATCACCCTCCCAAAAGGAGAATCATTACCAGCGTAAGGGGATTGGGAAGCGGTTAGTTCGTAAGCTCATCGAATGGGCTCATGACAATGGGTGGGAAGCAATCGAAGCGGCTGCCTACCAGGATCTAGACATCATCTACTCCATCACCGGGCAAGCGGGAAAAAGCTTCTGGGAAAAGCTTGGCTTCCGGGTTATCGAGGTCAGTCAGGAACCAGCCTTCGATGAATTGGACGATTTTGTCAAGACAATGAAAGAACAAGCACAGGTTAGCGGATTAGCCATCGACCTGATCAAGAATAAATACATCATGCGCTTAGAATTAACCTGAGATTACGAAAAGTTAATAAACAACCCCAAAAACCTGACCTCTCCGAAGTGGACAAAGCAACCCGGTCTTAATAAGTAAATTAAACATACAAAACTATCAGTCCAGGTTGGCTCCCTGCCCTTGCCCGCAGGTACAAGGGGCTTTATAATTTCATTACATCGTTGATATCAGGCTAGCTACGATGGTATTTATATTTGATGTTGGAGGAATGTGGAAGAATTTCAGAGCCAGGCAACTCCTGTGAACAAGCCAACCGAACCAGGTCGTTCGAGCCTATACCGTTCTCTGGTCGATGTTCTGGAGACCCTGCTTTTAGCTCTCGTTCTCTTTATTGGTGTTAATGCAGTTTCAGCGCGCATCCGAGTGGATGGGTCAAGTATGGAACCGACCCTGCATAATGGCGAATTTATTATCGTAAATAAATTAGCCTATAGTCTCGGCAAGCCGGCTCTGGGTGATGTGATTGTCTTCCGTTTCCCGAACGACCCTGGGCAGGATTACATCAAACGGGTGATAGGCGTGCCAGGAGATAGGATTGAAGTTTCGCAGGGACACGTCTTTGTGAACGGGAAAAGGTTGGACGAACCCTATATTGCTGCTATGCCAAACTACTCGGGTGACTGGACCGTACCGGCTGATGCTTTGTTCGTCTTAGGCGATAACCGGAATAATTCTTCCGACTCGCGCAACTGGGGTCCAGTAACGATGGAAGCTGTAATTGGTAAAGCATTACTAATTTACTGGCCTCCGGAACAATGGGGCGCAATTGCTTATAATGATTTATCGGATAACTTTAAATGACTGAACAAGAAAACGACTCTCCAGAATATGTTTCGATATGTCCGGAATGTAAGGCTGGGGTAATGCGGATAAAATATATAACCTACTTCACCTGGCTAGAAGAGGAACTGGTTACTGTCCCCAATTTCCCAGCCTGGGTGTGTGATATGTGCGGGAGACGCGAATATGATGCGCGTGCTATCAGCTGGCTCAACACACTTTTAAATCCTGCCACTGGTCGACGTTCTGCATCAAAACGCAGGAGTAGACCAGCCAGCCATGACCGCCCTCAACCTTAAAGAGGATCCAGAGAATTGTTTGCTATCTACAGGAGGTATAACCAAAAATGGCAACTCGAATTATCCAAGTTGACTTCTTAACCTCCAGTTATCGGGTGGTTGGAAATGTGAATGCTACCGCGGGTGGAGTCCTGGGTATACTAGGCGATCACACTACTTCCCTTATGGAAGTGAAAGACGCTTCCATGGCGCGCATCCATATGGCGACCAAGTTGGTCGAGCAGGTTCCACTGGTGAAGGTAGTTAAAAGCCAGGTGCTGGCGGTATGCTTGACCAAGAGAGAGGATGTTGGTCCGTTAGCCAGTCCGCGCACCGGTTACTCCCGTCTCTATGAATACTCTATCCGGATCACTACCCCCATTTATGAGCTGGAGGGTACCCTTGAATATGGGGGAAGGTTTGATCTCTCCATCATTTTAACTGAAGGGACCTGTGATTTTATCCCTCTCTTCGATGCCTCCTTGGGAGCGATTTTGTTCCCCAGCTTGCTTATCCAAAGCCCGGCGATCTTATTCAACCGTACTTATCTAAACACTTTGGTGCTAATGAGCGAGGGAATTTAGTAAAAATAGGGCCGCCAGCGTTTTAGCGTCCCGGATCTGTCCAACCTGCGCCATCTCCAAAACCTGCTTCAGCGGGATTTGTTCAACCTCCATGAACTCATCCTCATCCCTCACCAAGGGATCGGGTGTTAAATCCCTGGCAAGAAAAACATACATGTATTCCGATGAATATCCCGGGGCAAGGAAGAATTCCCCGAGCTTTTGGATCTGTCCGGCTGCCATTCCGATCTCCTCGCGTACCTCTCGTAAAGCACAGTCCTCCGGGCGCTCATTTTCTTCGATAATTCCTGCCGGCAATTCCAAAAGGATTTGTTCCACCGGATGGCGATATTGGCGCACAAACCAGATTTGTTCCCGATCATCGATCGGTACCAGGGTAACTGCCCCTCTGTGTTCCACAATATCGAGCCCTATTCGCCGACTGTTGGGCAATTCGACCTGGTCACGCCTTACATTAAACACCTTTCCTTGATAGATCATCTTAGAGGATAGTTTTCTAAAAACCATATCTGCTCCTCAGAAAACAAAGAGCAGCCGAGTTAGAGAACACGGCTACTCTCATAATGCTGAAGAATAACAAGTTAATCTTGATGGGTTATGGAATCTGGATACTCTTTCCAGCAGTCAATGTATAAGGTGATTTTATGCTGTTGGCTTGGGCAATTGACATCGGATCCACATCACCATAATAACAAGCAACGGTATAGATCGTGTCGCCTGTCCGGACTGTATAGGAGGTTGGGTGCTTGTGAAGGGCGCGTGCACCCGGGAAATGCCGGGCATTTTGTGGAATGGTTAATTTCATCCCAGGATACACAGTCGAGTTCCGGTTCAATTTATTCGCGTTCATGAGATCATCTGGATTGATGTTAAAACGCCGGGCAATACAATAGATGAACTCACCCTTTTGTAGAGTGTAGTTGGCAGGGATGCCTGGCGTTGCTGAAGGAACAACGACTTTGGTCTTTATGGGGGCTTTGGTTTTCTCCTCCGTTGGCCTGGCGGGCTTGGGGGTGGGTGTCGCTTGGGGCTGTGCTCCGGGTTTTTCGGTCGGCTTCGTGGATGGCTTTATTGCTGCCTGTGCTGTCTCAGTAGCAATTTTCTCGAATAAACCTATTGTTTCGGTTCCTGGAACCGGAAAACCACTTTCCGTAGTCGGAGTCGCTGGAATGGGAGTAGAAGCTGGCAGCTTACATGCTGGCAACCCGATAATACTCAATACAATAATCAAAACCAGGAGGAAGCGCTTAATTTTCATGATTCGTCTCCTTTTATTAAAAATTCTCCTACCTCGCCTTCACAGTATTAAACTCACAGGCTTCGGATGGTTTGTTAGAAAATGCACTTGTTAATGATACTAGCACAATCCCTTAAACGCGTCAAGCGAGTTAGGCTGGCAAGTTGGTTAAATTAGATGCAAAAAACATGCCAGTTTAGACAGTCAGATCAAACAGGTTACCAGGTATGTCAAGGTTTCTGTCGGACCTGGTATCTTACGAACCAGGCTTCTTACGAACCTTAAAAAAATCTTGTTTTGGGAGTATTTTAAGGTTCAATTTAATGGTATTATAAAAGTTATTAATTTTCTTAGATATGTGAAAACATATCCCATTAGCGCGATGCAATTGCACCGCAAGAGGTCAGGATGAAAGACGAAGATGACTTACGTATCGTAATTATTTACAACTATGAAGACGCAATTACTCAAGGAAAACCACAAGATCTAATCGCTCTACAAGACACCGCTCAAAGTGCCCAAGCAATCAATGAGGCTCTCCGGGCGCGGGGGTATAAAACCCGAACAATCGCCGTAGGCAATTCCCTAGATGAATTTGAAAAAGAACTGCTCCCTCTGCCAAGGCAAAATACCTTTCTCTTCAACGTCTGTGACGGGTTAAATGGGGTCAACCTGGGAGCCATCAAGATCATCCGATTAATTGAAAAGCTAGGTTTCAAACACACTGGCTCCTCGGCGGATGTGATTTCCATCTGTATCAACAAAAAACGTACCAAGGAAAAATTGATCAGGCATGGTATCTCGACCCCTCGGTTTCAGGTGTTCTATAAACCTACAGGGGTCGTTGATTTAAACTACCCCGTGATTGTAAAACCCCTTAATGAAGACGGGAGTATTGGAATCGATCTAGACTCCGTCGTTAACGATAAAGCGAGTCTCTTCTCAAGGATAAATTACGTTATTGAAACATACTACCAACCTGCCCTTGTAGAAGAGTTTATCGTTGGCCGCGAGCTGGCAGTCGCCATGTGGGGAAACCATGAGATCGAGGTCCTGCCAGTTTATGAAGACGACTATTCCAGGATCCCCGACCCTCACCAATGGCTCCTGACTTTCGAAGCAAAATGGCTGGTCGATTCTCCTTATTACCAGAATATAACGACAACCTGCCCCGCAGCGCTCGATCCAACCATGGAGCAGCGCGTTAAACAGACTGCCAAAGATACCTTCAGGACGATCGGGCTGCGTGATTTCGGTCGTGTTGACCTCCGCCTCAATGATGGAATCCCCTATGTGATCGACGTAAATGAACTCCCTGATCTAGCCCCTGATTCTGGATTCCCCAAGACGGCCGGAATTGCTGGATATCGATATGAAGATATGGCAGAGAGGATATTAGATTTAGCCTTGCGACGTGAGGGCTGGCGATGATCGATGCCGCCACAAACAAAGACGGGGATGAAATATTAGCGATCACAGCCAATGCAGGTGTTTTTAGTTCCGAGGAAGTGGACTGCGTCGACGAGTTGTGGAGTGACTATATATACCGGGGCGCCGAGGCCAGCGGTTATTATTTTCTCGTCTATCGCGTTGAAGATCATGTGGATGGGTTCGCCTGTTATGGGCCGCGCGCTCTGACCGAGGGCACTTACGATCTTTACTGGATCGCGACCGACCCAACTTGTCGCAGGCGGGGTATTGGCCGGGCGCTTCTCCGGCAGGTCGAAAATGAAATCCATGCCCTGGGTGGGCGATTATGCGTAGTGGAAACCTCCGGTATCGAGAAATATGCATCCACGCGACAGTTCTATCTTGCTGAGGGTTACCAACTCGAAGCGACTATCCGCGATTTCTACAAACCCGGCGATGACCTGGTGGTCTTTACCAAGCACCTATAAGGATCGGTAAACATGCGGAAAATCAGGGCCGGTTTTGTGGGCTTCGGGGAGATCAATAGCCCAGGTGAGTTAATTATAAAAAAGTGCCAGTCTGCCAGGCAAGCTCTGGAGGAGCGCGGGTTGGAGCTGGTCTACACCGATCCTGTGCGGGATGATCCAGAAGGAAAGGACGAAGCCCGCGCTCGCGAGGAGCTCTCCCGCCAGGATTTCGACTTCCTGGTAATATGCGTCGCGGGTTGGATCCCATCCCATACTGTTATTGATGTAATCAGCACATTTTTCCATAAGCCTATGCTTTTATGGGGCTTAACCGGGGAAACGGAAAACGGGCGTCTGGTTACCACAGCTGACCAGGCAGGTACCAGCGCACTGCGTGATCCAATGGAAGCGCTAGGTTTTCAGTTCAAATATGTTTACGATACTCCCAATGCCCCTTACCGCGCCGCCGATAAGGTTAAAGCGTTCGGTGAAGTAGCTCGGGCAGTATCACTCCTCAAGCAGGCGCGGGTGGGCATGATGGGTTACCGCGATATGAAATTGCATGCCACCCTGATGGACGCCATTTCCCTGCGGCGAGTTATAGGCACCGAAATAGAAATATTCGAAACCCTCGAAATCGTCCAAAAGATGGAAGGAATTCCTGGAGAAGAAATATCAAAAGTATCGGATGCCATCCTGAGGGACTGGCGTTTCGATAGACCGGTTAAACCCGAGATGCTGGAAAATGGGATTCGGATGTACCTGGCTGTAATGCAGAAAGTTAATGAACGCAGTTACCAGGCCGTCTCCCTAATCGATGTGGATGGGGTCAAAAAACTGTTGCATTTCCCGCCCGCCATGGTGTTGATGTTGCTGGCAGATCAAGGTGGAGTCGCCTCAATCCCGGAGAATGACGGCCCTGGGGCTGTCACACAACTTATGATCCGGTTCCTGACCGGACAGGTAGGCGCTTATTTTGAGTTCTACGAATTTATGACTGATCGGGTGCTGGTAGGTGTGCCAGACTATGTGCCCTCGGAAGTCGTGGATGGACATGTGCAAGTGATGATGGCGAAATTTGGGGGGCTATCGGATGGAGTGTTAAACGTATCCAAAGTCAAGACTGGCAAAGTGACCCTGTGTCGCCTGGCAAGTCGGGGAGACCATTATCGCCTCCATATCATAGTCGGTGAAGCTGTACCCCCCCGCACCTGGGAAGAAGCCGGTTGGACCCAGCCGGCGCCGCAGCTTCCCAGCCTGGAGGTGATCCTCGAGTGCCCGGTGGAAGATTTCGCCCAAAAAGTATTGGGGCAGCATTACATCTTAGCTTACGGTGATCATCGCCAGAACCTGACCGATTTATGTAACCTATTGGGAATTGAGGTCATCTAAGATAGCAAAGCTGTCAGCAGGAGATAATTTGCTTCATTCCTCTACCTAAATACGAATTAACCCCAATTTCTGAGCACTCAATTCAATATTCGCTTTCACCTGTTTATTAATATCCACACCGGCTTTTTCTAATCCCAGCAAAACTCCTCCCACGACCGGTTCATAACGGGCATTCACAATCCGAGCCTTAGGCACGTCTTTCCGGATCGTGTTCGTAATTATATCGATCAATAAAGGACCTTTCGCCTTGAAGATGTTACCCGAAAGGACCACCTCCACTTCCAGGTCTAGCATCCCAAACCGGCGGAGCCCGGCCACCGCCATTTCAGCATTTCCTTCCGCAAAGTGTTGCACGATCCGCCGGGCAACCACATCCCCCTGATCGGCCTCTTCGAACAGGAGTGGAGCAAGGTCTTTGTATTCACCTGGTAGGCGATTTTCTACATTGGCGCGCAAGAGTTGCTCTACCGTGCTAAACCGGTACTTAGCAAGCACTCTGGATGTCAGGCTGGTGGATGGTTCCCTACCCGTCTCAGCCCGGTAGATGGCGCGTAATACATGATCACCTAAAGAGCTACCTCCTTGTAAATCCCCCTCATGGTAGTAGCCATAAATAAATTCCTTTCCCTCGGGTGAGCGGATAGCGACATTCCCACCCGATCCAGCGATGATTATCACCCCATAGGAATGATCGGTTCCCCCCCGTAAAGCAACAATGCAATCATTTACAATATATACTGCTTCTGAGAAACCGAGAGCACGCACATTCTCTTGTAAAGCCAGATATTCATCCGACCAATCAGCGCCGGTGAAACCTCCGTAAATCACCGCGATGTCCGGGTTTGTCATACCAGCCTTATTAATGGCTATTTGACCGGCCTCTTTTACCGCCATCATGGCGCGCTCCATGCCATTAAATGTATGTTGAGCGCCAAAGGCATTGCCATAACCCAATAAAAATCCGTCAATATCGCTCAGCAAAGCCCGCGTACCACTATTTCCTTGATCAATTCCTAAAACATAGCTCATAAAATGTCTTCCCTAAAAAACTGAGGTAAAAAGCTTCGATTAGCTTCTAGCATTTCATTCAACATAGGACGCGCGACATCATAATCTCCCACCAATGGATGAGCCATCAGTGCCAGCAAGGCAGTTTCGCGATTGCCAGTCACGGCGGCTTCCACTGCTAACTGCTCGTAATTCTTCACTGCTGCCACCAAACCCCAGACTGCCCTGGGTATCTCCGGAATATGCAGAGGGAAAATACCGCCCGCATTGATTACGCTGGGAAGCTCAAAGACAGCCTCGGCAGGAAACCCATGAACGGCGCCCTGGTGAGGGACATTGACGATGATGACCTTATCGATATTGTTATAGATTGCATTCATCACCCCCAGGGCAACTTCTGAATAGCCACCGCCCCCACGCTTTGCAAGCGCGGGTGGTATGGTGTCTTGTGTCTCATTCGCATAGGCCTCAAAGACTTCCTGCTCGATCCTTTGAACTTCCTCGCCACGCGTATAAGCCTGGTCGCGCGCCTGGTTGACTTTATGTGAGCGATGGAAATAGTATTGCAGGTAACCAATGGGGAGCAGCTTCATTGCTTTAATTAC
>Ga0153915_10006075_pt1 | contig 11288 bp, 10 predicted proteins | sample Opewatmetagenome_2_FD_107003 | JGI IMG/M metagenome (GOLD analysis project Ga0153915, IMG submission 107003) | Freshwater wetland microbial communities from Ohio, USA - Open water 3 Core 3 Depth 3 metaG | ecosystem: Environmental > Aquatic > Freshwater > Wetlands | place: USA: Ohio, Lake Erie...
GGTCCTCTACGAGGTGCGGGAGCCTTCGTTCGTCGAACGGATCGAGGTTGTGCGCCGCAAGGCGCAGGCGGCGGGCCCCGTGACGACCACGGCGGAGGTGCTCTCCGCCTTTGCGCCGGGCTTTTAGCCGCCAGCCGACGTGGGAGGCGCCGACCTCGAGGAGCGGCTGGGGAAGCTCGAGGCGAGGCTCGAGGGGCTGGCGGGCTCACTCGCGAGGCTGGAGAAGCGTCTCTCGGCGGTCGAAGGAGCGGGAGCCGAGCCGGAGGCAGCCTCCGTCTCCGGCGCGATAGAGGAACCGATCGCCGTCCCGCCTCTGCCTCGACAGGGAGATGTCTTGAACGTCCTGACCGAGGTCGGGCGCAGCTGCCTGGTGCTCGGCGGGGCGTTCCTCGTGCGCGCGTTGACCGACTCCGGGACCCTGCCGCGGCCTCTCGGCGCCGGGCTGGGCCTGGCGTACGCGGTCCTCTGGGTCTTTCTGGCCGGGCGCGCGGCCTCGCGGGGGCGCGCCGCGTCGGGAGAATTCCTGGGGATCACGGCGGTCATCATCGCCTACCCGCTCGTCCTGGAAACCAGCACGCGCATGGCGATCTTCACTCCCGCCGCCGCGGCCGCGATTCTCGCCGCCCTGACCTTCCTGTGCCTGGGGGCTGCGTGGCACCGCGGTCTGCCGCTCTTCGCGTGGGCGGCGCTCGCCGCGGCCGTAGCCGCCTCCTTCGTCCTCGCGCTCGTCACCCGGTCGGTCGAGCCCTTCGCGGCGGCGCTCCTGGCGATCGGCCTGGCGTGCCTCTGGCTCGCCTACTCCCCGCGGCCGTGGCGCGGGCTGCGCTGGCCGGCGGCCCTGGCGGCCGATCTGATGGTCCTCTGGGCGGCCCTGCGCCTGGCGCCGTTGGAGCCGCCCGCCCCCGTGTCGAGGCCTTCGCTCTCTTCCTTTCTCCTGCTCGCCTTCGCCCTGCCCTTCCTCTACCTGGGGAGCTTCGCGGTGCGCACGCTCGCTCGCCGGCGCAACGTCGTGCTTTTCGACGCGGTCCAGGGGATCGCCGCGCTCGCGGTGGGGTATGGCGGCGCCGCGCTCGTCGTCCGCTACGTTCAGGATGCCCAACCGATTCTGGGGGCCTCCGCCGTCGTGATCGCGGCCGGCTGCTACGGCGTCGCATTCGCCTTCGTGGAGCGGCGCGAGGGGCAGGGACGCAACTTCCTTTTCTACGCAACTCTCGCGCTGCTTCTGACGCTCTCGGGCAGCGTCCTGGCGGTCCGGGGGGCCGCGCTCGGCGTCTTCTGGTGCGTGCTGGCAATGGCCGCCGCCGCTCTGGGGGCTCGCTTCCGTCGAGGAACGCTCGCCTTCCACAGCGCGATCTATACGCTGGCCGCGGCGGTACAGACCGGATTCCTCGCTGCCTCCTTCGGCGCGCTCTTCGCATCCGCCGCGCGGCCCTGGACGCCGTTCGGCCTTTCCGCTCTGGGTGTGCTCGCGACGGCGTTCGTCAGCTATCTGGTGCTGGCCCGGGAAACGGAAGGGGCAGGAAAGGCCGCTTGGCAGATCTCACGGATCGCCCTCGCTGCGACCGCGGCGTTTGGCGCCGGCGGTCTCGCGGTTGCCAGGCTTCGGGGCCCTGTCGGAGAAGACCCCGGCTCCATGGCCGCCCTGCGCACCGGCGTCCTGGCGATCGCGGCGCTCCTCCTCGCGGCCGGGCGCCGCAAGACGGGTTTTGCGGAGCTCGCCTGGCTGGCTTATGCCGTCCTCGCGCTCGGAGCCGGGAAGCTTCTCCTCGAGGATCTGCCGGAAGGGCGCCCGGCAACCCTCTTCGTCGCCTTCGTCCTCTACGGCGCGGCGCTCCTCGCCGTGCCCCGCCTGCTGCGCCGCCAGGCCGGCACCACCGCGGCCTCGGGCTGAGAGTCGAGGGCTCGCTGTCCGGGCATCCGGAGCGAAGCGCCGCTCCGGATCCGGACCTTCGACTCTCGGCCGCGTTTCTCCTAGCTCTGGTCGGCGACGGGAGGCGCCGGCGCTTGCACGAGAGGTGAGAGGCAGGCGCGGGAGCAGCTCTGCCTCTCCGGCCAGAGGGTGCACTTCTCCACGGAGAGCCGCACGCGGCCGAAGGCGGCGGCGCGGGCCGCGCGCCCCGCGTCGACCGAGATGGTCGCCGGGCCGCCCGTGGCGGGGCAGACGACCTGTCTCGGTTCGCGGTGCTCGGAGAGCGTCGTCATCACGACCGGAAGCACGACGAAGAGAATTCCGATGCCGAGGACGGCGAGAATCACGAGGACGGGGTACTCCATGGGAGCCTCCTTTTCAGCACCCTGCTTGCAGTTTCCGTTCGAGAACGAGGCGCGGCGCCGGCCCGAATCCGTTCTTGCCGAGGAATCCGATGAGCTGCCGGTGGTCCCAGGCGACTTCCGTCCGGATCCGATCGATGCCCAGGGCCTCGAGGTTCTTGAAGAGCTGCTCGAAGATCGCCGTACCGATTCCGTGCTCCTGGAACTCCTTGTCGACGAGGATCGTGTCGAGAACGGCGACCGCCTCGGGAACGCCGAACTCGCCGTATTGCAGTGATCCCAGGACGGCGCCGACGAGGGTTCCGTCCACTTCGGCGCCCAGCGAGATCTTCAGGTCCGATTCCTCGAGGGCGCGCCTGACCTTCCCCTCGTACCAGGCCTTGCGGTTGCGACCGGTCAGCCGCTCGTCCATGCGGACGAGGCGGGCAACGTCCTCGCGGACCAGCGTGCGGATCAGGGGGAGCGGGGGACCCGGTTGTGACCCGCCGACTTCTGATCCTTCGTTTTGAGCGTCGCCGTCCATGCGGCACCTCCCATTCCAAGACGGGCATGACGAAAGGCTCCCCACAGGGCCGCGCCGATGGCGCCGGCGTAGGCCGAGAGGGGATGCCGGGCGAGCTCGAGAGCCGGGGATTTGACGGGACCGGAAGTTCCCGCGGCGAGATTGCGCCGATCCGGCCGCCCGTGCTCGAGCGCTTCCGAGAGCGCCCGGAACAGACCGTCGTCGGCCGCGAGCCCTCCGCTGACGAAGACGACCCCTTCCGCGCCGATCGACTGGAGGAGGCGGGCGAACCGGCCCGCCATGCTCTCGTGGATCCCGCGGAGGATGTCGGGCGTCGCGATTCCCCGCGAGACCATGTTGATCACGTCCGTCTCGGCGAGGACGGCGCAGATGGAACTGACCGGCTCGGGACTCGTCGAGGAGAGCGAGAGAGACCCGATCTCCTCCTGCGAGACCCCGAGGTACCGGGCGATGTTCTCGAGGAACTGCCCCGAGCCCGAGGCGCACTGGCTCGTCATCTTGTAGCCGGTGACGCGGCCGCGCCCGTCCATCGCCACGGCGCGCGCGTGGAGCGCCCCGACGTCGAGCACGGCCCGCGCCCGGGGCTCGAAGTGCAGGGCGCCGCGCGCGTGCGTCGTCATCCCGTAGAAGTGCCCGGTCGCGATCGGGGTGTCCTCACCCTCGCCGGTCGTGGCTACGTAGTCGATCGCCGGCAGGCCGGCGGCAGAGACGGCGGACTCGAAGGTCTCGTCGACGACGCTCGACACGCTGCGCCGGCGGATGCGGCCGGACGCCCGCGAAAGCACCGTCTCCTCCTGCCCGGCGACCCGCATCACGACCACCTTGACGGAGGCGGTCCCCACGTCGATTCCGGCCGTGAGCGTCACGCGGCGGCCCTCCTCGCAAAGAGCGCGGCCCCGAGCGCCCCGGTGTAGATCGAGTCGGGAGAGATGTTCAACCGCCGCTGCCCGTAGTTCTCGGCGACGAGGGCCCGGAGGGCCGAGACCGCGGCCGCGTTCCTGGCCACTCCGCCGGTGAACGTGAACTCGTCCTCGATGCCGCCAGACCGGGCGAGCAGGCTCAGCGCGCGGAGGATGACGGCGCGGTGGAGGCCCGCCAGGATGTCCTCGCGTTTCTCCCCGAGCGAGAGGCGCTCGCGCAGCTCGGCGCCGGCGAAGACCGTGCACGTCGAGGTGATCCGAACCGGCCGGCGGGAGGACAGCGCGAGCGGGGCGAGCTCGTGCAGCCCCATGTTCATCTCGTCGGCGATGTAGCCGAGGTAGCGGCCGCAACCGGCGGCGCAGCGGTCGTTCATCTGGAAGCTCGTGACGATCCCCTGCGGATCCACCTGGATGGCCTTCGTGTCCTGCCCGCCGATGTCGAGCACGGTGCGCGTGCCGGGGAAGAGGGCGTGAGCGCCGAGGCCGTGGCAGAGGATCTCCGATCGGATCTGCTCTTTGGGGAAGGGGAGCCGCGCGCGCCCGTAGCCGGTGCCCACGCTCGCCGCGACCTCGAGCGGCGCCTCGACCGCCCTGTCCACGGCAACCTCGAGCGACCGGTCTCCGACGCGCTCGAGCGCCCTGCCGATGTGCTCGCGGAAACCGAGCTCGAGCGGCTCGTTCTCCACCTTCACGATGCACTTGTCGTAGAGGCCGGCCAGCAGCTCGAAGGAGATTCCCCGGGGATCGGCGAGGTCCCGGGCGATCCGCGCGAAGGCCGAGCCCGCCGCGTCGCGGAAGAAGTCGGAACGCTCGCAAGGAGCCGGGTCGTCGAAACGCTCCTCCTCTTCCGAGAGCATCTTCTCGAACACGGACGCGAGCGTCCGGGAAAGGGGAGCGCGCCGGTCCTGCGGAACGGCTCTCGCCCCCTCCTCTTCGATGCGGGCCCGGAGCCGGGCGAGCTGGGCGAGCGTCTGCTCGAGGCGGAAGGCCTTCAAGAGGCGCGCGAGGACGGCCGGCCCCGCGGCCTGGGCGACCTCCCTCTCGAGCAGGGCGAAGCGCGCCGAGACGAACGCCTCGGTCCGCGCGAGCTCGGCCGCCAGGTCGTAGTTCGAGCGCGAATTGGTGATTCCGCGGCCGAGCGTCTCGCCCCGCTCGTCTAAGACGACCGCCTTGGTCGTCGTCGAGCCGAGGTCGATGCCGACGAAGCAGTTCATGTTTCCGAGCGCGCGCGCCGCGCGTCCAGCATCTGGAAGTAGCTCTCGAGCCGGTTCTTCAGGTTCGCCGGGGAGAAGTAGCGCGCGTCCACGAGGTCCGACTCGAGAAATCCGCCCGGGATCCCCGTGCGCTTCTCCACTTCCCGCAGGATCGTGAGCTGCCCGGCGGAGAACGAGTTGCACGACTTGACGGAGTGGATGAGGAATCCGTCGGCACGGTATTCCCGCGCGTACCGGACGAGCATGGAGACGCGCTCGGGAAGAGAGAGATTGGTGTAGCAGCCGCTGCAGTAGTCGGCCATCGTCCCGAGCGGATCCGACGCGTCGTGCCGGAACCCGAAGTCGTAGGTCCCGCCGACCTTCGAGTACGTCGAGGCGACGACCACCGCGCCCTCGTCGGAGAACATCCTCCAGAATTCGCGGAAGTGCGTCCAGTTGGGAGGACCCTCGACGACCAGCCTGTACTTCTGGGAGTCGAGCCGGCCCGAGGGCGTCATCGGCCCCAACCGCTGCGCGGCGCGCTCCTCGACCTCCTGGCGCAGCGCGCGGTAGTAGGCGGCTCCCTCCGGGGTCCCCCGGAACGCCGAGAAGATCGGGCCGACGTAATACACGGCGCCGAAGTACGCGTCGATCGGCGAGGGTTCCAGGCGGGCCGACTGCAGAACCGCGACGAGGTCGTCCTCGGCCTGCGCGCTCCGATGCAGGCTCTCGCGCAGCCGCTCCTCGTCGTAGCGCTGCCCGGTGACCTTTTCGAGCGCCGGGATGAGCTCCTTGCGGATCTGGCTCGCGACGTAGGCCCGCTGCTCCGGCGTCTGGCGCCCGTCCCCCTGGTAGGGCACGTGGAGGAACACGGTCGGGCAGCGATACTCCTCGCGCAGCAGCTCGAACCACTTCATGAAGGTGTAGCAGCCGGTGTAGGAGAGAAGCAGCAGATCGGGCTTCGGCAGCCGCGTCCCGGTCGGCCCGATGTTGCCTGCCTTGAGCATCCCGACGTCGCACTTGACGTACGAGCAGACGTCTTCGGAGTGGCCCGCGCGCTCCGCCTCGGCGATGAAGCCCTGGCTGCGACCGCGCATGGCCGACTGCAGCGCGTTGATTTCCGGCAAGACCGGCAGCGCGTCGAAGGAGCGGATCAGCTCCGTCAGGTTTCCCGGAACGAACGTGTAGACGACGGGCTCTCCCGCCTCCGGCGCGGCTTCCAGCCTGCGGTAGTGCCCCGCGAGCATCTCCTTCTGGAGCTCCATGGAGCGATCCTTCCCCGGCACCGTCATGCCCGGGGGTCTCGGGGGACCGTAAGGTCCTCCGCTCACTGTGTCCCCCAGAGCTTGATCGAGTCGGCGAAGGTGCCGGCCTGCTCGCGGAACTGCTGGAACTGGCCGGTGTTCTCGGCGAACTTGAAGGCCATGCACGGGATGCCGGCGGCCTTCGCCCCCGCGGAGAGCATCGGCCGGTCGAGCAGCGCGGGGTCGCAGAAGCTCGCCGCGGCGAAGAGGACGCCGTCGGCGCGTGCCGCCGCGACCCGTTCGGAGAGAAGGCGGCGCTTCCCCTCGGGATCCGGCTCGAAGAAGATCGAAGTCTTGACGGCGCTCCGGACGAACGCCTCGGCCAGGTTCCGGAGCGGGTCGCCTTCGGCCGGCACGTCCGCGCCGATCAGGCGGTTGCCGAGGAGAAAATCGTCGTCCACGATGAAGCAGCCCGAACGCTCGATCGTCTTGATCAGGCCGAGCGGCGGCTGCTCGCAGAAGGCTCCCACGACGATCACCCGGGAACGGTCGCGCGGGCGCCCGGGATCCCGCTCGACGGCGGCGAGGTACTCGCGCGTCTTCTCGAGGAACTCCTCGACCGGCGCGACCTCGCCCGCGCGCATCAGGACGTACAGCTCCTCGCTCGGGACTTTCCAGGGCGTCTCCCGCCGGATCCGGTACAGCTCCCGGACGGCCGCGCGCGCCGCGTTGTCGGTCACGATCGCCTCCCGCAGGGCGGCATCGGTCGCGGTCCTTTCCGAGACGGCGCAGAGATCGCGAAGAAGGATCGCGAGCTCTCCCCTCCAGAAGTCGGCCCCGATCCGGGCGTCCGCGACCTGGGGCAGGTCGAGGTACCGCACGTAGATCTGCGGGTAGAGCAGCTGCCAGACGCCCGACAGGTTCCGGATCACGTCGCAGGTGGAAGGGAAGAGCATGGCCGAGAGCATCGCAAGGCGTCCCGACTGGGCGAGCTCGATGACGGAGCGGGGGAGGTGGCAGATATACGACTGGTAGAAGGCGTCCCCCTTGATGATCTCGAGCCGCTCCCCCCCTCCGTGGACGCCGACCGGCAGCATGCCCGCGGCCCGGATCACCTCGCGCGGGGCATAGACGGGGAGGTAGCCCGCGGCCTTGCGTCCCGGCGCCTCCTCGATCCACCGCCGGACCGCTGTGAAGTCCAGGTCCTCGTACCGCTCGAAGGCCCAGTCGAGGACGCTGGACCTCGTCACTGATGCGTCCAGACGGGTGCCCGGTGCTCGAGGAAGGCCGAGATCCCTTCGACCGGGTCGCGGTGCGACATGAGCTCGGTCAGGTAGAACTTCTCGAGCGACCAGATGTCGTTCTTCAGGGAATCGGTGAGCAGGCGCCGCGACGCGCGGTACGCCGCGCGCAGCGCGACCGCCGACTTGCCGGCGAGCTTCGTCCGGAACCACTCCTGGAGCGCGGCCTCGGCATCGTCCGCGCAGACGTCCGCGACGCCGCAGCGCGTCGCCTCCCGCCCGTCGAGCGACTCGCCGGAGAGGATCATCTGCGTCGAGCGTGCGCCGGTCACCCGCCAGGGAAGCGCAAGCGCGGCGATCGGCGGGAAGACTCCGAGCTTCGTTTCGGGCACGCCGAAGCGGGCCGAAGGCTCGCAGGCCACATACGTGCACCAGAGGGCGAGCTCGAAGCCTCCGCCCAGGCACTGGCCGCGCACCACCGCGGCCGTCGGAACCGAGAGCCTCTCCAGCTCCCAGAAGAGGCGGTGAAACTGTCCGAGCATCGCCGCCACCCGGTCGGGCAGGTGCTCCTCGACGGAGGCGCCGAAGCTGAAATTGCCTCCCGCCCCCTCGAAGACCAGGAGCTTGGCGGGGCCGGGGGCCTGGGAAAGCTCCTCGATCCGCGCGCAGATGGCCGCGAGCGTCTCGCAGTCCAGGATGTTCCCTTTCGGGCGGTCGAGCACGATCCGCTCGAGCTGCCCCGAATGCTCGGTGGTACATCGGATGGGGAACGCCATGGGGACCTCCTCTTCAGCGCCGCTAGGGCGTCAAAACGATCCGTCGGCCGGCCCGGCGATTTCGCACGTCTTCGAGCGCCGTTTCGATCTCCTCGAGCGGCCGCAGCTCGGTGTGCGAGACGACGTCGATCTTTCCGGCCAGCACCTTGTCGAGAATCTCGGGGTAGAGCTCCGGCGCGCATCCCCAGTTGCCGAGCGCGCGGGCGTCGAGAGCCATGAGGTTGGCGAGGCGGACCTCGACTTTTTCGAGTGTGAAGCCCACGACCATCAGCGTCGCCCCGGGCACGAGCAGCGAGTAGGCCGCTTTCTCGCCCGACCCCGTGCCCGAGCACTCGAAGATCGCCCAGCGCGTCTGGGTCGCGCCCGCCAGGCGGGCGTACTCGCCGATGCGCAGTTTCAGATCACGCTCCGGAAAGGACCGGGGGTCGAGCGCGAGGCTCACTCCCGCGCCGCCCGTCTCCTCGAGCCGCGACGGGTCCACGTCCAATCCGACGACGACGGCGCCCCGCTCGGCGGCGATCTGCGCGACGTAGCCGCCCACGCCTCCCAGGCCGACCACGATCGCGAGGTCGCCGCTCGACACCTCCGAGCGCGCGACGGCCTGATATGCGGTCGAGACCGCGTCGGCGACGACCGCCAGGTGGCGCAGCGTCAACCCGGGCGCCGACCCGAGCGGCGCGCCGGCGTCCGCATTGCCGCCGGGGACCCGGCAGAGATCCCGGCCCGGCAACACGACGTGCGTCGCGAATCCTCCGTCGCAGTCGTTGCCGGGCATGCGCTGGGCGCGGCAGATTGTCGGGCGGCCGGCGCGGCAGAGATCGCAGGCGCGGCAGGGGAGCACCGCCGGCACGACGACCGCCTGGCCCACGAGGGCGGCTCCCCCGGTTCCCGCGTCCACGACGTGCCCGCTGATCTCGTGGCCGAGGATCAGGGGCGGCGCGTGCCGCGTCCGCACGCCGTCGTAGAGGAAGCCGATGTCGGTATGACAGACTCCGCAGCCGGCGACGCGTACGAGAACCTCGTCCGCCTCGAGAGGGCGGGCGGGACGGACCGTTCGTCGGACCGGCCGCCCGGGCGCTTCCATCTCGTAGCCGACGATGCTCGGAGCTCCGGGAGGGGGCCCGGACTGGACCGCGGGAGCGTCGGGCGGGGCGCTCCCGGCATGGGCGATCGGACTCTCGTTCGGCACGATGCTCTATGCCTCCATCCCCTGTCCGCCGGCTTTCGGCCGCAGGCGTTCGCTTCGCGAACGGCGGCCGAGAGAGTTCAAACGAGGGCCGGTCGTTTCTCTCCTCATGCTCTATGCCCCCATCCCCTGCCCGCCATCCACCGCGAGGGATTGGCCGGTTATGTGCGAGGCGTCCGGGCCGGCGAGGAAGGCGACGGCGGCGGCGATATCCTCGGGCCGCCCGGCGCGGCCCAGCGGCGTCTCGGCGAGAGCGCGCCGGCGTACCCCGGGCGGAAGCCCCGCGGTCATGGGAGTCTCGGTGAAGCCGGGCTCGACGACGTTGACCGTCACGCCGCTCCGGGCAAGCTCGCGGGCGGCGGAGCGCGCCAGCCCGAGCAGGCCGGCCTTGGCGGCCGCGTAGTTGGCCTGGCCGAACTTTCCCCGGCGGCCGTTGATCGAGGAGATGAGCACCACGCGGCCGCCGCGGCGGCGCCGCAGGGCGGGCGCGGCCGCCCTCAGCACGTGCGCCGCCCCGGACAGGTCCACGTCGATGACGCGGGACCACGCCTCATCCGACATCTTCCAGAGCACCGCGTCCCGGCAGATGCCCGCGGCGAGGACGAGCACGTCCAGGCGCCGGGCGCGCCGGGAGAGATCGCCGACTGCCTGCCGGACTGCGGCTGGATCCGTGACGTCGATCGCGTAGAGGTCCGAGGCGGCGAATTTCCCGCCGAGACGGCGCAGCTTGCGCTCGTCGGCGTCCGCGATCGCCACCCGCGCGCCGCGCCTGGAGAGCTCGCGGGCACAGGCGAGGCCGATGCCGCTCGCCCCGCCCGTCACGAGAGCCACCCGCCCCTCGAGCTCGCGGGCCGCGTTCATGACGTCGGCACCGCCGTTTCCTCCGCGAGCGCGGCGCCGCAGACCCCGCAATGCAAGAAAGAAGCGGGGAGTCCCGAAGCGCCGCAGGACGGACAGGCGGCCACGTGGGCTCCCCAGGGAGTCTCGGGAGATCCGCCGGGCTCGGTCATCCGCCGCCGCACGGCCTGGAAGTCGAGCGCTCGCTTCTGCCGGAACGCGTTCATTCCCTCGAAGGGTTCGTAATCGGTGTAGTGGAGGGCGAGCCAGTCCTGCGCGTGGCGCGCCGTGAGCGACCAGGAGAGATCCTTCCAGAAGTTCGTCTGCTGTTTCGTGTAGCGCAGGCACTCGGGAAACGTCGCGAGGAGCTCCCGGCAGAGGCCGTTGACCTCTTCGTCGAGGAGGGAAAGATCGAGCGCGCAACCGTCGATCCCTTTCTGCGCGTTCCGGATCTCCTCGGGCGAAGCCTTCTCGACGAACGCGCCGTTGCGGCGCACGGACGGAGCGACCCGGTTGACGAGTCCCCACTCCAGGGCGAGGCGCGCTGGGATCTGCCGGTTGGTGAAGAGCATCTCCCGCGCCCGCTTGTCGCCCACGGTCAGGGGAAGCCACTGCGTCGCCCCGCCGCAGGCCACCGACCCGACTCGCACGCCGACCTGGCCGACGTAGGCGTGGTCGGCCGCGACGGCGAGATCGCAAGCGAGGACGCTCTCGTTGCCCCCGCCGACCGCGATCCCGTTGATCCTCGCGATGACGGGCTTGCCCGTCGAGAGGATCGCGTCGATGTAGGCCCGGAAAAGCGTCATGTACTTCCAGTAATCGCGCGGAGAGGCGACGTAGGTCTCCGCGTATTCCTTGACGTCCCCGCCGGTGCAGAAGGCCCGGTCGCCCGCGCCCGTCAGCACGATCACCCCGACGGCGTCGTCGAAGGACGCGTCCCGGAACGCCGCCGCGAGCTCCTCGAGGCAGGCCGTCGAGTAGGCGTTGTACCGGTCGGGCCGGTTGATGGTGATGCGGGCCACGCCGCCGTCCTTCCCGTACAGGATTTCGTGGAACGAGAAAGAAGACACAGGGCGTGAGGGAAAGGCGCGCATGCA
>Ga0153915_10006076_pt1 | contig 11288 bp, 12 predicted proteins | sample Opewatmetagenome_2_FD_107003 | JGI IMG/M metagenome (GOLD analysis project Ga0153915, IMG submission 107003) | Freshwater wetland microbial communities from Ohio, USA - Open water 3 Core 3 Depth 3 metaG | ecosystem: Environmental > Aquatic > Freshwater > Wetlands | place: USA: Ohio, Lake Erie...
TATAATTGGCATCAAAACAAAGTTGTTTGAAATATCCCCATTTAATATATTTGATCCGATGAAAAAATTTCTCCAAAAAGCCATTGTAAAAAAAATTCTTTGGATACTTTTCGGCTTGATTGCAGCAGCTCTATTATTTGACAATGTTTTACTTCCCTGGTATGTAAGCTCCCCCATAGAAAAAGTTCCCGATGTAGTTGGTAAGAATAAAGTTGAAGCTATTAAAATTTTGTTAGCACGCAGCTTAGACCCGGTTATCGGTGATACAACTTATGATGAGAAGTTACCGGAAGGTTCAGTTATAATTCAGAGGCCGAGAGCGGGTGAAACCGTAAAAGAGGGGAGGAGGGTATATCTATTTATCAGCGGCGGGGAGCCAATAGTTCACGTTCCGCAATTAACCGGAAAGTCAGTAAGAGACGCCAAATTTTCTCTTGAAAGACTAGGTTTGAAGCTCGGCAATGTAGACCAGGAAGTTTCAGATTACCCGAAAGACATGATTTATGATCAGCAGTATGCTGCAGGCACGCCGATAAAAAAAGGTGAAGATGTAAATGTCACGATAAGTATGGGTAAGCTGCAAGCCGGGAATATAGAGGTTCCTGATTTAATCGGTAAATCGTTAACTGAAGCTGAAAAAATACTAGCAGATAGTTCTCTAAAAGTTGGAAAGATCAATTATCAACCTTCTTTTTCTTTACTTCCGAATACTATACTTGATCAATATCCCAGTAAAGGGAATAAAGTAAATAAGGGGGATGCAATCGATCTTTTCGTGACGAAAACCGCAAATGAAAACGAGATTAGGGAGGAATAGATGGCACTGATTGCTCCTTCGATATTAACAGCAGACCTTTCGCAACTCGCCCAGCAGATAAGACTGGTAGAGATAGGGGGAGCTGATTGGATACATTGTGATATAATGGACGGACATTTTGTTCCCAATATTACTTTTGGGCCGGTGCTCGTAAAGGCAGTAAGAAAGGTTACTAAACTGCCCGTGGATGTTCATCTGATGATTGAAAATCCCGACAATTATCTAGAGGAGTTTAGAGAAGCCGGGGCAGATCATTTGCTGGTGCATCAGGAAAATGTATTTCATCTCAACCGGACAATAAACAGAATTAAAGAACTTGGTATGAAATCGGGAGTTGTTATAAATCCTGCAACCCCCGTAAGTACACTAAGAGATATTGCAGAATATATCGATATACTTTTAATAATGTCGGTGAATCCCGGATTTGGAGGGCAATCCTTTATTCATAACTCATTAAGGAAAATTCAGGAAGCCGTTAAATTAAGGAGAGAATTTAACGCAGATTTCAGGATTGAAATCGACGGCGGCATCGACAAAGAGACAATAGTTCCTGCCTTAAAAGCCGGTGTGGATGTTTTTGTTTCGGGCTCTTCAATTTTCGGAGCAGATAATATCACTGCTGCTACTGCTGAACTGAAAAATCTGATAAAATAGTTATTGATTAAACTTACACTTCTTTCAATTCAATCCAGGATAAACCGATTGCTGTCAGTAGTATCATTTTTTTATTTGTCCCTAACAATCTGATCACTTTTCATTATTAACCCCTCAAGCAAATTTTTGTGAATCACAACAAAATAGCTCTTACACGTTAAACCGAATTTCTTTCTACCTTAATAAGCTCAGAAAACTCAGGAGAGGACAGGAAATACTTTAACTTTTCTACCAGATGATTTTTCTTTAGTTTGATGAATGAGAAGAACGGTAGGAAGACGCATTCAAGACGCATTCATAACGGATACAAGACGCATTCAAGACGTTTTCAGAGACCTGATTTACTTATGAATGAATCATAGTTTATTTATGACGAATTATCCAGTGTAAAAAATTACTTACCCTTTCTTCCGAGGATCGTAAACCGCCGGAGGATTTCTTTGCATTAAAGGGACTCAATAATTTTAGGTAGTTAAAGAAATTAAAACTGATCGGAATAAATATTATCTATGGGGACAAATGACGAATTATATAAAGTTGAATTTTGCAAAGACTCAAAAGAGAGATTATATTTAGAAACAAATTTCTTTTAATTTCCCTCTATTATAAATTTTTTGTAAACGGATTCCTTATGAGGACGGATCAGAATAAAGCAAGAGAAAAAAGTTCAGAAAAGAGTCCAAACAAGATGGCTTCCTATATTATCGGTAGTAAAGAATTTTTCTTCAACCTTCCATATGTAATGGGAATTTTAAATGTAACACCAGATTCATTTTCTGACGGAGGGCTATATTTCAACAGGGAAGATGCAATAAAACATGGTATTGAAATGATTGATCAGGGTGTGGATATTGTAGATATAGGCGGCGAGTCTACGCGTCCAGGATCGGAAAGCGTTTCCACATTCGAAGAAATTAACAGGGTAATTCCTGTCCTGGAAGAAATCCTGAATAAAAGACCCAAGGCTATTATTTCAGTGGATACTACGAAAAGCAGGGTTGCCCTGGAAGCTTTAAAAAGAGGGGCACATATAATCAATGATATCAGCGGTGCCACTTTTGAACCCGAACTGCTTGGAGTAGTGAATGAATTTAAGGCTGCTCTGATTATTATGCATATTCAGGGAAGGCCAAAAAACATGCAGCAGAATCCGGTTTACAATGATCTGATAAACGACATTCTCTCTTTCCTGATAAAGCAGGCAGAAGAGGCAGAGAAACATGGGATACAAAAAATTATTATTGATCCCGGAATAGGCTTTGGAAAAACTTTTGAAGATAATCTGACAATAATCAAAGAATTAGGAAAGTTTAAAACTACCGGATACCCTGTAATGATAGGTGTTTCCAGAAAATCATTTATCAAAAAATTAATTGAAGATTTCACGGAAGACAGGGATATAGCAACAGCAGTGATCAACGCAATAGTCGTGAAAAACGGAGCTACATTTATACGCACTCATAATGTCCTTTATGGTTTGCAGGTTTGCAGACTACTCAAAAATCTATAACAAATTATTAATGTTCGAACTTTTTAAAATAGGTTTCTTCACCGTTTCATTTTCCGACCTGATTGATATCGCTGTCGTATCTTTCATAATTTATAAACTTTATACTTTACTCAAAGGAACAATCGCTGCACAGATTTTCATGGGTTTAATGATTGTACTTCTTCTCTCTTTTGCTTCCGAGGCATTTAATTTCAGAACCCTGAGCTGGTTATTAAAACTCATTACCGATATCTGGGTGATTGCTTTTCTGATACTTTTTCAGCCTGAAATAAGGCGTCTGCTTGTAATTGTAGCAAGAAATCCCTTCTTCAGAATGTTTGTAAAATCCGAATCTCCCGAAGGTGCTTCCATTGTTGCTGATGCCGCATTTGAATTATCCCAGCACCAACATGGTGCTCTTATAGTTATAATTCAATCAACGGGCATCAGGGGGTATGCTGAAACCGGAGAAATATTAAATGCCCGATTGAGCGACTCATTAATTCGTTCAATTTTTTTCCCAAGATCACCACTGCATGATGGTGCAGTAATAATTAATCATAATGTGATTGAAGCAGCAAGATGTACTTTGCCTCTATCAACAATAACCCAGGTAAACGGCGAATCATTAGGAATGCGGCACAGAGCAGGTATAGGAATTACAGAGCAGGCGGATGTGATCAGTGTAATCGTCTCGGAAGAAACAGGAAGTATCTCAATAGCTGAAAATGGTCAGCTTACTATGGGTTTATCGAAGGAAGCCTTGAGGAGACGGCTGGCGAAAGCATTTAAACCTCCTGCAACGAAAGGATGGAAAGGGATTCTGGAACACTATGCAAAAAAAGCTTAAAATTGCTGCTGTCATACCTTTTTATAATTTTACCTGTTCTTTTTTCTTAGACTATTATGAATAAAAAGAAATGGCAAATAGATAATTTAAATGATACTATTGAATTTAAATCTGCTGCTAAATTGATTTTAAAAAATCGTCAGACACAGGTTCAGAAAGATATAAAAGATTATTTCGTTACCGATTCCACTGAAGGGTTGCACAAAGTAAGGATTTCACTAAGGAGACTGCGTTATTCAATGGAGTTATTTGTATCATGTTTTGACAAAAAAAAATTTATGATATTATATAAGAAAATTGAAACTTTACAGGATTTGTCAGGTAAAGTCCGTGATTATGATGTTATGAAGGAATACATGAATCAGCTTTCGGGTAATGGACGAATAAAAATCAATAAAACAGTAATCAGGAAAGTTGATGATTTAAGATCCGTGGACTATACTGCATTACGGCTTGAATTAATGAAATATCTTCACAGTAAAAATGTGAAAAATTTCGAGACTATGTTAGACTGATAAAAAGGAGGAGACAATGAAATTAAAATATTTTTCTCATTCTGCATTCCAGGTTACCACGAATTCCGGCACTATAATTCTGATTGATCCATTTCTAGACGATAATCCGACCTCACCCGTAAAATCAAAGGATGTGAAACCGGATTATATTATATTGTCGCACGCTCACGGAGATCATTTTGGTGATTCAATGAAAATTGCAAAAAAAACCAAACTAACTTTTATTTGTGTAGATGAACTTGGAAATTATCTGATCTCAAAGGGTTTTAAAACCCATAATATGCATATTGGAGGGGGCTGTGATTTTGATTTCGGAAGAGTTGTATTTACGATTGCTCACCATGGATCAATGACTCCCGACGGGACTTATGCAGGTGCACCGGCAGGAATAATTCTCCAGGCAGATGGAAAAACTGTTTATTATACAGGTGACACAGCTTTATTTCTCGATATGAAACTAATCAGTGAAATGAACGGACCAATAGATTATATGCTTTTACCAATAGGAGATAATTTTACGATGAATATAGCCGCCGCAGTTAAAGCAGTAGAATTAGTACAGCCTAAAGTTGCAATACCAATGCATTACGATACTTTTTCGGTAATTAAAGCTGATCCGGAGAAATTTCAACATGAAGTTGAGGCTATCGGGCTAAAATCGAGAATCTTAAAATACGGCGAAGAAATTCAATTGTAAGCAGAATAACAATTTTGTCTGCTGAGAACTGTTCAACAATTTTAGAATTTTTATATAAACAGATCGTTAAATATAACCGGCGCATAATTATAAAATTTGTTCGTGTGAGTTACATCCACACTTAAGAATATTTATTATTTTCTACTTTTCTATAACTCTGCGATAGCAATTTTGTACTATGCAATTACCTATAATTTATTCCGACCGCATAGATCTCGATTTGGAAAAAATATGATGTAAAGCTATTTTACATCAATATAATAATTAAATTACTCTTACAGTAAACTTTCTAATGGCAAAAGTAATAGCTATAGCTAACCAGAAGGGTGGTGTAGGAAAAACCACGACGGCAATAAATCTATCTTCTCTTCTGGCGGCGGCGGAAAAACGTACACTTCTTATTGATATTGATCCGCAGGCTAATTCCTCCTCAGGATTAAGTATCACCGATCATATTCCTTCCGTTTACGAATTACTTATTGGTACAATCACGGTAAATGAAGTTGTGATGAATTCTTATATGCCATTTCTTGATATTATACCCTCAAATATTAATCTGGTTGGAGCTGAAATTGAAATGGTTGATATTGAGAATAGAGAATTATTATTGAGGGAGGCATTAAAACCTTTAAATAGTAATTATGATTTTGTACTGATTGATTGCCCCCCATCATTAGGTTTATTAACTTTAAATGCGTTAACTTCCGCAAATTCTGTTTTAATTCCTGTTCAATGTGAGTATTTTGCTCTTGAAGGACTCGGTCAACTGCTAAACACAATAAATATTGTTAAACAGCATTTCAATAAGAATCTGACTATCGAAGGTGTATTATTAACGATGTTTGATACACGACTCAGATTATCTCACCAGGTAGCTGAGGAAGTAAAAAAATATTTCGGTGACAAAGTGTTTAATACTATTATTCACAGAAACGTACGGATATCTGAAGCACCCAGCTACGGGAAACCGATTATTCTTTATGATGCTATATCTTCGGGTGCGCAAAATTATATGGCACTTGCAGCCGAAGTTATTAAAAGAAATTCAGGCGAAACTTTATAAGATTAAAAAAATGACAAAACTTAAACCAGGATTAGGCAGAGGACTGGAGGCGCTTATAAGACCTCAACACATTGCTCCCGGAAGGGAAGAAGCTCCCGATTATGCAAATGTTAAAAAAGATGATGGAAAAGAAGTTGATATCCTTGCTAAAATTCCTGTCGGTGTCATTAGTCCAAATCCTTACCAGCCCCGAATGAATATTTCCCCGGAATCACTTGACGAACTGAAGAAATCAATCCTGTCGAACGGATTAATTCAACCGATAACAGTCCGCAGAAGATCAGGTGGGCATTATCAATTGATTTCCGGTGAAAGAAGACTTAAAGCCTGTGTAGAAATCGGATACAGGGATATACCAGCTTATATTGTACAGGTCGATAAAGAAGAAACCATGCTTGCCATGGCATTAATTGAAAATATCCAGAGGGAAAAACTAAATCCGATAGAAATAGGTTTGGCTTATAAGCGATTAATGGAGGAATGTTCTTTAACACAGGAAGAGATTGCAGAACAGATAGGAAAAGACAGATCGACGATTGCCAATTCTATCAGATTGTTAAAACTGCCAAAGGAAATTCAGGATGCCCTGATTAAGGAGGAAATTTCATCCGGACATGCACGGGCGCTAATTAATCTTCCTACCGAATCACTCCAGCTTGAAATGCTCGGGAAGATCAAAGACTCGGGTTTATCAGTCAGGAAAGTAGAAAAGCTCGTCAAAAAATATCTTACCAGCGGGAGCGATATTCATAAAGCAAAAAGTTTGATGAGGAAAATTCCTGCGTCAGTAAACCTGGGTGAGGTTGAGGATCGTTTAAGAAGGCTTTTTGCAACAAAAGTAATTTGCCGGCAGAAACCGGATGGTTCGGGTGAAATTACTATTGAATTCTATTCCAATGAAGAACTCGAAAGATTGTATGAATTATTTGATGCAATCGATAAATCATACAGTTAAGATTGCTGCCTTCCTGATAATCGTGTCATTTGCAGGATACTCCCAGCAAAGTTCTGCTACACGAATCTCTGATAAACAAAAGGATACCGTATTTGTTATGTCAAAATCCCCATGGGGTGCAGTTCTCCGGAGTGCTCTAATTCCCGGGTGGGGACAGTTTTATAATGAATCGTACATTAAGATCCCTATAATCTGGGGACTCGGTTTCTGGTTAGGCTATGAATGGAAACACTACAATGATCAATATGTGTTTTACAAAAAAAGATATATTCAAACAAGCAATGAAATTGATAGGATTAACAGGTTATTTTATCGTGATCAAAGAGATCTGATCACAGTTTACATGATAATAACCTATCTCGCAAATCTTGTTGATGCCTATGTGGATGCAAATCTCTTTGATTTTAATGTATCTGAAAATACATTAACACAAACACCTATGTTAAACCTTAGGGTGCATTTTTAGAATGAAAAATGTAGTTAGATGTCCTAAGTGCGGCACTGAAAATCCTTTCTATAAACTAACATGTTTAAATTGTAAAAATTACCTGCGGGAGAAAGTATATAATCTTGATTTATGGAAACTTACCGGGCTTTTAATTGAAAATCCTGCGGGAGCATTTAAATTAATTATCCACTCAGAACATAAAAATTTTATCATTTTTATCACCGTTCTATTTTCAATTAAAACTTTTATAAACTCCCGCTTCTTCTCCTTTATCGATTCCGGAAATAGTTTATTAAAAATAAATATGGGATTGGAACTGCTTATAACATTAGCAGCCAGTATAATCGTAATTTTTATTTATTCAATTTTAGTAACACTCATCAATAAAATTGGAGGGCTTAAAACCCGCGTTCGGGATAATCATGCAATCTTGTCATATTCTCTCATTCCGTACTTATTTGCACTAATCGTTCTGTTTCCCATTGAAATTATAATTTTCGGCGATTATCTGTTTTCGAATAATCCTTCACCTTTCATAATTAAGCCAGCAATAGCCTACATTTTACTGGGTTTCGAAGTATCTTTAATTTTATGGGGAATATTTTTAACTATCACCGGCATTTATACAGTTTCAAAAAATATTCTTTACTCGATTCTTGCCGGAATATTATTCACAGTGTATTTATTCAGTTATTTTTTCATTTTATCAAAACTATTTTTCACCTGAATACCTGATTATGGAACAATATATTACAGATCTGGAAAAGAAATTATTTCTTCAAACATATAACCGGATTCCAATTGAAATATCCCATGGAAGCGGGGTTCACTTATTCGATAAAGAGGGACACAGGTATCTTGATTTTTTTGCAGGTCTTGCCGTAAATGCACTCGGTTATGCTCACCCTAAAATTATTCAGGCAGTATGTAATCAAATACAAAAGTTTGCACATTTATCGAATAATTACATAACTGACATACAACTTGAATTTACTGAACTACTGCTAAAATATTCTAACATGTTTAAGGCTTTTCTTACAAACAGCGGCACTGAGTCAGTTGAAGGTGCTATTAAAGTTATACGAAAGCATTACGGTCCCGTAAAAAAAATATATTCCTTAACAGGATCATTTCACGGCAGAACTTACGGAGCAGTTACTCTTACAGGGAAAGAAAAATATACTAAAGGTTTTGAACCACTGCTGCCGGGGGTTGAACATATTAAGTTTAATGATGTTGAGGATTTACAACGTAAGGCTGATAAAAATACTGCTGCAGTTTTTGTGGAGTTGATACAGGGGGAGGGAGGCATAAATGTTCTTTCGGAAGATTTTATTAATGAGCTGTTAAAACTCAGAGATGAATACGGCTTTGCTATTGTATCCGATGAAATACAAAGCGGAGTCGGCAGAACAGGTAAACCATTTGCTTGTAATCTCTATGATTTTGAGCCTGATATTATGTTGTGTGCCAAAGCCATCGGCGGGGGACTCCCGCTAGGAGCCATCCTTGTGTCATCCAAATTTGAAAATGTATTTACTCCCGGAATACATGGAACTACATTCGGAGGAAATCCTGTTTGCTGTGCTGCCGGTAAGGTTGTACTCGAAGAAGTATTTGAAAATGGACTGATGGAAAAGGTTGAAGAACTGGGAAATTATTTATCAGGTCAGCTCAATGAATTAAAAGCTATGTTCCCGAACGATATAAAGGAAGTGAGGGGAAAAGGATTTATCCAGGGAGTTGAAATGAACTACGCTTGCGGTGATATTGTAAAAATGATGAGGGACAGAATGGTACTGACCAATTGTACCAATAATAACGTACTTCGGTTACTTCCTCCTTTAATCGCGACAAAAAATGATATAGATTTTTTCCTGTATAATTTCCATGAAGTATTAAAACATAAATAATATGCGAACTGATGTACTGATTCTAGGAAGCGGAATTGCGGGACTCTTTGCAGCTCTGAAGATTTCTGAATATGCCGATGTTATAATAGCTACCAAAAAAAACAAATCTGAATCCAATACTAATTATGCCCAGGGGGGTATAGCCAGTGTAATGGATATGAATGATTCTTTTGAAAAGCATATTGAAGATACATTAGTGGCCGGTGCCGGTCTGTGCAACAGAAGTATTGTTGAGATTACCGTAACTGAAGGACCCGACAGGATTTATGATCTCGTGGAAATTGGTACGAGGTTTACAAAGAAACATGGAAAATTTGATCTGGCAAAAGAAGGCGGTCATTCAATGGCAAGAATCCTTCATGCGAAGGACCTAACAGGTAAGGAGATTGAAAGAGCCTTAATAGACGCTGTGAACGAAAGAAAAAATATAAGGGTGTTCGAAAATGCTGTCGCTATCGATTTAATAACAGAACATAACGTTCTTCAGCTGAAAAATAAAACTCTGAGCAACAGAAACTGCTGGGGGGCATATATTCTTAACGGTGAAACAAATAAAGTATTTAAAGTATCTTCTAAAGCAACCCTTATTGCTACCGGAGGTCTGGGTCAGGTTTACCTTCATACTACAAATCCCCGCATAGCCACAGGCGATGGTTTTGCAATGGCATACCGAGCAGGTGCAAAGCTAGGTGATATGGAATTTATTCAATTTCATCCGACATCTCTCTATCGGCAGGAAGTCAGGAAAGGAAAAGATGAACCCTCTTTTTTAATCTCTGAGGCAGTGAGAGGTTTTGGGGCAAAGTTAAGATTAAAATCCGGTGAAACATTTATGGAGAACTACGACCAGAGAAAAGAGCTTGCTCCAAGAGATATCGTTGCCCGTGCAATCGATAATGAATTAAAGAAAAGCGGCGAAGATTTCGTTTATCTTGATATAACTCATAAAAAAGCAGACGAAATAATAGAACATTTCCCGCATATTTATAAAACCTGTCTTGAGTATGGAATTGATATAACTAAGGATTTTATTCCTGTTGTGCCTGCAGCTCATTACGCTTGCGGGGGTATAGCAGTAGATGAATTCTCGCGAAGTTCATTGAATGGTTTATACGCTTGTGGAGAGGTTTCGATGACCGGACTTCATGGGGCAAACAGATTAGCAAGCAATTCTTTGCTTGAAGCTGTTGTATTTGCGTACCGTGCGTCGATGAATATAAAAGAATTCATTCATAATTATGATGGGGTTATTCCGGATATTCCTGATTGGGATGATGCGGGTACTCTGTCGACAGATGAAAAAATTCTCATCACACATTCTGTCAGAGAAACAAAAGAAATTATGTGGAATTATGTCGGTATTGTACGATCTGATCTAAGATTGGAAAGGGCAAGTAAGAGAATGCATACACTTTTTGAAGAAACTGAAGCATTTTATAAAAAGACCAAAGTATTTGAAGAAATACTTGAAGCCAGGAATCTAATAGCGTGCTCCTACATAATTATTAAATCAGCTAAGATCAGAAAGGAAAGCAGGGGATTGCATTACACTCTGAATTACCCGGAGCCTGATAATTCGAAAATACCTTCACATACTATTATTCAGAATCGTCACTTATAAGGGAAATTAAATATTTATAAAATGCCCTGTAATCCGTTAGTACTAAATATTACTTCATCTATTATTAATAATTTCATAATATACAATAACTTATAACTTCCACTTAATATTAAATCTTCTCTTTCTTTTGCAACCTGTGGAGAGAGCATTAAAATGTTTTCGGGAGTTAAATTGGAAAGTTTGTAATAATGATCCTGAACATTCTGGTAATTTTAAAAAGTAACTTCAACTATTTTCGTTATACGAATTCAAACTTTTTTAATGCA
>Ga0153915_10006077_pt1 | contig 11287 bp, 11 predicted proteins | sample Opewatmetagenome_2_FD_107003 | JGI IMG/M metagenome (GOLD analysis project Ga0153915, IMG submission 107003) | Freshwater wetland microbial communities from Ohio, USA - Open water 3 Core 3 Depth 3 metaG | ecosystem: Environmental > Aquatic > Freshwater > Wetlands | place: USA: Ohio, Lake Erie...
GTGGTGATGCTGGCGGCGGTGATGGGCCTGCAGTACGGCATCGCCGCGAACCGCAACAGCGGCCTCGGCGTGGCGCTGCTGCTCCTCATGACGGGCCTGCTCGGCTGGTGGCTCGGGCCGATCCTCAACTTCGCGCTGGCGATGAAGAACGGCATGCAGCTCGTCGGCTACGCCGCGGTCGGCACGGGCGTGATCTTCTTCGCCATGGGGGCGATCGCCACGACGACCAAGCGCGACTTCGGCTTCATGGGTAAGTTCCTGCTGGTCGGCATGCTGGCGCTGCTCGTCGCGATGGTCGCCAACATGTTCCTGCAGATCCCGGCGCTCGCGCTGACGGTCTCGACGCTCGTGATCGTGGTGTTTTCGCTCTTCCTCCTGTACGACCTCAACCGGATCGTGCGCGGCGGCGAGACCAACTACGTGATCGCCACGACGGGCGTCTACCTGAGCCTGATCAACATCTTCGCGAACCTGCTCTACCTGCTGACCGCGCTTTCCGGCGATCGCAAGTAAGGCGAGGCCGCTCGCGAGAAGAGGCGCCTGCGGGCGCCTTTTTTATTGCCCGCGCTCGAAGAGGGCGAGGCTCTCGACGTGGGCCGTGTGCGGGAACATGTTGACCACGCCCGCCGCGGCCAGCCGGAATCCCTTCGTGTGGACGAGCACGCCCGAGTCGCGCGCGAGCGTCGCCGTGTCGCACGACACGTAGACGATTCGCCCGGGCGCACCCTGCTCCGGCAGCGACTTCACCAGCTCGATCGCGCCCTGCCGCGGCGGGTCGAGCAGCAGCTTCGCGAATGATCCGAACGCGGCGATGTCTTCCTTGAACAGGTCCCGGGCTTCGAACTGCGCGACCAGCCCGTTCGCCGCGGCGTTGGCGCGGGCGCGCTCGACGAGCTCGCGGCTGCCCTCGAAGCCGATCACCTCGGCGCCGCGCCGGGCGATGGGCAGCGAGAAATTGCCCAGGCCGCAGAAAAGATCGGCGATGCGCTCGCCCGGCTTCGGGTCGAGGAGCTCGAGCGCCCGGCCGACGAGCGCCCGGTTGCCCGCCGCGTTCACCTGTGTGAAGTCGGTCGGGAGGAAATGCAGCCGCACGGCGAACTCCGGGAGCTCGTAGTAGAGCTCGCCCGCCGCGGGCTCGAGGGGATGCGCGCTGTCCGGCCCGCCTGGCTGCAGCCAGGCGTGGATGTCGTGCCGGCGGGCGAATTCGCGCAGCCGTTCCTCGTCGGCCGCCTCGAGGGGAAGCAGGTGACGAAAAACGAGCGCGGTGGCGTTGTCGCCGACCGCGACCTCGATCTGCGGCAGGCGCTCGCGTACCGACAGGCTTTCCACGAGCTCCCTGAGGGGCAGGATGAGCCGGGAAACCTGCGGCGGCAGCACCGGGCATTCGCGCAGGTCGGCGACATACGTCGAGCGCCGCTCGCGAAAGCCGACCAGCACGCCGCCCTTCTTCGGCACGCGGCGCACCGAGAGCCGGGCGCGACGGCGGTAGCCCCATTCCTCGCCCGCCACGCTCGGCAGCCAGCGCTCCGGGCTCGCTTTTCCGATGCGCGCCAGGTTCTGCTCGAGCGAGTCCCGCTTCGCCGCGAGCTGCGCGCCGGCGCTGGCATGCTGCAGCACGCAGCCGCCGCAAACGCCGAAATGCGGGCAGCGCGGCTCGCGGCGCTCGGGCGAGCGGCTCTCGAGGGATACCGCCTTGCCGATCTCGAATTTCGCCTTGCGCTCGAAGATGCGCACGACCGCGCGCTCGCCCGGCAGGGCGCCCTCGACGAACACCACCTTGCCTTCGGGCAGGCGCGCGACGCCGCGCCCCTCGGCGTCGAGCCGCTCGATCTCGAGGATCAGGTCTTCCAGAGGCCCAGGAACTCCCGCCAGTGCGGGGCGGACTGCCGCTCCAGGTAGCTGCGCACGAGGGCGCATTCCTTCGCGTACTGCTCGGCGCTGAAGGTGCAGCGCATCAGCTGGTAGCGCAGGAACAGGAGGTAGGTGTTGACGCAATCGGCCTCGCAGTAGTCGCGGATCGAGGCGAGCGCCCCCTGGCGGTAGGTCTCCCACACGGCGCCGCCGCCGACGCCGAGCTTGCCGGGAAAGCCGGCGAGCCGCGCCACCTCGTCGAGCGGCGAGCCGCGCCCGCCATAGATGGCGAGGACGTCCATCAGGTCGACGTGCCGGTCGTGGAAGCGGTTGATGTAGTTCGACCAGCGGAAGTCCTTGTTGTCGTTGCCCGTGTCCCAGAAGCACGCCGCGGTGACCGAATGGATGAGGCCGCGCGCTGCCAGCACCGGCAGGTCGAAGTTGCGCCCGTTCCAGGAGACGATCTGCGGCACGTAGCGGTTGATGCCGTCGAAGAAGCGCTGGATCGCCTGCGGCTCGGTGGCCTCCGGCTCGCCGATCGAGAACACGCGCAGCCCGTCGTCGTTGCGCAGCACGCAGGAGATCACCACCACGCGCTGCAGGTGCGGCGGCAGGAAATCGCTGCCCGTCTGCACGCGCCGCTTCTGGAAGGCGATCTCCGCGACCTCGGCATCGGCAAGGTCCTCGGGCAGGCCGTGCAGCCGGCGGATGCCGGGACAGTCCGGAACCGTCTCGATGTCGAAGGCGAGGATGGGCGTCATGAGAAAGGGGTCAGAGCAATTTTCCGGTAACTACTGCCGTACCGTTTTGTAACAGGAAAATTGCTCTGACCCCTTTTTAGTCGGGGAAGACCCCGGTGCTCAGGTAGCGATCGCCGCGGTCGCAGACGATGGTCACGATGACGGCATTCCTGACCTTCTGCGATACGCGCAGCGCGACGCACATGGCGCCGCCCGAGGAAATGCCGGCGAAGATGCCCTCCTCGCGCGCCATGCGCCGCGCCATCTCCTCGGCGTCGGCCTGGCTGACCGGCTCGATGCGGTCGACGCGCTTCGGGTCGTAGATCTTCGGCAGGTACGCCTGCGGCCACTTGCGGATGCCGGGGATCTGCGAGCCTTCCTCGGGCTCGCAGCCGATCACCTGGATCTTCGGGTTCTTCTCCTTGAGGAAGCGCGAGCAGCCCATGATGGTGCCGGTGGTGCCCATGCTCGAGACGAAATGCGTGATCTTGCCCTTCGTGTCGCGCCAGATCTCCGGGCCGGTGGTCTCGTAGTGCGCGAGCGGGTTGTCCGGGTTGGCGAACTGGTCGAGCATCGTGCCCTTGCCCTCGGCGACCATCTTTTCCGCGAGGTCGCGCGCGCCCTCCATGCCGCCCTTCCGGGGGGTGAGGATGATCTCGGCGCCGAAGGCGCGCATCGTCTGGCGCCGCTCCACCGAGAGGTGCTCGGGCATGATCAGCACCATGCGGTAGCCGCGTGTCGCCGCCGCCATGGCGAGCGCGATGCCCGTGTTCCCGGAGGTCGGCTCGATCAGCGTGTCGCCGGGCTTGATGCGCCCGCGCTTCTCGGCGTGGCGGATCATGGAGATCGCCGGCCGGTCCTTGACCGAGCCGGCCGGGTTGTTGCCTTCCAGCTTCGCGAGAATGACGTTCTTGCTCCTGGCGCCGGGCAGGCGCTGCAGCCGCACCAGCGGCGTCTCGCCGATGAAGTCCTCGATCGTCCGGTTCACTTTTGCTGCAGCTCCTTCACGTAGGCCGCCACGCCCTTCTCGATGTCCAGGAACTCCCCGGGATAGCCCGCGGCGCGCAGCTTGGAGAGGTCCGCCTCGGTGAAGCTCTGGTACTTGCCTTCGAGCTGCGGCGGAAAGGGCACGTACTCGATCAGCCCCCGGGCGAGCGCGTCGTGCAGCGTCGCCTGCGTGCCGTGCACCGCGTTGATCACCGCGACGGCGAGCCGGTTGAAGGTCTGCGCCCGGCCGGTGCCGCAGTTGAAGATGCCCGACACGCCGCGCCGCTCGAGGAACCACAGGTTGACGGCGACGCAGTCGTCGACGTGGATGAAATCGCGCCGCTGCTCGCCGTCGCGGTAGCCGTGCGAGCCGACGAAGAGCTTCACCTTGCCCTCGGCGAGCAGCTGCCGGTAGGCGTGCCAGGCGACCGAGGCCATGCGGCCCTTGTGCGCCTCGTTCGGCCCGTAGACGTTGAAGTAGCGCAGCCCGACGACCTGCGCGCGCGCCTCCCGCAGCATGCCGCGCACCACCTGGTCGAAGAGGAATTTCGAATAGCCGTAGACGTTGAGCGGCCGCTCGCAGGCGCGCTCCTCCCGGTAGTCGGGCCCGGCGCCGTACACCGACGCCGAGGACGCGTAGAGGAGCGGGATCTCCTCTTCCTGGCACCATTCGAGCAGGCGCCGCGAGTACGCGTAGTTGTTCTCCATCATGTAGCGCCCGTCGGACTCCATCGTGTCCGAGCAGGCGCCCTGGTGCAGGATGGCCTCGACGGCGCCTTCCCATTTGTCGAGATCGGCGAGCAGCTCCGCCTGGTCGACGTAGTCGGCGATCTCGTAGCGGGCGAGGTTCCTGAACTTCTCGCCCTGCGCGAGGTTGTCGACGGCGATGATCTCGGTGATGCCGCGCCGGTTCAGGCCCTCGATCAGCTTGGAGCCGATGAAACCCGCTGCGCCCGTGACGATGTAGTACATCATCGTTTCCCAAAAATCTCTTCGTACGAAGCGACCGCCGTGCCGAGCTTGCCGACCACGATGCCGGCGGCCCGGTTCGCCGTGCGCACCGCCGTCTCGAGGTTGGCGCCGGCGGCGAGCATGACGGCGAGGGCGGCGATCACCGTATCGCCCGCGCCGGTGACGTCGAACACCTCGCGCGCCTCGGTCTTGATGTGGATTTTGCGGCCGCCGCGGAAAAGCGTCATCCCTTCCGCCCCGCGCGTCACGAGCAGCGCCTCCAGCTTGAGCTCGCGCCGCAGGCTTTCGGCGCGCCGCTCGAGGTCCTTCTCGTCCGCCCAGGCCCCGGCCACCTCGCGGAACTCCTGGCGGTTCGGTGTGATGACGCTCGCCCCGCGGTAGCGCGAATAGTCGTCGCCCTTCGGATCCACGAGCACCCGTTTCCCCGCCTTGCGCGCGAGCGCGATCATCTGCGCGATGTGCGCCATGCCGCCTTTGCCGTAGTCGGAGAGCACCACGACGTCGCAATCGGCGAGTGCGTTCCTGTAGTCCGCGAGCTTCGAGGCGAGCACCTCGCGCGACGGCGCACGCTCGAAGTCCAGGCGCAGCAGCTGCTGCTGGCGGCCGATGACGCGCAGCTTTTCCGTGGTGCGGATCGAGCGGTCGCGGTGCAGCTTGGCCTGGACTTTCACGCCCCTGAGCAACCGCTCGAGCGTACGCCCAGATTCGTCCGCGCCGACCACGGACAGGAGCGTGGTCTGCGCGCCGATCGCGGCGCAGTTGTGCGCCACGTTCGCCGCGCCGCCGAGCCGCAGCTCCTCCTTCTTCTCGTTCACCAGCACCACCGGCACCGGCGCCTCGGGCGAGATGCGCGACACCTCGCCGTACCAGTAGCGGTCGAGCATCACGTCGCCGACCACGAGCACGCGCGCCCGGGAGAGGTCGGGGCGCTTCACTCAGGCTTCCTGCCGATCGGGTAATACTCCAGGCCCTCCGCCTTGAGGGCGGCCGGATCGTAGAGGTTGCGGCCGTCGAACACGGCCGGCGTCTTCAGCGTTTTCCTGAGGGCGCGGAAATCCGGGCTGCGGAACTCCTGCCACTCGGTGACGATGGCGAGCACGTCCGCCCCTTCGAGCGCCGCCTCGGCCGTGTCGACGATCTCGACGCTCTTCCGGCCGGCGAACAGCTTTCGCGCTTCGGCACGCGCGGCAGGATCGTAGGCGCGCACCCGGGCGCCCGCTCTGGCCAGGTCATCGATCAGCGCGACGCTCGGCGCCTCGCGCATGTCGTCGGTATTGGCCTTGAACGCCAAGCCCCAAACCGCGACGCATTTGCCTTTGATGTTTTCGGAAAATCTCTGCTTGATCTTCTCGGCGAGGACGTGCTTCTGCGCCTGGTTCACCGCCTCGACGGCGGCCAGCAGCTTGAGCGGACGCCCGGCCTCGTCGGCGCTGCGCTGCAGCGCCTTCACGTCCTTGGGGAAGCAGGAGCCGCCGTAGCCGACGCCGGCGTAGAGGAACTGGTAGCCGATGCGCGGGTCGGAGCCGATGCCGCGGCGCACCTCCTCGATGTCGGCGCCGATCGCCTCGGCCAGGTTGGCGAGCTCGTTCATGAACGAGATGCGCGCCGCGAGCATCGAGTTCGCCGCGTACTTCGTCAGCTCGGCGGAGCGCACGCCCATCACGATGATGCGCTCGCGGTTGCGCTGGAACGGCGCGTAGAGCTGGCGCAGCATGGCGATGGCGCGCGGATCCTCGGAGCCGATGACGATGCGGTCGGGGCGCATGAAGTCCTCGACCGCGGCGCCTTCCTTGAGGAACTCGGGGTTCGACACCACGGTGAAATCGTTGCCGCGGCCGCGCTTCTTGTGCTCCTCGATGATCGCGTGCTTCACCTGGTCCGCGGTGCCCACCGGCACCGTCGACTTCGTCACCACCACCTTGTAGCCGTCCATGTGGCGGCCGATGGCGCGCGCCGCGGCCACGACGTGCTGCATGTCCGCCGAGCCGTCTTCCGAGGGCGGCGTGCCCACGGCGATGATCTGGATCTCGGCGTGCGCGACGCTCGCCGGCACGTCGGTCGAGAAGCGCAGCCGCCCGGCCTCGCGGTTGCGCGTGACGATCGGCTCGAGTCCCGGCTCGAAGATCGGGATGCCGCCTTCGTTGAGCGTCCGGATCTTGCGCTCGTCGAGGTCGAGGCAGAACACGTGATTGCCGGCGTCGGCGAGGCAGGCGCCGGTGACCAGGCCGACGTAGCCCGTTCCTATGACCGTGACATTCATGGCGTGAGATCAAACTCCTCGGTGCGCCGCGGCGGATAGGTCTCCCAGCCGCCGCAGGCGGGGCAGCGCCAGTGGAACTGGCGCGCCTTGAAGCCGCAGGTTTCGCAGCGGTAGCGCGCTAGGCGCTGCGTATGGCCGTGGACCAGGTTGCGCATGAGCTCCAGATCGCGCCGGCGATCGGGAGAGCCGGCGGCGATGATCTGCGCTTCCAGCAGCCGGTCGAGGCCGAGCAGCGTCGGATTGCGGCGCAGCTCGTCGCGCACCAGGCGGTAGGCCTCCTCGTGGCCCTTCGCCTCGAGCGTGTGCTGGAACACCGCGTCGAGCAGGTCGAGCGACGGATAGCGCTCGAGGTAGCCGGCGAGCAGGCGCAGCCCCTCCTCGGCGCGCCCGGCCTGCTGGTGCGCCAGGTAGAGGCGCTGCGCGGCAAGCGCCAGGTAGGCCGGGTTCTGCGACTCGATGCGCTTCCAGTGCTCGATGGCGCGATCGAGGTTTCCGGCATCTCTTTCCAGGTCGCCGAGCTGCAGGCTGGCGCGCACGCATTTGCGGTTCTCGTCGAGCGCCTGCTCGAGATGGCGGCGCGCCGCATCGGGCTTCGAGCTCGCGGCCTCCGCCGCCGCCAGCTCGCAGAAGTATTGCGCGAGCGAGCGCGGGTCGGACTCGACCTGGCGGGTCATCTCGAGCGCCCGGTGCCATTCCTTCTCCTGCTCGTAGATCTCGAGCAGGTGGCGCCGTGCCGCCACGGCGAGCGGGCTCTTCTCGAGGCGCGTGAAGATCTCCTCGGCGCGGTCGAGGATGCCGGCCTTGAGGTAGTCCTGGCCGAGCTCGGCGAGCGCCACCCCCTTCTGCTCCTCCGCGAGACCGGCGCGCTCGAGCAGGTTCTGGTGCATGCGGATGGCGCGGTCGTACTCGCCGCGCCGGCGGAACAGGCTGCCGAGCGCGAAGTGCAGCTCGATCGTCTCCGGGTCGACCTTCACCACCTCGATGAACGCCTCGATCGCCTTGTCGGGCTGCTCGTTCAGCAGGAAGTTGAGGCCCTTGAAGTACGAGCGCGGCAGCGCGCGCGACTCGTGCATGATCTGCCGGATGTCGATGCGCGCCGCGAGCCAGCCGAACGCGAAGAACAGCGGAAAGCCGAGCAGCCACCAGTACTGGAACTCGGGCACTCAGGCCTTCGCGCGGAACTCGGCGTCGGCGGATCCCGCCGGCGCCTCGGGCGGCAGCCGCTTGCGCAGCGCCGCGATGCGCCGCCGCTGGCGCAGCAGCGTGCCGAGCAGGGCGAGGATGCCGAACAGCGCGCCGGCGACGAAGAAGGCGAACAGCGCCACGACCAGCGGCGTCTCGAGCGCCAGGTCGAAGTAGAAGCGCAGCGTCACCGGCTCGGCGTTCTTGGCGGCGAACGCCACCAGCAGGAGGAAAACGAGGAGCCGGATCGCCCAGGAGACGACTCGCACCGGCGCGCCTTACCGAGAGTGGCGCACGGGTGCGCCTACCTTGCGGGCTGGGAAGCCGGCTCCGGCGCGGCGGGCGCGGCCTCCGGCTCGCCGCCGTCGACGCGCTCGCGCAGCTCCTTGCCCGCCTTGAAGTGGGGCACGTACTTCTCCGGCACGTGCACCCGTTCGCCGGACTTCGGGTTGCGCCCGGTGCGCGGCGGCCGGTAGTTGAGGCCGAAGCTGCCGAAGCCGCGGATCTCGATGCGGTGGCCGCTGAGCAGGCTCTGCGTCATCGCATCGAGGATCATCTTCACCGCGTACTCGGCGTCCTTGGCCACCAGCTGCGGGTAGCGCTGGGCGAGGCGCGCGATCAGTTCGGACTTGGTCATGGCGACCGTTCCCTCCCCTTGGCCTTGGCAGCGCCGCCTTATTGCTGCGGAGTGTTGCCCTTGTCGAGCTTCGCGCGGAGCAGCGCGCCGAGGTTGGTCGCCCCGGCGCTCGCCGCGGCGTTCTCGGTGCGCAGCTGCTTCATCGCCTCGGTCTCTTCCGACAGGTCCTTCGCCTTCACGGACAGGTTGATCGAGCGGTTCTTGCGGTCGACGTTGATGATCATCGCCTGCACCTTGTCGCCCTCCTTGAGGTGCGTGCGCAGATCGTCCACGCGGTCGCGCGAGAACTCGGAGGCGCGCAGGTAGCCCTCGACGCCGCCGATGTCCACCACCGCGCCCTTGGCGTCGACCGACTTCACCGTGCCCGCGACCACGCTGTTCTTGTCGTGATTGGCGATGAAGTTGGTGAACGGGTCGCCCTCGAGCTGCTTGATGCCGAGCGAAATGCGCTCGCGCTCGACGTCGATGGAGAGCACCACCGCTTCCACCTCGTCGCCCTTCTTGAAGTTCTTGACCGCTTCCTCGCCGGCGCTCGACCACGAGAGGTCGGAGAGGTGCACCAGCCCGTCGATGCCGCCGGGCAGGCCGACGAACACGCCGAAGTCGGTGATCGACTTGATGCTGCCCTTGACCTTGTCGCCCTTCTTGTACTCGCGGGCGAAGTCTTCCCAGGGGTTCGGCATGCACTGCTTCATGCCGAGCGAGATGCGCCGGCGCTCCTCGTCGATCTCGAGGATCATCACCTCGACCTCGTCGCCGACCTGCACCACCTTGGACGGGTGGACGTTCTTGTTGGTCCAGTCCATCTCCGAGACGTGCACCAGGCCTTCGATGCCGGACTCGACTTCCACGAACGCGCCGTAGTCGGTCAGGTTGGTCACTTTGCCAAATAACCTCGTGCCCTGGGGATACCGGCGGGCAATGCCGACCCACGGATCTTCGCCGAGCTTCTTCAGGCCGAGCGAGACGCGGTTCTTCTCGGCGTCGAACTTGAGGACCTTGGCGGTCACTTCGTCGCCGACGTTCAGCACCTCGGACGGATGCTTGACGCGCCGCCAGGCGAGGTCGGTGATGTGCAGCAGGCCGTCGATGCCGCCGAGATCCACGAACGCGCCGTAGTCGGTGATGTTCTTGACGATGCCCTTGACGGTGGCGCCCTCCTGCAGCGAGGCGAGGAGCTGCTCGCGCTCGGCGCCCGCCGTTTCTTCCAGCACGGCGCGGCGCGACACGACCACGTTGTTGCGCTTGCGGTCGAGCTTGATGACCTTGAAGTCCATCTCCTTGCCCTCGTAGGGCGTGGTGTCCTTCACCGGCCGCAGGTCGACGAGCGAGCCCGGCAGGAAGGCGCGGATGCCCTTGGTCATCACGGTCAGGCCGCCCTTCACCTTGCCGGTGATCACGCCCTTGACCTTCTCGCCGCTCTCGAGCGACTTCTCGAGCTCGAGCCAGGCGGCCATGCGCTTCGCCTTGTCGCGCGACAGGCGCGTCGCCCCGAAGCCGTCCTCGAGCGCCTCGATCGAGACGGAAACGAAGTCGCCGGGCTTCACGTCCACCTGCCCGGCGTCGTTACGGAATTCGTCGGCCGGAATCACGCTCTCCGACTTGAGCCCCGCGTTCACGACCACGAAGTTGTCGTCGACGCTCAGCACCTCGGCGGTGATGACCTCGCCGACGCGCATCTCCTTGCGGTTCAGGCTCTCTTCGAAAAGCGCCGCAAAGGATTCGCCGGCGGGTTGCGGTTGCGTCTTGCTGGTTGCGGGGGAAAGGCTGGCCATGTAGTAAAGAAAAACCTTTTCAAGCCGCGGGGTTACGCCCGCGGGTCAAGTTGAAAATCGGGCGCGGCTGCTAGCCTCGCCCACCCAATACCTTCTCCCGGTAGAGCTTCAGGATCTGGCTAGCGACCTCGTCAATCGAAAGCGCAGAAGAATCGAGCACTTGCGAATCGGGTGCCGGAACCAGAGGAGCGACGGCGCGTTTCATGTCGCGCTCGTCCCGTTCCTGAAGATCACGGGAAAGGGCGCGCAGATTAGCATCGATTCCTTTTTCTTTCAACTGCTTATATCGGCGTTCGGCGCGCACTTCGGGGCGCGCTGTCAAGAAGATCTTCAGGGGCGCATCCGGGAAGACCACGGTCCCCATATCCCGGCCATCGGCCACGAGTCCGGGCGCGCGCCGGAACGCCCGCTGCCGGGTGAGGAGGGCATGGCGTACGGCCGGAATCCGGGCGATTTCCGAGGCCCGGATGCCGCAGGTCTCGCTCCTCACCTTGTCGGTCACGTCCTCGTCGTCCAGCAGGATTTCCCCGTCCCGGAAGAGCACGTCCATGCCGGCCGCCAGGCCGGCCAGCCGGGCCTCGTCCACGGTGTCCTCGCGCAGCGAAATCAGCGCGAGCACCCGGTAGAGCGCCCCGCTTTCGAGGTAATGGAACCCCAGCCGGCGAGCGACGATGTTCGCGATGGTGCCCTTGCCCGAGGCCGAAGGCCCGTCGATGGCGATCACCGGGACGCTCATGGCTTCATGCCGTGATCGAGGCGAAGGCCTGGAAATAGCCCGGGAAAGTCTTCGCCACGCATTGCGGGTCGTCGATCACGACCGGCACCCCGGCCAGGGCGACGAGCGAAAAGCTCATCGCCATCCGGTGGTCGTCGTAAGTGTCGA
>Ga0153915_10006078_pt1 | contig 11287 bp, 15 predicted proteins | sample Opewatmetagenome_2_FD_107003 | JGI IMG/M metagenome (GOLD analysis project Ga0153915, IMG submission 107003) | Freshwater wetland microbial communities from Ohio, USA - Open water 3 Core 3 Depth 3 metaG | ecosystem: Environmental > Aquatic > Freshwater > Wetlands | place: USA: Ohio, Lake Erie...
ATGGGCGGGCTCCAGTGCGCCCAACGAGACAGAAGGTAGAGCAGCAGGACGCCCACGAAGAAAGAGGGCACACCCAACCAGAAGATGGCAAAGAAGCGCAGTACATAGTCCAGCCAGGTGTCCTGTCGCACGGCCGACAGAATGCCGACGGGCACCGCCACCACCACAGCGATGAGGATCTCCAGGATGGCGAGTTCCACGGACACATCCAGGCGGCTCTCGAGCTCATTTATTACCGGCTGCTTGGTGGCAAAAGAGTTACCCAGGTCACCACGGAAGAAATCACGAACGAAATCGCCGTACTGCTCCGGCAGTGGCCTATCCAACCCCAGGTCGTGGCGTACCAGGGCAGTGGCCTCAGCTGTAGAGTGGACGTCGGTGACCTGGCCGGCCGCCTGCCGCACGGCGAAATCGCCGGGCGTAGCTCTGAGGCCGATGAAAACGCCGGTGATGACCAGGAAAATTACGACGACGTTAAGAAAGGCACGGCGGATAATGTATTGCTGCACGGCCCCCGCCTTCCAGCCGCCGCGGATGACTAGAGATAATTACGGATAAGACCGGGCAGCATGTAAGTTAACACCCGCCCGCCCGCGTGTCAACGCGCGTGGGAAGGCGCGCCTAGTTGACAATAATCGCCCCCAGGCTTGACAGCGTATAGAGACATGCGCTAGGATGTTATTGAAGTCACAATCGCCTGGCGCCGAATCCGCAGAGGCGGAACGGGGGACTAAGCTCCGGGGGTGAATCTCCCTGCCCGGCCAGCGGGGAGTAGGGTTAGCCTTTCAACCCGAACCCGTCAACTAACCTCGCAGGCGCACGAAAGGCCTTGCCGGTGGTTGCTGGCACTGGGCCTTTTTTGTTTCGCCCGAGGGTGCCTGCCCAGAGCAAGTGTGGCCTCCTGGGGCGACCCGGTCAATAGGAGGGGGAGAAGAATAGCTATGCAGGCGGCTCCGCCCAGGGTTTGCCCACGCTGCCGCGGCTCCATGATCCTTGAGGAGGACTGGTACGGATCGTACAGTTCTTGTCTCTCCTGCGGCTACGTCTACGAATTCGGCGCCATCGCCGAGGACCTGCAGAGCGAGGAAGGATCCGAGCCTCACCGCCAGAGGCGGCGGCAGCCATCTCACGGCAAGCTCCGACTGTAAGAGCAGCGTGCCGTTGACGGAAGGCGCCCGTTCGGGCGCTTTCCTTTTTCCCTGCCTTCACGCCCTTCACGCAAGTTGCACGATTTTCGCCCGCCCTTGCCCTTCCGCTGTGTGATCCTCGGAGCAATATCGCCGTTCTAAGGGGTGGATGCGCCGCCTCCCGCCGCTCATCGGCGCTTTGGATTGGATCAGGGAGGTAAGGACCCCATGCAAACGAAGACGCGCGCTCCCGTCTACGAAGGAGCTCGACCGCGGGCGGCCGCCGGCACTGTGGTCTTCGTGGGCCACGCGCGGCTCCCCCAAAGCTTGGCCCCAAGAGACTCCTCGGCGGTGATCTCCGTGGAGCTCGAGACCGACATCGCCAGTGGTACCGTCGTGGCTGCTTCCGTGCGCGGAGTACTGCCGGCGGGCACCCGCCTGATGGAAGACGTGCTGGCCGGGCGCAACATCAACGACGGGCCCCAGGGCCCGACGGAGGAGCTCCGCCGTCGCTACGTCTGTCCTTCCCACAAGGCAATGTGCACGGCCCTGGCCAATGCTTACGACGCCTACCAGCGCTACCGCCAAATGGGCACGATTTCCTCCTAAGCTATCCCCCGTTCGACCTTTTTTTCACCATCCGTCTGCCTATCAGCCCTTGCCCGCCACAATGTCGGGCGCTATGCTGATAGTGAAGGTTTTCGCTGGTAGGGGGCGACCCATGGAATACCTTGGCACACCGCCGAACGTTAGAGACGAAGCGGCAGCCATTCTGGGGGGGAGCGAGGACCGCTATTCGAAGCTCCAGCTCTACTTCCTGAAGCGGCTGAACTACCTGCTGCGCCAGCGGCAGCAACAGCGAGCTCACGGGACGGCCGCCGCCAGCCTGCGCCTTCTGGACCGGGCGATCTTCGCTACCTACCGCGACTGCGCCGCTGCCGGCGTGACCGCCGACGCCCAGAAGGTGATCCAGACCGCCGTCGCCTCCCCGTCCTCCACCGAGCGAACCCGCAAGAACTAGCGGACAGCTACGTCTGAAGCGAGGCGCCCCGGTTCCGCCGGGGCGTCTTCCTCTTTCCGAGAAGGTGACTACTGGCTCGGGCCCGGCGGCCGCTCGCCGTTGCCTCGGCGCCGCCGCATGTGCTGGCGCGCCAAGAGCACCACGCACTCCGCTAAGGCGACCTCCAAGTAGAGCGGCAGGTCCTGGACCACCGACTCGTATTCCTCATCGCTGAGGCGCAGCCGTCGCCGCCGGAGGATCTCCCTGACCTGTGGCTCGCCGACACGCCAGATCTCCCGTTTCCGCACCATCAGCCGGGTCTTGCCGCGACCGAGCGCGGCAAGACCTCTCCACCACCTTTCGTTGGGTGTGAGAGGCCACAGCGTGGAAAACGGTTAGACGCTAGTCTGAGGGATGAGCAGCGGTTGGAGGCGCCTGGGTGGCCAGACGAATCTGCCACCAGATTGGGCCCGCCGGCTGACGCTGTCCGCGGTCAGGGGAACGCTGTGCGGCTATCCATATTGTATGACGCTCGCGGACGCCGCCTGCTACGCCCTAGCGCACCGGATTCCGCAGCACGCCGATGCCGTCTATCTCCACCTCCACCAGGTCGCCCCTCTGCAGGGGCGAGGTGCCGCCCGGCGTGCCCGTGAACAAGAGGTCCCCGGCAAGCAGTGTTATCACCTGGCTGACGGAGCTCACCAGGCAGGCCACATTGTGGATGAGGCTGGCCGTGCTGGTGTGCTGCACCTCGCGACCATTGACACGGGTGCGAAGCTCAAGAGCTGCGGGGTCCAGGCCCGTGACCAGCCAGGGCCCCAGGGGCGCGAAGGTATCGCAGCCCTTGGCCCGCCACCACTGGATGTCGCCCTGTTGCCAGTCGCGGGCGCTGACGTCGTTGCCGCAGGTATAGCCCAGCACGTAGTCCAAAGCCTTCTCAGGCGGCACCCTGCGGGCCCTCCGACCGATCACCACCACCAGTTCCCCTTCGTAGTCCACCCGCTCGCTGCCTGCCGGCAGGCGGATGGCCTCCTCCGGCCCAATGATCGACGAGGGGGGCTTGAGGAAGAGCTCGGGGGTCTTCGGTTCTTCGCGAAGGTCGGGTAGCGGCGACAGCTCCACGTGGCTGCGATAATTTAGCGCGACGCCCAGCACCTTGGAAGGTCTTACCGGCGCCAGCAGCTTCGCCTGCGAGAGGGGGATCACGTCATCGCTCGCCCGCCAGCGGCCGAACGGGCTGCCGACGATGGGCCGCAACAGATCGCCCTCCACCAGAGCGTACCCCTGGCGGCGGGCGTGACGGTAGCGTGCGAACTTCATGAACTCCCTCCGGCGTTAGAACGGCAGCTCGATGTGGCGAAAGTTCTCCTTGAACCGCCCGTCCTCGTCCACCCAGCGCTGCCGCCAGCCCTTCATCCGGTCTTCGATGTTCACGAACTGGCTGCGGTGGCGAATCAAGGCCTGGAACTTCACGTCGACCACTTCGGTTATGTCAACGCTGAAGTTCGGGTCGTTGGAACTCCACAGATAGAGTTCCTTCACCCGATGGGGCTCCAGTCCTTCCTCCGCCTGTTCGGGGAAGCTGGGCCGGTTGCGGGCGATGGGGTAGACGGCGTCCAGAGCCAGCGTGCCGACGGTGCGATGATCGGGGTGGTTCAGGTACATGTTGCGGACGATGTGCACGGGCTCGTGGGTGAAGACGACCCGCGGCCGTACCCTCCGGATATGACGCACGATATCGCCCAGGAGCTCGCGCTGGTAGATGATCTCGCCGTCCTGGTAGTTCAGGAAGGAGACGTCTTTCACCCCCAGCACGTTCGCCGCCGCCCGCTGCTCCTCTTGCCGGATGGCCGCCAGGCGCTCGCGGCTCAGTTGGGGATCGTCGGTGCCCTTAGAGCCGTCGCTGCAGACCAAGTAGTGGAACTCCCAGCCGTCGCGGATCCAAAGAGCCGCCGTACCAGCGCAGCCGAACTCGGCGTCGTCCGGGTGAGCGGCGATGACCAGCACCCGCTTACCGTCTTCAACCGACCCCTGTTCCGCCAACCCCTCCTCCTTCCAGGACAGGAAGTCCTCTAGTCCGGTGCCCAAGAATCCATCACCTATGCCGATGATGTCATGGTAAGAATATGTGTACTTTCTATTCTACGGGGCGCCTGCGGGGGTTGACAACCTGGCGATCTGCTAGTATGCTTGTTCGGTAGAACACCCGTTCGGTGACATAAGGACACATTCGGCGTCTGGGCCGAAGCCCCAGGCCGACGCGTCGCCCTGCGGCACCGATGGGCAGGCTTGTCGAAGGAGGAGCGCATGACTAAAGACCTCTCGGCCAAACAGCAGAGCATCCTGCGCTTCATCCGCGCCTTCATTGAGCAGCATGACTACCCTCCCAGCATCCGCCAGATCCAGGAAAGCTGCCGGATCAGCTCCACCTCGGTGGTCGACTACAACTTGAAGGCCCTGGAGCGCCAGGGCTTCATCCGCCGCGACCGCGAGGTGTCGCGCGCCATCGAGGTCCTGGAACGTGGCGGCCGGCGGCCGCGAACCGTGGCCATTCCCATCATCGGTCGTATCGCCGCCGGTCAGCCGATCCCGGTGCCCGCGGCCGACACCTGGAACAGCGCAGACTACGACGAAATCATCGAGATCACCCGCGATATGATCGGCGGCCGCCAGAACGTCTACGGCGTCCGGGTGCAGGGCTCATCCATGATCGACGCCCTGGTGAACGACGGGGACATCGTCCTCATGGAGGCCAGCAACACGGCGGACAACGGCGATATGGTGGCCGCCTGGTTGAAGCGTGAGCAGGAAGCCACCCTCAAGCACTTCTACCGCGAGGGGGAGCGCGTCCGCCTCCAGCCGGCCAACGAGACCATGGCCCCCATCTACACCGACGCTGCCAACGTGGAGATCCAGGGGAAGGTGGTCCTGACCCTCCGCTCCCTGAGCTAGAACCGCCCCTTTCCTCAGCTCGACTGGCCGCTGGTATAATGTATATTTGGCTGTCCCGGTCCCTGGGGAGCGCTCCGTGTCCGATGCCGTCCTGCACATCGAAGGGCTTGAGGCCCACTTTTCGACCCCCGAAGGGGTGGTCAAGGCCGTCAGGGGCGTCAGCTTCGATCTGCCCCGCGGCTCCACCCTAGCCATCCTCGGCGAAAGCGGCTGCGGCAAGACCAGCCTGGCGCTGGCCATCCTCAACCTCCTCCCACACCCAGGCCGTGTCGTAGCCGGCCGCGTCTTCTTGGAGGACACCGAGATCTCGGGCCTGAAGGACGATGAGATGCGACGCCTGCGCGGCCGCGACATCGCCATGATTTTCCAGGACCCGGTGAGCGGCCTGAACCCGGTGCTGCCCATCGGCATGCAGGTGGAGGAGATCATCACCACCCACCTGGCGGTCCCCCGGCGCGAGGCCAAGCGGCGCAGCCTGGAGATGCTATCGCAGATGGGCCTGGCCGACCCGGAGCAGGTGGCCGCCAGCTACCCCTTCCACCTTTCGGGCGGCATGTGCCAGCGGGTGATGATTGCCATCGCCACCGCCCTCAACCCGAAGGTACTCATCGCCGACGAGCCGACGTCCGCCCTCGACGTCACCGTCCAGGCGGCCATCCTCCACGAGCTGGAAGAGCTGCGACGCCGCCACGGCACATCCATCCTCCTCATCACCCACGACCTGGGCGTAGTGGCCCAGATGGCGCAGCGGGTCGCGGTAATGTACGCCGGCTCCATAGTGGAGAGCGGTGACTCGTCCCAGGTCTTCCAGCGGCCACGTCACCCCTATACCTGGGGCCTCTTGTCCAGCCGGCCGCGCCTGGACCGCGACCACCACCGGCGGCCTCTACCGTCCATTCCGGGAGCCCCACCCAATCTGATGGAGCTAGGCGAGGAGTGTCCGTTCGTGTCCCGCTGCCCCAAGGCCCTCAGCCGCTGCCGCCAGGAGCCGGCGCCGCCGCTGGTCCGCGTCGCGCCGGACCACCTCGCGGCGTGCTACAACCCCGTGCGGCACGAAAATGGCGAGCCGTAGGCTGCCGCTCACATCCTCGCCAGGTCGTGGACCAGCAGCTCCAGCGCTAGATCGTCGCTGTAGCGTCCGCGCTTTACCGACTCGTCCGCCTCCAGCAGCCGCCGATAGGCCGCCTTCAACCGCGACAAGGAGTATCGGTCGGCCTGGTCCAGCACCCGCTGGAGCACAAACTCGGAGCCAATGCCCAGCCGCTGGCCAATCTCCTGGCTGGTGACGCCCCTCAGGCTCAGCTCCTTGGCCTGGATGATAAGCCGGTACTGGCGCACCACCATCGCCAGCAGATAGCCGCCATCTGCGCCCAACGACATCTGCCGGCGCAGGAGTTGCAGGGCCACCGGCGCGCGTCTCTCCACAACCGCATCTACCATGGCGAAGACGTTCACGTCGCGCGCCGCGCTGACCAGCGCCCCGACGTCGGCCCCCTCGATGCGGCGGCCCTGGGCGTAGGCGGTCAGCTTGTCCAGTTCGTTGGCCAGCACCCACAGGTGATTGCCCACCAAATCGGCCAGCAGGCGAGCGGCCGCCGGGGAGATGTCCACGCCCTGCCGCTGCGCCCGCTCCAGCACCCACTGCAAGACAGCCCCCGGCTTCAGCTCACGGAACTCGATGACCCTGGCGTGTGGTCGCAGCGCCTGTAGAAGAGGGTTCTCCGGTGAAAGCTCATCATCCAGGAGGACGAGCGCGGTAGTGGCCGGCAGCCGCTGCACGTATTCTTCCAGGCCCAGCCAGCGCTCCAGCTCGGGCCCCGGCCCCCGCCTCTGGCGGCCGCCGCCGCGCCGAGGCCGGTCGGGAGGATCGAACCGGCCGAGAAGCCCCTCGACTACGACCAGGCGGTGACCGGCGAGGAAAGGGACTGTATCACAGATGGCGGTGAGCTGCTCCAGCGTAACCTCGCGGCCGTCGAGCACGTCTGTATTACTGGAAAGCATGTTGTCGCTGTCAAGCGAGGCCTTGATACGGCCCAGTTCTTCTCGGCGGGAGAAGTCGTCGCGCCCGTGGAGCACGTAAAGCATGCCGTTGCGAGCATATACCAGGCCGCCGGCGAGCCTCAACGGAAAAAGATCCAAAATCTGCGCCGAGGAGCCTCGAAACCGTTAACATAAGCGCTTCCAATGCGTCTTACTACAAGGGAAGATATATCGGTTTGAGCGCCACCACCAACGGGAGTAGCGGGAGTGGATCACCGGAGTAACCACGAGGAATCCATGGACGAGCAGGACCTCACGGATCAGATGCTCCAATGGGCCCGCGAAAGGATGGCCACCGAGCGGGCTGCGCCAGCTCCCGCCCCGACCGGTGAAGTGGTTGCGTCGGCCGACCCGACTCTCCGCGGCCGGTCCTGCCTCATCGTCGTTGCCGCCCACGAAGGGATGACCGACTGGGGCGAAGCCCACCTCTTCGACGATCCGCAGTCGGCCGCCTCCTTCGTCGCCAGCCTCGTGGAAGGGGGCGTCGACCAGGAGCGCATTACCGTGTTCAATGGCCGGCCGATGACTATCACCGTAACCTATCGCCCCGTGGTCGAGATCAAGAAGGAGGAAGAAGAGGTAGCGAGCTAGCACCCCAGTTCCCCCATTCTCGCCGAGGTTGCTCACAGGCCCTTCCGCTGAAGGGCCTTGCGCTTTGTGGGGCGCTAGGGCGTGAGCGCGGCCTGCGCACCCAGGGCCAGGACGCCCTGGAGGTTGTCCAACGTCGGCAGGCTATTGAACTCGGGGCGCCCGGCGAAGTAACGCAGCCAGCCCTGCGTTTCTGGGTCTAGCCAGTACGCCGCATCCACCGGCACCGAAGCGCAGGTCGCCAGCGCCTCAGCGGTGGGGGTGTCGTTGCCGCCGCTCCAAACTGCCAGCGACCACCTGCCGGCCGGAGGGCATCCCACCACCTGTCCCGCCGCTGCTGTCGACGTGGGTGATGGTGTTGGCGTTGGCGAGGGCGTGGGCGAGGGCGTCGGAGTCGGCGTGGGCGTGCGGGTGGGCGTACGGGTGGGAGTGGGCGAACCTGAGAGCGAATCGTCATAGTCGCCGAAGTCCACCGTCCAGTACCAGCGGTATGTCGTCTGGGGCTCATACGCCCTGCCCGCGCCGGCCACCACAAAGCCGGGCGTGAGCATGATGGCGTTGTGCCCCGCCGAGTTGCGCCAGGCATTGAAGACACGCTCCGGCGTGTCTTGCCCTCCGGCAATGATCTCGCCCCACATGCTGTCCCAGGTATAGCCGAAGTCCGAAATGCGCTCCGCGGGGTCGCGTCCAAGGGAGTCGACATGATTCGAGGGCACGTGGTTGTGTTCGGCCATGTCCTCGCTCATCCAGCGCGCGGCGGCGCTGAGCGTGGGCGAGATCTTGAGCGTGGACAGGCCGTGCTGTGATCGGTACTCATTGATCAAGGCCAGTACAGCTGCCTCGTCCTCACTTGGCGTCTGGGCCCGCGCCTGCGGGAAGCCGATCACCAGAAGCGAAAGGAAGACCGCCGTCGCCAGCGCGGCCAGCAGGGCGAGGCGCGCCATCACCTTTCGGCGAGGGGTCATCGTCGTCATGGGCAATCGCGCCCAGGGTAGCGCCTTCGAGCCCTGCATTCAACCTCTGGAGGCGGGAGCAAGTGGGGCCTGGGGAGAGATAGACGGAGTCAGCGTTCGATGAACCGGCCTGTGACCGCCGGCGCCGCTCCCGAGTCCCTGCCCGGCGCCGGCAGGGCACGATAGAGCACGACCGGCCCCGGTATGCCCTTCATGACCGCCGGGCCCAGCTGATCGAAGGCCACGCCGGGAAGGCGGCTCCCCACCCTCTCGACGGTTGCCTCCGAGACCACGACTTCGCCCGGCCCCGCCAGCTGGACGATACGCGCCGCCACGTTCACGTCGTGGCCGACAAGATCATCGCCCCGCCGCATCTGGCGCCCCGCATGCGCGCCGATTCGGACCCACAACGGGAGGTCCGAGGCGGCAGATTGGGCATCGAACTGCTCTTGCAGCGCGATGCCGGTGGTCACGGCGTCGCAGGCATCCTCGAACCACAGCATCAGGCCGTCGCCCAGTTCCTTCACGATCCTGCCTTTGCTCCCCAACTCCTGGAGGACCAATCGCTCCTGCGTGGAAAGCAGAGCGAGCGCGTCGGCGTCGCCCCGTAGGGCCGTGAACTCCGTGAAGCCGACGATGTCGGTGAACATCACGGTGCCTTCGACGACGGGAACCGACGTGCGACGGCCGGACAGAGTCACGGGCTCTCCACTTCGATGGGCCCGGAGAACGAGACCGCGTTCAGGTCGAAGTCGGAGCCCTCCGGGCAGTCGCACTGCACACGCCCGCTCACGGACCGCAGGTGGACGGAGGGCTGGCGCCCCTGAGGGACGTTGACCTTGATGGCCCCCGATACTGTGCGCACCGCCACGTTGTCCTTCCCCGAGGCGCCAAGCTCCACTTCGCCGCTAACGGTGCATACGGACACCGGCCCCGCCGTCCGTCCGAGATGAACGGCCCCCGAAGCGCTACAGACATCCGCGGAGCCGATGGCATCGGCGTTGATGCGACCGCTGGCGGTGAGCAGACGGCAGCGGTCGCCGCAGGACGCCACGCTCAGGTCGCCCGAGACGCTGCGCAGGTCAACCCGCGCGGCGCGGTCCACGCTCACGCTCCCGCTGGTGGTGGCGACCCCCACCGAGCCGAAGGCGCCGCTGAGCGTCACGTGGCCGGAGATAGTGCCGACAGAGACGTTGGTGCCGCTGGGACAGCGCACCTCCAGACGGGCCGAGCTTCGCCGGGCATCGAGGATGAGCGTCTTCCCATCGGCCGCTGTCTTGGCCTCCAGCGTTCCGCTGGTCTCCACGGCCACGTCCCGGCGGTCTTCGGCCGTCACCTCCACGTGGCCGCGCCTGGTGACCACCCGCAGGGTGGCCCCGGCAGGGAGATCAAAGCGCATGCTCGTGCGGCCTCATTGCCCCCCGGGCGTAGGAGACGTCAATTCGATGTTGCGGAACTCCACCGGCGTGCCCGCTGTGATGCCGTGCGCAGCCGCGAACCCGCCGTTCACCTCCAGCACGAACTGCGACGGCTTATCGACCTGGCGCAGCGTATCGGTCTGGGGCTCGGCGTCCTCGACGACGCCCGCCACTCGAAGATCCGCAGAGATGAAGATCATGTCCAGGGGGATCAACGTGTTCCTCATCCAGAATCTGTGGACGCTCTCACCTTCGTACAGGAAGAGCATGCCCGCGTCCGCGTCCAGGTGCTCGCGGAACATCAGGCCCTGGGCGCGCTCCTGGCTCGTGCGGGCCAGTTCGACCTGAACGCGCACCTCCGGCTGGCCCTCGGGCCGCAGCACGACCAACGGGGCCGTCGAGGGCGTAGGGGTGGGCGTGGGGAGTGAACCGTCCCCGCCGCCGCCACACGCCGCGCCCGCCACGGCGGCCAGCAGCCCCAGGATCAGGAGGCTGATCAGAATGCGCATCCGTCGAGAAACGAACACCGTCGGCATCACAAACCTGCAGACTCCCTAGCGGCGCCCTCGGATGAGCCGAACCCCACGCTCGTAGGTCATGTAATTCCAGGCCCAGTTCACCAGCACCAGCATACGATTGCGAAAGCCTATGAGCCACACCAGGTGCACGGTCAGCCACATCAGCCAGGCAAGGAAGCCGCTTAGCTGCAGGGATAACGATGGCTTGTTCGACACCGTCGACACTTCGAGTCCCAGCCAGCCGCATACGTTCTCGGTTGCAGGGACGTACCTCGTGACGGGCCGGATCATGGACAAGGATGGCGGATTCACTGTCCTCACCACCAGCGTAGTCGTTACCCCGAGTGTAACGCCCACGCCATCGCCCACGCCGACGCCGCCCAGCGTCAAGTGTGCCGACGTCACCGGGGACGGCAAGGTAACGGCTGCAGACATTGTCCAAATCCTGCTACACCTTGGGGCGAGGCGCGGAGACTGGCGCTATCAGGCCAAGTATGACCTGGACAGCGACGGAGTGGTCAATTTGACCGATGTCTTTCTAGCAATACGCCAGCTCGGTACCCGATGCCGACAGTGAGTTGAGGCGTTCTCACTGCGGGGCTCTAGGACGGAAGCTCGCCGCAGGGGTAGCCCCTTTTTCATCCAGCGGTGGCGCCCCGACCTGTCGGGGCATGAGCCACTGCTTGGAAGG
>Ga0153915_10006079_pt1 | contig 11287 bp, 10 predicted proteins | sample Opewatmetagenome_2_FD_107003 | JGI IMG/M metagenome (GOLD analysis project Ga0153915, IMG submission 107003) | Freshwater wetland microbial communities from Ohio, USA - Open water 3 Core 3 Depth 3 metaG | ecosystem: Environmental > Aquatic > Freshwater > Wetlands | place: USA: Ohio, Lake Erie...
CGACGCTCAAACCGAGCGGCTGCTGGAACAACTTTGGAACGTCGAATACCTGGCCGATGTGTCCAGATTGATGCCGCTTTTGGTGTTCTCGGGGCACAGCGTGGTGTAGGTTCCTAAACCATCACATCGGCCGCGTTCTCGCGCAGGAAAGCCGCCAGTTCCTGCGCCGGTTCCGGCTTTCTGAAAAGGAAACCCTGGTATTCGCGGCACCCGTGCTCTGCGAGAAAGCTCAGCTGTTCGGGCTTTTCCACTCCTTCGGCCACGATTTTCAGCCTCAAACTTTGTGCCATGAGGATGATCGCCGCGGTGAGCGCCGCGTCATCGGCGTTCTGCGGAATGTCGCGCACGAAGGCACGGTCGATCTTGATGCAATCGAAGGGAAAGTTCTTGATCGAGGCGAGCGATGAGTGCCCGGTGCCGAAATCATCCATTGTGAGCCTGATGCCCATCGCCTTGAGCTTGTCCAGGATCGCGCTGTGCGGGTCGCGCATGACGACGCTCTCGGTGATTTCGATGTCGAGCAGCTCGGGTGCGAGGCCGCTTTCCCCGAGCGCCCGCTCGATGGCGCGCGGTAGATGGGGGTCTTCCAACTGGCGCGCCGAGAGATTGACCGAGATTGGCATGGGCGCGCCGCATTGGTTGTGGAAGTTGCGCGCCTGCGCGCAAGCCTCCTTCAGCACCCAGCTTCCGATCGGGACGATATGGCCAGTTTCCTCGGCAAGGCCGATAAACTCGTCGGGCAAGATGAGGCCGAGCTCGGGGTGCTGCCATCGGATCAATGCTTCCATGCCGGTGATGCGCCCGGTTCGCACGTCGACCTTTGGCTGGTAGTGCAGCACGAATTCGTCCCGGTCGAGGGCCCCACGCAGGCTTCCTTCCAGCGCGATCTGGTTCACCAGGTGCGCGTTCATGTCCTCCGAATGGAACACGTAGTTGTTGCGCCCGCGGTCCTTCGCACGGTAGATCGCGATGTCCGCGTTCTTGAGCAAAGTCGGTAGCTCACGCCCGTCCAGCGGGTACAAGCTGATGCCGACGCTCGCGGTGAGCTCGCAGTTATCGCCTTGTATCTCGAACGGCTTGCGCACCACTTCGAGCACCTTCTGCGCGATGTTCGCCACATCGTGAGGCCCGTTCAGCTCCTCCACAAGGGCGACGAACTCGTCCCCGCCGAAGCGCGCCACTGTGTCGCTGTCGCGGAGGCAGTGGCGCAGCCGTTTGGCAAGTTCGGCAAGCAGCGTATCGCCGAACGGATGCCCGCGCGTGTCATTGATGTATTTGAACCGGTCGAGGTCGAGGAACAACAGCGCCATGGTCTTGCCGTAGCGCTGCGCGTGAGTGAGCGCATGCGCAAAACGCTGGTTGAACATGTAGCGGTTGGGCAGGCCGGTCAGCGTGTCGTGAGTGGCCACGTAGAGCAGATTCTCCTCCGCCTGCTTGCGGGCCATGAACTGGCCGATCTGGCTGCCGATGACGCGCACCATCTGGAGGAGGGGCAAATCCGGCTGCCGGATCTCGCTCGAGAAGAACTCGAGCACTCCCAGGGTCACGCTGCCGGCCAGCATCGGAAACGCAAAGGCGCCGCGCAGTCCGGCGCGGTAGGCGTGTGGCGCCCCATGGAAGCCGTCTTCACCGACGAGGTCGGCGACCCACGCCGGCTCGCCGGCGAGCCAGACGCGGCGCACCAGCCCACGGTTGCCGTCTCCCAGGGACATGGTTCTTATCTGCGCGACGAACCCTTCGAGAGCCGGCGAAGGCGCGTTCCAGGTCTCGATGCAGCGTATTGCCTCGTGCTCTCCATCCATGGCCCATCGCATGCCGCAATCCCAGCCGAGCGTCTCGCACACGGTCTGGATGATGCGGGGCATCGCGTCGGCAAGGGTTTCTGAATCGGCCAGCACGCGTGTGATGCCGTGCTCCATTTTCTGGCGCTGCTCGGCGTGTTTGCGCTCCGAGATGTCGCGCGAGACCACCACCACTTTGGACACCGTGCCCTCGGCGTCGCGGATCACCCGTCCTTCAGATTCGATGTGCCGAACGCTGCCGTCCTTGAGCAGGAAACGGAACTCGGCACGCTCACCGCGGCCGCTCTCCACGGTGCGGCGGAAGACATCCTTGATGCGCTCCCTGTCCTCCGGATGAATCTCCAGAAAGGAATCTGACCCTATGGCAATGTCATCCTCCCTGAACAGGCTTCGGTAGGACGGACTGTTGTAGAGCCGGCGGCCCCGCGGATCGAGCATCGCCACGAGGTCGCCCACGTTTTCGGCGATCAGCCGGAAGCGTTCCTCGCTCTCGCGCAAACGCTCATCGGCGCGCCTGCGCTCGGTTACGTCGCGGAAGCTCCATACCCGGCCCACGACCTGCTCATCGAGCACCTGCGGCTTGGAGAAGCGCTCGAAAATGCGCCCGTCCTTCAACTCGATGGTGTCGAAATTCTCCTCGCCGCGGCGCTCGTGGAGATTGCTCAGGGTCCGGTAGAAGATGGCCGGGTCTTTCAACTCGTCGGCCATCAGCCTGAGGCGCTCGCTTCGGGCGCCGATCGCCCGCGAATCCGGCGGGAGCCGCCACATATCCAGGAAGCGCTGGTTGCAGGTCTGCATGGCGCCGTGGATGTCTACCACCAGCACGCCATCGTTCGTGGATTCCAGCGTCGCACGAAGCAGCGAAGCGGTCCTCTGGTGGTCGACTTCCGTGAGCCCCGGGCTTTTCCCCCCCGTCATGGGTCGCTCCGATCTCGGGCGGGCGATCGCGCATCACCCGCGCGCAAGTATCATGGCGTTCAGCTTTTTTGTCACCTTTTCGTTGGCGCGGAATCGACGCCGAATACGCCTTCCTCATTGTGATAGGCAATTCCAATCATGCCCGGCACAGAGCGCTCGACTACCAAGCAATCCTGAAAAATCAGAGCTCAATCACCGGCCGCTCAAGATCTTTCTCACGTTTGCACGGAATCGGGATAGAGCTTCGGCGCCGCGAGCTATTAGATGCGCACCATATTGATACAAGAAAAAGTCTGGTTCACCGGGGAGTACCTTCAAAGACGCTCATGCGCTCGGTGGGCCACGACTGGCTGTATTTACTGACGGTCGCCACATTCGCCATCGTGCTGCACATGCGCGTGAATCCGCTCTATCTTATTGCCGGCAGCGCGCTGGCCGGGAGGGCCCGTTTCGTGTAAAACCTTGCTGGGAAAGCGATATCGCCTCGGAAAGCATGGACGCAATTCCCGATCTCACCGGACGCGTGGCGCTCGTTACCGGGAGCGCAAAGCGCACCGGCCGCGCCATCGCGCTCAAGCTGGCAGAAGCGGGTGCATCGGTTGTGGTGAACGCGCTCGCTTCCAGGCGCGAAGCGGAGGCCACCGCTCGCGATATCGAACGCGCGCACGGCGAAGGCCGCGCTCTGTCATTCATCGCCGACGTGGGCGACCCCGATGCCGTGCACGCCATGGTTGAAGCGGCGGTTGAACGCTTCGGCGGCCTCGACATCCTGTTGAACAATGCATCGATACGCCACCATGCGGCGCTCGATGCCACAACGATCGACGACTGGCGCAGGATCCTCCGCGTGACGCTTGACGGCAGCTTCCTGTGCTCCAAGGCCGCGGCTCCCTATCTCATGCGCAGCCCCGCCGGAACCATAATAAATATGGGCGGCGTCGTGGCCCACACCGGCGCGCGGGGCGCCTCGGCTATCATGACCGCAAAGGCAGGTCTCGAGGGCCTGACACGGGCGCTTGCTTACGATCTCGGACCCCGCGTGACCGTCAATTGCGTGATTCCGGCTTCGATGCATTCCCCCGATGACCCGCCTGAACGCGCGCCGGCGCTGCAGAGCTTCTATCAGCACGAGCGCGTGCCGCTCGCGCGTCCGGGCAGCGTCGATGAAATCGCGAACGCGATCGTAGCCCTGTGCGGTCCGGCGTGGCGCTACATGACAGGGCAGATGATCCATATCAACGGCGGCGTTCATTTCGGGTCGTGACGCTCGCCGGAATCGGTGCAATTTTGAAATTACTGGATAAACCATGGACGACACTGTACAGCCCGGTGCGCTGAGGCGAATTACGGTTCTCGACTTGACCCGTGTACGTGCGGGACCTACCTGCGTTCGCCAACTCGGCGACTGGGGCGCAAATGTCATCAAGGTGGAAGCGCGAACGGCGGAGGGGCAGGCCGATTTCTCGGCGCGTCACGACCCCGATTTCCAGAACCTGCATCGGAACAAACGAAGCATCACGATCGACCTCAAGAATGCTCAAGGCATCGCGATCCTCAAGCGACTGGTGGAGCGCGCGGACGTCCTGGTGGAGAACTTCAGGCCCGACGTCAAGTACCGCCTCGGCATCGACTACGAGACTTTGAGAAAGATCAATCCGCGTCTCATCTATGCGAGCATATCGGGGTTCGGCGAAGACGGTCCTTACAAGGATCGGCCGGGCGTCGACCAGATAGCGCAGGGAATGTCCGGGCTGATGTCCATCACGGGCGAACCCGGAAGAGGACCGATGCGGGTCGGAATTGCGCTTGCGGATGTATCGGCGGGCCTGTTCGCGGCGCTCGGAATACTTGTCGCGCTCTACGAGCGCGAGACATCGAACGAGGGGCAGTGGGTGCAATCCTCGCTGCTGCACTCTCAGATCTTCATGCTGGATTTCCAGGCCGCGCGCTACCTGATGAAAGGCGAAATACCCCGGCAGGCGGGCAACAATCACCCCACCGGGGTGCCTACCGGCACATTCAAGGCGCGCGACGGATTCGTCAACATTGCTCCGACGCCGGCGATGTGGAGCCGTTTTTGCAAGGCGATCCAGCGGGAGGATCTGATCGAGCACCCGGATTATGCGACGGCGGAACGGCGGCGCTCGCACCGCGAAGAACTGAACGCCCTGATCGAAAAAATGACGATGCAGATGGATTGCGCCACGGTCATCGAGCGCATGAACGCGGCCGGCATTCCGAGCGGCCCCGTCTATTCGTTGGATCAGACTTTCGCCGATCCGCAGGTGCGGCATCTGCAGGTGGCGCAAGAAGTGGTGTCCGAAGCACTCGGACCGATACGGCTCGTCGGGCAACCGGTCAAGCTCACTCGCACACCGAGCAGGATCAAGACGGCGGCCCCGGAACCGGGCGAACACACCGACGAAATTCTGCGCGAACTGGGTTACTCCGTGAACGAGATCCAGGCATTTCGCCAATCGGGCGCGATCTGATATCGACGTTCGCCGGGTCGCACGAGGCGATTGCGCATGGTCTGTTCGGTCCCCCGGGGCCGCCCGTCTTGACGTAACGAAGTTGCGGGTGAATTGATCCTTTAAGCAATCACGCGTCACGCCCGAGACGGCATATTATACGAACTGGTATGGACATCGCCATGGCCAAGGACGCACTCGTTCAATCAGCGATTTCGCACTGGGCGCCCCGTTTCGTCTCCAACGGCGTGCTGCTTGCCGATTTCGAGGAGGTCACCTCGGGCATAGGGCGGTGGGACGAGTGGTGCGCCGCCTGGAGCGCGCGCGCCCAGGTGCACGAGCGCCTGGGACGCGATGCGCTTCGCGAGGGATACCGGTTGACGGCTGGCGAGCACCTGGTGCGCGCGGCCATGTATTTCCACTTCGCGAAGTTCGTCTTCGTCCAGGACCTCGAACAGATGCGTGCCGCCCACGCGCTGGCGGTGCGGTGCTATACCGATGCCCTGCCACTAATGCGCCCCTCCGGGGAGCGGGTCTCCATACCATTCGAGGGCCGTGCCCTGTACGGAGTGCTGCGTCGGCCCGCGCGTAGCGGGCCGCGCCAGCCGGTGTTGATCATGGCTCCAGGGCTCGATTCGACGAAGGAGGAGTTGCATGCGTACGAGGAGCCTTTTCTCGCACGCGGCATCGCGGTGCTCGCGGTCGACGGGCCGGGGCAAGGTGAGGCGGAGTACGACATTCCGATTGTCGGTGACTACGAGCGGGCGGCCAGGGCCGTGTGCGACTGGATCGAATCGCGCGCGGATCTGGACGCCGAGCGCATCGCCATGTGGGGCGTGAGCCTGGGCGGCTACTACGCGCCTCGCGCCGCAGCCTACGAAAAGCGCATACGCGCCTGCATAGCACTGTCCGGCCCGTTCGAATGGGACCGCATATGGGACAACCTGCCCGATCTCACCCGAGACGCGTTCCGCGTCCGCAGCCATAGCGCGGACGAGACACAGGCGCTCAAGAAGGCAGCGACGCTCACCATGAAGCAAGCCGCGCCGCGCATCAGCTGCCCCATCTTCATCGTAACGGGACGCCAGGACCGCCTCGTGCCCGCTTCTCACGCAGAGCAGCTTGCTGCGAGCGTTTCGGGTCCGGTGGAACTGCTGGTGGTCGAGGACGGCGGCCACAATGCAAACAACCGGCCTTACCGATATCGCAGCCAGACGGCTGACTGGCTCGCCGCGCAGATGGGTTTGCCCAAAACATGAAGCCTCGGTGAAGCAGTGATGAAACGGATCGGCACCGGTATGCGACCTGGTCGATTCGCTGGGATTCGCCCACATCCGGGTCGAGCGACGAGCATTCATTTCCGGAGAAAACTATGCCAAACGTCAGACCGCATCGCATCATCCTCGCCGCCCTGCTTGCCTGCACCGCGCTCTTGTGCGAGGCCGTCCTGGCGCAGTCGGGAAAGACCGTACGGCTGGTCTCGGGCGTTACTCCGGGCAGCGCCTCGGACACGGTGGCGCGAATACTCACCGAAAAACTTTCATCGCAGCTCGGCCAGCCGGTCATCGTCGAGAACCGGCTGGGTGCAGGCGGCGTCATCGCGGCCGCGTACGTTGCCAAGGCGGAGCCTGACGGCAACACCATCATCGTTTATACGTCGGCTTTCACGCTGGCCGCGCTGATCAATCCCGGGACGCTGGAAGCGAAGGACTTGGCGCCGGTCGCTACCCTCGGAACCGTCCCCACCGTCATGGTTACTTCCACATCCAAGCCGTACAAGACGCTGAACGATCTGGTCGCGGCCGCCAGGGCAAAGCCCGAAGGCATCGTGGCGGTGAGCGCTGGCGTGGGCAGCTCCACCCACATGAACCTGGAGCGCTTCAGGATCGCGGCCGGCATCAAAGTCCTGCACGTTCCGACCAAGGGCTTGAACGAGGCCCTTACGGAAGTGCTGACCGGCCGCGCAGACTTCTATTTCGTGCCGGTGTACGCGGTTATCGGCCAGGTCAAGGAAGGAAAGTTGCGCGCGCTTGCCATGGGCTCGCCTGCACGCAGCTCCATGATGCCGGGCGTGCCGACGACGGTCGAGCTCGGTTATCCGAACTCCGACTACAATTTCTGGATCGGAGCGCTCGTGTCTTCCAAGGTGCCGCGCGAGACCGTGTTGCGGCTCAACCGGGAGTTCAATACCGCGGTGAACGCGCCCGATGTCCGCGAGCGCTATGCCAAGATCGGCACCGATCCCCTCACCATGTCCGTGCCCGAGTTCGAAGCCCTGATTGCGCGCGAACTCGAGGCGAACGCGCGGATCGTGAAGGAGGCCGGTATCAAATCGAACTGACCGGCTTGTTGCGGCCCGAAGTGGGACGAGCGGGTCGTCGGCCTGGCAGCGTACAGGCCGGGCAAACGCCTGCCCAGCCTGCCCTGCCCGGCCTGCCATTCCCCACCCGGGCGCTACATGTACATCCCGCCGTTGATATTGAACTGCTGACCGGTGATCCATTCGCCCTCGGTCACCAGGAAGCGGACCATCGCGGCAACCTCCTCGGATTTACCGAAGCGGCCGAGCGGAATCTGCGACAGCACTTTTTGTCTCGCCTCCTCGGGCACGGCGCCCAGCATGTCCGTCGCAATAAAGCCCGGACACACCGCGTTGACCGTTATGCCGTTACGAGCCACCTCGCGCGCTACCGACTTGGTAAAGCCGATCATTCCCGCCTTGGCGGCGGCATAGTTAGCCTGGCCGATGTTGCCTGTCTGGCCGATGATCGAGCAGACATTCACGATGCGGCCGTAGCCCCGCTCGGTCATGTGCGGCAGCACCAGGCGCGTGCAGTAGAAGACGCTGTTCAGATCGTGATCGATGACGTTCAGCCAGTCTTCCTCGGTCATCTTGCGCATCGTCCGGTCTCGCGTGATGCCCGCATTGTTGACCAGGATGTCGATGCGCCCGAATTCCTCCATGGTGCGCTCCACCATGCGCTTGCAGGCGTCGGGCTTGCTCACATCGGCCTGGACCGCTATCGAGCGGCCGGGACTGCCATGGCGTTCGAACATCAGTTGCTGCAGCGCATCGATCGAGCTGACACAGTTGTACACGCAGTTGGCGCCCTGCCGCATGAGCTCATCGGCAATGGCCCGGCCGATGCCGCGGCTGCTGCCCGTGACCAGCGCCACGCGGTCCTTCAGAGGAAGAGCCGCCCGTTCAGGCGGCGTGCGTTGGAGCGGCTTCCTTTCCGATTCCGGTACACGTTCGGCTACAAACGGTTCCGGCGAGCGGCCGTCGGCCCACAATGCCGCTGCGCTTCGGTTCGGATCGTTGACTCCTCCTGAAGTGCCTGATTTCACAGCTATTCTCCTCTTTCACTCAACAATTGCTTCCCGGATTTCGCTTCGCATATCCCTTGCCGAATAGTAGGCATTCGACGCGCCGGGCGCTGTCGTGTGGCATCGAATTTGATTGTGGCTTGTGATCGCGAATAAGTAGTTGCGCATCGACGCAACGGACGCGGCGCGCAACGGTTCCGGTAGAGTGCGCCAAGGAGGAATCGACCCATGCTCCGTTCGTTCGCTGCGCTACCGTTCAGGTCATTGCTTCGGGTAGTTCTGTTGGTAGCTTGCGTAGCCGCCGGGTTCCCCGCGGAAGGTCAGCTTTCCTGGCCATCGAAGCCCGTTCACCTTGTCGTGGCTAATCCGCCCGGGGCCATCACCGACGTCGTGGCGCGGCTGTACGCCGATCAGCTCGCACGGGCCGTGGGGCAACCGGTCATCGTGGAGAACCGGCCGGGCGCCGACGGGCTGATCGGAGCGGAAGCCGCGGCGCATTCCGCGAGTGACGGCTACAGCTTTTTCGTAGCCTCACAGTCGTTCGTGGCCATCGATCCGCACACGTTCAAAGCCCTGCCCGTCGATACGGCTCGCGATTTCGTGCCGGTCGCGGTGCTGGTCGACACGACCCCGATTGCCATCGGCGTTGCGGCCAGCGTGCCCGCGAAGACGCTCCCTGAACTGGTTGCGCTCGCGAAAGCGCAACCGGGAAGACTGTCTTACAGCGTGACGGTGCCCATCCTGGCCATGGTCGGAGAGTGGCTCGGCAAGCGGGCCGGCATTGACATGGTGCAGGTGCTTTATAGAAGCACGGCGCAGCAGATGCAGGACACGGCGTCGGGCATCGTTCCGATCGCCATAACCGCGCTCAACACGTTCGAGCCCATGGTGAAGGCCGGCAAGGTGCGCGTAATCGCGGTCACTTCGCCAAGCCGTGTTCCGGGGTGGGACAACGTGCCTTCGATCATGGAGACTTATCCCGACCTCAACGTCGGCGGTGGGCTAGTGCTGCTCGCGCCCACCGGGGCGCCTGGCCAAATTATTCAGCGCGTCAACCGGGAAACCGATGCCATTGTCAAAGGCCGTGAGTTCAGTCAGCGGCTGAAGGAATGGGGCTGGGCGAATCTGGGTGGCGCGAGATCCCCTGGGGACGTGGCCGAGTACATGCGCACCGAGCGCGATCGATGGGGCCGGATCGTGCGCGAGCTCGGCATCCAGCCCAAGTAAGGCTTCCCGGCTCACGGGAACGCGCTCGGGCTCTTGACTGTCGCACCCGGAATGCGCGGCGGTCTATCCGTCGGCGCAACGCATCTAGGAGCCAGACTCATGTCGGATAAGCTAAAAGACAGGATCGCGGTCATTACCGGCTCGGATTCCGGAATCGGCCAAGCCATGGCTCAGGTATTCGCCGAAGAGGGCGCGGACGTGATCATCACGTACCTGCACGACAGGGACGGCGCCGAGCGGACGCGCCGGCAGGTCGAGGCGAATCGACGGCGCGCGGTGGTGATGCAACTCGATCAGCGCGATCCGGAGCAGGTGGAACGGCTGTTCCGCGAAGCGGCGGAGCGGCTCGGCACGCCGGACATCCTGGTGAACAACGCAGCCGTCAACGCATCGGGCAAGGAAGTCGCCGACATGTCGATCGAGGATTGGGACAATGAGCTCAAGACCGACCTTTACGGGCCTTTCTACTGCTGCCGGCAGTTCATCCGCCTGCGCCGCGCGAACGGCGGAAGAGGCAAGATCATCAACATTACCTCGGTGCACGAAAAGATTCCCATGACGGGGGCGGCCGCGTACGACGCGGCCAAAGGAGGCCTGCGCAATCTCACCCGAACGCTGGCGCTCGAGTTGGCGCGCGACCACATAAACGTCAATAACATCGCCCCGGGAATGGTGCTCACGCCTATGAACCAGGAAGCGATCGATGACCCGGATCTGCGCGAAAACGAGGCGAGCAACATTCCCTGGAAGCGTCCCGCGGAACCGCTTGAAGTGGCGAGGCTCGGCGTCTATCTCGCCTCGGAAGATTCCGATTACGCTACCGGGCAGACATTCACGCTGGACGGCGGGCTCACTATGAGCGTCGGTCAGGGCGCTTAGCCGCGCACCTTTCTAGGCTCCGCCGCTCAGCACGCCTCCCACCGAGGAGCCCAGGCCCTGCATGACGATCAGGATGACGCGCAGGAGCCCTTCAATGCTCAGCCCCAGTATCTTGCCGAGCGAGGCAACGAGCCTCAACGCGATATTGTCGTTCAGCGAAAAGTCCGGGTGCTTGACGTCCCCATGCAGCAGGAATTTGATCGTAATCGTTTGTTCCTTGTCGGCCAGAGCCCCTACCAGGACTTCGCGGGGAATGCTCGATAGTCCGCCGGATTTGAGCTTTAGGCTGTGCAGGGTCAGCGTGCCGGGAGCCTCGAGCACATTGTCGCGTACGGTGGCCTTGAGGTCGAGGTCGAAGGTGCCGGTCTCAATACCAGACTTCGCCACCGTGATCACATAAGGCTCGACCACCGCGAGGTCGACGCTGCGCATTTTGAGCTCGATGTCGGAATTGCGGCTCGATACCTGCGTCCATCCGGCAGCCGTCACTTCGCGGCCGGCGGCAATGTTCGCCAGGGCCGGCCGGTGTGCGAATGCCGTGCAGCGGTCATAATGTGGGGAAGATAAAGGAGCGGGAAGTGGCATTCAAACTGGAGCATTTACACGTCAAAACGCAGGATCCGCAGGGCACCGCCAGGTTCTACCTGGATGCGCTGGGCGCTA
>Ga0153915_10006080_pt1 | contig 11285 bp, 10 predicted proteins | sample Opewatmetagenome_2_FD_107003 | JGI IMG/M metagenome (GOLD analysis project Ga0153915, IMG submission 107003) | Freshwater wetland microbial communities from Ohio, USA - Open water 3 Core 3 Depth 3 metaG | ecosystem: Environmental > Aquatic > Freshwater > Wetlands | place: USA: Ohio, Lake Erie...
ACGGCTTGAGACATGGTTGACGATCAAGTCGGCCATCAGGTCACGGCCCTCGGCCAGCGCGCCCACGTCGGCCCAGGTGCCAAGTCGCGAGTCTGGTTGGGTGTGGTCAATCGGATCAAAGCCAGCGTCGGCGCCGTCGATTGGGGAGAAGAAGGGCAGGACGTGCACCCCGCCAAACAGGCCTTGAAATGGACCATCGAGGAGTTGTTGGAGTGCTCGAAATCCGCCCCCCGCCAAACGGTCGACATAGGTGATCAACTGAACTTGGTTGCGCATCTGTCTTGACGATATGTCCCTGGCTTGCGGGTTATAAGCTGGCCGCCTCCTCCAAAGTCCAGTCCGGAATCGCGTCGTGGCGACTGGCCACAAGTGCGCCGACTCGATTGGCGAAGGATGCAATCTCGGCCAGCGGCCAGTTCCTGCTTAGCCCGTGTACAAAGGCGGCGGCAAACGCGTCGCCAGCTCCCACGGGATCGACGACGTCCACGGTTTGACCCTCTGCTTCGACAAACTGGCCGGCCGAGTACAGTGCGCATCCACGTTCGCCTAGAGTCACTGCTACTGCCCGCCAACCATACCGGGCCGACGCTTCATGGCAAAAGGCCTGAACGTCCACCGGCAGCCCGGAAAATTCGTGCACCCGCCGGAGTTCCTCTTCATTGAGCTTCACCACATTGGCCAGTTTCAGAAGTTCTTTCACCAAATTAGGGCAATCAGCGCCGGGGCGCAGATTCAGGTCGTAGAATCGCGTCGTTCCTCCGAGAGCTCGGAGAGACTTTTGGAGGATGCACCGGCCATGATCGGTAGACGCGAACAGCGTACCGAAGTAAATCCAGGCCGGTAATTGTTGGCCGAGCAGGCTAAGATCCTCAGCCAACAAATCGACAGCATCGTATGCGGCAGGCCGGGGGATGGTAAAGCTCGGACTGCCGCCATCGCCCATTTGGACCTTCGCGGTACCGGTGGGGAATCGGGAAGTCTTTTGGAGAAAGCGAGTGTCAACTTCCAGCTTCTCAATCAGATCTGCGGCCTGAACTCCCAGCTCATCGGTGCCAACGGCACTAAGTATGGTCACCGGATGGCCAAGCCGCCTCGCGTGGACTCCGAAGTTCAGAGGCGCCCCACCCAGACGGCGGGAGTGTTCGAACAGATCCCATAAGACCTCGCCTAGAACGACAACAGAGGGCAAAGGCGTAGCATCCTGTAAGGATAGATTTTCCCCTATTGTCTCATCAGGTTTCACGCAATGGTTAGTATCTGTGTTCTATGGGCACCTGTCAATCTCTTTCTCTTTTGCTGCCACCGCATGAGGTTCTCACGACTAATTCGAAGCTCAGGTGGATATCCCGCACCGGAAGTTTCGGCTCGCGAAGGCGTTCGAGCATCGTACTGATGGCAATGGCACCCATGCTCGCGCAGGGTTGGTGGATTGTGGTCAAGGGAACCGACAGGAGGCTAGCGTATTTGACGTCGTCGATGCCGACCATGCGCACTTCCTGTGGTACTCGAACTCCTATTTCGGTCAACGTGCGCAGTAGATTCGCCGCCGTGAAATCGTTCGCGCAGACAAAGCCATCGGGGTGAAAACTATCCAGGATCTCTTTGACCTGCTTCTTGCTTTCGGTCTCCACCCGGCAAATCTGTCCTCCCCAGCCGAGGTTTGAGCCCGCCAGGGCCTCTCGGTAGCCTGAGGCACGGGCGTCGACGGTAGGAGCCGAGCCGGGACGGCCCACAAACACTGGTCTCGCGCAGCCGCGTCGAATCAGGTGTCGGGTAATAATGAAACCAGCTCTCCGGTTGTCGATACCGACGAGGTCATAGTGACTTCGCTCGGGGTAGGACATCAGGTCGCGATCGAGCAATACTACAGGAATTCCGGCCCGATCCAGCGCCTCCGCGATGGCGCGATTAATGGCGTCGCGCTGTTCGGTCAGCTCCAGCGGAGCAAAGAATACGCCCGAAACTTTCTTGGCGATCAACTGCCGGCAGGCCTGCGAGGCCTGTTGCTCTATGTTGGCCTCGTCTCCAAACGAACTTCCCCATAGGAGGACATGCTGACTGCCGTGCTGGGCTTCGGCCATGCCCCGGCAAATCGGCTCGAAGATCTCGGTACGGCCAAGTTCCGGAATTAGCAGTCCGAAGGTGTAGCCCCGCCCTGCCGCATCGGCGCGCACGTAACTGCCAGAACCTGCACGGCGTTCGATCAAGCCCGCCAACTGGAGTTCCCGCAGTGCCCGGTTCACAGTCGGTCTTGACGCAGAAAAGGCACTGACCAGTTCCGATTCGCTCGGAAGGCGATGTTCGGGGGGATACTTTCCCGAGACGATGGCATCAGCGAGTTCTTGGCGGATGACCTCGTATTTTGGGGCGGAATCTTGTCTGGCCACAATCTGATAATACAGGTTGACCACAGATTGAGCAACATTCTTGACATCCCAATTGCACGGCGATATATTTCCTTCTGCCGTACTTCACCTGAAAACATCAGTAAGTATAACCTGTAAATACAGGATATGCTGAGAATCGGGACGTCATTGGACGTTGCTTCTCGTACTGACCGCAGCGCAACTCATGGCGCAACCGCCTGGAGGTGGCGTAACCACACCTACAGTTGTTTCTCCCGAGGTGCTAAAAGACCGCCGGGTAAGTTTTCGGCTATTTGCCCCTCAAGCGCAGGATGTGCAGGTCCATTTTGAACGCGGCGGAGCACCGATGCGAAAGGGGGCCGACGGTGTGTGGTCGGTGACGATGGGGCCATTGGAACCCGGATCCTACCGCTACGGATTTTCCGTGGATGGGGCGAACGTCACTGATCCTAGGAATATTGAAACCGAACGGATGCAGGTGCTGACGCGCAGCATCGTGCACATACCGGGCGCGGATTTCATGGATTTGCACGAGGTTCCGCACGGCGCGGTGAGCGTTGTGACCTATCACTCAAAGGTTTTGGGCAAGGCGCGCCGGCTTCATGTCTATACACCGCCTGGATACGAGTCCAGCAAGCAACGCTATCCCGTGCTGTATCTACTGCACGGCGCAAACGAATCGGACGAGTCGTGGACGACCGTGGGACGCGCGGGCTTTATCCTGGACAACTTGATTGCGGAGCGAAAGGCCGTTCCGACGATCGTGGTGATGCCGAACGGGCACGCCGATCAAACACCGCCCGTCATTTTAGGACCTGTTGCGACAGGCGCGCCGCCGCTCTTGCACGTGGAGCTTACCGACATTCCGAAAGAGTTCGCCTCAGACATCGTGCCCTATGTGGATGGCCGTTATCGCACGCTGGCTGACCGGGCCCATCGCGCCATTGCCGGCCTGTCGATGGGTGGCACTCAAACTCTCTTCATCTCGATGGACAACCTGAATGGGTTTTCGGCAATCGGAGTCTTCAGTTCCGGGATTCTTGGCGGTACGGTGGCCGACTGGGAGCAGGAACATCTTGCGGCGCTCAACGACACCCGCAATCGGGAGGCACTAAAGACGGTCTGGTTCCGCACAGGGGCCGAAGACTTTCTGTTGAAGACGACCGAGTCCACCGTCGAAATGTTGCGCAAACACGGCTTTGACGTGAACTACCAGCAGTCCGGCGGTTCGCACACGTGGGTCAACTGGAGAAGTTACCTCCACGAGTTCGTTCCTTTGCTATTTCGGTGAGGTTTATGAGAATTCACACTCCATTGCTCGTAGCCGCACTATTTGCGACTACTGTCGCCAGCGCCCAATTGACGGAAGACTTCAACCCGCCGCGCGCGAATTGCTGCCTCACTTTCACCGCCCGGGGCCTTTCTGACCAATTGCAAGACTGGAACCAACTGGGGCGCTATCACCAGGCCAACGTCGAGCTCAAGAAGCAACCGGTGCCCGCCAAGCGCGTCGTCTTCCTGGGCGACTCGATCACCGACTTCTGGAAGCTGGACCAGTACTTCCCCGGCAAGCCTTACGTGAACCGCGGAATCAGCGGGCAGACCACGCCTCAGATGTTGGTCCGCATGTACCCGGACGTAATCGATCTGAAGCCCGCCGCGATGGTGCTGCTAGCCGGAATTAACGATGTCTCCCGGAATACCGGGCCATCCACGGCGGAGATGATTGAGCACAACATCATGGCAATGACGGAGCTGGCCCAGGCGCATGGGATGAAAGTCGTACTGTGCTCGGTGATGCCGCTAAGCGACTATCCGTTTCAGCGCGCGCAATCAGCGCCGGCTGGTCCTGGAGGTGGCGGCCCACCGCGCATCCGCATGACCGAGGGGCACCCACCGTCAGACATTCTCAGGCTGAATGCGTGGATGAAAGACTACGCCGCAAAAGTTGGCGCCATTTACGCGGATTATTTCGCTTCGTTCGTAGATGAGCGCGGTTGGCTAAAAGATTCCTACTCGGCCGATGGCCTGCATCCGAACGCCGAGGGTTACCAAGTTATGACTAGCGTGTTGAACGCCGCCTTGCAAAAGGTACTGCCCTAGTTTCCGAGCAAGTAAAGGAAGACGTCCATGAAGACTCTACAATTCACACATGCGGGATTCCTGCAAACCAGCCGATCCATTTTTCACTCCACCGTTCTGACCGTGTTGTTTGCTTGCGCGGCCTGGGGCCAGATTGATCGCGGCACGGTTGAGGGTCTGTAATAGACCCCAGCGGTCTTGCCATACCGGGTGCGACCGTGCAGGTGGTTGGCAGCAACACGAACAGCACGCTGGAACTGGTGACGAATGGCGAGAGGCTCTACACGGCCCCCAACCTTCCAGCCAGCACGTATCGGCTGGTATTCGCCAAGCAGGGCTTTGCCTCGGTTACGCGCGAGCCGATTGAAGTGCGTCCCCGGGGAAGCGTGCGTGTCGACACGATGCTGCAGCCGGGTGCGGTGTCCGAGTCGATCAACGTTTCTGCCGAAGCGCCGGTGCTCGACACGGCGGCGATCAACAACTCGGCCGGATTCCAGCAGGATATGATTCAGCAACTGCCGGTGATCGTTGTTGGCACCAAGCGCGACGTCACCGGATTTCTGAACAACCTGCCCGGCACAACCAACGCCAACACCTTCACACCCAGCGTGAACGGAGCGCCGCTGGGAAAAGCGGAAACCTTCCTCGATGGCGCACCCGCTAGCCAGCGCATCATGGTCGGCGCGTTTTCGGAAAACGGACCCATGATGGAGCAGGTGGGCGAAGTCAGCATTGTCGCCAACGCCTTCAACGCCGAATATGGCGGCTTCGGAAGCTGGTTTTCGAATGTCACCATTCGCTCAGGCACAAACTCCTTGCACGGCAGTGTTTTCGACCATCTGGGCAATGACAAGCTCAACGCGCGTTCGTTCTTCCAACCGCGCCGCACGCCCTACCGGCAGAACGAAGGCGGCTTCACGCTGGGCGGAGCACTGGTGATTCCGGGCGTCTACAACGGCAAAGATAAGACGTTCTTCTTTGGCAACCTGGGCGTTTTCTATTCGCGCTATGGCGCCAGCGGCAACATCATCACCATTCCCACGCAGCAGTTTCTCCAAGGTGACTTCAGCGGTTTGACCAACGCAGCCGGGCAGATTCCCATTTTCGACCCGCTGACGAGCACCGCTGACGGCAATGGAAGCATTGTGCGCCAGCAGTTCCCCGGCAACATCATTCCGCAATCGCGCATTACTGCGATCGGACGCACCGTGGGGCAATTCATGCCGGCACCCACCCTGCCGGGTATCGTAAACAACTTTAATAGCAAAGCGGCCACGAACTGGCCCTTCTACAACACCTAGGTTCCCCTGATCAAGATGGAACCACAGCATTTCGTCCAAGCAAAAACTTCAGGGGAGCTACACCTACCAAAAGCGGCCGCGCGTGATCTGGAGTGGCGGGATGACGGATGCGCCCACGTGGGCCAGGCGCAGACCAATCCGCTCGACAACGTGTTTGATCAAATCGCCAATAGCTGGAAGATCCGGCTCAACCACGACTACATCATCAACGCCTCCACCATCAATCACATCACCGTTTCGGCCGACCGCTATTACAACCAGGGCCTCAACAAGACGAACGGGCAGGGCTGGGACCAGCGGATGGGCATTTTGGGTATTCCGGCCGACACCGGCGCGTTCCCGCAAGTCAACTTCAGCGGCGGCGCTGTGTCTCCCGCTCAGTTGAATCGTGGCTACGACGAAGACTGGCACGATCTGCGCTATTCCTTCATCGAAAACCTGACGTGGATCAAGGGCAAGCACACCTTCAAGGCAGGCTTCCAGGTGGATCGTGATCGCATCAATCGCCGTTTTCTGGGCGGCGCGCAAGGCATCTTCAGCTTTACGAACTCACTCACCAGCCAGCCCAATTCGCCGAGCTTCGGCGCATGGGGTAACTCCTATGCCAGCTTCTTGATCGGCGCGGCTGATACGGCGACCGTCGACATTCAGCCGAAGTGGGGCGCACGTTTCCTGCGCTACCGGACCTTCGTCCAGGATGAATGGCGGGCCACGCGGGCGCTGACGGTCTCCTATGGGCTCCGTTGGGATTACAATCCGCCCGTCTCGGAAGTGTATAACCGGCATTTCGAGCTTCCAGCCTGGTCTCGCAAATCCTGCCGCCGGCGGCCGCCTGGGCGCATTGGCCTTCATCGGGAACGGCCCCGGCCGCATCGGTGGCAATTCCCAGGATGGATGGAAGCGGGGCCTCGGTCCCCGGCTCGGTATTGCCTATCAGGCCAACACGAAGACTGTCATTCGTGCATCGGCGGGCATCTACTATTCGGCTTCCGGAAACGCTGCCGTGATTCCCACCGCGGGGTTTTCGAACACACCGTCGTTTAGTTCGGCCGATGGCTACACGCCGCTTTACTACCTCGGTTCGGGGGCGTTTCCTCAGACGTTCCAGTTCTTCCCTCGCTCGATCCGTCGTTTTCTAACGGTCTAGCGGTCCAGTTCATCCCGCGCACTGGTACGCGCCTGCCACAGACGGCAAGCTGGACGTTCGGTATCCAACGCGAGAGCGCCCGGCAGACGACGATCGAAGCCAACTACATCGGATCGCGTTCCACGCACCTGGGCTTCAACAGCAACTACAACTACATGCCGATCAATAACCTGAGCCTTGGTTCACTGCTGCTGCAGCCCATTACGTCGGCTGCCGCCGCCGGGGTTGGGTTCACATCGCCTTATCCGGCGTTTGCCTCTCAGCGTGGCGCCAATACCGTGTATCAATCCCTGCGCCCGTATCCTCAATACACGGGCGTTACTACGGGCGGCGGCGTCTTCTTTGGCGGCCCGGGAGCAGGTGGCGTGGCTGACCCGGTGGGCCAATCCAAGTACAATTCTCTGCAGGTGAAAGCAAACCGGCGTTTCTCGCAAGGGCTGACGCTGTTCGGATTCGTGACCTGGTCCAAGGGCTTTACGATGGTTCTCGATCAATATCCTGGTCAGCGCATCTATCAATTGGATGCGCAGCCGGCCACCACGTTCAGCTTTAGCTGGGTCTACCAACTGCCCTTCGGCCAGGGAACGACGTTCGACATGCATAGCCGCATCGGCAATGCGATCGTCGGGGGCTGGAAGATCAACGGCTTCGTGAAGTATGCTTCGGGCCTACCGCTGAGCATCGCAGGCGCCGGGGGGAACCTTGCCGCCGTCGGCTACACGCAGCGCGGGAATGCGATCAGCGGTGTCAATCCCCACCTGGTCACCGATCCGGGCAAGATCAACCCCGCCGTGGACCGCTACCTGAACGCGGCAGCCTTCTCGGCCAGCACTGGCTTCAACTTCGGCACCCTGGCTCCGAACCTGAGCTGGGTGCGCGGCTTCTGGAACAAGCAGGAGGCACTCACATTGGCCCGTACCTTCAAGTTCAAGGACCGCTGGACGTTTGATGTCAGTGCCGACGCGCAGAACCCGTTCAACCTAGTCCGCTTCTCGGATCCGGTGGCGGCCACCGGCGGCCTGAACCGGCTTTCGGCTTCTTTTGGGGCGATCACTGCTTCGCAGCCAGGCCGTACCCTGCAGATCAACGCCGCGATCAAGTCTGAGGAGGCTCATGAATCATCGGTCCGCGCATCGGATTTGCTTCGCCGCTGGAGCACTGTTATTTGCAGTTCATCGTGCGAACGCGGCGGACGCCAATTGGGTCACTAGTTGGGCCACTGCGCAACAGCTGGTGGCCCCGGTCAACCAGCGGCCTCAGTCGCAGCGGCGGAGCGGGCCCGAGGTGTCGAACCTGCCCGCTTCGTTTGCGGATCAGACCATTCGCATGGTGGCCCGCGTGAGTGTGGGCGGGAAGCGCATCCGCGTCACGTTATCGAATATGCTGAACGCGCAACCGCTCGAAGTCGGTGCGGCCGCCCTGGCACTGAGGAAGGCCGGTTCGGAAATTTTGGAAGCAAGCAATCGCCCGCTCACCTTCGCGGGCCGCGCGTCGTTTACAGTGCCGCCCGGGGCGATTGTCGTCAGTGACCCGGTGAACCTCGATGTCAGTCCATCCTCTGATGTCGCTGTCTCTTTGTACTTGCCTCGCGACACGGGCGCGCCGACCAACCACACGATCGGGCTTCATTCCGGATTCGTTGCGAAGGGAAATGTGACGGCGGCTCGGGCCATGCCGGATGCCGAAACGACCTTCGCCTATGCGTGGCTTACCGGCATCGAGGTCGAGGCGCCCCGCGGCAGTTTCACCGTGGTTGCGCTGGGTGATTCCATTACCGATGGGTACGCAACCACGCGCGATGCCGATCAGGCCTGGCCCACCTTGCTCGCCAGGCGCTTGCAGGCAAACAAAGGCACGGCCGGTATCGCAGTGATCAATCAAGGCATTTCCGGCAACCAGGTGCTTCGCGATGGCGCGGGCCTGAGTGCTCTCGGCCGCCTCGACCGCGACGTGCTTGGGCGGCCCGGCGTGAAATGGGTCATCCTGCTCGAAGGAATCAACGATATCAATATTCGAGGCCGTTCCGATGGGCCGAACGCGTTAACCGCGGAAGAGTTGATCTGGGGCTACCAACAAATTATTGCGCGGTGCCATGCGCACGGCATTCGAGTCATGGGAGCCATGATCATGACCGAAGAGGGTGTCCCAACTGCTTCCGAGCGCGGCGAGCAGATTCGGCAAACCGTGAATCGCTGGATTCTCGCCAAGGGCAACTTTGACGCGGTCGTCGATTTCGATGCCGTGGTTCGTGATCCTCAACATCCGGCTCGTGTGAAGCAGGAATTTGATCCGGGTGACCATATTCACCCGAACGACGCGGGCAATCAGGCCATGGCAAACGCGTTTGACCTGGCCATGTTTAAGGCCGTGTTCAAATAGGTTCTCGAGTTTATGAAACGTTTCCTCCGCATTTCCGCGCTGGCAATCGTGGCCGTGACACTGGCCGCCCAGGGTCCGCCTGCGCCCGTGCGGTCGCCCGAGGTTCACCCGGATCGCACCGTCACTTTCCGCCTGCGCGCTGCACAAGCCACGCTCGTGGAACTCTCGGGCGAGGTTCTGCAGGGTAAGCGGACGCAGCCGATGGTGAAAGGAAGTGACGGCGTTTGGAGCCTTACCATTGGGCCGCTGCCACCCGAAATCTGGATCTACAACTTCCGAGTCCAGGGCGTGGAGCTGCCAGACCCCTCCAATATCAGCTTGATGCCGCGGGCAGCCGGCGCGGCAGCGGTGTCGAGCTTCGTGGAGGTTCCCGGCGATAGCGCAGCCTTCTACGACGCGAGGCCGGTTCCCCATGGCGACGTCCGCATGGTCCTCTATCGCTCCAAAGCCATGGGCGTTGACCGCTATGTGTGGGTGTATACGCCACCCGGTTACGACAAATCGAACGCGAAGTATCCGGTCTATTACCTGCTCCACGGCAACGGCGAAACGCAGAATGGTTGGGTGATGAACGGCCGTGCCAACATCATCCTCGATAACCTCATCGCCGACGGAAAAGCGCAGCCGATGATCGTGGTGATGCCACACGGTCACCCCGTGCAAAGTGCTTCTGTAGGCCCGTACGCCGACGTGCAACCGGTCGCCGGACAGGGTCTGCGGAACTACAAGTTATTCGCGCAGGACTTGCTGGAACAGATTATCCCCCTGGTCGAACAAAACTATCGCGTCTACACCGATGCTGACCATCGGTCCCTCGGTGGTTTGTCCATGGGCGCGATGCAAAGCGTCGCGATCGGCTTGGCTCATCCCGAATTGTTCCACTATGTTTTGGCCTACAGCGGGGGCTTTGGTTCTCTGGGCGTAGCGACGTCGAGCCCAGATGTGGAAACGCAAACACCCTGGAAAGAATTGCTCGCCGACCCGGGAACTGCGAAAAAGTCCCTGCGCTTGCTGTTTCTCGGATCGGGCTCCGACGAGGCGGGCCTTGTGGCACCGGGAAAAAAGCTCGCCGGTTTGCTCAAGGAAAAGGGCCTTCGCGTCGAATGGTCAGACCATCCCGGAGGCCACGTCTTCAGTGTTTGGCGGCACCATCTGAACGAAAGCGTGCCGTTATTGTTCCGCAAATGATGTGTCCCACGTTGTAGCTCCTAAGGAGGATCGAGAACATGAAACCACTTTTTACAGCCACGTTACTCGCTATTGCCCTGGGCAGCCTAAGCTTTGGGCAGAACGCCGCGCTTCGTGTCGGCGCAGCCAAGGTGGACGTTACCCCCGCGCCAAGCGAGCTGCCCAAGAACTACGAAGGCATCCACGATCACATCTATTCGCGCGCCATCGTCATCGATAGCAGCGGCAACACAGCTGCGCTCATCACAGTGGATGCCGGCGGCGTGCCCGAACCGGTTTGGCAGGCGGTCTCAAAGCAGCTGGAAAGTGAGCTGGGCATCCCCGCCAAGAACGTCCTGCTGACGGCCACTCACACGCATAGTGTCCCCGGCCAACAGGCTGGTCCCTACGTTCAGAAGATCGTCGAATCCGTCCGTCTCGCCAAGCAGAGGCTCGTTCCGGCGCGCGTCGGCTACGGGACGGGCCAGTCGTTCATCAACGTGAACCGTAACATCATCGACCCCAAAACCAGGCGCTGGTGGGAGGGCCCGAACTACGACGGTCCCTCGGACAAGACCGTAGCCGTCATCAAGTTCGAAAACACGAACGGCGAACCGATTGCGGTCTATTACAACTACGCGATGCACGCCGTCGCCGCTGGGCAACTGGATCTGGTGAGCGGCGACGCACCCGGTACAACATCGAAGTACATTGAGGACTCCTACGATGACGAGGTGGTTGCGCTCTGGTCGAGCGGCGCGGCGGGCGATCAAAACCCCATCTATTTCCAGCAAACCTACGACCTGCGGGAAATCCGCATCAAAGACTACGCCAAGCGCGGAC
>Ga0153915_10006081_pt1 | contig 11284 bp, 10 predicted proteins | sample Opewatmetagenome_2_FD_107003 | JGI IMG/M metagenome (GOLD analysis project Ga0153915, IMG submission 107003) | Freshwater wetland microbial communities from Ohio, USA - Open water 3 Core 3 Depth 3 metaG | ecosystem: Environmental > Aquatic > Freshwater > Wetlands | place: USA: Ohio, Lake Erie...
GCTGGGAACACGGATGAGGTGCGTCACCTCGTCCACGCCGAAGCCGCTATTGTCGGTCGGAAAAACCTCGTTCCTGGAACTGCTGGTCCGACAACTGCGATCTCAGGGTATCCGCCGCCTGATCATGTGTACAGGATATCTTGCCGATCAAATCGAAATAGAATTCGGCGATGGCCGTCGCTGGGACGTCGCGATCGTGTATTCGAAAGAGTCGTCGCCACTCGGAACCGCGGGCGCGGTAAAGCTCGCTCGCCATCACTTGGGAGAGTGTTCCGATTTTCTGGTAATGAACGCAGATTCGTTTTTGGAGGTCGACTTCCGTCAACTAATTCGCTTTCATCGTGATCATGGCGGAATCATGAGCATGGCGGCGCTGCGAGTGAAGAATGCGAGTCGGTACGGAACGGTCGAGGTCGACAACGGCAATCGCGTAGTTGGCTTTAGGGAGAAGACCGGCAAGGAAACCGAGGGCCTTGTGAATGCAGGTGTGTACGTCTTCAGCGATGCAATATTCGAACAGATTCCGGAAGGACCATGCAGCCTGGAAACAGCTGTTTTCCCGAAATTACTCGAGCTCGGAGTCTATGCGATGGAGCAGCACGGCATGTTCATTGATATAGGTACTCCGGAGGATTACGCGCGCGCCCAGCAGATTTGCGACCGACTCTATCAGGCAGCTCTTCAAAAGTAGATTCGCCCCTGGTTACCGGCGCGGCGAGCGAGACGAGATCCCTGGCGGCAGCCGATACCCGACTTAAAGTGCGGTCGTCGCCAACCGAGCCACGGAGGTGGGATGAGGCACTTCGACGATTTCGAGCAACGAGTAGCCAAATCGATCAAAGCTTCAATCGCGGTCAAGGAGCGCTTGCTCAGCAGCGCCGAAGTGGTGCTTGCCATCGCGAAAGTTAGTGAAGTCGTTGTTGAGGCACTCGATCAGGGCGGTAAGGTGCTTCTGTTTGGCAATGGCGGCAGTGCGGCCGATGCCCAGCACATTGCCGCGGAATTTGTGGGACGCTTCGCGTTCAACCGGCCGGCATTACCCGCATTGGCTTTGTCGGTGAACACTTCATGCCTGACGGCAATCGGAAATGATTACGGATTTGACCTGGTCTTCTCGCGACAGATCGAAGCGCTGGCACGCAAAGGCGACGTCGCCATCGGTATTTCCACCAGCGGCAATTCACCGAATGTGCTGCGTGCCATGTCGGTCGCCAGAGACCTTGGGTTACATACGGTGGCATTGGCCGGATGCACCGGAGGGCAATTAAAGGACGCGGTGGATCACTGCATCTGTGTGCCATCGAACGAAACCCCGCGTATTCAGGAATGCCACATTCTGATCGGCCACATCATTTCAGAACTGGTGGAACGGACACTTTTCGATGAGCAGAGCCGCATTTCTGGATCGTGACGGCGTCATTAACCGGAAACCTCCGGAAGGCGATTATGTGACGCGCTGGGAGGAGTTCCAGTTTCTGCCAGGGGTGGTCGAGGCTATTGTCCTACTCAACCAAGCCGATTTCCGCGTGATTGTAGTGACGAACCAGCGATCTGTTGCTAAAGGGCTGATGACGGCCAGCGATTTGGATTCTATCCATCAGCAAATGTGCGATACCTTGGCGATGAACGGAGCAACCATCGACAGCGTCTTCTACTGTCCTCACGAATTACAGCCACCCTGCAATTGCCGCAAACCTCGACCAGGCATGCTTCTCAGCGCAGCGGCGGCACATGGTATCGACCTCGCTGCGTCATGGATGATCGGTGATTCCGATATCGATGTCGAAGCCGGCAGAAACGCTGGATGCAAGACGGCTCGAGTTCTAATCAATGACGAGGTGTTAGGCAGCAACGCTGATGTGATTGCGCCTTCCCTGGTTGACGCAGTACGGAAAATATTGGGACGCGACAAAAGCCACTCGGATCCTCCTCCCTGGGAATTGCCCGGCGTGCAGTAGTGATGAAAGACCTCAAGGAAAAGACGATTCGCGGTGGTTTCGCTAAGGTCTGCGCACAAGCGGCGACTTTTGTCCTTCGAATAGGCTCTTTGATGCTGTTGGCTCGGCTACTGGAGCCGAAAGACTTTGGCTTAGTGGGCATGGTTGTAGCGGTGATTGGAGTTTTGAATCTCTTCAAGGATTTCGGCCTGTCTACGGCTACCGTTCAACGCACGACGGTCACCGACGAACAGGTCTCGACTTTATTCTGGATCAACATCCTGGTGGGCGTGGTGCTTGGGCTTGTATCGGTCGCCAGTGCGCCGATTCTTGCTGTCTTTTACCACGAACCCCGCCTGGTGTGGGTGACTGTGGTCCTGGCGGCGGGATTCCTCTTCAACGCGGCGGGAGTGCAACATTCGGCGCTGCTCCAACGACAGATGCGATTTACAGCCCTGGCGGTGATTGACATTGTTTCCCTCTTCATCAGCACCGCCGTTGGTATTGGCATGGCTCTGAGGGGATACGCATATTGGGCGCTTGTGGGGATGACATTGAGCGGTCCACTCGTGACGACCGTTGGTGTTTGGTTAGTTACCGCATGGATCCCGGGAAGGCCGCACCGACGCGCTGGAATCCGATCGATCATGCGTTTCGGCGGCACAATTACGTTGAACGGACTCGTGGTGTACATCGCCTATAATCTTGAGAAGGTTCTTTTGGGCCGCTTCTGGGGAGCAGAAGCAATAGGAATCTACGGAAGAGCTTATCAGCTGATCAACGTTCCGACCGAGAATCTCAACTCCGCAGTCGGAGGCGTCGCATTTTCTGCGCTGTCACGGATTCAAGACGACCCCGGTCGTCTCAGGAGCTACTTCCTGAAGGGCTACACCTTCGTAGTGGCGTTGACAATACCTATCACTATCGTCTGCGCGGCTTTTGCTGAAGACATGATTGGGGTTGTCCTGGGACCTAAATGGAAAGACGCAATCCCGATTTTTCGCCTGTTGGCGCCCACCATGCTGATCCTCGCGATGATCAATCCGCTGTCCTGGCTGCTGTTCTCAATCGGAAAGGTCGGGCGGAGCTTGAAAGTGGCTCTGGTCCTCGCGCCTCTGGTCATTGGTGGGTACGTCTTGGGATTGCCTTACGGACCTAGAGGGGTCGCATTTGGGTACTCCGCAGTGTTGATCTTGTGGGTTATCCCGCATATTGCATGGTGCGTGCATGGCACGGCGATCTCCCTCCGAGACATTCTAATGGCGGTTGCACGTCCCCTGGTATCAGGGATCATAGCCGCAGGCGTGGCGCTCGGATTACTACATTTTTGCAGCCGCTTGTTAGGGCCTTTGCCTAGACTGGCATTAGGATGTAGTGTCCTTGCTGGCGCGTACGTTCTAATCCTGTTGTACGTCATGGGAGAAAAGAAATTCTACCTGGACCTCTTCCGAGGGTTGAGGCGACGATCTCCGGCCGAGGAGGACAGCTTGGTTCCGGCTTAGCGAATCGGGATCGTTCTGGTCCGGCGTAATTTTCACGCGCGCATCGGTCCAGTCCGCCTGGTCGGTGCATGAAGAAACCATCCCAACCGAAGCAGCGTAACCGGCGGTTTTATGCGGAACTCGGCTGGATCCTGGGCTTGCTGCTCGGGATCGCTTGCGCGAGTACCGGGTGCGGTCATTCGGTGCGCGGGTCAGCGGAAAACCCGCCGAAGTTGCTCCCGATAAACTTTGGCGGAAAGCCGGCACGTGGGCCGCTACGCCTTGCCGTGGCGAATTCGCGATACTTCGCGGATGACCTGGGAAACGTCGTGTACCTCACCGGTTCCCACACTTGGAACAACCTTCAGGATTGGGGATCCGCCGCCCCGCCGCCCAAATTCGATTACGACAAATATCTCGATTTTCTAGTTAGGCATGGGCACAACTTCTTCCGGCTATATGTTTGGGAAGAAGCGGCGGGGGTGCCGTGGAGTGGCGAGAAAGTGTGGTTTGCCCCTCTTCCGTATGCGCGGACCGGCCCCGGAACAGCCTCCGATGGGTATCCGCGCTTCAATCTTCGAGAATGGAACCCGCAATACTTCGAACGGCTGCGTACCAGAGTGCGGCAAGCCGGTGAGCGAGGTGTTTACGTGTCCGTCATGCTGTTCAACGGCTGGAGCGTGGACGGAAAACGCAGTGCGATGACAGCGGAACTGCAGAAGCGGGGTTTGGGGGATCCCTGGCGCGGGCATCCTTTCAATAGCGACAACAACATGAATGGCATCGACGCCGGCGGCTGGGGAAAAGTCCACACCCTCCAGAATCTCGCGATAACCGAATTGCAGAAGGCATACGTGCGCAAGGTGATCGACACCGTCGGGGACCTCGATAACGTGCTGTGGGAGATCAGCAACGAGAGCAATCACGAGTCGACAGCGTGGCAGTACGAGCTGATCCGATTCATTCATGATTATGAAGGGACACGGCCAAAGCAACATCCGGTGGGAATGACGGCCGAGTTTCCTGGTGTCCAGAACGCTGACCTGTGGCAAAGCCCTGCGGATTGGATTTCCCCTGGGTCGTCCCCTGGGGAAGGTGGTTACGATACGAATCCTCCCACGGCGACCGGCGGCAAGGTGATCGTCACCGACACAGATCACATCTGGGGAATCGGCGGCAGCGAGGACTGGGTGTGGAAGAGCTTCACCAGAGGACTGAATCCGATCTTCATGGACCCCTATGAGGCGGATCTCATCGGCATTTATCCGATGTATTGGGGTCGCCCTATCGCGGATCCGGCTCGGGCGGAACGCGAACCGCTGTGGGAGTCGATCCGGAAAAACCTTGGCTTTGCTCGCGCTTTTTCCATGCGCATGAACCTCGCTGCGACCACGCCGCACGGAGAGATCGCGTCAAGCGGCTACTGCCTTGCCGACCCCGGTTCAAAATATCTAGTCTACCTGCCTGCGAAACGAGGTAGGCGCTTTTTGCGGAAGCTGCCCGCAAACCTGTTTGCCGATACGGTAGATGTGGATCTGTCGCGGGCGTCGGGCGACTTGCAGTTCGAGTGGTTCCAGCCTGACAGGGGGAGTACGATTGCCTCCGGGCAAGTCCCCGGCGGCGGCAAGCAAACGTTTGCCGCGCCCGTTGGTGGCGGGGGTCTCGCACTCTACATTGAGGCAACTAGCAGAGGCGGAAAATGACTGCTGGATTGTCGCCCCTGGTGAGCATACTGACCCCCGTGTATAACGGAGCGGAGCATCTTGCCGAATGTATCGAAAGCGTGCTGGCGCAGTCTTATCAGAACTGGGACTACACCATCGTTGATAACTGCAGCACGGATGACTCTGTGCAAGTCGCGCAAAGCTACGCAGCCAAGGATCCACGCATCCGCATTCACCAGAATCAGCAGTTCTTGCGAGCAATTCCCAATCACAATGTAGCGTTACGTCAGATTTCTCCGGCCGCGAAATACTGCAAAATGGTGTTTGCAGATGATTGGATCTTTCCTGAGTGCCTCGAACGGATGGTCGCCCTAGCCGAGGAGCACCCCTCGGTGGGAATCGTTGGCGCCTATGCTCTGCAGGGAACGCAAGTTCTGTGGACCGGCCTGCCTTATCCCAGCAAGGTCGTTTCCGGCCGGGAGATCTGCCGCCGCCACTTTCTCGAAAACCTGTACGTGTTCGGGACCGCGAATTGCGTTTTGTATCGCGCTGATCTGGTCAGGAGGCACGACCCTTTCTATAACGAGGCGAATATCCACGCCGATACCGAGGTGTGCTTTGCGGTTCTCCAGACCTGTGACTTTGGTTTTGTTCATCAAGTCTTGACGTTCACAAGAATGAGGCCGGGGTCGCTGGCCACTGTTTCCGAAGACCTTCATACCGACTTTGCGGGTATGTTGCAGACTCTCATCGCCCACGGCCCAGCTTATCTGACCAGCGCAGAGTTTGATCAGCTACTCACTCAGCACTTGTCCCAGTACTACAGGTTTCTCGGCAAGAGCCTGATCATGGGTCGCGGTAAGGAATTCTGGAAATTCCACAAAAGGAAACTGAATGAGGCGGGATACGGTGTCAGTCGTACTCGATTGATAATAGGGCTGGCCGCAGCGCTAGCTGGAGCTGTGCTGAAACCTCGTGAAACAATCAAGAATCTGCTCAAGCGTAGAGATGACCGGACCTTCGGTCAGGGTAATCAAAGGGCTGCAAGCCGTCCGAGCTCCATTCCAGCCGACGGACGATAACAGGCGACTCGGCACGCCGCGGCAACCGACTTTATGAATGCGAAGACTAGAAGGATATGAAGCCAACGGGGAAGGAACATGAATTGAGAGCTGGGGATTGGGTGGAAGTACGAAGTAAGGAAGAGATTCTGCAGACACTTGGTTCGAACGGACGGTTAGAGGGAATGCCGTTCATGCCCGAGATGTTCTCCTTCTGTGGCAAGAGGTTTCAAGTTTTCAAGCGCGCGCATAAAACCTGCGATACCGTGTTTCCTGTTCGCGGTCGCCGGCTTCACCGAGCAGTCCATCTGGATACGCGCTGCGATGGTAGTGCGCACGGCGGTTGTCAGGCGGGGTGCCTCATTTTCTGGAAAGAGGCATGGCTAAAGCCCATCAGACAGAATTTACTGGTAAGTGCCTCACCGAATAATGGTGACAAAGCACATATCAGTACCCACGCTACGTGCACCGAACAAGACGTTTGCACCAGCGCCGAGATACCAGATCCGATGGGTGGACCGCCCCAGTACGTCTGTCAGGCCACCCAACTGCCCTACGCCACGACAGACCTAAAGTGGTGGGATATTCGTCAGTACATCGAAGATTACACTTCGGGGAACGTGGGCCTGTGGCGGATGTTCTGTGGGTTGGTCTATTCAACGTACTACAACCTCAGTAATGTTAGGATTGGTTTAGGGCGACCTATGCGATGGTTCTATGACACGTTTCATCCGTTGTGGCACGGTACGCTATTTCCTAGGAAGCAGGGAACCGTGCCCGATGGTCAGCCAACTCCGAAAGGGACGCTCAATCTGCAACCTGGCGAGTTGGTGCGCGTGAAGTCGCATCAAGAGATCTTGAAAACTGTCGGCGCCAACAACAAGAATCGTGGCATGTACTGGGATGCCGAACTAGTTCCGTACTGCGGCGGCACTTTCCGAGTGCTTAAGCGGGTGACCAACATTATTGACGAGAGAACCGGGATAATGCAGGAGATGAAGAACCCTTGCATCATCTTGGATTCGGTAGTGTGTCAGTCGCGGTACAGCGCTTGCCGGATGTTCTGTCCACGGAGCATCTATCCATACTGGAGAGAGATATGGCTGGAGCGGGTTGAACCGGCTAACTCGGATAGGGGAAAATCAAATCGGTAATTACGGCGCGGGCGCCAACCATGCGGTGCACGAAAGGTTCCAGCAGCCGGCGCCAGAATGAACAGGTCCACAAGAGTTTTCCCCTTTCAAATCCGGCCTGTCGTGTCTCTCTAGCCCTCGTTGTTCCTGCAACACCACCTATTCGCGATATCGCACAGGCACTGCAGACGTCAGACCGCGCCTTTGCTGTAAGGGGCTTCGACAGCGGGCGGACATTGTGTACCCCCGATGATTGGTGCTGTCGGTATTGCGGTGAATATCCACGTTATCAACCCGATTGCCGATAACCGCTGGGAGGAATTGGTTGCTCGCCATCCACGAGCATCAGCATTCCACCGGTGCGGCTGGCTCAAGGCCCTGGCTCGCACCTACGGCTATGAACCCGGAGTGCTGACTACCTCGCCGCCAGGCGCACCTTTGAGTGATGGCATTGTCTTCTGCCTCGTTTCGAGTTGGATCACGGGCACTCGCTTGGTGTCGTTGCCGTTCTCAGACCATTGTGAGCCGCTCCTCGACGATGTTGGCCAGTCGGCCGCATTCGTTAGCTGGCTGGAAACAGAATGTGAACGCCAGCGATGGAAGTATGCAGAGCTTCGGCCGTGCCTGCCGGATGACCGCTACGGGCAACCGAGTCGTTCGTATTGCTTTCACGAGCTCGATCTCACGCCGACTCTGCCGCAGATTTTTCGGAAGCTGCGCAAGGATGCGATTCAGCGAATCCGGCGGGCCGAAAGAGAGCGGCTTTCTTGCGAGGCGGGCCGCTCCGAAAGACTGTTGGACGACTTCTATCGTTTGCTGTTGCTTACCAGGCGGCGTCATTGTCTCCCGCCTCAGCCCCGAACCTGGTTTGAGAACTTGCTCCAATATATGGGCGATGACGTTCAGATCAGAGTGGCTCGCCAGAATGGAAATGCCATTGCAGCCATGCTTACGCTGAGGCATAGGTCGTGCGTCACGTACAAGTATGGGTGTTCAGATGAGAAACTCCACAAGCTGGGCGGTATGACGTTTCTGTTATGGAGGCTGATCGAGGAAAGCAAGGACTCGGGAGCCGACAACATCGATTTTGGTCGCTCGGATCTGGACAACGAGGGACTGATTACATTCAAAGACCGGTTCGGTACGCAAAAGAGACTGCTGACTTACTACCGCTACCCTAAGCTTCAGGGGGAAGTGCCTGTCCGTAACTGGGACTCGCCGGCAATGCGTCGCTTGATATCGGTCTTGCCCGACGCGGTGTTGTCGGCCGCCGGCAGGATTCTCTACCGACACATGGGATGATCTTCGCGAGAAAAATCATATTTTGTTTGCCCTTCCGGACCGGGTCGATGATTGGTGGCGGACGGGAAATAAAATATGTCGGTTGTGAGGTGTGGAAGCTCCTGGCGTGTTGAGGGCACCGGTACAGAGCGCGCCGCTTTGGCTTACGCTAGAAATCACAATGGTGAATTAGTTTATGAAGTGGCTGAGGGTGAGCGCTTGTGCGGGTCATGAGACCGTCAGAATTAGGGCCTTTCTTAGGCGCGCGACTCCAATTCACAGATGCCGTTGAAACAAGGCGTGACGAATTCCGTGAAAAACGAGGCTGAGACCGGGCGACCAGCAAACCGCGAGTTGGTCCTGTTGGGGGTATTTGTAGCCGCTTCTATACCCCTATATTGGACGGCTCTGAGAGAATTGGTGCACCTGGTGTGGAACGATGCGGGTTATTCACACATCATGATTGTGCCGCTGGTGTCGGCGTGGTTCCTGTGGAACTGCCGTGGTGATCTGAAGCCGGTTGCGGGTGATCGTACCTCGAGAATAGCCGCGGCTCCGGCCATCGGGTTGGGTGTGGTTGGATTCGCGAGTGGCTGGGTCCTGTCCGTTCGCGGGAGCTCATGGTACCTCGCGGTGTGGATCCTATCCCTCCTCTGCCTGTGGATCGGAGGTTTCGCATTCACGTTCGGTTCACGCGGGTTGCGATCCGCGGCATTCCCACTTGCTTTTCTCATGTTCCTCGTTCCCCCACCCGGTTGGTTGATGCAGTTTGTTATCGGGATACTGCAACAAGCGTCTGTCGAGTTGACGTACTGGGGATTTCGTCTTGTCAACATTCCTGTGTATCGCGAGGGTATATCGTTCACGCTACCCAATCTCAACATTGCAGTAGAAAGGGAGTGCAGCGGCATTCGCTCCAGCATCAGCCTGTTGTTGACCACGATCATAGCGGCCCATCTTCTTTTGAAAACTAAGCTGAACAAGCTCTTGCTCATTGCCTTGGTAGTCCCGATTGCCATTTTCAAGAATGCCATGCGGATTGTTATCCTGTCGCTACTCGCAATATATGTTGATCGATCCTTCATCGAAGGCAATCTCCATTACAAGGGCGGTTTTGTGTTTTTCCTGCTGGCGCTGGGTCTGGTTCTTGGCCTCATGTCGCTACTGCGTCGCTTCGAAGAACGGCGCCGTACGGTGCAGTCGCAATCGCAAATTAGCGCGTCGGGCGACTAAGCCAGACGTAGCCTCCATCGGAAACGAATGCGACACCAAGTGCGCGGCTCACCATCTCCGTAGCATCATCCGCCCGCTTCCAACCTCGACACCTTCTCGACGTAAAGCCTGCTCCATTACCCCCCCGCAAACCCCTGCAGAGTAGTGCCTATCCCGTGTCGCTCCCGGTGCCGTTTCGGTCCGATCCGGAGGTGCCGGAGGTGGCCGGAGGCCTGCCACTGGTCCCGGGAGCGACCACCTTTTGCCCGAGGGATGCAGAGCGGGCGCGGAGGAATGTGCCTTCCCGCGTGTGCAGCTGTTTGCACATCTGGTCAGCTCGAAGGCGCCGTTGATTTTGGAAAACACCCATGCTTGTCGTGTGTTTATATAGTGTTAGGGACTAATTGCGACGTTGCTAGAGTCATCTAACTATGGCAGCCTGATTGCCTTTACTCCTGCGAAGACGATTAACTCGCGACTTCAAGGAGCAAGGAAATGGGGTCCACCCCTGTCCGGGCAGCAAGGAAAATCACAGCGAGTGAGCCGTTGTCGTTTGAAGCGGCAGCAGCGAACATGGTCGGGTCCTGGGGTCTTCCTACCTCTCATGAATTGATGCCGAAGCCTGCCCTCAAGAGCAACATGCTGCGGGTGGGGGTTATCGGTTACGGGTATTGGGGCCCAAACGTGGCTCGCAACTTCCACGGGCAGGATCAGTCGCGCGTAACAATGGTGTGCGACACACGGACCGAAGCGCTGGCGAAGGTTGCTAAGGCACATCCAGGGGTCGAAGTTACCACCGATTCGATGGCGTTGATCCGCTCTCCTCAGATCGACGTCGTTGCCGTGGTTACACCGGTCTGGACACATTTTGAATTGGCCAAAGCGGCGCTGCAAAACGGCAAGCACGTCTTCGTCGAGAAGCCCTTTACGGCCAGCGTTGCCCAGGCGGAAGAGCTGATCGAAATCGCGGAGCGTAAGAATCTCAGGATCATGGTGGACCACACGTTCCTGTTCACCGGCGCAGTCCGCAAAATTCGCCAGTTGATCGACAGCGGCGTTCTCGGCGACCTCTACTATTACGACTCAACACGGGTCAACCTGGGCCTCTTTCAACACGACGTCAACGTCGTTTGGGATCTGGCGCCACACGATCTCTCGATCATGGATTACCTGATCGAGGAAAAGCCGGAAGCAATCGTCGCCACGGGGCAGAACCACGTCAATGGCGTGGAGGACGTCGCCTACCTCACGGTGTACTATCCCAACAAAGTCATCGCCCATGTGAATGTCAACTGGCTGTCACCGGTGAAGGTTCGCACAACGTTAGTCGGCGGCGAAAAGAAGATGCTGGTGTGGAACGATCTGGAAGCCGATGAGAAGATCAAGGTGTATGATAAGGGCGTCCAGATGAAAACTCGCGAAGGCGTTTACGACCTGCTCGTCAGCTACCGCTCCGGCGACATGTGGGCGCCGCAGATCGAACAGACCGAAGCGCTCAAGCTCGAACTCGGGTAC
>Ga0153915_10006082_pt1 | contig 11283 bp, 10 predicted proteins | sample Opewatmetagenome_2_FD_107003 | JGI IMG/M metagenome (GOLD analysis project Ga0153915, IMG submission 107003) | Freshwater wetland microbial communities from Ohio, USA - Open water 3 Core 3 Depth 3 metaG | ecosystem: Environmental > Aquatic > Freshwater > Wetlands | place: USA: Ohio, Lake Erie...
GCTCCGGCGCTCCGCTCCCGCGGCGCGAGGCTCCTCCCCACTGGGAGACTCCTCGCGCCGCGAGCTGCAGGGGAGCTCCTGGTTGTCGGGTTGACCGATGGGGCCAGCAGGGACATTGCGCGGTGAGTCTTGTCGGCCGGCTCGGGCGATCCGATGGACTGATGGCCCGATGATCCGATGATCCGATGACTCGATGACCCGATTCCTCCCGGACATCATCTGTCCTCCTCCCGGTGTCCCAATAGGTCTGTGGATAACGGCGCCGAAATATTTTTCGAGGCGTCTGCCCCGGTGCGCCGCCGCGCTCGCGGCTGTGGAAATCCTTTCGAGGCGTTGACAGCGGTTCGCGGCGGGTAAAAGAATCGGCTCACAACCCGGAAATCGAATGCTCGAAGAAGTCGTCACCGAGAAAGGACTGCCGCAGAGCGCCGAGGCCGAGCGCGCCGTGCTCGGCTCGATCCTTCTCGACCCCGCTGCGATCGCGCTCGTCGTTCCGATCCTTCCGCAGGCCGAGGAGTTCTACAGCGACAAGCACCAGAGGATCTACCGCGGGATGCTGGAGCTCTTCGAGCGCTCGGCGGAGATCGATCTCCTGACGCTCAAGGAGGAGCTGAACACCGGGCAGGCGGAGAGCGTGGACGCCGCCTATCTCTCCTGGCTCCTGGACGGGGTCCCCGACATCGGGAACGTCGAACACTACGCCCGGATCGTCAAAGAGAAGGCGACGATGCGGCGCCTGATCCGGGCCGGCCAGAGGATCGTCCGCGACGGGCTCACGCAGGAGAAGACCGCGGAGCAGCTTCTCGGCGAGGTGACCGGCGAAATCTTCGAGATCGCCGACGACTCCGTCCGCGAGGCCTTCATGCCGATCGGGAAGATCGTGAAGCACAACCTGGAGGTGATCGAGGACGCCCGCAGCCGCCAGGGAATGCTCTCGGGACTCGCGACGGGGTTCACGGAGCTGGACAGAATGACCTCGGGACTCCAGACCTCCGACCTGATCATCCTGGCCGCCCGTCCCTCGGTCGGGAAGACCTCCCTGGCCCTGAACATCGCGCAGCACGTCGCGCTGCGCGAAGGAAAATCGGTGGGCTTCTTTTCTCTCGAGATGTCCATGGAACAACTGGGCTTCCGTGTTCTCTGCTCGGAGGCGGACGTGGACGCCAAGAAGGTCCGCGACGGCTTCGCCTCCAAGGAGGCGATCGGGAGGCTCGTGCTCGCGCAGACGACCATAGCCGGGGCGAACTTCTTCATCGACGACAGCGCCGCGGTGACCGTTCCGCTGATGCGCGCCAAGGCGCAGCGCTTGAAGCGCGAGAAGGGCCTGGACCTCCTCGTCGTGGACTACCTCCAGCTCATGGCCGGGCACGGACGATTCGACAACCGGACGCAGGAGGTCTCGCAGATCTCCCGGGGCTTAAAGCTCCTCGCCAAGGAGCTGAAAGTACCGATCCTGGCGCTCTCGCAGCTCTCTCGCCAGCCCGAGCAGCGCAAGGGGGATCTGCGCAAGCCCCAGCTGGCGGATCTGCGCGACTCCGGCTCGCTCGAGCAGGACGCCGACGTCGTGGTCATGCTGTACCGCGAGGAGCTCTACGACCGCAACACCGAACGCAAGGGGATCGCCGACGTCATCATCGCCAAGCAGCGCAACGGCCCGACCGGCGACTTCGAGGTCGTCTTCCTCCCCGACCACATGACCTTCCGCAACTACGCCCGCGAGGCCCCGCCCCCCGCCGAACAGCCGTTCTGAACGACACCGTGAGTCGGGAATCGAGAGTCGATCGCGGCCTTTTGCGCATTGTCTCGAAATGGGGCCTCGCTTATGCGGAGCCCGGTGGTCGATGAGTTCCGCTCGGAGGCCGATCCTCATCGGCCGCAGGCCCGATTCGTCAGGCACCGGAGTCCGGCAGGCCTGCTAACCTTCCCTCTTTGAGCTCGCAAACTCCAACGCCGACCCGCGACTCTCAACTCGCGTCGCGCCCGACCCTGGCGTTGGTGGACCTGGGAGCCATCGCGCGCAACTACAGGCGCCTGAAGGGGCACGTCGGCGAAGAGGTGGCCGTCATTCCGGTGGTCAAGGCGGACGCTTACGGGCACGGGGCGGTGCCCGTGGCCAGGCGGCTGGCGGCGGAGGGCGCCCGGATGTTCGCGGTGGCGATCGCGGAGGAGGGGATCGAGCTGCGCCGGGCCGGGGTCTCCGGCGAGATCCTCCTTCTGAACTTCTCCGACCCCGCGGCGGCTCCGCAACTGCGCGCATACGGGTTGACGCCGGCGCTCTACGATCTCGAGCACGCCGCCGGGTTCGCTCGCGCCGCGTCGGGTTTCTCCTCGCCGCTCCCGGTCCACGTGAAGTTCGACACGGGAATGGGGCGGCTCGGCTTGCGTCCGGAGGACTCCGGCGCCTTCGCGCGCATCCTCCGCGGCTCGAGGCTCGCCCTCAAGGGTGTCTTCGCGCAGCTCTCCTCGGCCGAAGACCCGATGTCGCCCGCCACCGGGGCGCAGGTCAGCGGTCTCGAGGTCGCGGTCTCGGGTCTGCGCGCCGCGGGTCTCGTTCCCGGGCTCGTCCATGTCGCCAACTCCGCCGGCGCTCTGTCGCACCCTGGCTCCCATTTCGACGCGGTGCGCCCCGGGATCGCCCTCTACGGAGTGCTTCCTTCACCGGCCATGGAGGGCGCGGGGCTCGAGCCTGCGCTGTCTCTCGAGACGAGAGTCATGTCCGTCAGGCGGGTCTCCTCCGGCACGCCGCTCGGATACGGCGGCGCCTTCATCACGCGCCGGCCTTCCACGATCGCCGTGCTTCCCATCGGCTATGATGACGGCCTTCGAAGGTCTTTCTCCGGTCGAGTTTCCGTTCTTCTCAGGGGTAAGGAGGCGCCGATCGTCGCTGCGGTGAGCATGGACCTGACTCTCGTGGACGCGACGGACTGCGGCGCGGCGACGGGGGACCGGGTTCTCTGTCTGGGCTCCGAAAACGGGCGGCGGGTGACGCTCTGGGATCTCGCGCGCGCCGCCGGGACAGTTCCCTACGAGATCCTCTGCGGGATTTCCGCCCGGGTTCCGAGAAGGTACTTCGATTGACGCGCATTCTCGAGGCGATCGGGCGAGTCGTCCTCCGGGTCTTCGAGGAGATCGGCAATTTCTTCTCGATGCTCGGGCGCGTGGCCGTCTGGGCCGTGCGTCCTCCCTATGATCTCGCCGAGCTCATGCGCCAGATGGTGCGGGTCGGGTACGATTCGATTCCCGTCGTTTTCGTGACGACGCTCTTCACCGGAATGGTGCTCGCGCTCCAGACCTTCAACGGCTTCGCCCGCTTCCATGCTCAGAACCTGGTCGGCAGCGTCGTCGCGCTGTCGCTGACGCGGGAGCTCTCGCCCGTCCTGACGGCGCTCATGGTGACGGGCAGGGTGGGCAGCGCGATGGCTGCCGAGCTGGGCACGATGCGGGTCACCGAACAGATCGACGCCCTGACGGCTCTCGCGACCGAGCCGGTCCAGTACCTCATGGTGCCGCGCGTGTCGGCGTCCATCCTGATGCTCCCTCTCCTGGTCATCATGGGGGACGTCGTCGGGATGTACGGAGGGTATCTCGTGGCCGTCCAGCTGCTCGGCGCGAACCCGGTCGCCTACATCGACAATTCCTTCCAGTATCTTCACGTGAAGGACGACGTCGTTTCGGGAATCATCAAGGCGGCGGTCTTTGGACTGGTCTTCTCGCTGATCGCCTGCGTGCGCGGGTACTACACGACCGGGGGGGCCGAAGGGGTGGGCCGTTCCACGACGAGGGCGGTCGTCTCGGGCAGCCTGTCAGTCCTCGTCGTCGATTTCTTCCTGACCAAACTGCTTTACTAGGAGGTCGGGAGCGATGGAAGGGAAGGGCTCGCCGGCTGCGCCCGGGAAAACGGCGCCGAAGCTCCAGGCCGAAGACTTGCACAAGTCCTTCGGGGACAAGGTCGTGCTGGACGGCATCTCGTTCTCGGTGGCGAGCGGCGAGTCTCTCGTGATCGTGGGCCCTTCCGGCACGGGGAAGAGCGTTCTCTTGAAGCACCTGATCGGCCTCATCCGGCCCGACTCCGGAAGGGTCTTCGTCGCGGGGGAGGACCTCTGGGCCCTGTCCCACATCGAGCGCAACCGGGCGCGCAAGAAATTCGGGATGTCGTTTCAGGAGGGAGCGCTCTTCGATTCGATGTCGGTCTTCGACAACATCGCGTTTCCGCTCCGGCGCTCGGGCCATCCTCCCCGGCAGGTCCGGGAGCGCGTGCGCGAGTGCCTGGAGATCGTGCACCTTCCCAATGTCGAGGAGAAACGCACCTCGGAGCTCTCCGGCGGTATGCGGCGGCGGGTCGGGTTCGCCCGGGCGATCGCGCACGAGCCCGAGATCCTTCTCTTCGACGAGCCCAACACCGGGCTCGATCCGATCATGACGGAAATCATCGACGAGGTGATCCTGGAGATGCGCGAGAAGATGAAGCCGACGATCGTGACGATCACGCACCACGTCGAGAGCGCGAGGAAGATCGGGGACCGGGTCGCGCTCCTTTTCGGGGGCAAGCTCCTCTATGACGCTACCCCGGGGGAGTTCCTCAAGGCTCAGGATCCAGCCGTGCGGCAGTTCGTGGAGGGTAATGCCCAGGGACCCCTGACACGGGATTTCGAGATGTCGGCCCGATAATCGAGTCCGGGGAAGATTCCTTTTCGGAGGGCGCATGAGCACCGCGGCGAAGGTTGGAGGGTTTTTCCTGGTGGTCCTGATCCTGGCGGGACTGCTGATATGGAGGATCGAGGACCTGCGTCTGGGGCGGGGGCCCGCCAAGAAGATCTCGGTCGCGTTCAAAGACGTGGCGGGACTGGACGCCAAGTCCATCGTGCGCCTGGCCGGCGTGCGCGTCGGGAAGGTCTCCCGGATCCGCCTGGCGCCGGACGGGCAGGCGATCGTGGAGATGGAACTCGACCGGGACGTGGAGCTGCGGCAGGGGGCGTCGGCGTCGATCGCGAACCTGGGCCTGCTCGGCGAGAAGTACGTCGAGCTCGTGCCCGGACCGGTCGGCGCCCCCGAGCTGCCGGAGGGGACGACGTTGAAGGGGGACGTCCCGGTCAGCTTCGACCAGATCACCAGACTCGCGCGGGACATCGAGGTGGACGTCAAGGACATCACGAGGAACTTAAACGAGTCTCTCGGCGGCCCGAAGGGGGAGGAGCGGCTGCGCACGATCGTCGACAACATCAAGATCATCACCGACGACCTCCGCGTCATGGTGGCCTCCAACCGCGGCAACGTGGACGCGACGCTCGCGAACCTCCGGGATTTCACCGAGGGAATGACCGAGCTTGTGGATCGCGTGGACAAGCTCATCGCCTCCAACTCCGCCAATGTCACGCAGGGCATCGCCAACATCAAGGACGTGGCCGGCAAGCTCGAGACGACCGCCGACAACCTGAACCAGATCACGGGCAAGATCAAGTCCGGCGAGGGGACCGTCGGCAAGCTCGTCGAGAGCGAGGAGACCCACAAGAACTTGAACGACGCCCTGGTCGCGGTCAAGGACGGAGTCGCCGGCCTGAACAAAGCCCTGGGCGCCGTCAACCGGACCAAGTTCGACTTCGGTGCGCGCACCGAGATGTTGACCCGATTCTCGAAGGGAAAGGGGTATTTCTCCCTCGACATCAACCCGCCGGAGTCGCCCCGTTTTTACAGGGTCGAGCTCTCGACCGAGCCCTTCGGCCGACGCGTCGGCTCCACGACGGTCGAAAGGACGACTTTCCCGGACGGCCACGTCGAGGTCAAGACCACCGACACGCAGGAGTTCAAGGACGACTTCGCCATCACGGCGCTCTTCGGCTACCGATGGAAGGACTGGGGACTGCGGGCCGGGGTCATCGAGTCGCGGGGGGGCGCGGGTCTGGATTACAAGCTCCTGAAGGATCGGCTCCGTCTCTCGGCCGACGTCTGGGACTTCAACCACCCCGATTTCTCGGCGCACGCGAAGATCTCGGGCCGTTACTTCCTGAGCCCGTCCGTCTACGTCCAGGGGGGCTGGGACGATTTCCTGAACAAGTCGCGCGGCGCCGACTCGCTCTTCCTCGGGGCGGGTCTGCGCTGGACCGACGAGGACATCAAGTACCTGCTCGGGAGCGTCCCGATCAAGCCATGAGAACGACGGGCCGGGATACGGGAGACGGGAGACGGCGGACGAGAGGAGCCGCGCCGCGCCGCATCCGGTTTCGGCACGTCTTCCGTCTTCCGTTTTCCGTCTTCCGGCTCCGGTAGCCATGGCCCCGCGCGCCACGACGGTATTCGCCTGCCAGTCCTGCGGGGCTTCCTCGCCCAAGTGGCTCGGCCGATGCCCCGACTGCGGCGAGTGGAACAGTTACATCGAGGAGCTGCGCGAGGAGAGGGCCGCTCCAGCCCGGGCGGCCGTGCCGGCACCGATGGCCCGGGAAGAGGCGGAGCCGGGCGCTCGGGTCGCCACGGGCATGCCCGGCTTCGACCGGGTGCTCGGCGGCGGACTCGTCGCCGGCTCGGTGGTGCTCCTCGGCGGCGAGCCTGGGATCGGCAAGTCCACGTTCCTCCTGCAGGCGTCCCGCGCGCTCGCGGCGCGCGACGGCGATGTCCTCTACGCGACGGCCGAGGAGTCGGCGGCCCAGGTGCGGATGCGAGGCGAGCGCCTCGGGGTCCAGGAAGAAACACTTCTTCTCGTCGCGGAGACCGACGTCGAGTCCGTCGTCGCCGCCGCGGAACGGCACCCGCCGGCGTTGCTGATCGTGGACTCGATCCAGGCCTTGCGCGAGCCGGCCCTCTCTTCGGCCGCCGGGACCGTCACGCAGGTCCGCGAGTGCGCCGGCGTCCTCCAGCGTTTCGCGAAGACGCGGGGCGTCCCGGTCATCCTGATCGGTCACGTCACGAAGGACGGCAGCCTTGCCGGTCCCAAGTCGCTCGAACACCTCGTGGACACGGTCCTGACGCTCGAAGGGGAACGGACTTCTCTCCGGCGTATCCTTCGCGCCACCAAGAACCGCTTCGGGCCGATCGAGGAGCTGGCCCTTTACGACATGACCGGAGAGGGCCTCTCGGAGATCTCGAATCCGTCGGCCGCGCTTCTGGCCGAGCGGCGGGCCGGACTCCCCGGCAGCGCCGTCACGGCCACGCGGGAAGGGTCGCGCTGCGTCCTGGTCGAGATCCAGGCCCTCGTCGGGTCGTCGTCGGCCGGCTCCCCGCGCCGCGTCGCGATCGGTTTCGACCCCGGCCGGCTCGCTCTTCTCCTGGCGGTTCTGGAGGGGGCGGGGCTGTCCCTGGCGTCGCGCGAAGTCTTCGTGTCCTGCGCGGGCGGTCTCTCGACGGCGGAGCCGGCGGCGGATCTGGCGGCGGTGGCGGCCCTGGCTTCCTCCGCGCGGGGGCGCGCGATTCCCGGCGACGCCGTGTGCTTCGGAGAGATCGGGCTCCTGGGCGAGATCCGGCGCGTGCCGGCCGCAGCCTCCCGCCTCAAGGAGGCCGCGGCGATGGGCTTCCGGGCGGTCTACATCCCTTCAGGCGACGCCACGGAAGCTGCGCGGTTCCTGGACCTCGAGATCCACCCGGTGGATCGCGTGGCCGATTTCCTCGAGCTCATCGGATGAAGGTGCCCCGGCTCCCGAGGCGGGGAGCGCCGGGCTCTGGAGGCGTCAGGGAGACACTCTGACGCCCGGTCCCACCCGTGCGCGGGACCGGGCGCGGCAACGCGATTCCCTCCGTCGGGCTCTACAGGGACTTGCGGCCGAGCAGCAGGCCGGTCGCCACGAGGGCGAGGCCGGCCAGCGCGAGCGCGGCATGAGGAGAAGCGGTCTTCGGAAGGACCTTCTCCTTCACCGCGACCGCCGCAGGAGGCTCCGCCGGGGCGGGTTGCACAGCGGAGACAGCAGGCGCTGCCGTTTCGGCTCTCACCGGCTCGGGAGCCTTCTCCAGGGCCACGGGAGCCTGGGTCCGGATCCCGATCTCCTTGCGGTCGATGACTTCGCCGCTGACGTTCAGAGCGACGACCGTGATCTTGTGATCACCCGGCGGAACGCCGTGAATCGTTGCGACGTTGTACTCCGTCCCCTTGAGGGTCGTCTTGAGGTCGCCGTCCAGATACACGTCGAAACGAGGCTGCGGGAAGTTGGACTCACCGAAGCGCGTGCCCTGGCTGGATCCAAAGATCTCCTGGTTGTATCCGACGGCGACTCGAACGGTCTCTCCGGTGATCGTGGTCCCTTCCACGGGCTCGACGACTTTCATCCCGAGAGTGTTCTTGGTCGGACCGCCTGTATTTGGATCGGCGCGCTGGGCGAGCGCGACTCCCACCGTAAAGAATGCGAGCGCGATGACACATCCTAGAAGCTTCTTCATACCTCCTCCTTATCGAGACAAGCCCTGCTTAGTGTGCGCCCGCGGGCCTCGCGCACCATGACCTGAACACATCAATTCGCAGGGTGGCGCGGGGGCGGGCGGGGACCGGGGAAGTCCTGGAGGGTCAGTCCCTTCCTTCCAGGGCTACCGCGAGGCGCATCGGCGCAGGGCCGGGGAAGTCGGGCGGAAAGGGCGTGATGAGTGTGACGCGTGCGCTCGAAGCTGCGCCGAGCCGAACCTGGGCGGGTTCTTGAACTCGCCGCTCCACTACCCGATAACGCCGCAGGCCCGCCGGGCTCGTGAGCCGCACGCGATCGCCAAGACGCAGTCGGGCGATCGCGTTGCCATTGCGCCCGCGCGGGATTGCGATCAGTGAAGGTCGCGTCGCCCTCTCCTCGCCGGGAAGGGCCGTGCCGGGGACGTGGCCGGGGCCCTTGGCCAGCGTCCCCGCCTCGACTCCCTCGAACACCGGCGCGTCGAGCGCGAGACGGGAAACGGTCAGGCGGGCGACGAGCTCTCCCTCGGGAGGCCGGGGTGCCGGAGCCGTCGCTGCGACGGACTCGCGCCGGCCCATTCCAGCGACCCCGGAATAGACGTCGCGCGCTATGGGGGCGGAGATGAGGATCCCGCAACCGAGTCCGACCGAGGCGAGCGCCGGGCCGAGCCTGTGGGACAGCATGTTTATGGCGCCGGACAACCTGACGCCCGGCCCCGCCCCGAAGGCGAGAACCGGGCGCAGGAGCCGTTTTCGGATCTACCGGGTCTTCCGGCCGACGAAGAGTCCGGCCAGGACGAGAGCCAGACCGGCAATCGCCATTCTTGGAAACGCGGAAGCCGTCGTCGGCAGCGTCGTCTCCATCGGAGCCGCCGGAGCCGGAGCCGGCTCATAGGACGTGCTCGGCGCGGGCGGCGGCGGAGGTGGCGCCGGAGCCGCCGGTGCGGGGGCGGGAGCCGTTGCCATGGTCGAGGTCGTCGTCGTGCTCTCGGCGATGACCGTCGGTGTCGTGATGATGCTGATCTCCTTGCGGTCGACGACCTCCCCGCTGACGTTCAAGGCGACGACCACGATCTTGTGGGTTCCCGCAGGAACGTTGTCGATCGTCGCGGTGTTGGATTCCGTCCCCTTCAACTCGGCCTTGCGGCTGTTGTCCAGATAGATGTCGAAGCGCGGCTGGGGGAAGTTGGCTTCCCCGAAGCGAGTGCCCTGTCCGGCCTCGAAGACCTTGTGGTTGTAGTCCACCGTTACTCGGACTGAACTTCCGGAGATCGTGGCGCCCTCCGCGGGCTCCATGAGTCTCAACTGGAGAGTGTTCTTGGTCGGTCCGCCGGTATTCTTGTCGGCGTTCTGAGCGATCGCCGCTCCGGCGAAGGCGAACAATGCGAACGCGGCGACGAGGCCCGTGATTCTCCTGCCCATAATCACTCCTTCCTCTGAAAGCGGATGCCCGGAAAGGGCCGCCGGAGACCTGCCAAGCAATTATCGCGCCAAGTGCGTGCCGATCGGCGTCGGGGCGGCAACCTGCTCAGGGGCGTTCCGGCGCCGATTCTTACTCGAGGTGGGCCGGCATTTCACCCGTCAGGGCCTTGTAGGCCTCGAGGTACTTCTCGCGGGTCGTGCGGATGACCCCCTCGGGCAGCCGCGGCGCCGGAGGGCGCCGGTCCCATCCCGTCGAGTCCAGCCAGTCCCGAACGAATTGCTTGTCCAGAGAGTGGGGGCTGTGCCCCGGTCTATAGGCCGCGGTGTCCCAGTAGCGGGAGGAATCGGGAGTGAAGGCCTCGTCAATCCAGACGAGACGCCCGTCCAGGCGGCCGAACTCGAGCTTCGTATCCGCGAGGATCAGCCCGCGGGACGCGGCATAGTCCCTCGCCCGGGAGTAAAGGTCGAGCGTGAGGTCCCGCAGCCGCTCCGCTTCCTCCTGGCCGATCTGGTTCGCCACGAACTCGAAGGGCACGTTCTCATCGTGTCCGCGCTCGCTCTTGGTGGCGGGGGTGAAGATGGGTCGGGACAGCCGGTCGGCCTCGACGAGACCCGCCGGAAGCCGGACGCCGCAGACCTGCCGCGTCTTCTTGTACTCGGCCCAGCCCGAGCCGGCCAGGTATCCGCGCGCCACGCACTCGAAGGGGATCACCTCCGCTTTCTTCACGATCACCGCGCGGCCCGCGAGGGTCGAGCGGTCGGCCTGGAGCGCCTCGGGAAAGCGCTCGACCTCGGTCTCGATCAGATGGTTCTCGACGTCGTCGAACTTCCGAAACCAGAAGTTCGAGAGCTGGGTGAGGATCTTTCCCTTGTCCGGAACGCCCGGGGAGAGGACGCAGTCGAAAGCCGAGATGCGGTCGCTCGCGACGAGGAGCAGGCTGTCGCCCAGGTCGTAGAGCTCGCGGACCTTGCCGCGGCGCGACAGGCGCGCGCCGGAGAGATGAGTCTCGACGACGGCGGGCATCGGCCGTGGACATTAGCAGCAAGAAAGTCCAAGGTCCAACGTCGCGTCTCCTTGCATCCGAGCCCGCGGGCGCTCGCGGGCTGCCAGGAGCGTGCATGGGTCCTCTGGTATCGTCTCGCGCCATGCGTTTGCAGGTCAGCGATTCCGCGCCGCGCGGGGGGCGGAGGATCCGCGTCGCGTTTCTCCACTCGGCCAAGGATCCGGCGGCCGGGGCTCCGCCGGCCGTGCGCGCGGAGATCGAGGAGGCTTGCCGCGGTTCAGCTTTCGGCGGCCGGGAAAAGGAAGTCGTCGGCGCGTTGACCCGGCGCGGAGGCTGGGTCCTCGTCGGCCTGGGCGCGGCCGCGAGCCCGCTCGCGAACCTGCGCAGAGCGCTCCGGCGGGCCATCAAGGACGCCTTGCGGCAGCCGGGCCGCGGATTGCTCCTTGCCTTCGGCGATGGCATCGGGAAGGAACGGATGCGCGCGCTCCTGCGGGAGGTCGCACA
>Ga0153915_10006084_pt1 | contig 11281 bp, 10 predicted proteins | sample Opewatmetagenome_2_FD_107003 | JGI IMG/M metagenome (GOLD analysis project Ga0153915, IMG submission 107003) | Freshwater wetland microbial communities from Ohio, USA - Open water 3 Core 3 Depth 3 metaG | ecosystem: Environmental > Aquatic > Freshwater > Wetlands | place: USA: Ohio, Lake Erie...
CAGATCGCGCACGAGCACGACGTCGCGCTCGGATGCGCGGCCGAGCGTGCCCTGCGGTCCAAACGTTTCCGTGTTGTACGCGTAGACCGACTCCCACCCGAGCCGATCGCGCAGGTGGGTCGCAAACGTCTGCTGCACGAGCCGGTCTTCGTTGTTGATGTCGGTGATCACGTCTCAGCTACACCAGCGCCGCCGCCACGCCCGTCACGATGGCGATGGCACGGTCGAGATCAAACTCCATGAGGTCGGCCTCGCGCAAGACAGATCGCAGCTCCGTCTCGACCTGGCGCTGCAGTTGCTTCAGCCGTGCTGGAGAGACATCAATCGTCCCAGCCCCTGGAACGGCGAGTTTGTCCCTGAGCAGGCGCATGACCGCCGGATCGTCGACTGTCAAACGTCCCGTCCGTACTGCGTGATCGATGTCGAAGAAGTCGCGAATAGCAACCTCGAGGCGTGAGAGCGCGGCTCGAAGCTTTTCGGCCATCAGCTCAGCGTATGGGACGCATGTCACGATGTGCGCGTCCACGAGTGCGGCGCCATCGAGCGGGTTGAGCAAGGCGGTCCGCGCGGCCAGACCTTCCGGGGCCATCAGCAGTGGCTCACGTACGCCGGCTTCAATGCTGATTCGCTCGATGTGGCCGTCGACCAGGGATTCATATGCGACCACAGCGTTGTACTGCGTGGAGTTGTTGAAGCCTCGAAGCGGCTCGACAAGTTGAAACCCTGGCAGGTGAGGCGGGAGATCTCCGACGATGGCCTGCAATGGGCGGGCGCTCCGGCTGCGATCTCCGCGTGATGACGTGAGCGGAGTGGCGATGCTGAAGTCGAGATCTTCACTCAGCCGGTAGAAGCCAGTGTGAACCTTTGACAGGCAGGTGCCGCCTTTGAAGACCAGCCCAGCGCCGCTGCCCGCGAGATATTCGAGGACGACACTGCAGAAGTAGTCTTTCTCGAGCAGCCTCGCTTCGAACCCCATCTCCGCTGACGTGAACCCGATCGCTTCTCGCAGCAGGCTTGGGTTCTCTTGATGGAGGCGGATGGGCACGGCTCAGGCCGCTCCGTTCACGACAACGCCCCATCGTCGGTTGATGCGTCCGCGTTTGGGAGCGGTGGGAATCCATGGAATCAATCCGGAGGAGCGGGGCAGCTTCCTCTCTAGCTGACGCAGCAGCCGCTCGTTGACCCGAAGGCGCTCAAGCAGCACGCCGATGCGCCGGATGGTGCCGATGTCGCCGTAGCGCAGCGTCAGACGGACGAGGTCAGCGGCCGTCACTCGCCGGGCCTTGAGCTCGCGCTCGATCCATCGGTAGCCGCGCGGCAGGCTGTTGAAGCGCGCCCAGTCGTAGACCGCATCGACGAGCGCGCGCGCGCGCGACGCATAGACGGCGACGGTGCCGTCGTACGTCGTCGTCTCCGTCGTGTCACCGAGGCGCGTGTCGGCCACGCGGATCAGCACCAGCCGTACGGCACCGACCCGTCGTTCTCCTGAGATGCGGTTGTTGTACGCGTAGAGGCGGACGGGCACCTGATTGTCGAACCCGTACCGGTTGAACGTATTCGGGCCGCAGATCTGATACCGGCCCTTCACATCGTCCATCACGCTGGTGAGCGCCTGGATCTCGTCGGGGGTCCACTTGCCCCCGAGCGGGAGCGTACGAGGCACGAGATAGACGCCGCGCTTCACGCGGACGATCCAGCCCGCTTTGGCGAGGCGGCTGAGCAGGTTGCGCTCGCGCGGCGCCGTCAGTTGGAGCGGTTTGGTCAGTTCGCCGGAGCGCAGCGTCGTCTGCCCGCGCATCTGCGCATAGGCGAACAGCCGCCGTTCGATCTCGCCGAGTCCCTTTTTCACGTGTGCAAACTATATGTGAGTTAATCGCCTGACGGGCGATTATCGCATAAATAGTGTGCACTGCCTTCGACGGAGCGTCCGTTGTGCGCGACCAGCTCCGAACTCACACCGCAACCTCGCCGCTCATCAGCCGCGGCAACAGCAGGTCGCGCGCCGCGCGGAGCCTCTGGTTCTGCTGCCGCAAGGTGTTGGTCTGCGAGAGCATCGGCTCGACTTGGTCATTGAATGCGGCCACAAGCGACTCCGGAGGCGCCACGATCTCTGCGCGTTCAAAATCGCCGGCGATCACTGCGGGATAGGCCGCGCCGCGGGCGTGGTTTTCGAGGTAACCGATGAACGAATCAGTCGTTGTGGCGTGGAGGAGGAAGGACGTCGGCAATCCGGTGGGCGTGATGACGGAGAAGCCTGTTGACGCAACCAGATGTGGCGGCGGCTGCCAGATGACTGCGTACGAACGTCTATTCGGCCGGACGCACGACCAGATGATGTCACCGTGTTTCACCACCCGCCGCGCCCTGCTCGGCGCGTCCTTGAAGTCGTAGCGCGTCGTCTCGTCGATCGAGCCCGGGGTCACTGAAGAGATGTCGATGTAATCGATTTCTCCGTCATAGGACGAGGGAAGTGACTCTCGGTTCACGGCAGCGACATCAGCCAGTGTCTTCCTGTTCCAGCCTTCCGGAAGGCCATTGGTGACGCGCGTGTGCTCGTGGCCGGGGAAGCGGAGACGGACAAACCACTCACGGTAGATCTGCCGCGCCGCGTCCTCCAGCAGCGCCATCTGCCGCCGGTTGTTCTCGATCAGGTCGTCGTAGGCAGAGAGTACCTGTGCGATGCGCTCTTGCGTGTCGAGCGGCGGGCGATGGAAGACGACTTGTGCGATGCGTTCAGGCGCGGTGTGGCGGACCTTCCCACCTGTGGCTGTCGCGGAGATCTGACTCCGCACGTCCCTCGTGTTGAATAAGTAGTACAGAAATCGCTTGTTCAGGCGGCGTCCATCGAGATCAACTACTCGTCCAAGACGCTGGTTGTGTAACAGGCGACCTCCCTCAGGAATCCAAGCAGAGCTCCCAAGTAATCCAGCCATTTGCTCTGTCATGGCGACAAGTAGGTCACCTTCGTCGAGTATGTAGCCCTCAGGAATGTCGCCAGTGTAGAACTTCGTCTTCTCGCCTTGGTCTCTATACCCGCCTTCTTCATGGAAGCTCCCAGGCGTCAGCAACACATACTGACCCTCGGAGCCGAAGTGCTCGCCCTTGAAGGCATAACCGTGCTTCACGCGAAAGTGCTCGCCCATCCTTACTGCGGGCCACTTCATGCTCCAAACTCCTCAAAGTTCTCATGGATCTTCGCCGCCAGGTCGGTCGCCTCCTTGTTGAGATCCTTCAGCTCGGTGTGGATGTCGCGCAGCGTCTGTTCGAAGTCGAAGTCCTCGTCTTCTTCCAGTGCCGCCACGCCGACGTAGCGGCCGGGCGTGAGGCTCCAGTCGGCGGCTTCGATGTCTTTCCAATCGACGAGCTTCACGAGCCCGGGCACGTCCTGGAGTTTCGCGTTGGGGAAGCGGTCGTGCAGCCACGCCACTTGGCGATGGAAGTACGACGCGTGCTTGAGCTGCTCGACGGCGGCCTTGCGCTCGTCGTCCAGCCGTTTCGCCAGCCGTCCAGTGGCGCGCCGGTCGTACACCGCCGACACGGCATCGTCTCCGGCGAGTGCGGCGTCGAGGTCGGAGACGCGTGAGGCGAGCTTGTAGAGCAGATCGATCTGTTTGATCAGGCCGCGACTCATTTCGGCCGCTCCGTCAAACGCCTTCCGCGCTTCGTGTTGTGCGTCGTTCGTGCCCGGCAATGCCTTCGCGTATTTCTTCTCGAAGGTGCGCAGCTCGCCGACCAGCGTCTCGCGATCTGACGCGTAGAGATCGGCGGCCTCGTTCAGCTCGGTGACCGCTCGAACAACGTTCTCGTCGGTGGCAGCGGCTTTGGCGAGCGCGTCGAAGCGTCCGCGGAAATCGACGAGCGTGGCGTCGAACGGATCGAGCGCTGCCGGCACGGCCTCGCTCTCCGCGCAGACACGGCCGAGGTAGTCCTTGACCAGCCCGAGCAATCGATCGCGCTGGCCGCGGTAGAGCCAGACGATGGCCGCGAGGTTGCGGAGCTGTTCGGGCGAGAAGTCGTAGATTTTGCGCGTGACTTTACGGTAGACGTTGCGCGCGTCAAGCATCAGGACTTTGTCCTTCCGCTCGGCGGGCTTCGCGCGGTCGAAGTGCCACAGCTCGCAGGGGACGCTGCGTGTGTAGAAGAAGTTGGACCGGATGGAGATCATGACGTCCACGTCGCCGGTCTCGACGATCTTTCGGCGGACGTCCTTCTCGCCGTGCCCGGCGCTCGACGCCTGCGACGACATGACGAAGCCGGCGCGGCCGCGGTCGTTCAAGTAGCTCCAGAAGTACGAAATCCAGAGGTAGTTGCCGTTGCTGACCTTCTTCTCTTTGTTGACGCCGGGCAGGCCGAAGGGCAGCCGCGGGTCCAGCTTGATGCGCTCGGCGTCGACAAGGTCCACGTTGAACGGCGGGTTCGCCATCACGAAGTCGCAGCGGCCGGCGAGCGTGTGCTGGTCTTCGTAGTAGGTGATGGCCTCGGCGATCTTCCCTTCGAGGCCGTGGACGGCGAGGTTCATCTTCGCGATGCGGATGGTGTCGCGGTTCTTCTCCTGGCCGTAGAACACGACCTTCCTGGCCGTGTCGCCGCCGGCATCTTCGACAAAATGGCTCGACTGCACGAACATCCCGCCCGATCCGCACGCCGGGTCGAACACGGTGCCGTGGTCGGGTTCGATCACGTTGACGATCATCTGGACGAGCGACGGCGGCGTGAAGAACTCGCCGTTGTCGTGCGCCTTCTGCATCGAGAACTTGGCGAGGAAGTACTCGTAGATGCGGCCGAACACGTCGCCCGTCGCCTGCCTGACGAGCTCGGTGTTGAACGTCCGCATCAGGTCTTCGAGCACTGTGGGCTCGTCGAAGATCGCGTATTCCCTCGGCAGCACTCCTGCGAGCGGCTCGAACTCCGCTTCGATCGCCTTCATGGCATCCGTGACAAGCGTGGGGAGCGTCGCAGCGCCGGCCGTCGCCTGCTGCATGATCCAGTCGTAGCGGGCCTTCTCGGGCAGGAAGAGCGAGCGGCGCGCGATGTAGTCGGCCGGCAGGATCTTGCGCTTCGGCATCCTGCCGCTCGCCTGGTCGGCCTCGATCTGGCAGTGCGCGGCCTCGAAGCGATTGGCCGCGTGCCGCAGGAAGATCACGCCCAGCACGGGCATGAAGTAGTCGCTGGAGGTGAGCTTGGAGTTGGCCCGGAGGTTGTCTGCTGCTTCCCAGAGATCCGCTTGGAGTTTATCGATGTCTTTGAGGGCGTCGGTCATCCGTTTATGCGAGCGCGGCTTTGGCGCGAGCCCAGTATAGCTGCCGCGACTTCAGCCCCGCCGTCCCGCCGTTGATGATCTTCGTGATACTGATGAAGTCGGAATCGTCGTTGTCGTCGTTCTCGTCGTCGGCGAGGTGGTTGAGGCCGCGCGACTGCCAGAACTGCGCGGCCGCGAGGGCCGCGGCGTCAGGCGATGTGAGCAGATCCGGCTGCGCTTCGAGTGGCAGCGCCAGCACGGCGCCGCACGACCGGTAATTGCCGCGTCCCGTCACCTGCAGCAGACCCCGGCCGCGATACGTCCAGCCGTCCCCGCTTGCGATGTCGCCGTTGCCGAGGCGTTTCGAATACACGTAGTTGGCGAGCAGCTCGGGCTTCCGTTCGTACGCGAGCGCGGACTCGGGCGTCGGGAACCGCTTCGGCCACGCGGCCATCATGGCTTTCACCGAGTAGTTGAGGTTCTCGACCAGATCGCGGAACTCGGTGGACTCGTGCGCCACCTGTGCGAGAAACGCGGCCACGCGGGCCGGCGTGTTGATCTCGAAGCGATCCATCGCCGCGTTCAGCGCCGCCGTCCACGCATCGGCGCTCGCAAGCTTCGGCAGAAACGCCGCGAGCTGCGCCTGTGCAATGATGCCGGCCATTTTGCCCTCAGCCCTTTGCTCTTTGCCCTTTCTACCGGGGCCACAGCCAGCCGAACGTGCCCGCCGTGAGGCATGCGTAGATGACGCCGTCGATGGTCGACTTGAGCGTCACGACCCACGACCTGCGGTACCAGATCGACATCTGCCACAGGCCCATCGTGTACGCGCCGAATGCGATGGCCGCGACGAACTTGAACACCACGAGGTAGTTCGCGCCAGGCTGGAGGGCCTTGCTGGTGATGTAGCCGGCGAACAGGGCAACGACCGCCGCGTAGACGAACCACAGCGCCAGCTGTTGTCCCATGCCGGACTGGCCCGGCATGACATGCATCATGACGGAGGGGCCCTGCTTCACCTTCGCCTGGAACTCGGGCGACCCCATCTCCTTCATGCTCGATGGACGCGGCGCGACATATGAGCCGGGGGCGAGATTGAACGGCCGAAGCGCCGACAGCACGGCGTCCTCGTTCGGCAGTTTCGAAAAGTCGCCGGCATGCCACGGCGTCATCATGTGGATGATGGAGCTGACGACGAACACGATTACAGCGGATACCAGTGCCGGCAGCAGCAGGGCAGTCACATCGATCATCGGAACCTCGCTTTATGGACGGCGGTCGCAGCCGTCAACTTCCACAGCCATCGACGTCAGTTCGTGTGTGAGCGCCGTGCCGCCGCGCGCGTAGCGGCCGCCGCGGCCGGCGCGGATGAAGGTGCTCGAGTCGTCAATTGGCAGCCGCGCGGCGTTTCCGCAGAACGATCCCCACACGCGCTCGACGCGCAGGTACTGCTCGACGTTCGACACGTAAAACGCCGAGACGAACGCCGACTGTGTCTTCAGGTACGCGCCGACGCCGCGCAGCGCGCGCGGGCCGGCGAAATCGCCGACGATCGGCACGACGAGATTCTTCGACTCGAGCGTCCTGACGAACGCGAAGGCCTCTTCGGTGGCGAGATAACTGCGCGCGTGGCCTTCGCTGTCGGTCGCCGACATCAGTTCGGCGTACGTCGGGCGGTAGTTGCCGGAGTTGTTCGTCGCGCCCTCGGCCTCGCTCGACGAGTAGTTGATGGCGGGCCCGAACGTGTAAAAGGCATGGAAGACGTGCTCGATGCCTTTCACATCCTCCTGCGAAAGCGGGAACGCGTGCTTGCCGGAAAGCTGCGCCTCGATCGCCCTGAGGGTGCGCTCGTACAACGCGTCGCTCGGCTCCTCGGCCGCGATCGCATCGAAGATCTGTCTGGCCGAGGCGCTCTGCGCGAGACCTTCGGGCGCCTTGCGCGAGAAGAGGCGCGACACGAAGTCGGCGCGATCGCTCGACAGCTCGAACAGCGCCTTGTACATCAGCTGCAGCTGCAGGTTGCCGCGGCGGATGTCGACGATGAAGGCCATCGACGGCTGGAGGGCGGCGATGTAGGTGAAGTTCTGCTCGGGACCGACGCCGAGATAGACACGTCCCCGCGGGACCGTGCGAATCAATTCGGGGATCACATACTGGAGCCGCAGCTCGTTCGAGAGCAGGTTGTCCGAACGGAACGACCCGCCCGGCTCGGAGATGGAGCTGACGAGCGCCCAGAATTCCTGATCGGTGAGCCGGGAGGGCAGCGAGCCGGCCGCGGCGGCGCTGGCGCAGATGCAGACGGCCAGCGCCATCGCGACGAGTCCGCCGATGGCGGCACGGCTGCGGCGTCGACCTGTCAGCATCGCGCGTAGTTTATAGGTATCATGGCGGCGCCATGAAGGGTTTGTTGTGCGCCGTTGGCGCAGCGGCGATCCTCACGACCGGCGCGGCCGCGCTGCGGGCGGCCGGCACGCTGGACATCTACTTTATCGACGTCGAAGGCGGGCAGTCGACGCTGATTGTCACGCCGGCAGGCGAGTCCCTGCTGATTGACACCGGTTACCCGGACCGCGAGGGCCGCGATCCGGCCCGCATCATGGCCGCCATGCGTGATGCGCATGTCTCGAAGATCGACTATCTGCTCATCACGCACATGCACGAGGATCACAACGGCGGCGCGGCCGAGCTCGCGCGCCGCGTGCCGATCGGCGCGTTCATCGATTACGGCGCGCCCGTCGAAACGAGCGACGACGTCGTCGCGGCGTTTGCTGCGTACAGTGCGGCGCGGGACGCGGGCGTGAAGAGCGGGCGGCCGCACATCGTGCCGAAGCCGGGCGATCGGCTGCCGCTTCGCGGCATCGACGTCCGCGTGATGAGCGGCGACGGCGAAACCGTGTCGACGCCGCTCGACGGCGCCGGACAGCCGAACGCGGCGTGCGCGACCTACGAAGCGCGCCCGTTCGCGAGCCGGGAAAACCCGCGGTCGCTCGGCATTCATCTGCGCTATGGCAGGTTCCGTTTTCTCGACCTGGGGGATCTGGTCGGCCCGAACCTGCTGCGCCTCGTCTGCCCGAACAACCTCATCGGCGAGATCGACGCGTACCTCATCACGCATCACGCCAACGCGGACACGAACGCCGCGCCCGTCCTCGCCGCGATCAGGCCGCGCGTGGCCATCGCCGACAACGGCGCTTACAAGGGCGGATCGCCGTCGACGTGGGCGACGCTGCACCAGCACAACGAAATCGAAGCCGTGTGGCAGCTCCACAAGTCACTCATCGACGGCTCGGACAACTTCGCCGACACATTCATCGCCAATCTTGAATTTGGAGCTGGTGATCGGGCGGCGTGGATCACGCTGAGCGCGAGCGACGACGGGAGCTTCAGCGTCACGAACGGGCGGACGGGCGACTCACGCCGCTACGCCGCGGTGGTGCCAGGGAAGCGATGAGAGCGAGTGCGGCGATTGGCGTCGCGCTCGCGGTGTGTGCTGTGCTTGCCGCCGGCGCGCAGACGGTTCCGGTGATGCCGTCGTGCGTGGCCTCGCCGGCGCCGGCGTTCTGCGGCGCCGTGCGTGGCGATCGCGCGCAAGGGTGGCTGCCGCAGTCACGATCGGAAGTCATGGCGCCGCACGGCATCGTCGTCGCCAGCCAGCCGCTCGCCGCGCAGGCGGGGCTGCGCATTCTGCAGCAGGGCGGCAATGCGATTGACGCGGCCGTCGCGACCGCCGCCGTCCTGAATGTCGTCGAGCCGATGATGGTCGGCATCGGCGGCGACCTGTTCACCCTCATTTACAGCGCAAAAGAGCACAAGCTGTTCGTGTTGAACGCGAGCGGCATGGCGCCGTCCGGCGCGACGCTCGCGCATCTCAATGCGCTCGGCTATCGCGCGAACCCCGCCAATTGGGGACCGGGCTCCGGGATGCCTGCCTCGGGAATCCTGCCCGTCACCGTGCCCGGCAGCGTGTGGGGCTGGGACGCCGTGCTCAAGCGCTTCGGCACGCTGACGTTCAAGGAAGTCCTTCAGCCGGCGATTGACTACGCGTCGAACGGGTTTCCCGTGTCCGAGCGAATCGCGAGCGACTGGACGCTTCCAGCGGCGCTCCCGCTGCGAGGCTGCTGCTCCGAGCTCGATCCGGATTCGGTGAAGACCTGGTACGTCAACGGCAAGCCGCCGATCGCCGGACAGCGCTTCCGCAATCCCGATCTCGCGCGCACGCTGCAGCTGCTGCAGCAGCGGGGCGTCGATGCCTTTTACCGCGGCGACATCGCCAGAGCGATTGTCTCCAAGTCACACGCGCTTGGCGGGACGATGACGCTCGAGGATCTCGCGGCGTACAAAGGCGAGTGGGTCGAGCCGGCGACGACCACGTATCACGGCTTCGACGTGCTCGAGCTTCCCCCGCCATCGCAGGCCTGGGCGACCAACGAGATGCTCAACATTCTCGAGGCCTGCGTGCCGAAATGGGCGCCGGGCCGGACGCTCGCCAGCCTCGGGCCGGCAAACGCGAATTACTGGCATCTGATGATCGAAGCGAAGAAGCTTGCGTATACCGACCTCTACCGCTACAACGCGGACCCGAACGCCGTCGCCGTGCCGATCGCGAAGCTGCTGTCGAAGACGTATGCCGCGTCGCTGTGCGGTAAAGTGAATCCGGCGCGGGCGTCGAGCCCGAATCCGAGAGGCGACGGAGAAGGCAACGGCGACACGATCGTGCTGTCGGCGGGCGACAGCGCCGGCAACATGGTGTCGTGGGTGAACAGCAACTTCTCCGAGTTCGGATCGGGCGTTACCGTTCCCGGGTACGGCTTCATCCTGCACAACCGCGGCGGGTTGTTCACTCTCGATCCGAACAGTCCCAACGTCATCGCGCCGCGCAAGCGTCCGTTCAACACGCTGTCGGCCGGCTTCGTCATGCACAACCACCAGCCGGTCATGACGGTGACGCTGATGGGCGGCGACATGCAGGCGCAGGGACACGAGCAGATTCTCGTGGACGTGCTCGATCTCGGCGCGAATCTCCAGGCGGCCGCCGACATGGCGCGCTACCGTCATGCCCAGGTGTCGAATGCGCTCCTGCTCGAATCGCCGCTCTTCCGTCTGATCGGCCGTCAGCTCGCCGCGATGGGCCACGACGTGCGGTCCGCGAACGGCCACGACGTCGGAGGCGTGCAGTGGATGATGTTCACGCCCAATGCCGATGGTTCGCCCGGTGGTTTCTATCGCGCGGGATCGGATTTCCGGAAAGACGGGCAGGCCGCCGGCTGGTAACTGCGATCACGAAACCGGCTGTCACATCCTGAGACATTTCGATTCTGTCGTCCGCGCCTTCACGCCAACCACCATCCTCACGATAAGTTACGGCCGCCGATCTCAGAATCGTGCGGGGCATCCGGTTTGCTCAGCAGTAAGGCGGCGCCAAAAGCGTCATCAGGAGGATGTCGATGCACGTCAGAAAGTGGATCACGCATCTCAGGAAATCCGTGCGCTCGAAGAAGTCGCCCCTCAGATCTCCGCAGGCCGCGCGGATCGCGGCGGTGTCGGGGGTCGTGCTGGTGGCGGTCGCCGCGATAGTGCTCGTAGCGCATCAGGCGACGCCGTCGGTCGACGCAGCGCCGGTGGCCAAAGCCGTCACGGCGACAAAAGCGACAGCGCCGGCGCCGGTGAAGAAGACGAACGTCGCGAAAGCGCATCCGGCGGCGGGCGCCACGGCGGGCGCCACGGCGGCGCAGACGCCCGAAGCGGTCACGATCACCGGATGCCTCGAGCAGGACCACGACACGTTCAAGCTGAAGGACACGAGCGGCGTGGATGCGCCGAAGTCGCGGAGCTGGAAGACCGGCTTCTTCAAGAAGCGCTCCTCGTCGGTCACGCTCGTTGACGACACGAACCGGCTGAAGCTGGGCACTCACGTCGGCGAGCGCGTGTCGGTGACTGGCTCGCTGGTCGATCGGGAACTGCAGGGACGCTCGCTGGAGCGTGTGACGGAGTCCTGTGATTGACAAGCAGGCCTGAAGGCCTGCACTACACTACGGGCTACAC
>Ga0153915_10006085_pt1 | contig 11280 bp, 9 predicted proteins | sample Opewatmetagenome_2_FD_107003 | JGI IMG/M metagenome (GOLD analysis project Ga0153915, IMG submission 107003) | Freshwater wetland microbial communities from Ohio, USA - Open water 3 Core 3 Depth 3 metaG | ecosystem: Environmental > Aquatic > Freshwater > Wetlands | place: USA: Ohio, Lake Erie...
CTCCGCACTACCCGCGTTTCGTCGGGCTCATCGAGTCGCTCTACGAGCAGAGGGTCGTGCCGTCGAGGGAGAACGCGCTGCTCGAGCTCAGGACCGGTGTGCCACTCGAGACGCTGGTGACCGCGCTCAAACCGGATGCCGTCTACGTTCTGGACGCTTCCGGAAAGGAGATCCCGATGGACAGGTCGATCATGGCGTCGGAAAGCGGGACCGTTGTGATCATCGTAGGCGGGTTCTCCAAGGGGGACTTCAGGTCGGACATCAGCAAGATCAAGCATGAGAAGATCTCGTTCGGGACCAGACAGCAGAAGGTATGGACGGTCACCGCGAAGGCACTATGCGCGATCGCCTCTGCCATGAGGTCCCCGCCGCCAGAAGAGGCCGCTACCAATCCAAAACCTTCAAGATCTCGTCGCGCTCCGAAAAAGAAAGCGGAGTAGATCTATTCTCTCTGATCGCTCGTGATCTGTTCTTCCCCGGAATCACTCTGCCGATGACCGTCGCGGTGATCCCTTCTCTTCTGAGGGCCATGACGTATCTCTCCGCATCGGCCAACTTGAAGGTCGCAAGGAGCGCTCCCGACCCGAGAAGGCCGAGCGGGTCAAGGTCGTACTTCGCGCAGATCCGCTTCGTCTCCATCCTGACCGGCACGATGTCCTCCAGCAGCTCCACAGACTTCCCGGACGCGAGCGCGAGCTCATACACCCCCATCCTCACGCCTCCCTCGGTGGGGTCGTGCATCGCGGAAACCCTGTGCCGCAAGGCGATCTCCGCATCTTGGACGACCGAGAGGCCAGGGTCCACGAGGAAGTTCGCCGCGCGGTCGACGAAGTACTTGTGGAAGATCCTCAGGAGCTCGGCGCGCTTCTCTCGGGCGATCGCGGCCGTGCCCTCTATCCCGGCGGCCTTCGTCAGCACGATGGCGTCCCCGACCCTCGCCCCGGAGGTCGTCACTGGCTTCCTGCCTTCCAAGGTTCCGTGCATGTCGCCGACGACTATCGGTCGGTGGATCCCAGGGGTGACCTCGGTGTGGCCTCCGGTGACCGCAACGCCGAGTGACTTCGCCGCGGATGAGATCTGCTTGAAGATATCCTCCGCGAGCGAGGCCTTCGAACCCTCGGGGAGTAGGATCACGGCCTGGAACCAAGCCGGTGTCGCTCCCCTCGTTGCGATGTCGTTCGCGTTGACGTGGACCGCGTACCAGCCAATCATGTCGGATGCGTAGGTGACCGGGTCAGTCTTCAGGACGAGCACGCTCTTGCCGAGCTTCACGACGGCCGCGTCCTCGCCCACCGAAGGGCCGACGAGGACCCGAGAATCGTTCGCCCCCTTGTGCTTGATGAGCCTCTTGAGGAGGTCCGTTGGAAGCTTGCCCGTCCTGAGCTGCATCGTCGTTTCGAAGGATTTCCCGGAGTAATAGCATTTGCGTGGCACGAGTGCCATGCAACAAATCTGGTCACCAATGCTTTATATTGGTCATGTGTTCCCGGTCAGGCGAGTACCATGATCTCAGAACGCGTGAGCCGGATACAGGAATCCGGCACGATGAAGATGAAGGAGCTGGCCGGGCAGAAGAAGAAGGAGGGCAAGAAGATCATCTCCTTCACGGTCGGCGAGCCGGACTTCGACACCCCGAAGCACATCGTCGAGGCCGCGAAGAAGGCTTTGGACGAGGGGAAGACGAGGTACCTGGACGCGCCTGGACTGCCCGAGCTCAGGGAGGCCATCGCTAACAGGGCGAAGACCGAGAACGGCATCCCGTGTGACCACTCCAATGTCCTGATCACCCCGACGAAGCAGGCCATATTCGAGACCATCATGGCGACGATCAACGAGGGGGACGAGGTCATCATTCCGGACCCGTCGTGGGTGACCTACGAGCCGTGCGTGCTCCTCGCTGGCGGCAAGGTGGTCCCAGTGAAGACGCCCGACGAGAACCAGTTCAGGGTGACGCCCGATGCGGTGGCAGGACTCATCACCCCGAAGACGAAGATGATACTCTTCAACTCCCCTTCCAACCCGTGCGGCGCCGTGGAGACTCACGACGACATCAAGGGCCTCGCGGACCTGGCCAAGGACCACAACCTGCTGGTCCTTGCCGACGAGGTCTACGAGAAGATCGTGTTCGACGGGATGAAGCACTATTCCATCGCGGCCGAGCCGGGCATGATGGACAGGACGATCACCATCAGCGGGTTCTCGAAAACGTACGCGATGACCGGATGGCGCATGGGCTGGCTGATCGCGCCGAAGCCGATCTTCAAGGGGATAAACAAGATCCAGCAGCATTCGATCACGCATGCGGTCTCGTTCGCGCAGTACGGAGGCCTCGCGGCAATCACGGGCCCGCAGGAGCCCGTGAAGATGATGGTGAAGGAGTTCCAGGAGCGCAGGGACCTCATCATGAGGCTGATGAAGGACATCCCCACCTGGCACTGCGACGTCCCGAAGGGAGCGTTCTATGTGTTCCCAAGGTACGAGGGGAAGATGGGCTCGGAGGAGTTCGCGCTGTACCTGATGGACAAGGCAGAGGTGGCGCTGACGGGAGGAGCGTCCTTCGGCAAGTCGGGCGAGCAGCACCTCAGGATATCGTACGCCACGAACAAGGAGAACATCCAGGCGGGCATGGAGAGGATCACGAAGGTCCTCGCCTGATCCTGATCCTGGACCTCAGACCCTTTGCCTTGGTCACCTTCTTCTTCCGGATCAGCTTCCGGGACGCCAGTCTGAGGCGTCCCTCCGGGACGCGGCTGATGTCGAGCCGCTCGTACATCATGAACGGCTCGAACCCGAGGCTGCGCCAGACGGCCAGCGCGTCCGGGTTCGCCGCCGCAACCCCGAGCTGTATGGACCTCACCTTGTTCTTCCTGAACCACTTGACGGCGTGGTCGAACATCAGCTTCGTCACGCCCTTCTTCCTCCGTTCGGGAAGCACGTAGACGTCGGAGATGACCCCGATCTTCCGCTCCGCGTACACCGGGACGTTGGGCGAGAGCAGGCAGAGCATGAACCCGACGATCTTCCCGTCTTCTTCGGCTACGACAAGCTTCGTGCTGATCTCCTTGAACTTCGCCGCGAGATACCTCGACCACCGGATCCGGCTGTCCCACGCGAGCGCGAAATGGTCCGAGAGCTTGGAGTGATGCTCGGCGAGATCCGTCCAGAGATCCGTGACCCCCTTCAGGTCCTTCCTCGTCGCGTCCCTTACTTCGATGAGTATCATGGCTGCGGAACCAGTCCTCCGACGATTTGTGTGACTGCGTTGAAGCGAAATTAACTTGACGCTCAGACAATCAGAGCTTGACGGCGATGGCGGACTTCAGATCCGGAATCTGCCTGACCTTCCGCAGCACCGTGATGGGGAGGTCCTCGTCCAGCTCCAGTATCATCATGGCGGGTCCCCGGACCTGTGCCCTCGCGACCTCCATGCTCGCGATGTTGACGTCAGCGTCTCCAAGTATCGTGCCGACCCTGCCGATCATCCCAGGCTTGTCCGTGTGCTCGATCAGGAGGAAGTGCCCCTCGGGGACGATGTCCACCGGGCTGCCGTTCACTTCGACGATCCTCGGACCGCGGTCCTTGGTCAGCGTGCCGGCGGTGGAGACGCGGTCGCCATTCGTCTGTAGCGTGACCTTGATGAGGTTGTCGTACCTGCTGGACTCCTCCGATGTGGACGAGACGATGTCTATCCCTCTCGCCTTGGCCACCGCGAATGCGTTGATGTAGTTGACAGGGAACTCTTCGGACAGCGGCTTGAGCAGCCCCGTCACAACGGAGGCCGCGATTATGCTGATGTCCTTTTTCGAGAGCTCTCCAGCGCACATGATCTCGATCTTCCCAGCGCTCGACTTCCCGATCTGGGAGGTGAAGGTCCCGAGCTTCTCGGCGAGAGGCATGTATGGCACCAGCTCCGGGTCGAGCTTCGCCGGGAGGTTCAGGGCGTTCTTGAGCACGCTGTCCCTGAGGTACGCGATGACCTGCTCCGCGATCTCCGACCCGACCTCTTCCTGGGCCTCGTTCGTGCTCGCTCCCAGGTGAGGGGTGAGGACGATGCTCGGAAGGCTGAGGAGCTTCGAGCCAGTGGGCGGTTCGCTCACGAACACGTCAAGCGCCGCCCCCGCGATCTTGTTCTGAGCGAGGGCCTCCGCGAGCGCCTCCTCGTTCACGACGCCGCCCCTCGCGCAGTTGATTAGCATCGCGGACTTCTTCATCAGCCCAAGGTTGTTCTTGTTGATCATGTCCTTCGTCTGCGCGGTGAGCGGAGTGTGGATGGATACGAAGTCGGAGTCCTGGAGGACGCGGTCGAGGCTCACGAGGCGCACATGCATCTTCGCGCCGATCTCGGGCGACACGAGCGGGTCGTGGGCGATGACGGTCATGCCGAGGCACTGGACCTTCTTCGTGACCTCCTGGCCGACCCTGCCGAATCCGACGATGCCGAGCGTCTTGCCCTGGACCTGTACGCCCTTCATTTCCTTCCTCTTCCACTCGCCCTTCCTCGTGGACGCATCCGCCTGCGCGATCCTCCTGGCGAGCGCGAATATGAAACCGACAGTGAGCTCCGCCGTGGAGACGACGTTCCCTGACGGCGCGTTCATCACGAGCACTCCGCGCTCAGTCGCGGCCTCGACGTCGACGTTGTCTATGCCGATGCCCGCGCGACCAATGACCTTCAGGTTGGACGCCTCGATGACCTTCCTGGTGACCTTGGTGGCGCTCCTCACGAGCAGGACGTCGCATCCCTTGATCGCCTTGACGAGCTCGTCCTCCTTGAGGCCCGTGCGGACGTCGACCTGGTATCCCTGACCCTTGAGCAGTTCGACGCCGCTCTTCGAGATCTCGTCGGCGACTAGCACCTTCACTTCGGCCACGTTCAGCCCCCTGAATGGGTAGAGTGAACTGGAAACAGGACAACTCGCATATCAATGTGCCGCAGCAGCCGGGAGCAACGTACCTTTTTGTGCTACGCGGTGGCGCTGAGAAAACAACTACTTCTCCGGAGGAAGCATGTTCGGAATGCCGTCCTCGATGGGATAGACGACATCGCATTTGGGACACCGGATCTCGCCCTCTAGGACCTCCTTCTCGTCCTCCTTTGTCACCTTGAGCTCCAGCGGATGGTACTTGCACACGGGGCAGGCGAGGATGTCCATCAGCTTCTTCTTCATGTAACCACGGATGGCGCATGTCCCGGGACGATAATAAGTCTTTACCGCTGATGTGACAAGGATTATTACATCTGACTGGCATTGCGCAGGCATGCGGGTCGGGGTCATCGGCGTAGGGTCAATGGGGCAGAACCATGCCAGGCTGCTGGCGGAGAAGGGAATGCTCGCTGCGGTGGCCGACATCGTCCCCGAGGCCGCGATGGCGGTCGCTGAACGATATTCTGCGAAGCATCACCTCAGCTATCAGGAGCTCCTGAGGACCGATGTCGACGCCGTCGTCGTTGTCACCCCCACGGATACGCACCAGAAGATCGCCCAGGACGCCATACGCGCGGGAAAGCACGTCCTGCTCGAGAAGCCGATGACCGGCACATCGGCCGGCCTGAAGGAGATCACCGACCTGGCCAGGTCTAAGAAGGTCGTCCTCGCAGGCGGGTTCACCGAGCGCTACAACCCGATCGTGTCCTTCGCCAAGCAGAGCCTCCAGGCGGGGGAGTTCGGGGAGCTCATCACGGCGGCCACGAGGAGGGTGTCGTCGATGCCCACCCGGGTCCGCGATGTGGGCGTCGTGATGGACCTGGGCGTCCACGATATCGATGTCGTCCAATACGTCGTCGGCTCCAGGGCGAGGTCCGTCTACGCTCTAGGCGGGAAGACCAAGGGCATGAAGTACGAGGATCACGCGAACATCCTCATCCAATTCGAGGGAGGGTCGACCGGGTTCATCGAGGTCAACTGGCTCACACCCATGAAGGTGCGGAGGCTCGCTCTCACATGCAGCAAGAACTTCGTCGAGGTGGACTACATGGACCAGGCAGCCTTGGTCGCGTCGTCCACCTTCAGGCCTCTGGAGAGCGGCAACCTGTACAACGTGCCGCTGGAGTTCGACCTGCGCAGGATCGCGCTCAAGAAGGAGGAGCCGCTCAAGCGTGAACTTGCGGATTTCCTCTCGGCCATAGAGTCCGGCAAGGATCCGCTCGTGACAGGCGAGAGCGCGCTCATGACGCTGAGAATCGCGGAGGGCGCCCTCGAGTCAATCCGGACGGGGCGCAAGGTCGAGATTGTCTAGCCTGGGAAAGGTAGATATCTCCAGGGGCGATTCTACCTCGATGAAGGTTTTGGTCACGGGGAGTTCTGGACAGCTGGGGTCCTACGTCTGCGAGCTCCTCATGCGCGAGCACGAGGTCAAGGGCCTAGACATCCGCGACCAGCCGTATGATTCTCTGAGGGCCGTCTCGGCGAAGGGCGACATCAGGAGGCCAGATGGAATCTCGGCAATGGTCAAGGGCGTCGATGGGGTCATACACTGCGCAGCCCAGGTGAGTGTGGACAAGTCCCTCGAGGACCCGCTCTCGGACGCTGAGACGAATGTCATGGGCACGCTGAACCTGCTCCACGAGAGCGCCCGCGCCGGAGTCTCCCGGTTCGTGTACGTCAGCAGTGCCGCTGTGTTCGGGGCGCCAAAGTACATTCCGATCGATGAGAGCCACCCGACGAGCCCCATGAGCAACTACGGGGTGAGCAAGCTCGCGGGTGAGAAGTATGCCCACGCATACGCCACGAACACGAAGATGGAGGTGATTACGGTTCGTCCGTTCAACTTCTATTCCCCACGGGCGGACCCCAAGAGCCCGTACTCGGGTGTCATCACGAAGTTCGTGACGAGGGTGAAGGCCAGCCAGCCTCCGGTCATCGATGGCGATGGGAAGCAGACCCGCGATTTCATCCATGCCAAGGACGTCGCAGCGATGCTAGGGACCGTTCTCGCGCGCAGGGGGTTGCGTGACGAGGTGTTCAACTGCGGGAGCGGCGCCTCGACGAGTATACTCAATCTCGCCGACCTCGTCATCAAGGCGTCGGGGAAGAACCTCTCGACCGAGTTTGCGCCCGCGCGTGTCGGCGACATACGCGACAGCGTGTGCAACTGCTCGAAGTCTAGGGGCATCCTTGGGTTCGGAGCCAAAATCACGCTGGCCGAGGGGCTCGCGGAGCTCATGCGCTAGGGCTTTTTCCGACCGCCCTGTATGTCACGCCCGCCTTCGTCATGTCTCTGGCCGAGAAGATGTTGCGCCCGTCCACGACCGCGGGAGTCCGCATCAGGCGCTTCAGGATCGAGGGCGTCAGCCTCTCGTATTCCTTGTGGGACACCATGAACACGGCAAGGTCTGCGCCCTTGAGCGCGGCCCTGATGTCCTTGTTCGTCCTCACGCCCGCGATCTCGGTGAGGTACGGGTCGTGGACCCGCAGCTCCTTGGCACATCCGAGCGATTCGATCACGGGTATCGAGGGGGAATTGCGCGCGTCGCCAGTGTTCTGAAGGAATGAGCCCCCCATGACGACGACTACAGAGTCTTCAAGCTTCAGTTTCGATGAGTCGAGCGCGCTCTGAGCGAGGTCGAGCACGTGGAACGGCATCGACTCGTTCACCGCCCTCGCCGCGGGGATCAGCTTCGGCCCGGCCTCCCTGCCCCCGTGGACGAGCAGCCACGGGTCCTTGGGCAGGCAGTGGCCGCCGACGCCAGCTCCCGGGATGTGCATGTCCCTGAACGGGCAAGTATTGACGAGCCTACGGACCTCGTAGGCGTCCACGCCGAGCTTCTCGGAGATCAGCGCGACCTCGTTCGCGAATGCTATCTGGACATCCCTGTAGGCGTTCTCCGTGGTCTTCACGACCTCCGCGGTGGTCAGATCGGTCGGGTGGAGCTTGCCTTTCGTGATCTTCGAGTATATCGCGGCGGCCCGGTCCAGACTCTCCTTGTCGTGCCCGCCCAGAACCCTGTCATACGAGGTGATGTTGTGCAGCAGCCTCCCGGGCATCACCCTCTCGGGGCAGTGCGCCAGCTTGAAACCGGTTCCGAGCTTCAGGCCGCTGGTCTTCACCAGGGCCGGCGCGACGATTCCCCGCATGGTCCCGGGGGCGACGGTCGACTCGACGACCACGAGCGTGCCCTTCCGCATGTTCTTGCCGACGCCCTTCAGGGCGGCCTCCAGGTTCGCGTAGTTCGGCTGCCTTCGCTCGTCGATCGGGGTGTCCACGCAGATGAAAACAGCGCTCCTGTCGCCGATGCCGGCAAACGAAGTCGTGGCCCTCAGCTTCTTGGCCTTGGCGACGCGTGCGAGCATATCCGCGAGCCCGGGCTCGTCGCCCTTCAGAGGCAGCTTGCCCGCATCTATGGCCTTCGCCCGCTCGGACAGTACATCTATCCCAAGGACGTCGAACCCCTTGCTCGCGAGAAGTGCCGAGAGCGGAATGCCCACGTAGCCCAGGCCGACTACAGCGATCTTCTCTCTGGCCATTGCGAGTTGATTGAGCGTCGGGCGTAATAATCCTTTCCGACTGATATGGAGATAGAATCAAAGGAATAGGTTTGGGGAAGAGGTTTGGTTCCGCTCAAATGCGCTTTCGGCTCACGGCGGCGGCAGCTTGCCAGCCTCCGGCGGTGGGGCCGGTTCCGGCGGCTTCGGCGCGCCCATCCTCTTCTTGACCATGGGCAGGACTATGAGCATCAAGATCACGAAGATCAGCAGCACGAGCAGCGTGAAGTCTATCGCGCTCATGCCTCCGATGCTCCTGTCCCAGCCGCTCTCCGCGTTGCTCACGAGGAACGCCGTCGTGTCGCTTGACAGCCAGAAGCCATTCACGTCGTACAGAGCCCCTCTGACCTCCACATATGCCATCGGGGTGTCCTTCGGGATCTTGTACTCTATCTCGCCCGTCGGCTCTGTCACAAGGACGCTGATGCCGACCGGGTCGAAGTCGACGCCGATGTTGATCCTGTACATGTTCTGCTGGGAGAACACGTACGAGCCGACGCTGTACTGTATCTTCACAGTCTGGCCGGGCCTGTACCCGCCGTCAGCGTACTTCGACTTGCTGGCCCAGATCTTCAGCTCGTAGTCGTCGACCAGATCTACAGTCACGCTCGCGCTCCTGAACACGCCCGCGAGACCCATGTTGATCGTCGCCGTGTACTCATCCGACGGGTTCAGATCCGGGACCGTCAGTGTGAACGCGCCGCTCGTGTCGAACTCTGGGGCGCCGCCCGCGACCTTGGCGTCGTCGGCGTCGACTATCTCGTATGTCAGGTTGCCTGCGTTCACGTTGCCCACTATGAGCCAGGTGAACTCGACCTCATCGCCGGGCCGGTATTCACTGACGGATGCGGCCAGCGACAGGGAAACATAGGCGACTGTCGCAGTGTCCGTGTCCTGGAGCATGTTGCCGTTGTACGACCCGTGAGAGCGCACCTCGATCCAGCCGCTGTAGGTAGCGGGTATCTCGACGGTCGCCACCATGTTGGTCGTGCTACCTATTGCCAGCACGCCAGTGCTGATGTAGAACTCGTACGAGATCGTCGGGATTTGGACTTCCTGCTGGTTCCAGACGGCTCTGAAGTTGACCGTGGCGGTCTCGCCGCTGTAGTACAGGTTCTTGTCGAAGTCCGCGGACAGGGTGCCGCTCCAGACCACGTTGAATCTGGTCTCTCCAGCGGCGGTCGCAGTGAGCAGTGTGGCGGTCGCGACCACTATGTAGTAGCCCCTGGCGGCGTTCGCATCAAGGACGAACGAGTAGGCCGCTGCGCCCTGGATGTCCGTCACGAGGTTCGTCGCGCCGTAGGCCGGCAAGGCCGTCCCGTTCTTCGAGACCTGCACGTTCACGGTCGCTCCCTGGAGCGCCTCCCCGCCTATCAAGACAGAGATATCAGCAACCACTGTTTGACCGGGCGAGTAGCTGCCCGACCTGGTTGAGATGGTCGCGGTGAAGGCCTCGAGGTTCAGATCGACGCCGTCGTCATCGCTCCTGCCGGTCTCGTTCGCCCAGTAGGTGATCGCGATGTCCTGGTAGAGCGAGATGTCCGTCGGGATCAGGAAGGAGTGCGGGCTCGATGTGAGCGTCTGGTTCAGCCAAGTGTTGTTCCCGGAGTGGTTGAGCCAGAGCGCACTGAAGGTGACCGTCACGCCCGTCTCAGGCTGCATTGTAGCCATGTTGATTGCGTACCAGTCAATGAGAGCGGTCATGCCGGGTATGTAGTTGCCCCTGTGCGGTATGACCTCGAAGACGTACTTCTGCACGTAGAAGGGCACGGTGTACCACGGCTGGTCGTTCGACGCCTGCCTGACCCTCAACCGATACTGCCCGTCAGCGATATCCGCGGGAAGCTGGAAGTTCTTGATCCACCAGCCGCTCGCCGAGAACTGTCCTGTCCAGTTGAAGCCGGACAACGTGACGTCCGTCGCGTTCACGATCTGGACATAGAACTCGTTCGTGGACTGGACTTCCGACAGAAGCACTGTCACCGTCAGGTTCTGGAGCGGTGCGTACGCGGTCACGGTCTTGTGGTCGCCCGTGAAGACGTTCATCGCAGGGTCAAGCCTTATGCCTGGTGCCTTGATCGTGATGTAGGTCTGCGCGACCCTCTCGCCACCTGCGTAGACAGCGACGTTGTACACGCCCTCATCGAGGGCACCCAGTCCAACGCCGGAGCCGAGGCTATCGCCGACCTCCGAACTGTTGTACAAACCCCAGCCCGTGTAATCGCCAGGGGCCACATTCAGGGTGCTGTAGGTCGTCCCGAAGGTCGTCGACTGAAGCCTCACAGCCATCGATGCATTCATGGGGTCGCCGTGATAGTTCATGGTCACGTACACGAAGACTCCTTCGCCTTGAGTGAACGCGATCTTCGCGACACCGTTGTCATCTGTCGTTCTCACACTGCCCGTGTAATCGATCGCCGACTTCGCGGGAAGGGCGACGAAGATCGCAGCGAGCAGGCTAAGCGCCAGCGCTATACTCAGAATCCTACTTTTCATAGGCTTTCCCATCCCGCTCCATTATTAAGGTACTATATATATAGCTTTTTGGACATTTTATACTGGCGACGGGAAACAACGAAGAAGTATTATATGCCAGGAGCGAAGCGCACTTTGCTGGCTTGTTCGTGAACTCCCGATAGGGAGTTCACTCCTCTGTGTGATGATGCTCCTCTTCGGGCTCCCGGTGTCCGGCTGTCGACCGCATCTCCTCGATGTTCTTCGGGCTGAACGGGGACATCGCCCTCAGCTTCTTGATGATCCCTGGGAGGATGGACAGGATGTGATCGACCTCCTGCTC
>Ga0153915_10006086_pt1 | contig 11280 bp, 10 predicted proteins | sample Opewatmetagenome_2_FD_107003 | JGI IMG/M metagenome (GOLD analysis project Ga0153915, IMG submission 107003) | Freshwater wetland microbial communities from Ohio, USA - Open water 3 Core 3 Depth 3 metaG | ecosystem: Environmental > Aquatic > Freshwater > Wetlands | place: USA: Ohio, Lake Erie...
CTGAAAAAAACAAGGCTCTGAAGGTTCCATGCGGATCCGCACAAAAAAGAACTCACTGTAAAAACCGTTATTGATATTATAAGGTAGCGCTTCCTTCCGAAGAACTTGCTTAACCACCCTGTCATGGGTATTATGATTGCGTTCGATACCAGGTAGGAGGTTATCGTCCACGTCGATTCATCTATGCCGGCAGACAGGCTCCCACGGATATGATCGAGAGAAACGTTGACCACAGAGGTGTCTATGATCTCGATGAGGGTCGGAAGCATAACGGTGAGTGTGACGAGCCATTTGTTCATTACTCGACTAAAATCGTCGGAACCACGGACATACCGATTCTCAGAACATGACCCGGGTCGGTATCCTTGTCAAGCACTATCTTGACAGGTATTCTCTGGACGACTTTCACATAGTTCCCCGTTGCATTCTCAGGCGGGAAAAGGGAAAATGCCGCACCTGTCCCGGCCATTATGCTGTCAATCTTTCCCTTGAATTCCGTACCGGGATAGGTGTCGACCTTGAAAACTGCTTTCTGGCCCGATTTGACTTTTTCGAGCTGTGTCTCCTTATAATTTGCAGTTACCCATATATCGCCTAATGAAACGACGGCCAGAAGGGGCTGTTCAGCCTGCACTTGGTTCCCAACCTCGGCGGACCTTTTCGTCACATAACCGTCAGCTGGTGCATATATCCGGGTATATCCGTAATTAAGCCGGGCCGTGTCCAGTTGGGCTTCTTTCTCTCTTATCTTTGAGTGCTGGGAACTCTTTAGAACCTCTGTCTGTTTCACCACGGCCTTCTGGGTTTCAAGGGCCTTTTCCGTCTGTTTAAGTTGTTCTCTTGCCGCCTTCACCCGCGCAAGGATAACGCTGTAAGCAGTCATCGTCTTTTCATATCTCTCTTTGGGAATTGTTGCCGATTTATAGAGATTCTCCGCCCTTTTGCTGTCCCTTTCAGCCTGGTCAAGATTTGCTTCCTCGAGTTCAAGATTCGCCCTGGCTGCTGCTATGCCTGCGTTTATCTCGGAAATCCGGTTTTTCGATACGGCAACCTGGGCTTCGATATCCGCGAGTTTCGCTTTTTCGACATTTACCGATGATGATGCCTCGTTCACCTTCACCTCGTAATCGACAGGGTCAACTTCGATGAGCAAATCGCCTTTCTTGACGGATTGGTTGTCTGCTACATAAATATGTTTGATCGTTCCTTTTACCTTAGAGGCTATAGTGTGGATGTGCCCGTCGATGAAAGCGTCATCGGTACTGATATGCGTCGCCTTGTATCTCAGATAAAAGAAGAGAGTCACCGCGCCCAATATAATGATCCCGACCAGAATAATGGCTCCCAGTTTTTTCTTCTTATTGTTGTTTGGCTTAGTATCGGGTTTGATTTCGTCCGCCATAGTCTGTGCCTTCCACCTTTTCCGTCAATTTTACCTCGAATTCATCAAATAATCATTATATCGAACCGCGACCTGATGCAGGCGCGACACTTTTTCATCTCATCCCCATCGCTTTCTCAAGGGCGGCCTGAGCAACCTTGTCGGCATAGAGGGCCTGAATATAGGAGGTCCTTGAATTTGCAAGACCCACCTCCGCGTCTGTCACCTCGATAGGATTCCCTACACCCGCCTTGTATCTGCCGTTTGCAATGTCCAGATTCTCCTGCGACTGCTCTACTCCAAGTTTTGCAGTGGGAATCGCCTCTTCCGCCGCCCTTAGTGTTAAATATGCTTCGTGCACTTCCTGGAATATCGTCTGTTTCAGTGACTCTTCATTTGCCTTTAAGATATCCAGGTTGGCTTTTGCCTCTTCCACCTGATATTTTGTAAGAAATCCGCTGAACAATGGGAATGAAAGGGCTGCCCCCACATCCCAGCCATGGTCAAGGGAAGAAATCTTCTCCCCGGACCAGCTGTATGATGCACTTCCGCTTAAGACAGGATAGTACCCTGTCTTTGCAAGTTCGATGGACCTCTCTGCTGCCTGTCTCTTTGAAACGACCGACTTCAGATCAGGTCTGTTCTGATATGCCTTTTTCAGCGCATCCTCTGAGGTTATCTCATATCTGGCAAAGGACATATTCTCATCAATAGTGTATTCGGGTGCATCCGGAATACCCATGGCATTATTGAGGTTTACTATGGAGATCTTTAAGGCATTTTCATTCCTTATCAGGTTGAGTTTTGCATTGCTTGAGTCGACCTCGGCCTTTATCACGTCGAACTTCGGGTGTGTACCTACTTCATAAAAGCCCCTTGCCTGATCAAGGTGCTGACTGGTCTGCTTCACTGTATCTTCTGCAACAAGCACATTATATTTTGCCTGTACGACTCCGTAATAGGCCTGCTTGACTGTGAGGATTATCTGGTCGGTGGTATTTTGGAGGTCCGAACGGGACGAATCGAGGTTGAGATTCTGGATCTTTACCTGTGCCGGTGTTTTCCCAAAATCGTAGATCAGCTGGTTGAGACCAAAACCCGTGGAGTACTCGTCAAAAGAACCGCTAGTCCCGCTGGAAGAAGTTATTCCACCGGATGAACCCGTGGCGCCGGTTGAAGAAAGAAAGTTTCTGTTTGAGGCGGGAGATACTCTGTTGTAGCTCGATGACCAGTTTATCTGAGGGTAATAATTCGATCTTGCCTGCCCCACGCGGCTCGCATTGACGTCGACATTGCCGACCGCAGCTGCGATGTTCGGCTGTTTCTTCAATGCTATCTCGATACACCTCTCCAGGTTCAGAGATTCGCCTTTCTTGATAATGTCCTGGGCGATGGCGTCAGTGGAAAGGATGCAGATGAAAAATGCCATGAAGACAGCAATCTGTTTCATATTAGTTTCGCGGAGCTTTCGTACGGTCTCACACTTTGTGCTAAATCTTACGTTTTCCAAGACAATTAGTTGCTCCTCCTCTTATGTGTTAAGTTGGTACAGCCACTACTGAACATGTGTTCACGTGAACACATGTTCAGTATAAATCAAGTATCGATTTTATGTCAATAAGAATATGCAGTGGAATTGAACACTATAGTGGTATAGACGTCTCATTCAGGCAACGAGTTACAATTATTGCAGACATACCATTTTCGCTCTCCGCCTCAGGCGGATTCGGGCTGTCGCCGTCCGAGGTAAAATCCGTTTCCAATAAATTTCCACAGAATTTAATGCCGTGAAACTAGTATGTCTGCCACGTGTTTTAGAAAGATTCATGAATAAGCCGGGCCAACGGCGTTATAAAACGATTTGCAGCCATATCGGACGCCGTCACCTACATACAAGGCGGAATAGTAAAAAAGTAGGGCAGATGCCGGCTGAATGGCTCATTTCCCACATCTGTGCCATTCATTCGTTCTTTCGTCCAGATATATTTTGTGAATAAATCCGTCACTACCTTTGATTCTGAAAAACCTTCGCCTTATCCTGTCACTCAATCCCTCCTCTATCCACAAGTCCAGTACTTCGGTTATCTCGATTTTCCTGTTATCGAGGAAGAAAGCTCTCGGCATCTCTTCAGCACGACAGCCCGAATAGGACACTACCCTGATTCTCTCGTCAGTCATCGCTTCTATAGATCGCCATATCCAATACGGCACTAATTGTCGCTTTTGTGACCTGAGTGATAAATGCGAAGTCGAGCGTCTCGCTCCTGTCATGGTAAGTGTGGTAGTGAGGGTTTCTAAACATAGCTGTATCGGTCAGCATCAATGCAGGATATCCATAGTTCCAGAATGAAGCGTGGTCGCTGAATCGCGTCTCAGGGATAATGCGACCCGATAGTGGAACCTTATAAGGTACTATACTGAGTTCGGGAACATATCGACTGGTCGTGATGCGGAAATAATCCATAATATCTTTGGATCTCCGGTTTGCAACAACGCCAAGGAAATTCGCTTTTCTCGGTAGCGGGATCCGCACGAAGAAGGGAACGATCTGACTCCCCTCCGCGTTGTCTGTGTACCCGACAGATTCAAGGATATAAACAGCTGCGTATTTTCTATTCAATCTCTTTGCCTCACCCGCAAAAAAATTACTCCCTATCAGGAAATGAATTGTTTGCGGTTGGGGCTCTTCAAGAGTAAAGGCGACAAACTGAACGGTCCTGTTCAGTTTTTGACTGCACAGGATATTCGCCGCTTCGAGCAATGCCGCTGTTCCACTGGCATTGTCGTCGGCGCCCGGACTTCCCCATGCAGCGTCATAATGGGCGCCGAGAAGTATCCATTCCTTCTCCTTATCCTCACCTTGCATCGTAGCTATGATGTTATGGTAAGTTCTGCCATGGAAAGATACTTCCTGACTCTCTACCTCAAGGTCAAAGGAACGCAGAGTCTCTTCGATAAATCTGGTTCTTTCTTCGAGGGAATCATAATTTTCCCACCCGTGGCGCAATCCTTCTACTCTATTCACATACTCAATGAGCCTTTCTGTGCTCACATTCAGAAGTATATCGCGTATATCGGCTGACATTCTCACCCGGAAGTTCCTGACAATCGCTATTTCTGTGTCCGTTGCCACAGGCAGAACAAATTCCGTACTTACATTAGAATGGCATCATCTTTTTGTCAATCCGGATGCAATTCGTTTTCTTTACTTCGATAAAAATATCGGCGTATAATACTTATCCGGCTCAGTGAAAAATACACGTGAGATGAAAGGTGATGAGCTATGAATATAGTTGTATGTATGAAACAGGTTCCGGATACCGCTGAGGTGAAGATCAATCCGGAGACGGGCACTTTGATAAGAGAAGGCGTTCCGAGTATCATTAATCCCTTTGACATGCATGCGATTGAGGCAGGGATTCAGATAAAGGAGAAGGTTGGAGGAAAAATGACCGTTATAACAATGGGACCTCCGCAAGCCGAGGCTGCCCTGAGAGATGGGATAGCGATGGGCGCTGATGATGCACTCCTTCTTTCCGACAGGGCGTTCGCAGGTTCAGATACTTGGGCAACTTCATACACTCTGTCAAAAGCGATAGAGAAACTCAGCGCAGACATCATAATCTGCGGCAAACAGGCGATAGACGGCGATACGGCGCAGGTAGGGCCGGAAACCGCCGAGTTTCTGAATATCCCTCATATATCGTATGTCAGAAAGATCGAAGATGTAAGTGAGAACTCAATAAGGGTCCAGAGGATGATGGACGAGGGCTATGATGTTGTCGAATCCGCATTCCCCGTGCTTCTCACCGTAGTAAAGGAATTGAACGAGCCCAGGCTACCCTCATTAAAGGGCAAGATGGTCGCCAAGAAGGCGGTGATCAGGAAATGGGCGCTATCGGATATCACGGCCGATGAGAATAATCTGGGACTCAAAGGGTCGCCCACGCAGGTAAAAAATATTTTTACGCCTGAAGCGAGGTCCGGCAGAAGGATGCTGGAAGGCACGCCCGAAGAACAGGTCGATGCCTTAATCCGGGAACTGAGGGGGATTAAATGTCTTTAATTGTCGATACAAGTAAATGCAAGGGATGCGAAGAGTGTCTTGCTTCGTGTCCGTTTGATGCAATCGTAATGAAGGAAGGCAAGGCAATCATTAACGAATATTGTCAGGTATGTATGGCGTGTGTAGGTGCCTGTCCCGAAGGGGCGATCACCGAGGTCGAAAGAGAAGCGCCGAAAAGCGCGGATATCGATGCCCATAAGGGAGTGTGGATATTCGCCGAGCAGAGAAGCGGGAAAGTTGCTTCCGTGGCATATGAACTTCTGGGCATGGGAAGAAAACTCGCCGATGCGCTCAATACGGAACTTTCCGCCGTACTCTTCGGGGCTACCGGGTCAGCGGCAAAGGAACTCATCAGGTGGGGCGCAGATAAAGTATATAAGTCGGACGATCCTATTTTCGAAAAGTTCAATGACGAGCCTCATGCCCAGTTACTCACCTCTCTCATCAGGGAGCATAAGCCGGAGATTGTCCTTGCGGGGGCTACACCCCTGGGACGTTCTTTTCTGCCGAGGGTCGCTGCGCGGCTGAGAACAGGTCTGACTGCTGATTGCACGGGCCTTGCGATTGATGACAATACAAGGAACCTTCTCCAGGTGAGGCCGGCTTTCGGCGGAAACATCATGGCGACGATCCTCTGTCCGAACAACAGGCCGCAGATGGCTACCGTAAGGCCCAGGGTAATGAAACGGGGCAAATATGATGAGGGAAGAAATGGCGAGGTTATACCCGTAAAGTCGGAAGGTTTGTCTTCCCGGACAAAGGTCATCGAGACGGTAAAGGAAGTCTCTGACTTCACAATAAATCTGCAGGATGCGGAAATCATCGTGTCGGGAGGAAGAGGGCTTGGAGACCCGCAGGGTTTCAAGCTGATTGGGGAGCTGGCGGGACTTCTGGGAGGCGCTGTGGGCTCTTCGAGGGCTGCAGTGGATGCAGGCTGGATACCTTACAGACACCAGGTCGGACAGACCGGAAAGACCGTATGTCCGAAAATATATCTGGCCTGCGGCATATCCGGTGCTGTACAGCATCTCGTTGGTATGCAGTCATCTGACATAATAATCGCCATAAACAAAAATCCTGAAGCTCCGATATTCAATGTGGCAACGTATGGAATAGTCGGGGACCTCTACGAAATTGTGCCGCTGCTCATTAAGAAGATAAAGGGGATAAAAGGAATAGCCTGAAATGCTTCAATTCGTTCCGCATGACATACCGTTGAGGTACGCTCTCCTCCCATGAAGATCGCTTTCGTCTTCCCGGGTCAGGGTTCTCAGTACGTGGGGATGGGCAAAGAACTCCATGAACATTTTGCTCAGGCAAGGGAGACTTTCAGGGAAGCCTCCGACGCTCTAGGGTTTGATGTTGCCGCCCTGTCATTTAACGGACCCGAGGAGGAACTCAAAAAGACGTTCAGAACACAACCCTGCCTGCTCACAGTTAGCATCGCGGTCTACAGGGTACTGAGAGAAAAGGGAATAAAGCCGTCGGTAGTCGCGGGCCACAGTCTGGGTGAATATTCGGCGCTTGTTGCAGCGGAGACCCTTGCATTGGCGGATGCTGCAAGACTTACGGAAAAAAGAGGACTGTTCATGCAGGAAGCTGTGCCTGAGGGAAAAGGACTTATGGCCGCAATCCTCGGCCTCGAAAGAGACAAGGTTGACGAAATATGCGGATCATTGAAAGAGGGTTATGCCGCTCCTGCCAATTATAATTGTCCGGGTCAGATAGTAATCGCGGGCGAAAAGAGTGCGGTCGAAGAAGCAGTCAGCCTCTGCAAAAGTGCGGGCGCAAAGAGGGCGGTACCGCTCGCGGTCAGTGTGCCGTCCCACTGTAGATTAATGGACAGTGCTTCAGTGAAACTCGCTGCGTTGCTGGATACGACCACATTCAAGAAGCCTGCAATCCCGATTGTCAATAACGCTGATGCCCTGTTTCTGGATGACGTGGAGAGCATAAAGTCGTCGCTGGTGCGGCAGCTCGGCAGCCCCTTGCTATGGGAGGATTCTATAAAAGTGATTGCGGATTCAGGAGTCGATACGTTTATAGAAGTCGGGCCGGGAAAAGTTTTGTCCGGGCTGATAAAGAGAATAGTCCCGGATGCTAAGGTCCTTAATGCGGAAGACATGAAGAGTTTAGAAAAGACATTATCTCTTGTATAACTTGACGACTTCGGGACAGATAAAGGATGGAAAACCGCCCCGCGCGGCGAGGTATTTGTTTCTGATAATCTTCATCTCCGTATTTCTATCCTTCTTCAGGCTTGGCTCTGCAACGCTCTTTGATGTCGATGAGGCTGTTTTTGCAGAGGCGACGAAGGAGATGGTTCAAAGTGGTGACTGGATAACGCCGACCTATAACGGAGAAAACCGCTACGACAAACCCATATTGTTTTACTGGCTTATGGCGGCCTCCTACGAGGTTTTTGGAATTAATGAATTTGCTGCGAGACTTGTTTCTGCGGTCTCAGGAGTTTTGTTAAGTCTCAGTGTTTTTCTTTTTTTGAGAAAGTTCCATGGGGAGAGAAGGGCTTTTTATGCTTCTCTTTCGCTGCTCCTGTCCATTTTTTTCCTCATCTATTCGCATGCGGCTGTTACCGACATGGCATTGACGCTTTTTATAACCCTCTCCCTGTTTTCATTTTATCTCTCCCTGAAAAGACACAGACGTTATATCTACGGTTTCTACTTCTTCTCAGCGCTTGCCTTTCTGACAAAGGGATTGATAGGGGTAATCTTTCCTTTCGGCATAGGTCTTATTTACCTCTTCATCACAGAAGGATTAGGAGCGATCAGGAAAGTATTCGTTCCCGGTGCAATCGCACTTTTTTTGATTGTTTCACTTCCATGGTATATCGTGGAAATAATGATTAACGGTCGTGAATTTATCCAGAACTTTTTCATAAAACATCATCTCATGAGGTATACGGGTGTAATATCAGGGCATAGAGGACCGGTCTTCTACTATTTCCCCGTATTGATTGCGGGCCTCTTCCCGTGGATCGGGTTTCTACCGGCGGGAATCAGAAATATCTTCAGGGAACCCGGGGCTTTAAGGAAATTCAGGAATTACGGCGGTGTTACGGATAATCCCGGTCTGTTTGCTTGTATATGGCTGTGTTTTATCTTTGTTTTCTTTTCTTTCTCAACGACCAAACTCCCGAATTATATCCTTCCGGCCATACCTGCTGCATCAATACTCATTTCAAGCGGCATGGTCGTGCAGGGAAGTTCCGCCGGTAGCAAACTTTCGGGGATATTGCTCGGACGGAAAGGTGCAAACATTATTATCGCGGTTTTGGCAGTAGCGCTCGGCATTGTATTTCTGGCATCGGGAAAATATTTCCTGACTATCGGCATTTCTGATACCGGCTGGGTGACAATGTTTGGACTGCTTATGTTTGCTATGGCATGTCTGAGTTTGTTTGCCCTGTTCACGAAAAGAGAACTCTATGGATTTATGTCGGCATGTATGGTCATTTTCCTTTTCCTGATCTCGGTGAAGGTAGTTCCGGTTGCCGGCGATTATCTCCAGGGTGCTCTCTACAGGTACAGCTTATATGCGAGAGAGAGGGTGAGGAACGGGGGAGAAATTATTGCCTACAAGATGAATAACCCGAGTATCGTTTTTTACACGGGCCGGAAAATAATAGATGCAAGAACCAGGGTGAAGTTGTTACCCTATATAAAGGGTGGCGGGAAGTTTGTAGCGATAACAAAGGCGAGGGACGCTGACGCGTTAGAAGGCCTGGGATTTGAGCTGCTGGAGAAGGATGGAAGATATGCACTACTTGAAAGAAGGTAGGAAATTATTCTATGTGGCGGGGGTCCTCCCTGTCTTTTTCCTCTACCTTGACAAGACTATTGTACTGTGGGTAAGAGGTTTTTATAACGAATTGCAAATTCACAGGGTCTTTGAGTCTCTTGACCCACTTATCAATGTTGCCGGTAACGGCGCAACGCTCATATTGGGTGCATTTGTGCTCTGTGTAGCCGGAAAATTTTTCAGTCAAAAAATGTACATAGTGGGCAAGTCCCTTTTTACAGGACTTCTGTCGAGCGGTATCGTGGTCCAGGTTATGAAGCACCTGATCGGAAGGGCGAGGCCGAGGTTAACTTCCGACTCTATTTTTATAGGCCCTTCATTCAGGAGTGGATACGATTCATTTCCTTCAGGACACACTACTCTCGTTTTCTGTCTGGCGTATATTCTCTCGCGCCATTTCCCGAAGTACAGAGTTGTTTTCTACATGTTTGCGTCAGTTGTGGCGTTGGACAGGGTAGAGGATTTTGCTCACTTCCCCTCCGACATTCTCGCAGGAGCAATGATCGGACTCATAGTCGCAAAGATTTTGTACGTGAAGGGCTTCCCGGCTGAGCAGGCGCCCTATGCAGGGAATACAGCGGAAAGTTAGCAGCTGTAACGTGGCTGGAAATCCATAGCGAACTCTGTTCCTATGGTTGCTGTGTCAGTTTGTCATTCCTCCGCCCGAGGCGGATCGGGAATCCTTCTGAAGGCGAAGAGAGATTCTGGACAAGCCAGAATGACAAAATTGAACTTAACTGACTTTTTTTAGATTTTGTAGCATAAATCATGAGGACTGACAATCATGACCTCCTTGGGTGAATGCATAGACAAATTCATACGGTATCTCGAAGTTGAAAAGGGAGTGTCGGCTCACACTGTGAGAGCGTACAGGAAAGACCTCAGTGAATTCTCCGGATATGTAAAGACGGAACCCGAAAAGATTGATATGTTCGATGTCCGGGGCTTTATCGCGGAGCAGATCAGTGGAGGGCTTAACAAGGTAACTGTGAGCAGGAGGCTTTCGAGTATACGGTCTTTTTTTAAATTTCTTTACAGGGAGGGCTATATAAAAGCAAACCCTGCGAAACTTGTCTCCAACCCCAGGGTGCCGAAACTCCTTCCCAAATATCTGTCTGTCGATGATATATTTTTACTCATCGAAAAACCGGAAGGAATCGGCTTCATACCTGCGAGGGATCGGGCTATCCTGGAACTTCTTTATTCCAGCGGGTTGAGAGTGAGCGAACTTTCAGGACTGAATACAGACGATCTTAACATCAGAGAGACACTTATAAAGATAAGGGGCAAGGGCAGAAAGGAGCGCATTGTGCCTGTGGGTTCAAAGGCTATTGATGCGGTCAAGTCATATTTGATCGAGAGGATGTTGCTGAAGAGCAAGGACAGGGCGCTTTTCCTTAACAGGCGGCGGACGAGATTGACAGACAGGAGCGTGAGGCGTATAGTAGTTAAATATGCAAGGGCCTTAGCCATGAACGGAAAGATAGGACCACACACACTGAGGCACTCCTTTGCGAGCCATCTCCTCCAGGGCGGGGCGGACCTCAGGGTGATACAGGAACTGCTTGGACATTCTTCACTTTCCACGACTCAGAAATATACACATCTTGACATCAGGCATTTAATGGATATATACGATAAGGCCCATCCTTTTGCGAAGGACAGGTAAAAGCGTGAGCGGGAATATGGAACAGAGGGGTAGCGAATGATCAAGGGAACAACGATACTATGTGTGAGACGCGACGGAAAAGTCGCAATAGGCGGGGACGGCCAGGTCACCATGGGTAATACCGTGCTGAAACATAATGCGAGAAAAACCAGGAAGATGTATGGCGATAAAGTTCTCACAGGTTTTTCGGGCGCGACGGCAGATGCGCTTACGCTTTTCGAAAAATTTGAAGGAAAACTTGAATCCTACAGGGGGAATATCACGAGGGCCGCTGTTGAACTCGCAAAGGAGTGCCTCAGTGTGTGTGGTCCTATCTTTCCGTTCATGGCTAAGGCCCTTGCA
>Ga0153915_10006087_pt1 | contig 11278 bp, 8 predicted proteins | sample Opewatmetagenome_2_FD_107003 | JGI IMG/M metagenome (GOLD analysis project Ga0153915, IMG submission 107003) | Freshwater wetland microbial communities from Ohio, USA - Open water 3 Core 3 Depth 3 metaG | ecosystem: Environmental > Aquatic > Freshwater > Wetlands | place: USA: Ohio, Lake Erie...
CGAGCGTGCGCGTGTCCGTCGTGGGCGTGACGTAGAAGTTGAGCAGCACCTGGTTGATGTGCTGGATCTCATCGTAGCCGTCGCGCACAGCGTCTTCCGCCTTCATGAAAGCGGGGATGTGCCCGCTCACTCTGAGGCCGCGCAGATGCGCGTACGCCGCCGTTTCCTTTACCCACTCGGGATGGAACGAATTGTAGATCTTGATCTGGCGGTAGCCGCGCTGCGCGTACCAGTCGACGGCATCCTTGGCAGCCGCCAGGTCGCTCACGACGAAGCCGCCGCGGGAGGAATACTTGCTCTCGCCCTCGATGAAGCCCGCCGGCATGATCGTGGGGCCCACGATCATGCCCGAATCGATGCGCGACTTGAGGGCGAGCAGCGTCTTATTGTTGTTGCCCATGTCGCGCGTTGCCGTGACTCCGCCTGCGATCTGCAGAAGGCTGTCCCACGCCCCCTCGTGGGTGTGCATGTCGAAGAGCGCCGACATCAGGACGCGTCCCGTGCCGTCGATGACGGTGCCGGCGTCTCGCAGCGTGCTGTCCGCCGGATAGATTGCCGCGATGCGTCCGCGGTTGACAAAAACATCCGCGGCATCAGTGAGGCTCCCCGACGAAGCATCGAAGACGCGGACGTTGCGAAACACGATCGGCTCTGCAAGCCGGTGGGCGAGGCGCTTTTGAAGGGCCATCTGCAGGTCCGACTCCGCCTCGACCTGTTGCCGTTCGAGCTCGGCGGCCTGCGCTTCGATCGCGTCGTCGACCACCTGAATCCAGCCGGGATAGATGAATGCCGCGAGGCGCATCGTGGCGTCGCTCGTGAGCCAGACGAAGCCGGGCTCGGTGTCGATGCCGCTGATGCTGTACAGCGTGACCGGCATCGGCGTGCCGTTCGCGTCCAGCGTCGTTTGCTTGAGCTTTTCGATTCGCAGCTCGCCTCCGGGCACGCCGGCGAGCACCCCGTTTGGCTGTCGAGCGATCGCGCGGGCCATGACCGCGATCATCTCCATGGAGTTCTCAACCGGCACGTAGATCGCGGGCCCGGTCAGCGTCTTCTCACCCCGATCGGCCGATGCACGCCACACGACCCGGTTGCCGCTGCGCTGGTAAGACTCGTCGACGGGGGCACCGAAGGTCGATTTTCCACTGACCCGGTAGGAGGCCGGCGTGCCGTCCGCGCCGATCGTTATTTCCTCGTGCAGATCCGGGCCACGGCCGTTCTGTCGATACGTGAAATCGACGGCGATCCGGCCGTCCCTGCGCACGGTCGTCGTCTGCGATCCACCGCGCTTGCCCTCGAACAGCACCTGATAGTGTGAGATCGTGTCGGCAAACGCCGTCGAGGCAATCGCTATCAGCAGCAACATCGCGGCGAGTCGCATCGGCAGTACCCCTTGCATTGTTGTTGGACTGGTCGTCCGGCGGATTCAGCGCAGTCCGGTTTCGCTGCGCGCGATTACGAGCCGCTGGATCTCGCTCGTGCCTTCGTAGATCTCGGTGATCTTGGCGTCGCGGAAGTAGCGCTCGATCGGCATTTCCTTGCTGTAGCCCATGCCGCCATGAATCTGCACCGCCTGGTGCGCGATATACATCGCCGTTTCAGATGCATAGAGCTTGGCCATACTCGCTTCCAGGCTGTTGCGGCCGCCTTCGCGCTTGACGCGCGCCTTGTTCCAGGCCGCACGCAGGGTGAGCAGGCGCGCGGCCTCGAGGCGTACTTTCATGTCGGCGATCTTCTGCTGAATCATCTGAAACGATCCGATCGGCGCGCCGAAGGCAACGCGCTCCTTTGCAAACTGTACGGAAGCTTCGTAGGCCGCGCGCGCGATGCCAACGGCCTGCGCGGCAATACCGATGCGACCCTGATCGAGCACGGTCATGGCGATCTGAAATCCCTGGCCTTCCTCACCCAGGCGATTCTCGAGCGGCACCCGGTAGTCGGCGAATTCGACCTCGCAGGTTGCCGATGCGCGGATGCCGAGTTTGGGCTCAGTCTTGCCGCGCAGATAGCCCGCCTTGTTCGTTTCGATGAGGAATGCCGTGATGCCCTTGCCCTTGCGGTCCGGCTGCGTCATCGCGAAGAGCAGCATGAAATCCGCGACGGGCCCCGACGTGATCCACGATTTCTTGCCGTTGACGACGTAGTGACGGCCGTCCGCCGAGAGGGCCGCCCGCGTTCGCATCCCGACCGCATCGGATCCGGATTGCGGCTCGGTCAGCCCGTAGCAGCCGACGGCTTTGCCGGAGGCGACCGGCAGCACGAACTTCAGCCGCTGCTCATGCGTGCCGAATTCCATGATGCCGTTGCAGTAGAGGGAGTTGTTGACCGAGACGATCGTCGCATGAGCTGCATCGGCCGCGGCGATCTCCTCCATGACGACCACGAAGCTCATGGGATCGAGCCCGGAGCCGCCGTACTCCGCGGGCACCTCGACTCCCATGAAGCCGAGCTCGCCCGCCTTGCGAATGGTCTCGTGCGGAAACTCGCCGCTTGCGTCGTGGCGCGCCGCGACAGGCACGATTTCGTTTTGGGCGAACTCACGCGCCGCAGCCTGGATCAAGAGCTGATCATCGGTGAGCTTGAAGTCCATGGAGTCTCCGCGAGAGGGGGTGCCGCGGGCGCGGCGTGAGAGCGCGAATTGTCCCTTATCGCTCGCGCCGTTTTCAATGGCGGGCAGGGGCTCGTATACACTGTCCGCATGAAAAAGCCGACGCGTGTCAATCATCCGCCCGCCGTCGGGCTGCCGCCCGACAACCGACCGCTCGTCGATCCCATCTATCAGTCGGTCAAGTTCGAGTTTGGCGAAGTCGACGCGACGCTCAAGGCGCTACGGGGCCAGAGACCGGGGTTTTTCTACACCCGGGTCTCGAATCCGACGCTGCGCCAGCTCGAGCTGCTGCTCGCTGAAATGCAGGGTCGCGATGACGCGATCGTCCTGGGCTCCGGGGTCGCGGCAACGAGCGCCGCTTTCCTGTCGCTCCTCAAGCAGGGCGATCACGTGCTCGGTTTCGTCGAAACCTATGCGCCGACGCGCAGGACGCTGCAGCGGATACTCGCTCGGTTCGGCGTCAGTCTGACGCTGCTTTCAATCGAGGACCTAGAGGGCGCCGAACGCGTGCTCGCCGAGCGTCCGACCCGCCTCGTGATTTTCGAAAGCCCGACCAATCCGGTGACGAAAATTGCGGACATCCCGCGGCTCACGGATCTTGCCCATCGGCATGGCGCCCTCGTCGTCCTCGACAACACCTTCGCGGGACTTCACAACCACGGCGAGTACGACATCGATCTCTATACGCACAGCCTCACCAAGTTCGCGAGCGGGCACAGCGATGTGATGGGCGGCGCGATCATCGGCCGCGTGGAGCTCATTCGCCCGATTCGACAGGACCACATTCTCATCGGCGCCGTGCTCGATCCGCACGCGGCCTACCTCATCCTGCGGGGCCTCAAGACATACTTCCTGCGTTACCGGGCGATCTGTGCCTCGGCGCAGCGAATCGCCGAGTATCTTGCGGCCCAGCCGCAGGTCGAGCGCGTGTGCTATCCGGGCCTCGCCTCCCACCCGCAACATGCGCTGGCGCGGGCCCAGATGCAGGATTTCGGCGGCGTGGTTTCGTTCGATCTGGCCGGTGGAGAGGCGGCGGCAACCCGCTTCTCCGAGGCGCTTGAGCTTTTCGGCCTCACCGCGAGCGTTGGCTCGACCGAGTCGCTGGTGATGGCGCCGCAGATGTTGAAGGCGTACGACCTCACGGCGGACCAGCGCCGCATCTCGGGCGTGCGAGAAAACACGGTACGGCTGTCGATCGGCATCGAAGAGGCGGAGGATCTCATCGCCGATATTTCGCAAGCCCTTGATCGCGCAAGCCGGCCGGCCTGAGCCACCTGTCTCTGCGGCGGTCAAGTTTTGAGCTCCGCGGCCGATAGTCCACGGGGGCGACACATCCCGTGGAACGCCGAGCTCATGGCTGAAAGAATGATGGCATTGAGATCGCTGAATGCCGAGCCGGCCGAGCTGCGCGAGCGATTGGGCGCGGCTCCGAGCAGGACTCAGGCGCTGCTCGCGACCCGCACGCGGTGTGAGTGATAGGGCAGCACCTCGAGCACCTCGCCCTCAGTGAGCCGACGTTGCACCTGGCGCCAGAAATCCGCCGTCAGCAATTCGCCGTGAGCTTTGATGAAGGTCTCGCGCTGGGCTGGGTCGAACGCGAGAAAGGTGAGGAAGGTCTCGGGAAAGACGTCATTGTCGGCGACGTAGAACCAGGCCTCGCCGCGCATCTCGTCCTCCTCGCTCTGCGCCTGCGGCATGTCGCGAAAGCGGCAGTCGGTGACATGGCACAGCTCGTCGTAGTCGTAGAAGATCACGCGCCCGTGGCGGGTGACACCGAAGTTCTTCAGCAGCAGGTCGCCGGCGAAGATGTTGGTGTACGCGAGGTCCCGGATCGCCTGGCCATAATCGAGCACGGCCCGTTCGGCATCCGCGCGTGAGCAGCTGCGAAGGTACAGATTGAGCGGCGTCATGCGGCGCTCGATGTACAGGTGATCGAAGATGAGATCCGTGCCGTCCTCGTGCACGGTGCCTGCGGTCGCGGCGCCGAGCTCGTCGATGAGCTCGGGCGAAAACCGGCTGCGCGGAAACCTCAGGCGCCTGAATTCCTGCGCATCGACGAGACGGCCGGCACGATCGTGCTTGAAAACGAGCTCGTACTTGGCGCGGACCTCTTCCCGCAGGATGTTCTTGCTCGGCGGGAAGCGGTCACGAATGACCTTGAATACGACGTCGAAGGAGGGCAGCGTGAAGCAGACCATGACGAGACCGCGCTCGCCTGGCGCGTGCACGAACTGGTCGGCGGACTGCTGCAAATGGCGGAAGAGTTCGCGATAACGCTCCGTCTTGCCTTGCTTGGCCCGGCCGAGGACCGTGAAGAGCTCACTCACGGGCTTGCGCGGCAGAATCGACTTCAGAAAGAGCACCGCCTCGCCAACGCGCTCGAGATCGACGTGGAAGTACGAGCGCGTGAAGCTGAAGACGACGCTCACGTCGTCTTCCGCGAGCATCACCGCGTCGACCAGCACGCCGCGCTCGGAATTCTTGAGGGCGATGACGAGCGGCAGCTGCCAGCCGCGGCCGGCAACCCGGCCCACGAGATACGCACGCGTCTGCTGATAGAACACCGGGCGGATGATGTCGACGTTCTGCACGGCCCGACGTTCGTTGACCGCCGCGCAGTAAGCCGTGATTTCCTGGGTGACGTACTCGACGCTGCGGTCGAAGTCGCGATAGGGCGTGCGAAAGCGAAAATCCGTCAGGATCTCCTCGACGAGCAGCGCGAGCGAGCCGCGGTTCGTGTAGGTGTTGGTCACCACGTGGCCCGTGATGCCCGCGAGCGGATCGAGGTCGAGTGCGATGTACTCGAGGTCCGGATTCACGCCCACCGTCCCGAAGAGGCGCCGCGTGATGGAGCTGAAGAAGGTCTTGGTGAATTCGCGGTCGGGCAGCGCCTCGATGACTTCGGTGAAGCGCGACTTGATCTCTGGCCAGACGGTGGGGTCGAGCGCCGTCGCGCCGAGGCGCTGCTTCACCTGCGCGACGGTTGCGTAGACCCAGCGGTCGTAGAGCTCGATGCGCCCGACAGCGTCGCGCTGGCTGCCGCGCCAGTCGCGCGCCTCGAAGCGCTGCGGGGCGCGCCGCGTGACGTCGCGAAATTCCGCGTTGTAGTCGGCAAAGGCCGAGGCGATGAACTGGGCCGTGTCGCTCGCGTTCACCGGATCAGAGGTTGCGGATGAGAGCGTCCCCGAATTCGCTGCACTTGATCTCTTTCGCGCCCTCCATGAGCCGCGCGAAATCGTAGGTCACCGTGCGCTGGCCGATCGTCCTGTCCATCGCGCCAATGATGGCGTCCGCCGCTTCGGTCCAGCCCAGGTAGCGCAGCATCATCTCGCCCGAGAGGATCACCGAGCCCGGGTTCACCTTGTCGAGGTTCGCGTACTTGGGCGCCGTGCCATGCGTCGCCTCGAACACGGCGTGGCCCGTAACGTAGTTGATGTTCGCGCCTGGAGCGATGCCGATGCCGCCGACCTGCGCGGCGAGCGCGTCGGAGAGATAGTCGCCGTTCAGGTTCGTGCAAGCGATGACGTCGAATTCGTCGGGGCGGGTGAGGACCTGCTGCAGCGTGATGTCGGCGATCGCGTCCTTGATAATCATCTTGCCGGATTTCTTCGCGGCGTCCTGCTCCGCGTTCGCCGCCTTCTCGCCCGCGGCGGCCTTCGTGCGCTCCCACTGTTCCCAGGTGTAGACCTGAGATGGGAATTCGCGCTCGGCGAGCGCGTAGCTCCAGTTGCGGAAAGAGCCTTCGGTGTACTTCTGAATGTTGCCCTTGTGCACGATCGTGACGTTCCTGCGCTTGTTCGCGATTGCGTATTCGACAGCCGCGCGGAACAGCCGCTCGGTGCCTTCGCGCGAAACCGGCTTGATGCCGATGCCCGAGGTGTCGGGGAAACGGATCTTGCCGTAGGCCTTCGGGAAGTGCTGCTTGAAAAGCTCGAGGAACTTGCGGTTCTCGTCCGTGCCGGTCTCGAATTCGATGCCGGAGTAGATGTCTTCCGTGTTCTCGCGGAAGATCACCATGTCGACTTTCTCCGGTGCCTTCACCGGCGAGGGAACGCCCTTGAACCAGCGCACGGGTCGCAGGCAGACGTAGAGATCGAGGAGCTGGCGTAGCGCCACGTTGAGCGAGCGGATGCCGCCGCCCACGGGCGTCGTCAATGGTCCCTTGATCGAAACGAGGTACTCACGGCAGGCCGTGACGGTTTCGTCCGGCAGCCACGTGTTGTACAGGTCGTTCGCCTTCTGGCCCGCGTAGACTTCCATCCACGCGATCCTGCGCTTGCCCTGGTACGCCTTCGCGACCGCGCCATCCAGCACGCGTACGCTCGCGCGCCAGATATCGGGGCCGGTGCCGTCGCCCTCGATGAAGGGAATGATCGGGTTGTCGGGAACGCTCAACTTGCCGTTGCGAATGGATATGCGCGCGCCCTGAGCGGGCACTTCGAACTTGACGGCTTTGGCGGGCGACATTGGCAGCGGGCTCCGATTGCGGCGGGCGCGCATGGTAGCACAGCACCCCAAAAAACCGTGCCGGGCCGCGCTAGAACGTTACGCGTGCCACGGTCCCCGTCGCCGTCGATTCGAGTCCGAGCGACCAGCCGAAATGATCGCAGATGCGCTTGGTGAGATGCAGGCCGAGACCATGGCCACCGGGGCGCAGCGAGAAATTCCGATCGAAGATCTTCCCCATCGCGTCCTCGGGGATGCCGCCGCCGGAGTCGTGCAGCTCGATCGTGCGGCCGCGCGCGTGACAGGATATCGAGCCGGCGTCGGTCGCCAGGATGGCATTGCGCACGAGGTTGCTCAGGACGATCTTGACGAGCGACGCCGGCGCCGAGACGTGCACGGCTTCGGAGCATGCACAGTGCACCGTCACGGGCTTGCCTGCAATGAGACTCAGCTGCTCCTCGATGACGCGGCTCGCGATCTCGGTTGCGTCGCATTGCTCGCCAGGGTTGGTGATGCTGTGCGGCTCACGTGCGAGCAGCAGGAGCGCCTGCGTGAATTCCGACATGTCGCGCGTTGCACGGCGGATGCGCTCGACCGTGCGCGCGAGCGCCGGCTGTTCGCGCGCCTGTTCGGCGAGGAGCTCGGTCGCACCCTGCAGCACGGCGAGTGGCGAGCGCAATTCGTGGCTCGCGGATTCGGTGAACGACTGCTCGCGCTGCACGAAACCGTCGAGGCGGGCGAGAAACCCGTCAATGGAATTGGCGATGGGAGCGAGTTCCGTGCCGCCAAATCCGCTGCCGATCCGCACCGCGCGATCTTCCGGACTGATTTGCTCGAGTCGCGCGGCCAGCTCGTCGATCGGCGACAGCATGCTGCGCGCGAGCCACACGGCAGAGAGCGCGATGACGATCACGAAGACGACGCCGCAGCCCATGATGACCCAGCGATCGGCCGCCTCGAGGCGCTCGCGCTCCGTCACGTCGAAGCTCGCGTACAGGTAACCTCGCTCGGTGTCCCGCACCATGACGTGATACAGGCGCTCGCCGACCGTGACCCTCGGGTGCGTACCGGGGCCGAGATGCAGGTATTCGCGCGGCAGATCCGGGCTTTGCGCCCGGTAGATGCGCAGCGTCCTCGATTGCGAAAGGCGCGCGCCAGGATCGACGGCGAGCCCTTCGGCCGCCTGTTCGAGCTCGCTCGCGAGCGTCGCATCCCGCAACGCACTGCGCGTCTCGTTGCCGAGGTAGAACGACAAGGCAAGCAGCGCGCCGATACCGACAGCCACGAGCGCCACCGTGGCGACAACGAAGCGATTGCGGATGGAGCGGCTAAGGCGCATCCGGAAGCGTCAGCCGGTAACCCTCGCCGTGGACCGTCCTCAGCAGCCGTTCGCGGAAGGGCTTGTCGATGGCGTTGCGAAGGGCATACATGTGGGCACGCAGCACGTCGCCCTCGGGCGCCTCGTCCGGCCACAGCTCGTGCTCGAGCTCCTCGCGCGAGACGACGCGGTGCGAGTTCTGCATGAGGAGCAGCAGGATGCGGCGCGTGCTGGGATTCAACTTGATCGGCGCACCATCGCGTTCCGCCGTCAGCGTGTTCGGGTCGTAGCGCAGCGATCCGATTTGCAGCACCTGGGTCGCCTGCGGTGCTGCGGACCGGCGCAGCATTGCCTTGAGGCGCGCCTCAAGCTCGAGCAGGGAAAAGGGCTTCACGAGGTAGTCGTCTGCGCCGGCTTCGAAGCCCTCGACCTTGTCGGTGACGAGATCCTTCGCGGTCAGCATCAGCACCGGCGTCTGCAGCTGCAACTGCGCGCGCATGCGCTTGCAGACCGTCAATCCGTCGATTCCCGGGAGCATCAGGTCGAGCACGACCGCGTCGTAGCGCGATTCGGCGAGTTTCTCGAGGCCCTCCTCGCCGGTCATCGCGATGTCGATGTCGCAGCACTTGCCCTCGATATACTCCTTGATGTTCTCCGCGATGTCGCGATGGTCCTCGATCAGCAGGACGCGCATTCCGATTCCTCCCGTTGAGCGGCGATGATAGGCAAGTGGCACCCGCCGCGGAAGTCCCATCACGACGCCGGATCACGCTTAGGTGAGCGATTTGGCATCATGTCGCTCCAGCCTTGTCCGTCGTGCTTGGGATGCACATGCCAAAAACGCTCCGATCCATGCCAATCGCTGATGGCTTTCATATGCCTGGCGAATTCGAGCCGCACTGCGGCTGCTGGATGCTGTGGCCGGAGCGGCCCGACAACTGGCGTCTTGCGGCGCAGCCCGCGCAGCGGGCATGGGTTGCCGTCGCCACGGCCATCGCGGGCAGTGAGCCCGTTACCGTCGGAGCCTCCGCGCGGCAGTTCTCGCGGGCGCGTCGAATGCTGCCAGCGCACATTCGCGTCGTGCGCCTGGCGTCAAACGATGCATGGATGCGCGATGTCGGTCCCACGTTCGTAGTCGACGCGCGGGGCAGACGCCGCGGCATCGACTGGCGCTTCAACGCGTGGGGCGGCTTGAAGGACGGAATCTATTTTCCCTGGGATGCAGATGATCGGGTCGCCCGCCACGTGCTCGAGCACGAGCGCGCGGCGCGCTACCGGGCGCCGTTCGTGCTCGAGGGCGGGGCCATCCACGTGGACGGCGAGGGCACCGTCATCACGACCGAGGAATGTCTGCTCAGTCCCAATCGCAATCCGCGGCTGAGCCGCGGCGGCATCGAGAATCGGCTCAAGAGCTATCTCGGGGTGACGACGGTCATCTGGCTAGGCCGCGGCGTCTGCAACGATGAGACGGACGGCCACGTCGATAACCTGTGCTGCTTCGTGCAGCCCGGCAGCGTTTGCCTGACGTGGACCGACGACCGCCGCGATCCGATGTACCCAATCGTACGCGACGCCCATGCGCGCCTTACGGCCGCGCGTGACGCGCGCGGCAGGCGGCTTAAAATTCACAAGCTCTACCAGCCCGGGCCGCTCTATATGACCGCTGCCGAGGCGCGGGGCATCGAGCGCCGCAAAGGCACGAAGCCGCGCAAGGCGGGAGAGCGGCTGGCCGGCAGCTACGTCAATTTCTACATCGGCAATCGCGTGATCGTGCTGCCGCTGCTCGATCCGAAGCGCGACGCCGCGGCCGCAAGGAAGCTGCGGCGCCTGTTTCCACGGCGTAAGGTGATCGGCGTTCCGGCCCGCGAAATCCTGCTCGGCGGCGGCAACATCCACTGCATCACGCAGCAAGTGCCCAGGGGCTAGCCCCTCACCCCGGCCTTCTCCCCCTGAAGGGGGAGAGGGTGATCAGGTTTGCAACTCCCGGCGGGCCGTGTCCAGCCACTCGCGCTGCATCTTGCGGTAGTGCCGCGGCGCTCGCTGCGATTGCGTCAGAAGCTCTTCGAGCACCTGTTTTGCCTTGGCCGCCTCGCCCTGACGCTTCAGGAGCTGAGCGTAGCGGACTCGCGCTTCGGCCCCCGGGTAGTACTCGGCGAGGGCCCGATATTCCGACAGCGACTTGTCGATATTGCCTTCGCCCTCGAGGGCGCGCGCATAGAGCAGATGGCCGTCCGAGGATTTGAAGTCCGGATTGTGATAGCGCAGATCGTCGAGCGTCTGGCGCGCTTCGGCGAACCGGCTGTCCCCGAACTGTGCCTGTGCGAGTCCGAGCATCAGCGTCGCGTCGTGCTCGTATATACCCTTGAGCGACTGGCGGTAGACGTCGATCGCTTCGCCGGCGCGGCCGTGTGCGACGAGCTCCTCCGCGTAGCGCCGATGGGCGTCGATGTTGCTCGAGAATTGTCTTTCGGCCTCGAGGCGGCGCAGGTCGCGCTCGGGATCGAGCGACTTGCGCACGGAGCGAAACGCGCGCTGGGTGCCGCGGCTGCGCCAGAGGCCGGGCAGGACTTCGACGACGAGATAGGCGATCGGCCCCGCCAGGGGCAGGAAGACGACGACGTAAATCCAGAACCGGTCGCGCCCCGTCTTGACGACGTGCACGACGAGCGCGACGGTGATCGCGAGCGAAATCAGCCAGACACGCACGGCGGGTTACCCGGTTTCCAAGCCCTTCAGCTCGCAGGCTGAGCGCGACCTGCTTGCTGGCGATGATAGCCGATCTCGACGAAGACACTGCGGTCGCGGCCGGGGAAATAGCGCAGATTCCCGAACGCAAGATCCGCGCGATCCGCGTACGCGCGATCTGTGACGTTGTTCACGCGCACGCGCAGTGTCCATCCGGGCCTGAA
>Ga0153915_10006088_pt1 | contig 11278 bp, 18 predicted proteins | sample Opewatmetagenome_2_FD_107003 | JGI IMG/M metagenome (GOLD analysis project Ga0153915, IMG submission 107003) | Freshwater wetland microbial communities from Ohio, USA - Open water 3 Core 3 Depth 3 metaG | ecosystem: Environmental > Aquatic > Freshwater > Wetlands | place: USA: Ohio, Lake Erie...
ACATCGTCGCGCCGTCTCAGGTCGGCAGCGTCGAGTTTGCGGCCGCACGCTTTGGAACAAGGCTTGTGGTCGTGCTTGGGCACACGGAATGCGGTGCTATCACGGCCACCCTAGAGGTGCTGCGCCAACCCGCGACCCACTACTCCCCTGGTCTCCGAGCCATTGTCGACCGGATCCGACCCGCCGTGGAGCCGTTGCTGGCCACGCCACTCAACCAGCAAGCGGCGGCACTCGTCGCTCACGCGGTGCGGGCGAATATCCGGGCTGCGGCGGACCATCTGCGCCACGGGTCAGCCATTCTCGAGCGTCTCGTTGAGCGCGACGGACTCCTGATCGTCGGTGCTGAGTACTGTTTGCGGACGGGCGTGGTAGACTTTTTCGATGGCGCATCAGGGGCCGCCTAACCAACGCTTGCAGAACTGGCCCCAGGCACACTGTGCCGGAGCCTGGGGTGTGTCTTGATTGCGGCCGTCGCAGGCCGCAGCTTATGCGCATAGCGTTGGGAGCTCCCCTGGAGGACTGTGAATGGCCGGGTCGACGTCTCCATCTCGCGCAGTAGCCACACTCGTGGCCATCATTGTCCTGTTGGCCGCAGCCTTCGGCATCATTGCGTATCGGCTCAACCCCGCATCCCTCCGAGTTGACGCGTTGCGATTCGTCGCCATCGCACTCGTCGGCGTTCTCGTCACCAGGCGCATACGGTGGGCCCGTCTCTTGCTGGTGGTCCTGACGGGTCTCGCGGCGGCCTTTGCGGTCCTCACCGCCGCCTCCGTTTCAATGGCCCCGATATGGAAGATCCTGTTCTTCGTCTATGGCGGCGGCACCCTGGCCTGTCTCTGGGGGCTCTTCGTCCAGCCCGCGGCTGCCTATTTTGTCACCGGACCTTCGGTGCCTGAGGGTCGCGCCTGAACCAGCCCCGCTAGGTGACGCCGCTTCGTGTCCGCTAGAGCTCCTGGCGTGCCGCCCCAAGGATCGGTCTGGGTCGTCTGCGCTCTTCGTCTTGCCGCCGAGCCCGATGTCAGGGTCTTCGAGCGGCGCATGATGAGCACCGGCGCTTTCCATTGGGATCGGTTCTGGACGACACCGCCGCTGCGGCCCGATGAGGCAGTGTTCGAGATGAGCGAAAGGACCTACGGCGCCGAGCGCGACCAGATCGACGCCTGGGTAAGCCAGCAGCCGGAACTGGAAGGGCTTCGGGTCATCCGTTAGGCGGCCGCAAGTACTTCGATCTCGCAGTTGAGCGTTCCTGGGTCGTAGTGGGAAGTCTCTTTGTCTTAGGCGGCGTGTGGGAACTCCTGAGCGTCCAATTCAGCCTCGTGCCGGTGGTGCTGATCGTCGCTGGCGCAGCTCTCTTGCTCTCGGTCATGCGGAGGCAGAGCGCCCAGGCAGTGACCCAATCCAAGCCTAGACGCTGGTCACAGCGCGTGACCGAGAAGAGCAACGCTCTCGATCTCGACCCAGGGGTGTTCACGCTTGGCGATCCGAGGGCAATTGCACGCTCCCTAAAGCGCTCGGCCGAGCGCAGCCACCGCCGCAAGACGACCCCGTACCAGTCAGCCATGTCGATGCTCACCTTCTACATCAACCGGGCAGGACGCCAGTTGACCAAGGCTCAACGCACCCGCCTCGAGAGAGCGAAGGATGAGTTGCGAGCAGTGTTTGGGAAGGTGCGCTGAGGCCCCCTATCTTGTCTGCCGCGCCCGCAGACCGCAGCTTAAACGCAGCCCGGTACCCAGAGCGCCCCCATGAGGCCACCCCTCACTCGCGCCGCCCTGCTCGCGTTCCTCCGCAGCCACCGCTACGCGGTGCAGAGCTCCACACATCCCACGGGGGCTCCGCAGAGCGCCGTGGTTGGAATCGCGGTCTCCGACGACTTTGAGATCGTATTCGATACACTCTCCACGTCCCGCAAGGCCCACAACCTCAGGCACAACAGCCCGATCGCCTTTGTAATCGGAGGCCTTGCACCCAACGACGAGCGCACCGTGCAGTATGAAGGCATCGCCGACGAACCCACTGGCTCCGATCGCGCCCGGCTCACTGACCTCTACTACACGGTATTCCCTGACGGCCAGGAGCGCCTGAAGTGGTTCGGCTTGATCTACATCCGAGCGGCACCGACGTGGCTCCGGTACTCCAACTACAATCAGGATCCACCCGAAATACAGGAGTTCGATGCGGCGGCTTTGCAGGCGCTGAAGTGAAGTGCGTGGAGGGCAGACTACTCCCGCAAGTCAGAGATGATGCGCAGACTGTGGAGCGCACATTCAACAGTCACCCCCTCGCGGTGTGTGCCGCCGAACCAGCGCCTGAAACTTTCGGGGTGCGGCAGCCGCTTGAATAGGAACGGGGTGGCCTTGATTGCGGCGTCGGCATGCCGCAACTTAGGCAACCCGTTAGGCGGTGCCGGACCTGCGCTTGCAGCTGTCGGAGCGCCGCAATCCGGTCGACAGCGCAAGCGCGTCTCAGGCTTAAGCGAGGAAACCCACATGGACCCAGTCGTATTTCTTCTCGCACTCACAATATTCGTTGGGATTCCTGCTTTCACGGTGGTCAGGATCGCTCGCCTGCGTGCCGCTCGCCCAGACCCGCTATCGGCTGACACCATAGGGCGGCTCGAGGCGCTCGAACGTGACGTCCAGGGTCTTCAACAGGAGCTGGCAGAAACACACGAGCGGCTCGATTTCGCCGAGCGCTTACTCAGCAAGACACGGGAAGAGCGGCGCCTTGGTACCTAAGCACAGGTCCAACAGGTTGGGCGCAATCTGGTAGACGGCTGATCATGCCCCATGGAGTTTGACGTGTTTGGGCGTCGGATCATTGTCGAGCATGGACCGCATGGCTGGGCGGCTTTCCTGCCTGGTGCAGACGGAAAGCGGAGCACCGCTCCTGGCATCCTCTTTCCGCCGGACCTAGCCGAGGCCGATCTTGCTCGGTATCTGGCGGACCTGTGCCACGAAGACGCCAGTCCAGCTCATCCCGACGTTCGACGCATCCGCTGAAAGACCCAACCGTCCGCTGCCGCCGTTCTCCTTCTTGATTGCGGCGCCCTCAGCCCACAGCTTAAGCTCGATCCGCTCGACGGCGACAGGCAAGCCCATGCTCCACCCGGAGGCGCAATGGAGATCACGTATCAGTTCTCGACAACGAAGATCGTGGTCTTTTGGGTCTCGTCGCTCGTCCTCGGGATGGCCGTGGGCCTTGCCGTTACCGGCAATGAGTCCGCGCTTGTTGCGCTCCTTCTCGTCCTCTCGCAACTCCTGCTCAGCGGCTTTCTCCTGCACACGAGCCGCCGGGAGTCCAAGTCAGCTGCGCCACCTGCATAGACTTGTTGGGGGCTCTGCTTCGGCCTGCTCGCGTACCAGGGACAAGCGGACCCAGAGTTGGCATTGCGGAAACTCATCGAGAGCCTCCGACGTATGGGGCGCCTACACCAGACCGTTCAACCAGGGAGGGGAACCTGAGCGCGACGCGCAATCCGGGGAGAGTGGCCGGACTCTGGTACCTGCTCCTTATCGTCATCGGCCCACTGCGCCTCATCTACATTCCCAGCAAACTGTTCGTGGACGGCAACGCGACCGCTACGGTGAGCAACATCGCCGCCCACGAGTGGCTCTTCCGTCTCGGCATCGTGGGCGATCTGGCCTGCGGGGTGATCTTGATCCTCCTCGTGATGGCCTTCTACCGGTTGTTCAAGGGAGTGGATCAGCACCTCGCGGTGCTGGTGGTGATCTTCGGGGGCGTGATGCCCGCCCTCATCATCTTCGTCGGCGTGGTGAGCGACGCGGCCGCTCTCATGATCGCGCGTGGAGGTGATTTCCTTACCGCGTTCGACAAACCTCAGCGGGACGCGCTGGCCATGCTGTTCCTCAATCTACGTGACCATCAAAACACTGCCGCCGAGATCCTCTGGGGCGTATGGCTGGTGCCATTGGCCGTGCTCGTGTACAGGTCGCGTTTCCTGCCGCGGTTCCTGGGCATCTGGCTCGCGATCGGCGGCGTCGCCTATGTGAGCCTGAGCCTAACGGGCGAACTGTTACCGCAATACCAGGACAAAGTGTTTACCTACTCTCAGCCCGCCTTCCTTGGGGAGTTGGCGCTCATGCTGTGGCTCGTGATCAAGGGCGCCACGCCGCCTGTGGCTGGCGCGAGCCCATCAGCTCTCGCCCCACATGCCTGAACGGGCTGCCTGACCGGTGCGCGAGGTCGCGGAGCCCGAGCCACCTCGCCGTGCCGACAACATGATGCGCACGCATGGTGTTCACCGAGCCATGATCCAGCAGCGCGCAAATCCAGGAAGGGAGCGCGCATGAGGACTCCGCCGTGAAAGCATCCGTCTTTGTTGGCACCAGCCTCGACGGCTTCATCGCTCGAGCCGACGGGACCTTCGATTTTCTCCCGCCCAACGGGGGCGAACCACACGGCTACGATGAGTTCATGGCCACGGTGGATGCAGTAGTCATGGGCCGAAAGACGTTCGAGACGGTCTTGAGCTTCGACGGATGGCCCTACGGAACCACGCCCGTCTTCGTACTCAGCAGTCGACCGATCGCCACGGCTCCGCCCGGTGCAGTGGTGGAGCAGATGTCAGGGGCTCCGGTCCGCATCGCATCGCAGCTTGAAGCGCGTGGCATCCAGCATGTCTACGTGGATGGTGGGATCACCATTCAGCAGTTCCTCCAGGCTGGCCTCGTTCACCGCCTCATTATCACGCGTGTTCCGGTGCTCATCGGTACCGGCATCCCGCTCTTCGGCCCGCTCCAACGCGACATCGCCCTCACGCACGTCGCCACGCGCCAGTATGCCAGCGGCCTGGTTCAGAGTGAGTATGTTGTTGCCGCCTGACTAGGCGGCCCTGCGATCACCTGGCAACGGCTTCGTAAGGAAGCGCGAGTCTAGCGCGCAGCCGCCGAATGTGACGGTTCCCCTCAAGGAATGGGTATACAGCGATACACCCTATGAGAGGGGCTATGTCCATGCGGCAAACACTCTTCGTCCTCGGCCTCTTGTCCCTCAGCTGCCAGAACGGCCTGGCCCCCACCGGGGACGTGCAAGGAACGTGGGTGGCGGACTTCAACCTCCCCGGCGCAAACCTGGTGCTGAGTCTCGCTCAACTCCACGATAGCGTCGCAGGTCACGGGACCTATCAGATCGAGGCGGGTCGAGCGGGTACCGTGCGGGTCGATGGCGCGTATGACCGACCCAACATCACTCTGGCCATCCACTACGACTACGGCCTCACGGAGAACTACACGGGTGCGGTCGTCGACTCCCAGCATATGAGCGGGATGCTAGGGGACTCTTCTGGCCACGCATTCGCGCTTGCCTTCACTCGCAGGTAAGCTGCCGACGCGTGCCGCCGGCCGGCCGCTGGCCTTGATGGTGGCCGCCGCAGCCCCGCACCTTACATGCTCACTGTGAGACGGCGTCTTCCCGGAGCCCCGATGTTCTCATTCCGCCCCATTGGGTTCGTGCGCAGCCCCTTCACTGACACCGCACAGGTCCCCAAGGGCCCCGGCGCGGAGCACCAGGCGGAAGGCGTGCTCGAGCTGCTTCCCGAATTCGAGCCTGGCCTCTCCGACATAGAAGGCTTCTCGCATCTCTACGTTCTTTGGGTCTTTGACCGGGCGGTGGGCTACGACCTCAAATCCATGCCGCCTACCGACGATCGGGTGCATGGTGTGTTCGCAACACGAGCACCGCGGCGGCCCAATCCAATTGGCCTCACCATCGTGCAACTGCTTCGGCGAGACGGTGCGCGGCTCCTCGTACGGGGATTGGATATGCTCGATGGCACACCGATTCTGGACATCAAACCCTATCTCAGCAGCGTGTCATCCGATCAGATCAAGCGGGGCTGGCTCGCCGAGGCCGAGGCGCGTCGGTAGCCTAGTCCTAGCTATGCCGCTCTGACTCGTCGTCCGATCCGATCTGACGCCCACGCTGCACTCGATCGAACACCCAGAACGCCAGCCCGATCCCGATCCAGAATATGCCTCGCAGCCAGTGCCCGCCCTCGAACGCATCCAACAAGCTGATACCGAAGAACAGGAGGAAGACGGTCAGTCCCGGATACGTCATAGTCGCGGCCGCCAGGGTAGGGTCTGACGTCCATACTTCCCCGACCTCCCTGAAGACACGGTGAAACGTTCATGAGGCGCGGGGTAGGAATCCTCGCTCGCGATTGGAGCCATGAAGAAACCGTTGCCGCATCGCCCGACGCCGAGGCCGGAGACCTCGAGAGCAATGCCTCACGCTCCACAATAGGGGCGAGCACGAAGCTCGCGCCGCCCCCAATGCCGTGCGCGGCGTTTGAAACCCAGTGCGCCAAGCATGCGCCCGAAGCTCGTGTGCCGCAGACTTGCTGGGAGGGTATACTCCGATCATGCGCACCTCGCGGTCCCTGCTGCTGAGCGTCCTGGCATGACCCAAGCCTCCGTAGCTGCGTCGGCAGTCATTCGCGCGCCCGCTTCGCGCGTCTATCGCATTCTCGCGGACTATCGCCAGCATCACCCGCGCATCGTCCCGCCAGAATACTTTCGCACGATCGAGGTGGAGGAAGGCGGCATCGGGGCGGGCACTCGCACTCGGATCGAGATGCGCGTTCTGGGTATCACGAAGCACGCGACGCACATCATCCGCGAGCCGGAACCGGGTCGAGTCCTCGAAGAAGTCGACACGTCCGGATTCAGCACCACGACGTTCGTCGTCGATCCCGCGGAGAACGGGGCGAGCGCCAACGTCTCCATCCGCACCACGTTCGCTGTTCGGGCTGGACCGCTCGGCGCAATCGAGCGCTTCGTCACAGCCTCGGTCCTCCGTCGCATATATGCGAAGGAGCTGGCGCGCCTGAGTACCTACGCAGCGACGTTGCCGTAGCGCGACCTGGGCCAGCTGAGCCTTGCCCCTGGTGGTCGCCGGTAGCAGCGTTTCTATCCAGGCCGAGAGCTCCCGAAAGGTGCCTCGTAGTACCTCATGGAGATGGGCAAGGCGCCCGTGTTCGCCCCGTAGCCGAGGCGCGCCAGAAAGCCGGGGGCGACGAACACGTTTTCGCACAGACGTTTGGGAAGCAGATGCATGAGCCAGTGAGCGGCTCCCCCACACCAAGGAGACCAGTGTGAAAAAGAGTCTCGGAATGCTGCTACTCGGCGCTTGGCTGATCCTGACTGGGCTCATTAGCCTGGCCCACCTCAGCTTCAACGGCCTGTCGCTGATCATGGCCGTCCTCGCCCTCGGAGCTGGCGTTCTTCTCATCGCGGGCAAATGAGCGTCGGCGGCCGCCGGTCCCGCGGCTGAAGCTGTCGGTCCACGGCCGCGGTCGTCCCGAACAACCCGGAGGGAACGCCGTGCCGAGACTGCGCGTCCAGACCTTCTCGATCTCGATCGACGGGTACGGTGCCGGACCGAACCAGGATCTTCACAATCCGCTCGGAGTCGGCGGTCCGGAGTTGTTTGACTGGTTCTTCCATACGCGCACCTGGCAGCGGATGCACGGCAAGGCCGAGGGTGAAACGGGTGTTGACGACGATATGGCGGCCCAGGGCTTCGTGGGGATCGGCGCCTGGATTCTCGGGCGCAACATGTTCGGCCCCGTGCGAGGCCCGTGGCCGGATGAGAGCTGGAAAGGCTGGTGGGGCGACGAGCCCCCGTATCACACGCCCGTCTTCGTGCTGACGCATCACCGGCGCGCACCGCTCAGGATGGCGGGCGGCACGGAATTTCGGTTCGTCACCCAGGGTATTCACGCCGCGCTGCAGGAGGCGACGGCGGCGGCGGGCGGCCGCGACATCCGGCTGGGCGGCGGCGTATCCACGATCCGCCAGTATTTGCGTGCGGGACTCATTGACGAGCTGCACCTGGCCGTCGCGCCCGTCTTGCTCGGCACGGGGGAACATCTGCTGCACGGTATCGATTTGCGGGCGCTGGGCTACGAATGTGTAGAGCACGTCGCCGGCGGTCGTGCTGCCGCCCATGTCATATTGCGCAAGCGCCTGTGACCCCGTCGATGGCCGCTTGCCAGGAGGTTCAGGCGCGTGACACGGCGGGCGCCATTGCCACCTTCGAGGGTTGAGCTCGCAGTCCGCTGGACGCGCATCACGTTCTACGGATGGTCGCTCGGCTTTGCGCTGGTGCTGGCATTCTTAGCTCTGAGCGGGCTGGTCGGCCTGGGTAACCCGCAGTTTCCCGTCGGCCTCGGGATGGGGGTCGGCGTGGGACTGCTCCAGCGACGCGTGGTGGCCGAGCGCACTGGAACAGGCACCGGGTGGCTGGGCGCCTCGGCGCTGGGGATGACGGCGCCATTTCTGGCGCGGGACGCCGCGCGCCTGCTGCACCTCCAGCTGCCGCACCCCCTGGCCGGCTCGATCGTGGTTGGTGGCCTGCTCGTCGGCCTGCTCCAGTGGCGTCTGCTCCGCCTCGACCCGGGGCGCGGCGCCGGATGGTTCGTGGCGTCACTGGCCGGGTGGGCCCTGGGCGGTTCAACGGTCGTCCTGAATGAGCGGGTGTTCCCCAAAATGCCGGGCATCGTTGGCGCCCTGATGTACATCGGCGTCATTCTCACCGGAGGTATCCTGCTGGGCGCGACGACCGGGCTCATCCTGCCCCGGACGCTGGAGGCGTGCTCCCCTCGCAGCCCTTGACCACCAGCATTCTGCTTCGCCCGTCTCCACGACCCGGAAGGGAACCCCATTGAGCCTACGAATTCGGGGGAGACAAGGGCGCGATTGTCCTCCGCGCGAACGGCTCCCCGGCCCAGATGGACATCACCGGGCGGGAGGGACCGAACGCTGGACGCACGATCCAGGCGATCTATGAACTGGCGGGGGACCGCCTTATGGTCTGTTACCAGCTCGGGCCTGGGGTTCGCCCCACCGAGTTCACATCTCCTCCGGGCTCCCAGGTCCTGCTCATCAGATACCGGCGAATCCACTGAAGCTGGGCGGCTTCGAGAGGTCTTCGGTCCGTTCGTCTCGTAGCACCCTGCAACGCCCGTCGCCCTCTTGAAACCATTCTCCGCCATTCCCGTCGTATGGGGAACCCATAGGACGGTACATGGCGGACAAACTGGACGTGAAGCAGGGCACCCTGGCCCTGATGATTCTCAGAACCCTCGAGGTCTTGGGGCCGCTCCACGGCTACGGCATCGCGCGCCGCATCGAGGAAACCGCCAAGAAGCGCCTCACGCTCAACTATGGCACGCTGTACCCCGCGCTCCTCAAGCTCGAGCAAGAGGGGTTCATCACCGCGGAGTGGCGCCAGTCCGAGAACAACCGTCGCGCGAAGTTCTACACACTCACCGCCGCTGGGCGCAGACAGCTGGCGCGTGAGGCTCGCGAATGGCATCAGACCGCTGCGCTGATCGCCGCCTTTCTCGCGCCGAAACGGGAGGCACCATGAGACACGTACGCGCCGCGCTGCGGCGCTTGGTCGGGATCTTCACCGGCGCTCGGGCAGACGACGATCTCCGCGAGGAGCTGCAGGCCCATCTCGACATGGAGACCGCCGAGAACATCCGGCGCGGCATGCCGCCGGACGAAGCGCGCCGGCAGGCGTTGCTGGCATCGGGGGGTCTCACCCAGGCCGCTGAGGCGGTGCGCGACCAGCGCGGACTGCCCTGGATCGAGAGCATCGTCGCCGACATCCGGTACGCCCTGCGCACGCTGCGTCGCAGCCCCGCGTTCACCGCGGTGGTCGTGATCACCCTGGCGCTCGGCATCGGCGCCAACACGGCGATCTTCAGCGTCGTCCGCGGCGTGCTGCTGAAGCCGCTCCCCAACCGCGACGGCGACCGGCTGCTCTACCTGCGACAATCGGCCGATGGACCAGGGCAGGCGAACATCTCCTTCTCCGTTCCGGAGGTCCACGATCTCCGCACCGGCGCCACCTCGCTCAGCGGCATCGCCGAGTACTCCCCGTGGACGCTCACCCTGCAGGGTGACAACGAGGCGATCCGCATCGACGTGGGTCTCGTGACCGGGAACTACTTCGACGTCATGGGACTGTCGCCGGTGCTCGGCTGGCTCACGCGGCCCAGCGACGACGGCGCCGGCGTGCCGCCCGTGATGATCCTCACGCACGCCTTCTGGATGAAGCGCTTCGGCGGCGATTCGACCATCGTCGGCCAGCAGGTGAAGCTCGACGGCCAGTCGGTGACGGTTATCGGCGTGCTCCAGCCCGCGCCGTTCTTTCCCGACCGGATCGATGCGCTGCTCAACATGGTGGTGAGCCCGCATCACGTGAGCGCGATGATGGTGCAGAACCGCTCGCATCGCATGACCGAGGTGGTCGCCCGGCTCGCCCCGGGAGCCAGCGTGACACAGGCGCGGGCGGAGGTGGCCGCCGTCTACGCCCGCATGCAGCACGACTACAAGGACGCGTACAATCCCGGATCGCATTATCGCGTCGCGGTCATTCCCTTCAAGGAAGCGCTGGGCGAGCACGCGCGGCTGACGCTCTGGCTGCTCATGGGCGCGGCCGCGTTCGTCATGATCATCTCCGCCGCCAACGTCGCCAACCTAACGCTGATGCGCGGCGTGCGCCGGGAGCACGAGCTGGTGGTGCGCGCGGCGCTCGGCGCCGGCGTGGCGCGGCTGCGCCGGTTGCTGCTGGTCGAGAATCTCCTCCTGACGCTCATCGGGGCCGTCCTCGGCGTCCTCATCGCGCTCGGCGGCGTTCGGCTGCTCATCTCGCTCGCCGAGCGGTATTCGCCGCGCGCCAACGAGATTCGGCTCGACGGCGTCGTGCTGGGCTTCGCCCTCGCGCTGTCGGTCGCCCTCGCCCTGCTGCTTTCCTTCCTCGCGGCCCTGCCGCAGGAGGGCACCTTCGCCTCCTGGATCTCCGCCGGTGTTCGGCGCATCAGTGGATCCTTGAAGAAGCAGCGCCTGCAGCGCGGACTCGTCGTGGCGCAGGTCGCCGTGTCCGTCGTGCTGCTCGCGGGCGCGGGGCTGCTCACCCGCACCATGGTTCGGCTCTCCGAAGTGGACAGCGGTCTCCGAGCCGAGGAAGTGCTGGCGCTGGACGTGCCGCTGCTCCAGTTGAGTGGCGGTCCGAGTGGCGGATCCGACCCCATGGCGTGGTTCAGGCACCTCCTGGAAATGGACGCGGCGGCCAAGCAGCAGTACGAGCGGATGCGGAGCGAAATCCGGGCCCTCCCCGGCGTCAACGAGGCCGGCCTGGGCTCCAGCATGCCGCTCGCGACCTCGATGATGTCATTCGAGGTCAAGGCCGAAGCCCGCGCCACCGACGTGGGGGAGGCCGTGCCGCACGCCGACGTCCGCAC
>Ga0153915_10006089_pt1 | contig 11277 bp, 10 predicted proteins | sample Opewatmetagenome_2_FD_107003 | JGI IMG/M metagenome (GOLD analysis project Ga0153915, IMG submission 107003) | Freshwater wetland microbial communities from Ohio, USA - Open water 3 Core 3 Depth 3 metaG | ecosystem: Environmental > Aquatic > Freshwater > Wetlands | place: USA: Ohio, Lake Erie...
GTGGATATGGCGGCGGAGATATTGAACTACCTGGATCATAAGACCGAGAACGCCATATTTGAAAAGATAGAGGGCGTAAGGGAAGACCTGGCAGATGAGATCCGCCAGAAGATGTTTGTATTCTCCGACCTTGTCAATCTTGATGACCGCTCCATAAGGACATTGCTGAAGGAGATCAGCAACGACGAACTGATACTGGCGTTGAAGACCGCTTCAGAGGAATTGTCCGAGAAGGTCTTTAACAATGTCAGCAAACGCGCGGCCGAGATGATGAAAGAGGACATGGAGGTTATGGGTCCCGTTAAATTGAAAGATGTGGAACAGGCCCAGATAAATATCGTAAAGGCGGCAAGGAGGCTGGAAGAGGAAGGCAAGATAGTCCTGAGAGGCAAGGGAGGCGAAGATATCCTTGTCTAGAGTCGTTAACGGCAAAACCGACCCCCGGTTAAAGATCGGATCTTTCAAGATGGATGAGGTGCAGGGTGAAAAGGAAACCGATTCGCCTTCCGACTTCAGCAGAGGCGACGCCGGATACGGCGCTGTGTCCTCATGGGACCTTCCTGCGGTTGAGAAGGAAGAAAAGACCTATGAGCAAAAAGAAGACTTCAAGGACAGGCTTGCAAGAATGGAAAAGGAGGCCTATGAAAAGGGTTTTGAGCAGGGACAAAGGGACGGTCTTGCCCTTGAAAAAAGAAAGATGGAAGAGGTCAGAAGACAGATGGAGGATATGTTTGTCGGCCTGCGCGATCTTAAGCCAAGGATCTATCTGGAGGCCGAGGGAGAACTGCTCCATCTTGCCGTCCTTATGGCAAGGAAAGTCATAGGCGAGGAGATTAAAAACAACAGCGGCATAATAGGGAATACAATCAAGTCCGCCATGAAATATTTATCCGATAAGCGAAAAGTGAGGATAATACTCAGTCCTGACGACATGGATGAAGTTAAAAAGATGCTTCCCGACATCTCGGCGATTACAAAGGGAGGGCATTTCCAACTGTCGGAAGACAAGGCCGTCAGCAGGGGAGGATGCATATTGGAAACGGGTTTCGGCAAGATAAATGCCTGCATTGAAGACCAGCTGGCTAATCTGGAAAAAGAGATAGAAAGGCAATATCATTTGGTTTCCGGCGAAAAATCATGAACATTTCTTTTGAAAGATATATCAACGCAATAGAACCTTTGTGTCCCATCAGCGTAGAGGGGCAGGTCACCAGGGTTGTGGGCAATGTAATCGAGGGAAACGGTCCGGCAATGCCGCTGGGAGGGGTTTGCAGCATCCTCTCCGCAGGGATGTCCGAGCCGATCAATGCCGAAGTAATAGGATTCAGGGACAGCAGTCTGCTTCTTATGCCGTTGAATAAGTCGGACGGCGTCGAACCGGGAAGCTCTATTGTTGCGACTCGCTATGCCGCGGAGGTCGAGGTCGGATTTGATATGCTCGGCAGGGTGATTGACGGATTGGGGAACCCCCTGGATAACGGGCCGCCGTTAAAGCCTACAGCCACAATGCCTCTATACGCCCAGCCGGTCAATCCGCTCCAGAGGGACAGGATAGTCGAACCCCTGGATGTAGGCGTCCGCGCGATTGACTGCCTGATAACACTTGCAAAGGGTCAAAGAGTCGCGATTATGGCTGGATCAGGCGTAGGGAAAAGCGTGCTCCTGGGGATGATGGCGAGATATACAAAGGCTGATGTCAATGTCATTGCCCTTATCGGGGAGCGCGGAAGAGAAGTGAAGGAATTCATTGAACGGGACCTGGGCAAAGAAGGTCTTAAACGTTCCGTGGTTGTTGTAGCCACTTCGGATACATCGCCCCTGATAAGGATGAGGGGCGCGTATTTAGCTGCAGCGATAGCTGATTTTTTCAGGGACAGCGGCAAGGATGTACTTCTCATGATGGATTCGGTGACAAGATTTGCGATGGCCTCAAGGGAAGTAGGCCTGACGGCCGGGGAACCTCCAACCAATAAGGCCTATCCTCCGAGCACATTTTCTCATCTCCCGAGGCTTCTTGAACGGGCCGGCACAAGCAACGGGAAAGGTTCCATTACAGGGATTTACACGGTTCTGGTTGAAGGCGATGATATGAATGAACCTATAGCTGATGCAGTCAGGTCTATTGTTGACGGACATATAGTCCTGGAAAGGGAACTTGCCTCAAAGGGTCATTTCCCGGCGATAAATGTCCTGACAAGCATAAGCAGGCTTATGAGCGAGGTAGTGCAAAAGGAACAACTGGAACGGGCGTATGAATTCAGGAGGCTGCTGGCGGATTACGCAAGGGTAGAAGACCTGGTGAATCTGGGGGCCTATGAAAAGGGAAACAACAAGCGTACTGATCGCGCCCTTGAGATGATAGACGAACTGAACAGATTTCTTCAGCAGAATGTAAATATATCTTCCACCATGGATGATGCCTTCAAGGAGATGACAAGGATTTTATCAGGCAAGAAGCCTGTTGCTGTAAATGCCTAGCATTCATCCGGAAATCAGCCCAGCCGCTTGCCGCTGTTGCGTCCAGTTTGATCGAATATGAAACTGCCCTGGGGCTTCCGCCGCCTGAGCAACGCGAAGTTTCATGCAAGATATTTCCGGATGGAGCCGTCAGGGATCGGCAGACAGATTGAGCAATATCAGATCCGTATTTTTTGTTAACTCTGAGGGATGAATAGGACATAACTTTGGGTTTTAAATTCAGATATGAGGCGCTGCTGGGCTATAGGAAGCATTTAAAGGAAAAGGCCGAGATTGAATATGCTCAGGTAAAGCAGCAATTAAGAAGACTGAAGGATGAACGCATGGAGTATCAGGCGGAAATGCAGGAAGCCAGAGACGATCTGGCGCGCACCCTCAAGGAAAAAACCGATTCCATGACCATGCAAAATTATACGCAGTATATCGGCGCGTTAAAGATCTGGATTGTGCTGAAGGAGGCAGAGATAGTGAAATCGGAAAGGCTGGTTGCGGAAAAACTTGAGAACCTCCTTAATAAGACGAAGAAGTTTAAGATTATCGAGAAATTAAAGGAAAAGGATTTTCAGAAATGGAAAAACAAGCTGAATATCATGGAACAAAAACAAATGAGCGAGGTGGGCGTCTTAAGGCACGGGAGGGAATTTTTATGAGACCTAAATTTTTGCTTGTTGCCGTCCTATTTCTAATAGTCCTCTTGGTTGTTAAGATTTTTGTAAGCGGTTTATACCTGCATTTTGACAAGTTGAAGGTTCCTGTCATGGATATTGCCATGGCGGAAGAGAACAGCGGCAAACAGGCGATTGCCAAAGAGGCGGACACCAAACAGACAGAGACTAAACAGCCTGCCGGCGCCGATCTTGCTGCAACAACGGCAAGCCTGAAAAAAAAGGAGCAGGAATTGAAGGAACGGGAGGCAGCCGTCCTGAAAAAGGAACAGGAACTTGCACCCCTTCAGGCGGAGGTTGACGCAAAGATTGAGCAGCTTAACGAACTGCAGGTTACGCTGACGGCGATGGCAAAGGAGATCGCGGAAAAAGAGCAGGGATTGAAGGATGAAAAGATAAACCATCTGGTCACCCTTTACAGCGCAATGGACGCCTCGAAGGCCGCCAAGATCATGGACAAGCTTAATCTTGATACGGTTGTCAAGATACTTGCAAATATGAAGGGAAAATCCGCGGGTCAGATACTGGCCGCCATGAGCGTCGACAAGGGCGCCGTAATAAGCGAAAAACTCAGCAATTTGGAATAATCAAATTGCAGGTTGTTTCATAATAATATTATTGAATATTTCTAAAGATAAAAAATGCGGGGCCGCCTCACGTTGTGAGACGGCCCCGTTTGTTATTGCCTGTTTTATTTGTTTCAGATAATCATGCCCGTACCAAGCGCCGGTGTCTGATTAGTTGATTTTAAGAACTATTTTGCCCTTATAGGCGCCGGTCTTAATTGACTTGTCCGCGCCGTCGACGGTCATTGTCAGCTTTTTGCCCTTTGGAGCTGCGACAACCGCGCCATCCTCGATGGTAAGGCCTGTGAGCGTGCTTTCACCCGTTACGTTCCAGACGGCGCCGGAGGCAAGGGTCAGGTTGACGCCGTGCGCGGTCTTATAGCCGTCAGGGTCTATGATATAGGCCTCAAAGCCCTTTTCCTTGCAGAGGGCGTTCCAGTTTCCGACCGTGCCGCTGACTATTTTCCCCGTCAGGGAAGCGCCTGCCAGGGAAAGGTGCATATCCCTCTGATAATCCTCGTTAAGGATATCTCCTTCCGCCTTCATGTCCGTCATCTTTACCTTCACACCGGGATAAACCGTACCGTCAGGGACCTTCGTCATAAACATAGTGTCGTTGTTGATGACCGTGTGAATCAGCGCTCCGGTGCCCTTCTTGTCCGCTTTGACCGTGGCCTTGTCCAGGACTATATCGGCGTTGGCGCTTTTGATCAGGATCACAGAGCCTGAGTGATGGTTGATATAAGCCTGTTTCTCAGCCGGGTATTTTATTTTTTTGTCAAGGGTTAGGTCGGTTGCAAGTGTGCTTCCGTGTACCGAGATCTTCCCGTAAAGGAAAGGAAGCTCTTCCTTGCTGTAGCCTTTGTTTACCCAGTAGGGGGGAAGGTTGACGCTGTGGATCATAAGGGCGTTGCGGCCTCCGGTGATAGCCGAGCCGGCGTTTTTGTCGCTCCGTGCGGTCTTGTCGGATGCGATGAGCTGTGCAGCCATCGTTTTATCGGCCTCTCCGTCTCCTATATTGCCGACGGTAACGGCGCCGTATGTTCCGCTGACGATGCCGATCTCGGCGGAGGAAAGATCTGTGCCGTAAAAGTATACATTACAGAAAAGGTCGGAATATGTACCGTAACCGCCTTCCCTGGTTATTGAGGCGGAACCGTAGGCATAGACGCTGAGCTCGGTCTGGCCCGGTTCCGTGACCATGGTCGCGCCGTCGGTGGACAGAGCAGCCCAGTTCTTGGAGATGACCTTGGAGTTGATATAAAAGGCCTTTGCCTTGCCGAGGGCCAGGGTGGTGCGAATGCTGCCCGCTACAAGAAGGTTTCCCGGATTTCCGGCCAGAGGTTTTGTCTCCACCGACGTATCTCCGTCTACGCGGGAGTTGCGAACCACAAGAACGGATTCGCCGGAGTTTTGAATAGCAGAACCTCCATAGAAAAATATGCGGGTATTGTCGATTGTTTTAGCGCCGCTCCCGAGTTGCACGGGGGAGTTATGCAGGACCTTGGGGATGTATGCGCTTCCGTCGCTTAAAAGCAGCGCGTTGGCTATCATTTGTGCGGCATTATCGCGGGAGACGGCCTTGGAAAGATCGATGTCTCCGAGGCCCTTTGTCAGATTATATTGCTTTAACGCCGTGTCAACGGCAACCTTGGCGGCATCTCCGGCAAGGCCTTTGACGCCCAGGGCGGTAAGGAGCGTCTTAGCGACATCATAGCCGGCAACCTGTTTGTCAGGAGCGGACGCTCCTTTAATAAGGCCTTTTTCAGTGCAATAGACAATATAGTCTGAGGGCGCCCCGCCTTTGACAAGGAGGGTGGACAGGGAGACGGCCTTTGCCAGCTGTCCGAGGGTCAGGGGGGTTTTAGGGTTGAAGTTCAGCCCCCCGTCTTTAACAGGCATCCCATCCATAAGCCCGAAATCAAAGACTGTGGTTACGGCATCCTTGTTCGTTACGGCGTCAAAGTCGGCAAGCTGTGACTTTGCGGCGCTGACAACAGGCTCGGCTGACTCTGCCTCCGCACCGATGTTGCCTCCTCCGCCGGGACCGCCGGGTCCGCCTGGGCCGCCGGGACCGCCTCCTGCTTCGCCGCCGGGCATCCCTCCAGGGCCTCCATCCGCGGGCATGCCCTGAGGCATGCCGCCTGATGCGCCGCTGCCGCCACCCGGGGCTCCGCCAGGGGCGTTAAGGTTATTATCTGCAGGAGCTGCGGCAAGCGCTGTTCCATCGGATGCCGTAAAAGGCATCACGAGGATTATCGCGAAACCTATGCCTGTTAAAATCTTAATAAATCTTTTTTTCATAATCAATTCCTTCCCTCCTTCTTGAAATGATTAATAGCTGAATGTCTCACTGAATGTGTAATATGGCTCAGGGAATTTTGGATATATCTTGGATTTTGTTGTCGGACTCCATGACACATAGGGATCTGCGGCCGGCTTCATCCCTTGATTGTCCTCTGCTTTTTGACCTTGAGGCTCCTGCCCGGCTCCCGCTTTTTCACCTTGAGGCGCTTGCATCTGGCGGTCCTGTTGTGCGCCCCAGCTCTGGGGAGTGGGGTCCATGACATTTACCAAATGCCAGATCTTCCATTTGCCGTCCTCTTTGGCAAAGTCAACCGCATACTTTTCCCAGAACCAGCCGCCGCTGATTTCCGGCTTGCCGTTACGTATCTCTACATTAGTGCCTATGCCGGGTGAGTACCATATGCCCTTTGCAGTCTTTCCGTCACCGGCTATTTCAATAATCGGCGTCGTCTGGGTATGGATGGTATAACCATAACCAATGCCGATATTCTCCGGCACATCTTTGACTTCCGGATAGACCTTGCTTATCTCTGTCAGCTTTTGCTTCTTGCTCTCTTCATTATCGGTGCAGTAATGCTGTTTGATCAGGGTGATACCCTCTTCAACCATAGTGCCCATTCTTGTCCACTTGGCGGTCTTGGCAAATTCGCCGTCTTCCTTTACCCAGATGTCCTCCATTTCCTCACAGTGTGCGCCGATAGTGTGATAATATGCGTGTTTGCTATAGGCGTTTTGGACCTCTATCGCAGCCATAGCGCGATCCGCGGTGGAGATGGCGGGACGCTCTTGAGTAGCAGGCTCTTGAGCGGCCTTTTGTTTCTCGCACCCAACAAAAACAGCCGAACCCATTATAATGCATAGAAAAATAATTGTTAAATATCCGACTTTTGTTTTCATGACCTGCCTCCTGTAAAAAAAGTTGAAGAATGTTTATCCCTTAATACAATCAACTTCAGATTTGCCAAGGTAATTGTATTGTATTACCTCCTTCTGCTTGAATTCGTGCCAGCACATGAAAATAAAACCAAATGGTTTCATTGACTAATGCCAATGGCGCCAAACCTGGTCCTGATTCGGTAGATATTGCTGTGGAGGGTCTTAATTCACTGTCTGCGCCTGGTTGTCTCGGGGAAGCTCCAACAACGCATCTATTTCATCAAGCAGATAAGGATATATTATCTTCTCCATATCTTTTAATTGAGCTGCAAATGACATGGGGACAAACCCCTCCTTGACGGCAAGGGCGCGAAGGGATTCTATAGCAGCATGCCCTTTCACCGACTGGCCGCAGTTGTCGGTGCATCTTCTGCAGCCGATGCAGAGCCATATTAATGCGGATGTGAAAAGTTCTTCCGTCAGCCCGAGGTTGGCCATCCTGAAGATCGATTGAGGTTCGAAAAGACCTTTTTCATAGAACACCGGGCATGAGCTGCTGCATCCCTGGCAGGTAAAACAGGAAAGGGTTTCCGCTTCCTTCAACGCCTTTAAAAAAGAAGGACTCATTTCATTGGAAAAATTAAGCAGTACGGATTCTTCCCCGGATTTAACCGGGGCATTAAGCAATTCATTAAAAATTTCCCTGGATAGTGAAAGTTTTTCTTTCTTAAGACAGCTCAATATGCCATACCGGCGTACGCGTTGAAACCTGCGGAGCAAGTCGTTGAAGTGGTAAAATGTCTCCATGGAGACGAGTTTTTTTTGAAGCATGGTCTCGCGGATATAGGCTATTACAGAGGCTGGTTTCACCGTCATGGGGCATACCTGAATGCACCGGTTGCATGACTGGCAATACCATATTGACGGATCGGACAGAAGCTCGTCAATAAGCCCGAAGTTGGCCATGCGGATAATTTTCATGGGGTTTAACCCGTTTGTTGCAAGATTCACCGGGCATTCGGTTGAGCACGATTGACATGTCCAGCACATATTTATCGAGGCATGGGCGCCGCCTTCGATCTCTTTTCTGACCTGCGGGTCTATCAGCAGTAAAGACTCCATAAGAAACCTTCCCGAAAAAATAAATTAAAGAAGAATCATGTGAGCAAATTCCAAATACTATAAGAAATATAGGTTGATACCTATATGAAGCTTATAGTTATATGTCAAGAAAAATAGTAAAATTCTCGTGGCATATTTATTTTTATTTAAGTAAAATCAAATTGATAGTAATATTTGCTCTGGCGAGGACATCAAGTCTGTTAGGCGGTTTAATATGAGTCAGAAAATGAAAAGGATATATCTGGATCATGCGGCAACCACGCCGGCCGATAAAAGGGTTGTGGCGGCGATGCTGCCTTACTTTGCGGAGATATTCGGAAATCCCTCAGGCATTCATAGCTTCAGCAGGGAGACAAAGGATGCAGTCGCTGAGGCAAGGGGAGTCATAGCGGCATTCATCGGCGCTACACCTGATGAGATTGTATTCACAAGCGGCGGGACGGAAAGCAACAATACGGCAATAAAGGGCATTGCCTATGCAGGATGCGAGAAGGGCAATCACATAATAACATCAAAGATCGAACATCGCGCCGTGCTGGAACCATGCCGTTTTTTGGAGAGGCAGGGTTTTAAAGTCACCTATCTCCCTGTAGACAAATACGGGACTGTTGACCCCGATGAAGTTAAGAAGGCGATTGCCGATAAGACGATCCTGATATCCATAATGCATGCCAATAACGAGATCGGCACGATCCAGCCTGTTAATGAGATCGGAAAGATAGCATCGGAAAGAGGCGTGTATTTTCATACCGATGCGGTGCAGACCATGGGGCACCTGCATGTAGATGTAAATGATCTTAATGTGGATCTGTTAAGCGCATCCGCCCATAAACTCTATGGTCCCAAGGGTGTGGGCATCCTTTATATACGGAAGGGCGTCAGGATGCATTCCTTCATGCATGGAGGGGACCAGGAGAAAGGGAGGCGCGCCTCGACCCTCAACGTGCCCGGCATCGTCGGTTTCGGAAAGGCCGTGGAACTGGAAGGACAGGAGATGAAAGGCGAGGAGGAACGATTGAGACCCTTGAGAAATCATCTAATTAAAGGTATTCTTGAAAGAGTCAAAGGGGCATTCCTGAACGGGCATCCTGACCTGAGGCTGCCGAATAACGTGAACGTTTCGATACCGCATGTTGAAGGTGAATCCATGCTCCAGAGTCTGGATAAATCAGGGATCGCATGCTCAACGGGTTCGGCGTGTGTTTCATCATCCCTGGATGTCTCTCATGTGCTTATGGCAATCGGGGTTCCGCCTGAAGTTGCCCAGGGCTCACTCAGGTTTTCACTGGGAAGATCAACAACAGGGGATGATATTAATTATGTCCTGGATGTGTTGCCTGGCGTTGTGGATAAACTGCATGCTGGAGCTCCTGTTGATTAAAGGATAGTCTACCCTTTTAAAATCGTTGCGATATTTAAATTTGAATAGAAATAATTCAAGGAACATATAATGGACAAAGATTCAGCAAGGGCAAAAAAAGAGAAACTTGCAGGCGTGCTTAAAGAAATGCCGTCTCTGCTGGTAGCCTTTTCAGGCGGGACCGACAGCTCCTTTTTGCTGGCTGTTGCTCATGAGTCGCTTAAAGATCGGTTAACGGCAGCTACGGCCGATTCCATAACCTTCCCTTCAAGAGAAAGGGAAGAGGCTATAAAGTTTGCCGGGAAGATCGGTGTAGAACATATATTATTTAAGTCAGATGAATCAAAGATACCTGAGTTCACTGCCAACGGTCCGGACAGGTGCTATCATTGCAAGAAGGCGCTTTCAATAAAGCTTAAAAAGATAGCCGAAGAAAAGGGCATAGTACGCGTTGCCTTTGCAGCCAATGTGGATGATCTCGGGGATTACAGACCAGGCACTAGGGCGGCAGAGGAGATGGGGATCATCTCTCCGCTTATGGATGCCGGATTGAATAAGGAGGAAATCCGGTTTCTTTCAAAGGAGATGGGTCTTTCAACATGGGACAAGCCATCCATGGCCTGTCTGGCATCGAGGATCCCGTACGGCACAATGATCACCATTGAAAAGCTAAGGACGATTGAGGCTGCAGAGGACTTCCTTTTCGGGATTGGCTTCAGGCAGATAAGGGTGAGGCACCACGGCCCGGTGGTCAGGATAGAGGCGGCTGTAAATGACCTCCCTGTCTTTTTAAAGGAAGATGTGAGGATAAAGATCCTGGAGAGGTTCAAGGAACTGGGATTTAAACACATCTCGCTGGACCTGGAGGGTTTTGTCTCCGGGAGTATGAATAGAGTTCTCCCGGAATAATAAAGGTGATGGAGGGCGATAAAGCAGGGGATGCAAGGAAAAAAGTTAAATACACTGCATCGGTGTGATTGATTTATAAGCCGTAACAGTAATGCTGAAGATTCCCACCTTGTTTTCGCGATAGCGTCTGATCTCAGAATCTGTCATATAAAGTTTGAGTATGGCATCTGGGATATCTATGGTCTTGATCTTCTTTACCTCGATATTTTTAAAGCCGGTCTCTTCGATGATTTTCAGATACTCATCATGCTGAACCGCGCCTGCGACACAACCCGCGTACATCGCGGCGGAGTTTTTCAGGTCCTCAGGCAGCTCTCCTTTTATGACTATGTCCGATACGCAGAAGTGGCCGTTCTTTTTCAGTATCCTGTAGATCTCCGCGAATGCCTTCTGTTTGCCGGGCACAAGATTAAGGACGCAGTTGCTGACAACAACGTCGGCTATGGCATCAGGCAGGGGCATCGACTCTATCTCGCCCAGCCTGAACTCAATATTTTTATAGCCTAACTTTGCGTTGTTCCTGTTTGCCTTGTCGATCATCTCCCGGGTCATGTCAATGCCGATCACCTTCCCTGAATCGCCTGCAAGGGCGCGCGCCACAAAGACATCATTTCCTGCCCCGCTGCCCAGGTCAACAACAACATCACCCATTTTTATGCCTGCGTATTCCGTAGGTATCCCGCAACCAAGCCCGAGATCCGCCTCTGCAACATATCCGTCGAGCTTAGTGTAATCATCCTGGATCATGGTGTAGTTGCCGAGCTTATTGTTTGAAGAGCCGCAACAGGCTGCCGGTCCGCAGCATGATGTCGATTGTTTCGCAATCTCTCCGTATTTTTCTTTTACTATATTTTTGATTTCGTTTTCGTTTTGCATGGCAAACATTCCCCCCGGCAAATATCTTGAAATAATCTTTTTAACGACTCGTAGGACTTTGAAATAAAATCTGGATTTAAACAGTAACACATCTTCGGCCCCTCAATCTCGCCCTGTA
>Ga0153915_10006090_pt1 | contig 11276 bp, 9 predicted proteins | sample Opewatmetagenome_2_FD_107003 | JGI IMG/M metagenome (GOLD analysis project Ga0153915, IMG submission 107003) | Freshwater wetland microbial communities from Ohio, USA - Open water 3 Core 3 Depth 3 metaG | ecosystem: Environmental > Aquatic > Freshwater > Wetlands | place: USA: Ohio, Lake Erie...
AGCTGGAGGCCCAGGCGGCCGAGCTGGCCGAGGAGCGCGAGGCCCGCGCCGCCGAGCTGGCGCGGGAGCGGGAGGAGAGGGCGACCGGGCTGGCGCGGGAACGCGAGGCCGGGGCCGCCGAGGTGGCACGGGCGCGGGAGGCCGGCGAGCGGGCGCTGGCCGAGGCGGCCGCCGCGGCCCGGTCGCGCGAGGAGGAGCAGGCGGCGCGCATCGCCGCCCTGGACGCGCAGATCGCCGAGTCGCGGGCCCAGGCAGAGGCCCGGGCCGCGGAGCAGGCCTCGCGCGCCGAGGGCGAGGCCCGGGAGGCGGAGGCACGGATCACCGCGGCCGAGGCCCACGGCGCCGAGCTGGAGGGAGTGCTCCAGGGGGCGCGCGCCGAGGTGGCGCGGCTGGAGCGGGAGATCTCCGAGGTCCGCCACGGGGCCATGCTGCGCGAGTCCGAGCTGCAGCAGCAGCTGGAGTCGGTCCGTGCCCGCGGCGACGACCTGGCGGCGCTCCTGGCCGAGGCCTCGGCCGAGAGGGACGACGCGCGAGGGCAGGCCAGTGCGGTGGAGGCCGACCTGGAGGCGGTCCGGGCCGAGTCGGCGGCGCTGGGGACGGAGAAGCGCAAGCTCGAGGGCCGGCTGGCGGCGGAGTCCGAGGCCCGGGCGCAGCTCGAGGCCGATCTGGGAGGTCGCGTCGCCGCCCTGACCCAGTCCGAGACGGCTCTGCGGCAGCGGCTCGCCGAGGCAAGCGAGCAGGCGGAGCGAAGCCTGGCGGAGAGAGCCGACCGTGAACGGGAGCTGGAGCAGCGGCTCGCCGCCGCGGAACCCGAGCTGGCGACCCGGCGGCAGCAGGAGGCGGAGCTGCAGGCGCGGCTCGCGGCCGCCGAGAAGCGAGCCGCCGACCTGGCGGCGCGCGCCGACGCGGCCCTCCGCGAGGGGCAGGCGGCGGCGGCCGGCCGGGCGTCGCGCATCGAGGAGCTGGAGCGGGCCCTGGGCCAGGCCGGCGCCAACCGGTCGAAGGCCGAGAAGGATCTGGCGGCGCGGGCTGCCGCCGGCGAGGCGCGGCTGGCCGAGGCGATGGCGCGGCTCAACCAGATGGCGCAGGAGCGTGGCCAGATGGAGGCGCGGTTCCGCGAGGAGCTGGCGCGGCGGGATCAGGCCAGGCGCGAGGAGGCGCAGCGGCTCCAGGCCGCGCTCCAGGAAAGGGCTCGCCGGGAGAAGGCGCTCGAGCTGGAGCTGCAGCGGACGAGGGGCCCGCCCCGGCGGCCGGCCGTTCCGCCCGTCGCCCCCGCCCTGGCCGGGGCTCCCGCGGCCCCGGCCGAGAAGCCGGCGGCGGGGCCGGCCCCGGCGCCGGCCGTGGCGGATCGGGACGCGAAGTGATGGAGATCCTGTCGAGCCGCCTGCTCCGCGACTTCCCGCACGGCTTCACCACGCGCCGGGGAGGGGTCTCGCGGGAGCGCTACGCCTCCCTCAACCTCGGCGGATCGGTCGGAGACGAGCCGTCGGCGGTGGAGGCGAACTGGCGGCAGCTCCGGGGCCGCACCTGCCTCGACTTCGCACGGGTCCGCCAGGTCCACGGCGACCGGGTGCTGGTGGCGACGGAGGGGCGGCCCATCGCCGGCGAGGCCGATGCGGTCGTCTCGACGCGCCCCGGGCTCGCCGCCTGCGTCTCCGTGGCCGACTGCGTCCCCATCCTGGTCGCCGACCCCGGCTCCGGCGCCGTGGCCGCCGTACACGCCGGCTGGCGCGGCACGCTGGCGCGGGTGGCCGAGCGGGCGGTACGGGCGCTGGTCGAGGGGCACGGGGCCCGCCCTGAGGACCTGCTGGCGGCGGTGGGGCCCTCCATCGGCCCGTGCTGCTACGAGGTGTCGACCGATCTCGCCGAGCGGTTCAGGGCGGAGCTGGGACCAGGCGCCGGCAACCCACGGCGAAGCCAGTCCCGGGTCGATCTCTGGCTCGGCAACGAGACCATCCTGCTCGCCGCCGGTGTCCGCCGCCGCAACCTGGACGTGCTGGGCCGCTGCACCTCCTGCGAGGCGGAGCTCTTCTTCTCCCATCGCCGCGATGCCGGCCGCACCGGGCGTCAGGTGGCCTTCATCGCACCCGGCGGCGCGATATCGGGCGATGGCGCATGGCGCGGCAGGACGGGCCCCCTTTCTTGACTCGATCCCGGCACCTCCTAGAATTTTCCTTGGTTTTGCGGAAGGCACTCCTAGAGGTCGCCGCCGTGGCGACGCTCTCCATGCTCGGCTGTGCGTCCGGGGACAGGGGAATGCGCCGCGACCTCGACGGGATGCGGGCCGAGATGCAGAACATGCAGCGGCAGAACGCGGAGCTGGAGAAGCGTGTCGAGGAGCTCTCGCTCCGCGTCGACCTGGTCGCCGCTCGGCTCGCCCATTCCCCCGCGGCCGCGGCGCCGGCCGCCGCACCAGCCGTCCCTCCCGATCTGGCGGTGGTGAAGGTGGAGCCGCCCGGCGACACGCCGCGGCCCGAGCCCCATCGCCGCGGCCACGCCCCGCGCAGCGCCCCGCCCCTTCCCACCCAGACCCCGCTGGCCGAGCCGGATCCAGAACGTCTTGCGGCGCTGGGATCCGGCCGCGTCGATCTCGGCGCCGAGGCCCAGGCCGAGCTGACCGCGGCCCACCGGCTCAGCGGCCTCGCCGCCGCCCGGGCCCTCGAGTCCTTCGCCGCCCACTACCCCCACCACCCGCGGGCCGACAACGCGCTGCTGGAGGCGGCCCAGCTGAGGGCCGGCAACGGGGACGACGCCGCCGCCTGCGACCTGTACGCGCGCTGCGCCGAGGAGTACCCGGCGGGAGACGCCCTGCCCGACGCCCTGGAGCGGCTGGCCGAGTGCCATTCTCGCCGCGGCGAGGAGCGACGCGCCCGCACCCTCTTCGAGCGCGTGGCCGCCGACTACCCGGATACCTCCGCGGCCAAGCTCGCCAAGGAGCACCTCGCAGCGATGCCGCCGGCCAGCCCCGCCCGGCAAGGAGCCGTGCCATGAACGCGTGGAAGACCATCGCCCTGTTGGTGCTGCCGGTGGCCGCGCTGGCGCAGGGGCAGAACCCGCTGGCCGCGCCCATCGAGGCGGCGAAGAAGGCGGCGAAGACGGAGAGCGAGCCGAGCCGCGAGATGAAGATCTCCGACGAGCAGCTGGCCGAGCCGCCGCCGGCGGCGCGCCCGGAGCCGGGGAGCGTCGATCTGCAGCGGGCGGCCGAGAAGCTGGAGGGCCAGGCGGAGGAGGCGCCCCCCGGGGCGGAGGGCCAGGCCGCCGCTGGCGCCGGCGCCGCCGCCGCGCCGGACACCTACACCGTGAAGCCGGGCGACACGCTCTGGGACCTCTCGGGCCGCTTTCTCAACAACCCGTGGTACTGGCCCAAGGTCTGGTCCTACAACCCGGAGATCAGCAACCCGCACTGGATCTACCCGGGCAACGTGGTCCGCTTCTATCCCGCGGCCGAGGAGGCGCCGACCCGCGTCGAGCCGGTGGCCGAGGCCCCCCAGGCGGAAGAGGAGGGGCCGGTCGCCCCCAAGGAGATGGAGGACCTGAGCCGCGGTACCCTGGAGAAGCCCAAGGACCTCGACGACACCGTGGCGGTGGTGGGGCCGTTCAGGGTGGGCCAGGCGCCATCGCGGGCGATCACCTCTCGCCACGACAGCTTCGTGACCACCCGGGAGCTGGAGGAGTCGGGCGTCCTCTCGGCAGCCTTCGAGGAGAGGATGATGCTCACGTTCCTGGACCGCGCCTATGCGCGGTTCCAGACCGAGGCGCCGGTGAAGATCGGATCGCTCTACGTCATCTACCGGACCGACGGGAAGGTGATCCACCCGGTCACCGGCGACGTCTTCGGCTACAAGACCACCATCATCGGCGCCGGGCGCGTGGTCGCCCTGGACGCGGAGCGGAAGGTGGCGACGGTGGTGATCGCCGGAGCCTACGAGCCCATCGAGCGCGGCAACTACCTCGGCCCCTGGGGCGACAAGATGGTGCGCCGGGTCCAGCCGAAGCCCAACCGGGCGAGCCTGCAGGGCGTGATCCTCGACACCCAGAGCGCCGAAGTGACCGAGATCGGCGAGCATCACCTGGTCTTCGTCGACAAGGGCAAGGCCGACGGCGTGGAGGAGGGCAACACCTTCCAGGTGCTGCGGAGCGGCGACCCCTACCGGGCCGAGTTCCAGCGGGCGGAGTACGACCCGGACCTTCCCGACGAGGTCGTCGGCAACCTCATCGTCGTCGATGCCAAGGAGCACGCCTCGACGGCCCTGGTGAACCGCAGCATCCGGGAGCTGACGGTGGGCGACCGGGTGGCGATGGTCCCGGCGGCCGCCCCCAAGACCGGCAAGAACTAGCCGGCGCGGCACCCGGGTGGGAGTGCCGACCTTGACGCTGTCAGATGCGGCGGGTATACCCGCCCGCCTCATGGTGTCGCAGCGCACCATCGAGAGGGGGAAGCACGAGTACCCTCACTCCCTGGAGCGGGTCCCTCACCCGCCGGCACGCCTGCGTCTGCGCGGCAGCCTCGGTTCCTGCAGGCGGAGCGTCGCCGTGGTCGGGGCTCGCGAGCCCGACGACTACGGGCTGGATCTGACACGGGAGCTGGTCACGGGCCTGGCCCGCGCCCGCGTCTCCGTGGTCTCCGGGGGCGCCCGGGGCATCGACGTCGCCGCCCACCGCGCCGCGCTCGAGGCGGGGGGCCACACGGTGGCGGTGATGGGCTGCGGCCTGGACATCGCCTACCCGAGCGGCCACCGCGAGCTCTTCGAGCGGATCGTGGAGGCGGGCGGCGCGCTCCTCACGGAGTACGACGACGGGACGGAGCCGGCCCACTACCGGTTCCCCGAGCGCAACCGGATCGTCGCCGGGCTGTGCGATGCCGTCCTGGTGGTCCGCGCGGGCCAGGGGAGCGGCGCGCTCATCACGGCGGCCTGGGCCCGCCGCGCCGGGATCCCGGTCTTCGCCGTTCCCGGGGACGCTCGCGCCGATCTCTCGGCGGGTCCCCACGCCCTCCTCAGGGCGGGCGCCCGGCTGGCCACCTCGGCGGCGGACCTGCTCGACGCCCTGGGGCTCGCCCTTCCGGAGCCGGCGCCGGCTCCCCAGCTGGAAGGCGACGCCGCCGCTCTCTGGACGGCCATGTCGCGCCAGCCGCGCCATGCCGACGAGCTGGCCCGCGAGGCCCGGATCGCCCCGGGAGCGGCCCTGGCGGCCCTGCTCGGCCTGGAGCTCTCGGGGCTGTGCGAGCAGCGGCCTGGCCATCAATTCCTGCGCCGCGCCTAGGCCGGCCTTAGAAGCAAGGACCCGAGGGATCATGCCCAACGAGGCCAAGAGCGCAGCCGGGAAGAAGAGGGCGCGGAAGGCCGGCGCGGCGCCCGCGGCCGAGGGCGGTGGGTCGAGCCTGGTGGTGGTGGAGTCGCCGGCCAAGGCCCGCACCATCAAGAAGTACCTGGGGCGCTCCTTCGACGTGAAGGCCTCGGTGGGACACGTCAAGGACCTGCCCAAGTCGAAGATCGGCGTCGACGTCGAGAAGGGCTTCGCGCCCCAGTACGACGTCATCAAGGGCAAGGCCAAGGTCCTCTCCGACATCAAGCGCGCCGCCAAGAAGGCGGCAAGGGTCTACCTGGCGACCGACCCCGATCGCGAGGGCGAGGCCATCGCCTGGCACATCGCCGAGGAGCTGGGGGCCGAGGGCGGCGACGCGCGCGTCCGCCGCGTCCTCTTCAACGAGATCACGAAGAACGCCATCCAGAAGGCCATCCAGGAGCCCCTGGACCTGGACCGGCGCAAGTTCGACTCGCAGCAGGCGCGCCGCATCCTCGACCGTCTGGTGGGCTACCAGATCAGCCCCATCCTCTGGAAGAAGGTGAGGCGCGGGCTCTCGGCCGGGCGGGTGCAGTCGGTGGCGGTTCGCCTGGTGGTGGAGCGTGAGCGCGAGATCGAGGCCTTCAAGCCCGAGGAGTACTGGTCGCTCGAGGCGGAGCTGGCGGCGGCCGTGCCTCCGGAGTTCCGGGCCAAGCTCGTCAAGGTGGGCGGGCAGAAGGCCGAGCTCAAGGACGGCGAGACCTGTCGCAAGCTGGTGGAGGAGCTGTCGCAGGAGAAGTTCACGGTCGCCGCCGTCGAGCGCAAGGAGCGCCGCCGCAATCCGCCGCCCCCGTTCACCACCGCCAAGCTGCAGCAGGAGGCGGCCAACCGGCTCGGCTTCACCGCCAAGAAGACGATGACCCTGGCGCAGCGGCTCTACGAGGGCGTGGAGCTCGGCGAGGAGGGGTCGGTCGGCCTCATCACCTACATGCGCACCGACTCGGTGCGCCTCTCCGCCGAGGCCGTCGAGGCCGTCCGCTCCCACATCGCCGAGCGCTACGGCAAGGACCTCCTCCCCGAGTCGCCCAACCTCTACAAGACCAGGCAGAAGGCGGCGCAGGAGGCCCACGAGGCGGTCCGCCCGACCTCCCTCGACTGGTCGCCGGAGCGCGTGACGCCCTTCTTCGACGCCATGGGCGAGCGGGACATGCTCCGGCTCTACGAGCTCATCTGGAACCGTTTCGTCGCCTGCCAGATGGTGCCGGCGGTCTACGACCAGACCACGGCCGACATCTCCGCCGGGAGGGGGACGTTCCGCGTCACCGGATCGGTCCTCAAGTTTCCGGGCTACCTGGCCGTGTACGGAGCGCAGCCTCCGGGCGAGGAGGCGGGCGCCGAGCCGGAGAAGGTCGAGGGCGGCGAGGCCAGGGAGAAGGCGGAGGAGGGCGCGCTGCCGCCGCTCGAGGCCGGCATGCCGCTGTCGCTGCGCAAGCTCGACCCGCAGCAGCACTTCACCCAGCCGCCACCGCGCTTCAACGAGTCGTCGCTGGTCAAGGAGATGGAGGAGAAGGGGATCGGCCGCCCCTCCACCTATGCCGCCACCCTGGAGAACATCCAGGAGAAGGGCTACGTCGAGAAGGTGGAGAAGACCTTCCGCCCGACCCAGCTCGGCATCCTGGTGACCGACGAGCTGGTGAAGAGCTTCCCCCGGGAGATGGACGTCGCCTTCACCGCCGGGATGGAGGAGAAGCTCGACGAGATCGAGGAGGGGACCGCCGGCTGGCAGTCGGTGCTCTCCGACTTCTACTCGGGCTTCAAGGAGGACCTGGCCAAGGCGGAGGTCCACATGCGCGACGTGAAGCGCCAGGAGATCGCCACCGACCTCGTCTGCGAGAAGTGCGGCAAGCCCATGGTCATCAAGTGGGGCCGCATGGGGGAGTTCCTGGCCTGCTCCGGCTACCCCGAGTGCCGGAACACCATGAACTTCCGGCGCGAGGAGGGGAGGATCGTCCCGCAGAAGGAGGAGGAGATCCAGACCGACGAGAAGTGCCCGACCTGCGCCGCGCCCATGATCGTGAAGCGCGGGCGCTTCGGCCGCTTCCTCGCCTGCTCCCGCTACCCGGAATGCAAGACGACCAGGCCGCTCTCCATCGGCGTCGGCTGCCCCAAGGGATGCGGGGGCTACGTGAGCGAGAAGCGCTCCAGGCGGGGCCGCACCTTCTACGGGTGCTCCTCGTACCCCAACTGCGACTTCGTCTCCTGGGACCGGCCGCGAAACGAGGCCTGCCCCAACTGCGGCAGCGCCTGGCTCGTCGAGAAGTTCTCCAAGAGGGACGGCGCCTCCATCGCCTGCCCCAACCGCGAGTGCGGCTACCGGCGCGCCCGGGAAGAAGGGGACGCCCAGGGGCCCGCCGAGGTCGCGCGAGGCTGAGCATCCGGGCCACCGGGGCGCGCTCGCAGGTGGGACCTGCGCTCCTTGACACCTTCCGGGACCTGCTGCTAACAGAAAAACCCCGTTCATTCCGCCGGGATCGAGAGGGTGAGATGATCCAGAGCCTCGCTGAGTTCTTCAAGGAGGGTGGCCCGTTCATGTTCGTGAACCTGGTCGCCTCGGCGGTCGCGGCGGCGATCATCGTGGAGCGGCTCATCGCCCTGGCCTTCCGGCTCAACCTCAACTCCGGCCCGTTCATGGAGCAGATCCAGAAGCTGGTCATGACCGGCAACGTGGATCGGGCCATGAAGCTCTGCGGCGCCGCCCCCAAGGCCGCCCTCTCCCGGGTGGTCCGCGCCGGCTTGGCCCGCGCCAACCGCGGCGACCAGGAGGTCTCGCGGGCGCTGGAGGAGGCGGTGCTCGAGGTCACGCCGCTCGTCAACAAGCGCATCGCCTCGCTCTGGTCGCTGGCCAACATCGCCACCCTGCTCGGCCTCATCGGTACCATCGTCGGCCTCATCGGCACCTTCCGGTCGCTGGGCGCCGCCAGCCCCGAGATGAAGCAGATCATGCTCTCCAAGGGCATCTCGGAAGCCATGAACAACACCGCCTTCGGCCTCATGATCGCGGTGACCTGCATCGTGGCCCACCTCATGCTCACCACCAAGTCGAAGGCGATGATCGAGGAGATCGAGTTCAACGCCCTGCGCCTGGAGAACATGCTGGCGCGCCGGAGCGCCGGGGAGACCAACCCGCTCGACGCCGAGGCGCGCGGCTAGGCGCGGGAGAGCCGGGCCGTGCGCCGCTGGGTCCACGAGGAAGAGCACGCGGGCGAGCTGAACATCGTCCCGTACCTCGACATCGTCACCAACCTGGTGATGTTCATGCTCCTCTCCATGACCGGGCTCATCACCCTGGGCGTCGTCAACGTCTCGGCTCCGCGCATCGGCGGCGAGGCGGCGGCACCCGCGGCGCTGCCCGACCAGCCCAGGCTGCTCCTGACGGTGGCCATCTCCAAGAAGGGCTTCTACATCGCGGGCGCCGGCGGGGTGCTCGGCGGGCCGGCCGACGCGGCCACGGTGGACGCGACCCAGCCGCCCACCGTGCCGCTCAGGGCCGACGGCCGGCACGACCTCGAGGCGCTCACCGAGAAGATGAAGCAGATCAAGGAGCGCTATCCCAAGGAGACCAACCTCATCCTCTCGGCCGACCCCGACATCCCCTACGAGCTGCTCATCCAGACGATGGATGCCTGCCGCGAGGCGAAGGTGAAGCTCGGGGACGGTAGCGTCGACCGCAAGCCGCTCTTCTTCGACGTCTCGCTCTCGTTCCTCGGGTAGTCGATGGCCAAGGCCTCCGATCCCAGCCAGTTTCCCACCGCGCGGCTCGAGCTGGCGCGCCAGCGGAAGGAGCGCGACTTCCGCCGCCTTCGGCGCAAGACTCGGGAGGCCGCCGGGGAGGTCAAGGAGCTCAACATCACGGCGATGATGGACATGATGACCATCATCCTGGTGTTCCTGCTCAAGTCGTACTCGGCCTCTTCGCTCAGCGTCAACCTGTCCGAGGAGCTGAAGCTCCCTCCCTCCACCACCCAGGTCCAGCCCCAGGACAACATCAACGTCACCATCTCCCTCAGGGAAGTGGCGGTGAACGACAAGGCGACCGTGAAGGTGGAGAACGGCGTCATCCCCGCCTCCTACAAGGAGGAGGGGAAGGCGGACAGCTTCTACGTCGGGGCGGTCTACGACGCCCTGAAGAAGGAAGTCGACAAGCAGAAGTACATCGCCCAGTACAACGTCAAGGCCCCGTTCACCGGCCGCGTCAACGTCATCGCCGACAAGCGGGTGCCCTACCGCACCCTCATGGAAGTGCTGTACACCGCAGGGCAGGCGGAGCTGGGCGAGTACAAGTTCATGGTGCTCAAGAACGAGTAGGGGATCCGTTCATGCCGAGCGTAGCGCCCGCGCGGCGGGCGCGAAGTCGAGGCACGCGCCTGCGAGGAGGCGCCCCTCGACTGCGCGGCGCTTCGCGCCGCTGCGCTCGGGGCGAACGGGTGTTTCCGATTCGCGACCGGTCGCTTAGATTTGGGACGCATGTCGGGCGCGAAAGTGACCATCATCGGCGGCGGGCTCGCGGGGAGCGAGGCGGCGTGGCAGCTCGCCCGCGGCGGCGTCGAGGTCGAGCTGCTGGAGATGAAGCCCGCCCGGCGGACGCCGGCGCAGCGGCTCGACGGGCTCGCCGAGCTGGTCTGCTCGAACTCCCTTCGCTCCGACAACCCCATGAACGCCGTCGGCCTGCTCCACGAGGAGCTGCGCCGGCTGGGGAGCCTGATCCTGGCCTGCGCCGACGAAACCCGGGTGCCCGCCGGCGATGCCCTGGCCGTGGACCGGCGGCGCTTCAGCGCCGCGGTGACCGCCCGGCTGGAGGGCCATCCGCGCATCTCGTCGAGGCGCCAGGAGGCGGTGGCGCTTCCGCCGCCCCCGGGGCCCGCGGTGGTGGCCACCGGGCCGCTCACCTCCGACCCGCTGGCCGCCGAGATCGCGCAGGCCTGCGGCGGCCGGCTCGCCTTCTACGACGCCATCGCGCCCATCGTCGAGGCGGACTCGGTCGACCGCGAGGTCGCCTACGCCCGCTCGCGGTACGGCAAGGGGACGGGAGACGACTACCTCAACCTCCCCATGACCGAGGGGGACTACCGCGCCTTCGTCGAGGCGCTGCTCGGCGCCGAGAAGGTCCCGGCCCACGACTTCGAGGAGCCGCGGTACTTCGAGGGCTGCCTGCCCATCGAGATCATGGCGGAGAGGGGGGCCGACGCCCTCCGCTACGGTCCCATGAAGCCGGTGGGGCTGGAGGATCCCCGCACCGGCCGGCGTCCCCACGCCGTGGTCCAGCTCCGGCGCGAGGACGCGGCCGGCACCGCCTTCAACCTGGTCGGGTTCCAGACGCGGCTCACCTGGCCGGAGCAGCGGCGGGTCTTCCGCGAGCGCATCCCGGGCCTTCGCGACGCCGAGTTCCTGCGCCTCGGCCAGGTGCACCGCAACACCTTCGTGGACGCGCCGCGGGTGCTGGCGCCCGACCTCTCTCTCCGGGAGCGCCCGCATCTCTTCCTGGCGGGCCAGATCACCGGGGTGGAGGGCTACGTGGAGTCGGCCGCCGGCGGCCTGATCGTCGCTCGCTCCGTGCTCGACCGGCTCGCGGGGAGGCCCTTCCGGCCGCCTCCGCCCGGGACGGCCCTGGGTGCCCTGTATCGCCACGTCACCGGCGCGGCCCATCCCGATGGGTACGAGTACCAGCCGACCAACGTGGTGTTCGCGCTCTTCCCGCCGCTCCCTGGGCGCCACCGCGGCAAGGAGGCCCGCAAGGCGGCTCACGCCGAGCGCGCCCGACGGGAGATCCGGGAATGGATGTGAAATCCGTTCGTGCCGAGCGTAGCGCCCGCGTCCCTCGACTTCGCTCCGCTTCGCGGAGCTACGCTCGGGATGGCCGGAACTCGGGCGCGAAGTCGAGGCACCGGGGTTCGCGATCCGCGATCGGTCCTCTCGCCCTCGTTCTCCTCGCCGCC
>Ga0153915_10006091_pt1 | contig 11274 bp, 10 predicted proteins | sample Opewatmetagenome_2_FD_107003 | JGI IMG/M metagenome (GOLD analysis project Ga0153915, IMG submission 107003) | Freshwater wetland microbial communities from Ohio, USA - Open water 3 Core 3 Depth 3 metaG | ecosystem: Environmental > Aquatic > Freshwater > Wetlands | place: USA: Ohio, Lake Erie...
CCGGCCAGGACGGGGCCCCGACGGTCGTCGCGCTGACCGCCGAGCACATCGCCGCATACGCCCGGCTGGCGCAGAATTCCGATCCGCGGTTCCGGCGATCCGGGACGAACGCGGAGTATGGCGGCGCGCTCGTCGCGATGCCGACGATGGTGCTCACCTACGCGCCCCTGCTGCGGGGCGAGATCGCCGAACGCCACGGTTTCGTCGCCCTGGAAGAGTCCGAGACGGCCCGGCGTCAGACCCCCTTCGCCAAGTGCGAGATCCGCTGGTTCCGCCCGGTGCGCGCCGGGGACACCCTCGCGGGCACCCGCCGGGTTCTGGAGAAGTACGAGCGGCGAGGCAGCAGGTTCGTCACCTTCCGGGTTGAGGCCGGCAACCAGCGGGGCGACCACGTGGCCAGGTACGACTACACCTGCATTTTCTCCTACGCCCGGGGCCAGCGGGAGGTGCCCCGAGACGCGGGGAATGGCCCAGCCGCTCCTGCCGGACGCCGAGGCGGCGGCGACCGCATCCAGCCAGGGATGCTGGGAGCTTGTCAGCCTCCGAATTGGCTTTCATGATCGCCGTCACCACCGCCCGGCTTTGGTTGCGCAATTCACTGCCCAGCGTGTACTTGTGGTAGCGGCTGAATCCGGCGACGACTTTTCGAAGTGCACTGCAACATCGAGCGCCTTCTTGTAGATCGGCAGATGCTCGTAGGCGGGCCATCGGGTGTGAAAATTTCCGACACACGCAGGGGGTATCTCCCCTGCACCCCCCAAAATGATCAAATTACCCGAATGACCGAATGATCAACGCCGCCGCTCTCTCCGACGGCTCCATCCCAGACCGAGTAGACCGAAGCCGAGTAGTGCAAGCGAGCCGGGTTCCGGTATGGCGGCGGCCACATCGCCCGAGCGCACAGCCCACGCCGACAGTTCGAGGATCTTGAAGTCGAGGATCCGGTTGCCGTTGAAGAAGCGCCGCGAAGCCTGGGCCCGGCGATTCTTCGAGAACTGGCGCGCGTCGCTCAAATGGCAACGGCTCAAGCCGTTCGAACGCTTCGCCGCGATGATCGAGCGCCATTGGGAGGGGATCGCTGCCTATTGCCAGCCCGAGAACAAGGTGGCGCTCGGGTTCGTCGAGGGGCTGAACAACAAGATCCGTGTCATCCAGCGGCGCGCGTACGGCCTACGCGACGAGGAGTACCTGCGGCTCAAGATCCTCACCACCATGCTGCCGCCTCTCTAACTTGATCGAACTTGATCAAAATGACCCGCACGAATCCCCGAAGAGCCCAATTTCAAGAGGGCCGAATCTTGAACGCTGGAATCAGAGCGCATAGGAACGACTAACGCCACCTCCGGTGGGGCAGCGGGCGTCCGACCGGGTCCGGGCTCCCCCGTGAATCTGGCGGCGGATCCGCAACGGCCACTTCGAGGGGGTGAAGGTGAGGGTCGCCATCGCGATTGCCCGCTGCCCTGCGCCGCCGTGGGGTGGTGGGCAAGGGGCGGGCAGCGGGGTGCGGTGGCGGCTGTCGGGGGCAGCGTCGAGAGCGGAACTGAGGCGCGGAAACCCGCCGTACGGAATTTCAGGGAGGGCGACGGAAACGTCGGCTTCATTCGAAGCCCGGTCCGCGCCATTGCCCTACCCGACCTCACGCGATCAGGTCAGCGGACGCGGCTTTCCGCCGCCGTCTCCGGTAGCGAACGCGGAGCAGGCCCGTCGTACACGACCTCGTCATCGGTCGCGACCACGCGCCAGCCCGGCTCTCGTGCCATCTCCTCGTAGGCGTGCGCCGTCAGCCCGATCGTGCGGGAGATGAACACGAAGGCACGCGCCAAGCGCCAGTCGAAGCCCATATCCGACACGAGTGCGGCGATGATCCCGTCGATGTTGAGTGGGATCGGGCGGCCCGTCGCGCGGAAGATCGCACGTTCGATGTCGTCCGCCATCGCGACATGGTCGCCGGATACCTGCCACTGGGCGCCAAGCTCGCGAAGCTTGGCCACACGGGGATCCCCTTCGGGATGGAGCGGGTGCCCGTACCCGTCGATGCGCTTCTTTTCCTTGCGGCGTGCGGCGACGAGTCGGTCGGCGTACTCCGCCAAACCGAGTCCCTGACTGCGCGCGTCCTCGACCCATGCCTGAATGAGGCGGGCGAACTCCTGCCCCGCGCCGCCATGGACGTCTCCAAAGGTTAGGAGCCCGGCCGCGACCGAGGCTTGCATCGGCACACCGCAAGCGGCGACGACGCGCGTGACAGCCTCGGACGGCGCAATCCCATGGTCACACACGGTGATGAGCAGGGTGTTCATCATCCGCTCGTGGTTGGCCGATGGCAGCTCACCGCGCAGGAGGAGGTACATCACGGCGCCGAAGGTGCTGTGCTGCATCAGGTCGGTCAAGTTGTAGCCCCGGATACGGAGCTCGCGGCTTCGCGCGTCCGTGATCGCCGTCCGCCATCGCGCAGACTGCTCGGTCATGTCATCCTCCGCTTGGGGTTCGCCCTGATTCCTCGGTGACCGGTCGCCGCTTCGCCGCGCTATTTCACAGCCGCGCTGACTCCGCGGGATCCGCTCCAGACCGGCACGAAGGCCGATTTGCCCCCATTCCCGCCCGTCACGAAGAGCAAGATGTCGTCAACGGTGCTAGGTAAGGTCACGACCTTTCCGGTCGCCGCGTCGGTGTGCGTGCGCACGCCGAACAGTCGCTCGTACAGAAACTGCTGCGTCCGTCGCCGATCGAAGCCCGAACTGGCCAGAACGTGTGCGTGCTGTGGCGTCAGTAACGCGAGCGCCTGACTGCCTCTCGAGCCGCTCACGAGGCTCGCTGCCATCATCGCCGCGACGTTTGCCAGCAGCGGCTCGGCAGCGGTGCTCACGGCGTCGGCCATTTCAAGGAATCCGTAGGTCGCCACGACCGTGACGGCAGTCGCGCCGTCCGGGAACCCACGATGGGCATGAAACGGCGGCCACGGACTGGCGGCGGTGTGTTCGACCGCGCAGAACGAGAGCTTCCCCGGCCAGCCGATCGACGCCACGTCGAGAAGCCCTGGGACGGCGCCGCCGATGTTCATCAGCGCAAGTCGCAAGGCACGGCCGACCGTGACATTGCTCCGCGGCCCAGGACCCAGCCCGTTAGATGCTGGGTGGAAGCCCATCCCGCCGAGAGCGGGCCCGCTGGCGAGGATCGCAACCGCGACATTGCCGGTCGTTGTTTGGACTGCCAGCAAGTTGAAATCGTCGTGCGCGACCGCCTCGACGGCCGCGACGAGGACCGGGAAGGCGACCGGCGGGCATCCGGCCAGAACGGCGAGCGTAGCGAGCCGCTCGAGCGTCGCCTCGCCCATCATCGGCGGCAGCACGGCGACGAGGTCATCCGCACACCGACCGCCCAGCATTGCGACAATGGCGGCGCGCGTCGGCATGACGACCGGGAGGCCGTCCGTGACGACCTCCCGATGGTTAGCGCCGAGAACCGAGCCAAGGTCGACGGCTTCGAGAGGCAGGGTGACGTCGAACGGGTTGTAGGTCGTGTCACCCGTCATGGCGCCTCACGGCGCGATCTGCGCCACAGGCTCCGCGAGCGCCGCTTCGACGTCCTTGAAGCTTTCGGCGACGCCTTCTTTGATCTTCGGGATCGATTCCGCAGCATCGGTCGACACACTGCCGATCGGCAGTACAATGACGCGCGCCGGCGGCAGGTTCACAGCCGTGGCATACGCGCGGGCCTGGCGCTCGAAGGCGGGCGCCACGATCACGGCCGCAGGGATGCCCTTGTCCTCGAAATCCGCTGCGTCGCGGACACTCCGCGACGTGCAAGACCCTCAGGATCCGAGGGCGACCAGTCCGGCATCGACCTCGTTCGCGAGCTTGGCGAAGACGTCCTTGGGCAGTGGCTCGTTGACGCGGACCCCTAGGTCGACTTTGTGGATCACGACGGCCTGAATACCGTACTTGGCTTCCATCAAGGCCTGGAACTCGGCGAGGACGACGTCGGCGTTCGGGCGACTATCATCGATGAAGGCCACCCGCTTCCCGCGAAGGTCAGCCAAGCCGGGCTTGGCGATGCGCCCCTTCGGCCGGCCCTTGAAGGTTTCCGCTCTCGGAAGAAGTACGCTCCCGCGCTGCTCCTGTCTTGCCATCAGCAATCATCCTCCCGGTGTGCGGTGTGTGACATCGTGCAACTGACGCCGCGGTTTCCCTTGACACCGTTCCGCAGTGCCGATTATCCTCTCCTCGTAAACTAGGCGCAATGGGAAAATGAAAATAAGGGAATGAGGTAACGAGCCCGGTGAAAACTCAGTCGACGCGACTTGATCTGCCGGACGATGCCGAGGCGGTGTACGCCCACTTCGAGGCCAACGGTTTCGGGGACGGCCACCCCGTCATTCCTCCCACCGCGGAGCGTATCGAGCGGTTCCTGACCGCCGGGGATCTGGACCCGCAGACGGAAATCGCGGTGCTCGACCCGGGCAAGGGCGTGGCGACCGTCGAGAAGGTCGCCATCAACGCCGTCATGGCCGGTTGCGTCCCGGCTCACATGGACGTTATCATCGCCGCACTGCAGGCGCTAGCATCCTTCTCGGGTCAGGACAACGCCATGACAACGGCGCACAGCCTGTCGCCGTTGCTCGTGATCAACGGTCCGATCGCCCGAGAGCTCGGGATCGGCTCGGGTGCGGGCGGCTCAGCGGTGAGCTGGCGCGCGAACGCGGCGATCGCGCGCGCCGTCCGGCTCAGTCTGATCAACATCGCTGGGATCCCGGGCTCCACGGACTGCAACACGTTCGTGTGGCTGCCGAAGTACATGTATTGCGTCGCGGAGAACGATGACGCGAACCCCTGGGAGCCGTTCTCGATTGAAAAGGGGTTCTCGCCTGGCGACGACGTGGCCACCGTGTTCTGGAAGGAGCCGGCTCATCACCTGGAAGTGGAGTGGCCGACAACCGCCCCCGAGCTCCTCGCCGCGTTCTGCGATTCGATGTGCACCGTCGCGTCCCGCTCTTCGTACGGCGAGGGCCAGGTCCTCATGGGCTTCTGCCCGGACCAGGCGCAGCTCTGCGCGAAGGCCGGCTTCTCCAAAAAGGACGTCAAGCGCTTCGTGTTCGAGCACGCGCGCAAGCCACTGCGGGCCTACGGACCGAAGGCGGTCGGACGCTTCAAGCTTGAATGGCAGAAGTTTTACACGCACTCGCCGGACGCGCTGATGCCGATGGTCGGCGCTGCTGACGATATCGAGATCATCGTGATCGGTGGAGCTGGCCCGAACTCGCTCTATTTCCCTCACGGCTGGGGCCCCTTCACGCGAAAGATCGAGCGACATTGGCGATCGGCCGGGTAACGGGCGCCGACTGCGAAGCGACAACGCCGGCCCGCGATTTCAGGAGGTCACCATGAAGAGACTGCTTCGGATCGTGGCCGCGGTGACGACGCTTGGCATCCTTGCCGCCGACGTCGCTCAGGGGCAAGGGACGCCGTCGGGCAGCTCGGAGGCAAAGGGCAAGCCCGGCGGAGTCGTGCGGACGCGCATTCACGCCAGCATCAAGCACCTCGACCCCGTCGTCACCGGACACGGGGCCTACGCGTTCACGCTCTTCCCGATGTTGAGCAACCTCGTCAAGCATGACCCGCTCGATCCCAAGGGCCTCCGCCTCGTCGCCGACCTTGCGGAGAGTTGGAAGGTGTCCGACAGCGGCGAGGCCGTCGAGTTCAAGCTGCGCAACGGCCTCAAGTGGTCGGACGGGAAGCCGCTGACGGCCGAGGACGTGAAGTTCACGTTCGACATCATCCGGAATCCACCCGCCAAGTACGTCAGCGCCCGCAAGGGGCTGTGGGCGAGCATCAAGACGATCGAGACGCCGGATCCCAGGACCATTCGGTTCATCCTCCATGCTCCCACCGCCTCGTTCCTGAGCAACCTGGCGTGGGGATGGACCAAGATCATGCCCAAGCACACCTGGGAAGACGATGGTGGCTGGCGCAAGAACAAGGTGGGCTCCGGCCCGTTCGTCATTCAGCAGGACTGGCAGCCGTCCATGGCGACGTGGACGTATCGGCGCAATCCGCACTACTACGAGCCCGGCCGCCCCTATCTGGACGGCCTGGAGTTTTCCGCCGTCCCCGACGTGAATTCCGCCGTGGCGGCGCTGATGGGCGGCCGCTTCGACGCCCTGAGCCCTGGGATGTACGGTGGGGTCACCGAGGAGATCGAGGCCGACATCCTCCGCCGGCGACCGAATCTCAAGGGGTACCGCACGGTCGGCTTCACCTTCGCGTACTTCGCGATGAATACGAAGAAGCAGCCCTTCACCGACGTGCGCGTCCGGCAGGCCGTGAGCGAGGCGATCGATCGCAAGCAGTTCGCTTGCTGCGGTCCGTTCACCGGCGCCGTGTCGGCGATCATGCACCCGGGCGGACAGTGGGCGCGGCCGCTCGAGTCCTTGCAGAACCTCCCAGGCTACGGGCAGAACATGGACGCGCGGATCGCCAACGCGAAGAAGTTGCTCGCAACGGCCGGCTACCCGAACGGCTTCAGCACCACCATGCACTTCTGGGCCGGGCACGTCTCCGCCCCACAGGCCGAGATGGCCCAGGCCATGCTCGCGAAGATCGGCATCAATCTCACGCTCGTACCAACGCAGGACCTCCGAGCCGTCGAGGGTTCCGGTCAGCACGCGATGAGCACGATCTCCTTCGCCGTCGCCGACGATCCCGACGTCATCTTCGGCGGCCACTTCATCACGAACGGTGGTCGCAACTACGCATACATGTCCATCCCGGAGCTTGATGACCTGTTCGTCAAGCAGAGCCGGGTGATGGATCTGGCGCAGCGCAAGGACATCGTCCACCGCATGGAGCGGCTGGCGATCGAGCACGCCGGGTACGTCGTGCTCGACTACGGCTGGGGGCAGACCATCCGCGACAAGGATCTGAAGTTCGTGGGTCACAACGCCGACCAGGGGCTCTACGGCGACCAGAACCACACGATGTGGAACCTCGAGACGATGTACTGGGACCGTTGAGCGGGGAGGCTCAGCAATCAGCGTCTGGCTATACCTGACTCGCCGGATCGTCTTGGCCATCCCGACGGTCATCATCGTCCTGACCTTCGTCTTCCTCGTCATGCGCCTGCTTCCCGGCAACGTCGCGTACTCGATCCTCGGCGAGGCAGGGCGTCCCGAGGACATCAAGCTCATCGAACAGCGGCTCGGCCTCGATCGCCCCCTGGTCGTCCAGTACCTCGACTGGCTCCGGCGAATGGGGACCCTCGATCTCGGCACCTCGTTCGTCAACGAGGAGCCCGTCCTGACGCAGATCCGAAGCCGCGTGGGGCTCACGGTCAACCTAGCGGTCCTGAGCTCGGTGATCGGTTTGCTGATCGCGGTGCCCGCGGGTCTCATCGCCGCTTTCCGCCAAGACCGGAAGGCCGACTATCTCTTCCGTGTGCTGTCGATCCTCGGCATTGCCATCCCGAACTTCTACCTCGCCCTTCTGCTCCTGCTGGCTTCCGGCCTCTGGATCGGCTTCGTTCCGCCCTATGTGTACAAGTCTCCGTTCACCGATCCCATGTACAACCTCAAGCAGCTGATCCTGCCTGCGCTCGCGCTTGGCGCCAGCCAGGCGGCCCTGGTTGCGCGGATGACGCGTTCGGTCTGTCTCGACGTGTTGCGGTCGGACTTCGTCCGTACCGCTTGGGCCAAAGGCCTGTCCGATGAGGCGATTCTGTTACGTCACGTGCTGCGACCGAGCCTGCTGCCCGTGATCACTGTCGCCGGATCGCAGATGGCTCGCATGCTCGGCGGCGCGATCGTGGTCGAGGCCGTCTTCAACCTGCCTGGGCTCGGTGGACTCCTGTTCGAGGCGATCGCAGTGAAGGACTACCCGACGGTGCAGGCGACCATCGCGTTTGCGGCAGTGTTCGTCGTGCTCGTCAACCTTTTGGTCGATCTCATGTACGGTCTGCTTGACCCTCGGGTCCGTGTCGGTCAGGCTGCGTGAGGGGCACCGCGGCCGAACGAAAGCTCGATGTACCAGCCGAGCGGGTGTCCCCCTCGCTGCGGTTGCTCGCCCGCTCCTGGCGTGAAGTCCAGCGAAGGCCACTGGGCGCCGTTTCGCTTGCGACCGTTCTGCTGCTGCTTACGGTCAGCGCTGCGGCGCCCCTCATCGCGACGCACGCACCGACCGACATAGACGTTTACCAGAAGTGGCGACCGCCGTCCTCGACGCATCTGCTCGGCACGGATAGCCTGGGTCGGGATGTCTGGAGCCGGCTCGTCTGGGGCGGTCGTATCTCGCTCGCGGTCGGCTTCGGAGCCGCCTTCATCGGCACGACGGTTGGCGCACTGATCGGGCTCATCAGCGGGTTCCTCCTCGGCCGCGTGGATCTCGTCGTCCAACGTGTCGTCGACGGCGTTCAGTCCATTCCGGCGCTCATCTCAGCGCTGGCGTTCGTGTACGCGCTCGGCCCCTCATGGATCACGCTCTCGCTGGCCATCGGTGTGCCAATCCTCGCCATCGCAGCTCGCGTCATGCGTTCGACGACCGTCGTGCTCCGCGAGGAGGTTTACGTCGAAGCAGCTCGAGCACTCGGCGGCTCGGACGCCTACGTCGTCACGCGACACATCGCGCCCAACAGCGTGGCGCCGTACATGGTCCTCCTGACGGCCCATATCGCTTGGGCCATCGTCATCGAAGCGAGTCTCGGGTTCCTCGGGCTCGGCATCCCGCCCCCAACGCCGACGTGGGGCGGGATGCTGGTCGGTGCACAGAAGGAACTGCTGTTCGCGCCATGGACGGTGATCGTCCCCGGTACGGTGATCACGGTCGCTGCACTCGCATTCAACCTCGCCGGCGACGCAATCCGCGACAGTTTCGATCCCCGGCTCCAGCAGTAGCCCGCGCGCGCTGGAGAGACCGCACACCGATGCGGCTGGTGTTGTTCGTCGTGGTCAAGCCGTCACTTCGCCGTCGTCGGCATGCGGCGGCCGACAGCGTCGCCGCCAAGGTCGCCGATTAGCCAGCGGTCGCGCGGTCCTTGTCCAGCACCTCGCGGATCCGCTCCTCGGGAACGCGGATCTCGACACCCGCGCGCGCGGCGGTCCCGCGCAAGACCCAGGCCGGCGACCACTACTTACCACTTAGTAGTAGTTGAGCGGCGCGCGCGACCACCGCGACGAGCGCGCGGCCTCCGCGAGCCGGCAGCCGGGGGGTCCCGCCTGCGCGGCCCGGCGAGCGCGGCCTGGGTGCGCCCCCACCGCGGCCCGCCCCGTCGCGGTCGGCGCCGCGGCGGAGTCCCGGCAGGCTGGAGCGCGTCAGCTTCCTCCGCTGTGAAAGACTCGCGGAACCGCTCCTCGTAGGACCGCACGAACCCCTCCAGCTCCGTCAGGAGGGCGCCCTCCTCAGCGTACCTGGCCTTCGCCTCGTCGGAGAGCAAGATCACGCTTTCCCCTTTTTGGGCTGTCGATCTTTACCAGCGGTATGCCCGAGCACCTCCTGCCACGCTCGGGAAGCCCACGGGTAGGTGAGCAAGTACCGGAGGGCCACGGAGACCTTGAGCCAGGGCGAGTAGCAGGCCGTCTGGCTCGCCGGAGCTAGCTTGGTGTAGCTAGGCGGTGTAATCGCTGGCCGCAGGCTAGGGCGCGGCGAGGCCGACGTCAAGTGTCAGGAATCGGATACACTACGGTCCACGATGAAGGAGAAGGGCCGCGTGATCCTCGGGGCTGGGGCGTCGGCGGTGACAAGGCAGCCCCGGGGGAACACCCTCGGGCGAGGCGGGTCATAACGGAGAACGGTTTTTATGTTATCTACGTTCCGGCCCAGACCTTGAGACAGCAGCAGAGACACTGAGCCGTGAGCCTCGCTCTACTGAAGTGCCGCCAGAGGAGTTCCCAGTCAGTAGCAACGTGATCCTGTTTGGCGCGGGCGCAAGTTACGGATCGGAGCCCGCAGGGACCAGGGTTCCCCCGCTTGGAGCGAAGCTCTATGAGGAACTCTGTGCGTTCTCCCCTGATCTTTGGGCGGCGCTACCTTCCCCTTATCCAGATCTCTTCCGGACTGACTTCGAGCAAGGATTTGAGCGATTGGCTCAGGATTCCCCTTCACCGCTCTCAGTCGGATTCAATCCGGCCATGTCATATCCGTCGCACCTCACCGGTCCGCTCCTTAGGAAGATGGCTGAGTTTTTCCTTCAGTTCGAGCCCACAAAAGATAGCCTCTATGGAAGACTCGCTGAACGGATAAGAGCCACGGGATGGCACGGTGCGCTCGCCTCTCTAAATTACGACCTACTACTACCACTCTCCTTGGACCGTGCCGTTTTAGTTGCTCAATTGAACCTCTGGGGCGATATGCGGAGCCTACGAGTCTGCCTCCCTCACGGATGCTGCGCACTCCTTATCCAGCCTGGCGTCTTGACGGGCCAGGCAACGCTGGTTGGTATCGGGAACAGTATCGAGGCACCGATCGTCTTTGAAAAAAATACCGCTGTCGCGCGGGAGAGGCTCAGGGCTGAGTTTGTTCCACCCGTCATGTCGTATTTTGAGCCTCTGAAGACCGCTGTAACAGCACCGGCTTTCCTTGCGCAGCAAAGATCGTATCTATCAGAAGCGGTGACCAATGCGGACGTCGTCACGATCATTGGTGTGCAGGTCCGAGAGCGCGACGAACATATATGGGACCCCCTTGGGCTGACAGCCGCGAGGCTTGTCTACTGCTCGCGCGAGACAGATGGATTTCAGGGATGGTCGGATAGACGCCGTCCCGGCCGGACCGATGTGATACTCAGATCAACCTTTGAAGCGAGCTTCGATGAGCTATGCCGTCACGCGGGCATCGTGTAGGCTGGCGGACGACAACGTAGGGAGTTGCGGAGACCGCGTCTGAATCACGTGCTCGTGCGGCGCTCCGTTCGATTCGGTGGTGACGCCGCGAGCCGCGGAGGATGATCTGCGCGCCTGCGGCCTGCTCAACCCCCGTCGACCGACCATGGCCTCGCTAGAAAATCGCTGAGCGCTGCTGACGGTCGCGCGCTCCCTGTCGCAGCTACAGTGCGCATAGGACGGACAAACGCTGTTCCCTCGGCTCCCTCGCCGCGCGACCCGGGTGGGCGAAATGCGGTTTCCCCTGCGGGCCCCAACCTGACACCCGGAATTGTTCGCTTCACCGGGGCGAAGGCGAGCGTCAGCACCGCGATCGCCCTCTGGACACGAGCCATCCTGCGCCGCCACGGGCTCGCGGTCAAGAAGCGGGCCGAGGGGTGCGGCTGCGGGGCCGGGCGGCGCGCGGCCGCCCG